>Ga0335074_10010263_pt1 | contig 13092 bp, 12 predicted proteins | sample Lox_Sample_23_FD_206715 | JGI IMG/M metagenome (GOLD analysis project Ga0335074, IMG submission 206715) | Soil microbial communities from Loxahatchee National Wildlife Refuge, Florida, United States - Lox_Sample_2.3 | ecosystem: Environmental > Terrestrial > Soil > Wetlands | place: USA...
GTCCGGGTGGTGGTGGCGGCCGCGGCGGTGGAGGCGGCTTCGGAGGCGGCTTCGGCGGAGGAGGTGGCGGACGCGGCGGAATGTCGAACACCGGCCGCAAGTACTCGCTGAACTTCAACGTGCAGGCACTCAACCTGTTCAACGATGTCGATTTGGGCAGGCCTGTGGGAGGGATTCAGCCGACGTTTGTCCCGAGTACCGGCCTTTATAGCCCCGGCACGGAGTTCGGGAAATCAACCAGCCTTGCCGGAGGGATCTTCTCCACAAGCTCTGCGACCCGGCGTATCTTTTTCCAGGCCGCATTCCAATTCTGACTGCCGCAAGGGGACGGCTGGCCAAGGGCCGAGGCGCTTTGCTTCGGCCTTGCTTTTTTCCGGTCGATGAAAAATCGCGGCACGCGTGAATCTCTCATGCAACCAGGCTACGGTAGAAGGCCTCCCATCGGTTGGCAGCTTCATCAACGCTGAAGTGGCGCAGAATTCGTTCGCGGGCGGCGCGGCCCAGTGCAGCGCGCACTTCCGTGCTCTGCCGCATCGTCGCAAGCATCGCCTCAGCCAGCGCGGCGGAATTTCGTGACGGGATCAGGGCACCCGAGTCCGTGAGGAGCTCGCGCACGCCGCCCACATCCGTGGCGACAACGGGCTTCTCCATGGCCATGGCCTCGCTCAAGACCTGCGGCATCCCTTCCCACGCCGACGACAGCACAAACCCATCGGCTGCATCGAGCAGTGCGGGCATATCGCTGCGAAAGCCAAGACGTCGAACCCCTTGCCGGAAATCCCGCTCGCCCGTGATCGGGTTTACGGATGGCTCAGGGCCGGCTTCGGCGCGATTCATTTTCCCGTCGGCGGAAGCTCCGGCAATCCAAAGCTCTGTCTTGGGGAATTCCGATCGCACCTGCGTGAACGCGCGCAGGAGATTGGGAAAGTCTTTGGCTGGAACCAGACGCCCGGCAGCGATCCAGATGAAGTTCGAATCTGCGCCTTCCGCCTTTCGCGTGGCATCGCGCCGCGCGGCATTGGGCGCGAATGCGGCGGTGTCGATGCCGATGGTGAGGACGAGAGACTTGTGCTTTGGAATTGCCTTGAGGCGAACAAAGCGATCGGCAGCGGCCGCGCTCACCGCGACGGTGCGCCCGCTTAGCGCATCGGTGAGGCGATATGCCAGCATGCGCATTCGTCCGCCTTCGTTGACGTTGTGAACTGTGGAAACCACGACGAGACGCGGCGCAGAAATCCTGAGCAGGCGCGCGAAGATATTGGCGTGAAAACTGTGGCTGTGCACGACGTCGGGGCGAAATTCGCGGAGAAAGCGATGCGCGCGCATGAGGCCCGCTAGCAGGCTGGCAGGCGTCTTGCGCATGCCAAGATGCACAGTTTCGAATGCGCATGGCCATTCCTGGGCCACGCGCGGCATGAGCACGAGGAACGCGACAGAGTGTCCGCGCTTCGCCATGAGTTCTGCCACGGCCAGCGCGTGCTTTTCTGCCCCGCCCACCCCAAGCGACGTGAGCACGGTAACGATGCGCATGGGCCCCACACTTTAACAAAAGATTTATTGCAACGATGATAACGCGCCTTGTACAGCGTCGGCTCGCGTTGGCGACGGCTCGCTCCGTGCGCTACTCTGTTTGGGCACCTCACGCGCCATCGGGAGGCTGATTGCAAAGTACTAAAGGGATGGGGGTTTTGTCGGGCGCAAGCGTGTTGATGGCGCTGCTGCAGAGCCTTTGCACCGCCATTTTGACCATCAACAGCATTCGCCTGGGGATTGGCCTTGCCGCCCTTGCTGCCGGCAGCATCGCGGCGCCGCTGCTTTCCTTTCACCGCGACGCGATCCGCATACCCATGCTCTGGCTGGCTGTGGCCGGCGCGGTCGTAAATCTGGCTGTCCTCTTTTGGATTTGGCATCTTCGCGCGCGGCCTGAATCACAATGGCGGCGCCAGGAGATTTCAAAGAAGCAGCGGCGGTCCGAGCGTGTGCAGCTCGTGCTGTCCATTGTTACTCTGGCTTTGGTGGCGCTGGAAATCTGGACGCATCCGATCGTGAATCACGGGGCACATGCGCTCGGCTTCTAGAAGCTGTCTCATCAATAGCAGAGTGAGGGAAAAACCTTTTCGCAAGAGCTGAAGCCCTCTGATTTTGCGGTTGCTCAGTGGCAAAACTAAAGTCGTGCCCTGTCAAAGCGATTTATGAGACGACTTCCAGGGACAGCACGTTCTATGGTCCGACAGATTCCAGTTCGCGATTGAGCCGCTCGTGCAGGCGCTGGCTGAATCCCGCTGGCAGCTCAAAGACGCGGCTGTCGGCCACCAAAACCACGACATTCCTAGTCGAATCCAACACTGCGGAGCAGATTTCGCATGTCTCCAGGTGCTTGTCAATCTCGACGCGCAAGGTGGCGTCCACCTCGCCGTCGATGTAGGCGGAGATGTGTTCCCAGACGTGGTGGCAGTCGATTCTCATCTCGCCCATCCAAACAGCTTCCCGCCCCGTTTGGGCGCAAATCCTTTCAGTCGCGGCGCCAGGCTCCGCTGCAAAAGCGCGCGCGCACGATGCAGCCTGACTTTGACGGCGCTCTCGGAAATGTCCAGGGCAGCCGCAGTTTCACACACGTCCAACTCTTCGATGTCCCTGAGCAGCACCACGTTACGGTAAATCGCAGGCAGACCCTCGATGGCCTGGCGGAGAAGCGCACCCAGTTCCTTGCGCTCCAGGGCTTCAGCGGGTACCTCGCGCCAACTGGTCAGGATCGCCGGTGTGAAGTCGCCGGTTTGATCTTCGGTCAGCGCGTCCAGCGAATCCTCTCGGCGGTTTTCCGCCTTGCGCAGCCGCCCCAGAGCCTCATTGCGCGCAATGGATAGCGCCCAGGTGCGGAACTGTGCGTCGCCTCGAAATAGATGTAAGTTGCGATAGATTTTCAGAACCGTTTCCTGCGCGGCATCTTCGGCTTCGGCCTCGTTGCGCAGGATCGAAAACAAAAGAAAGTAGATGGCGCGCTCCGAGGGCCGGATGAGTTCATGAAACCGTTGCTTTTCGCCGGCCAGAATGCGACGGATGCACTCCGCCTCAAACTCCGGATTGGGCGCTGATTTCATCATGGCGCAAGCCCCCGGAACCGCAATGGCGGCGGGCCTGATTGCTCCTGGAAAGACAACTATACCGCGGCGAATGGCGGCCGGAATTAGCGGTCCTTCACGGTAAGCTTATTTAATTCAAAAGAATCCTTGTAGAAAATTGCGAATTGGGCTGTACAATCCCCACATAGGAGACCTTTAGGAGATTTATGGCCGGAGACATGCAAATCACTTGCAGCGATTGCGGGCAGGAATTCACCTTCACCGCTGCCGATCAGACGTTCTTTCAGGAACGTGGTTACTCGACCCCAAAGCGCTGTAAGCCTTGCCGTGCGGCAAAGAAGAGCGATCAGGGGGGATCCGGCTACCGTTCGGCTCCTTCACAGGGAACACCTGTGATTTGTTCGGGTTGCGGTCAGCCGACAACCGTACCTTTTGAGCCGCGTGGCGATCGCCCGGTATACTGCCGCGACTGCTATACGGCACGCAAGGGAACCGGCGGCGGGGGCAGAGGGCGCGACCGCTAGTCAGCTACATCCCGGCTCCGGAATGCGGATTTGAAGTTCGGCGCCGGGGCCGGATCAATCCAGGACAGGTACGGCAAGGCTGTGCGGCGGCAGTTGAATGGGCTCCGCATATCATGGGCACTCCGTCGAAGGTTGTAGTTTGCCTCGATTCTCGCGGCCTCACATACGCTAAGCGGGACCGAGTGAATATGGACGGCAGCGGCTGAATTTGATTGGCCTCGACGCTTGCTACTTAGAAATCCAGGATGGACAGAACCAGCGCCGACCGATAAACTAACGCTCACGGTCCCTCCCTAAAACTGACCCCCAAGGATGCTGCCCGACCTCATGGCCTCCCAACTTTCGTTTGCGGGATTCGCCTGGAAGAATCTCTGGCGCAGACGCCTGAGAACGCTGTTGACGCTGGTGGGAATCACCATGGGCATCGGCGCTTTTGTGGCCCTGGTTGGATTTTCGCGCGCCTTTGAGCATGAGTGGCTGCACATGTACACGAGTTCCGGCATCGACATTGCAGTCGTCCAGACAAATCTCCTGAACAGCTCGCTCGATGAATCGTTTGGCGCGAAGATTCGCGCTCTTCCCGACGTGGCCCAGGTCGCGCCCATGATCTTCAACCTGATGGACCTGACTCCGGAGGTCAATGCGCTGGTGTACGGCTGGCGCGCAGATTCCTATGAACTGGATTCGCTCACGCTCATTTCGGGTCACCGCTATCAAGAAGGAAGAGCCGAGGTTCTCCTCGGCGACCTGCTGGCCAGCAACCTGAATAAGAAGCCGGGTGACACGGTTTCGATTCAGGGCACCAACTTTACAGTTACCGGGATCTACCACAGCGGCACGGCACTCGAGGACGGCGCAGTGATCATGCCCCTCGACCAGATGCAAATCGTCGCCGGCATGGAAGGCAAAGTGACAGCGTTTCACGTGAAGCTTCGCCCCGCTCCGGCAGGCGTGCCGCAGGACGAATACACGACGCAGGCCGCGGCCCAGATTGAAGCCGTTGTGCCCGGCGCCCGCGCCGTGCCTGCCGCCGAGCGCGCCGCCAACAACCAGATTGTCAATCTGGCCCACGCAATTGCCTGGGGCACATCGGCTATCGCGCTCCTCATCGGAATTCTCGGCATCGCCAATACCATGGCCATGTCAGTCTTTGAGCGCACTCGGGAAATTGGTATTTTGCGCGCACTGGGCTGGAAGAGCCGTCACGTCATTCTGCTCATTCTGACGGAAGCAACTGCGCTGGGTTTGGCCGGCGGCCTCATCGGCATTGGCGCAGGATGGGCCGCACTGCGCCTGCTCTCTGCCCTGCCCCAAACCGCCAGCATTGTCTCGTCCTCTGTTTCGCCATTTCATCTGCTCGAGTCGCTCGGGATCGCCATCGCTTCAGGAATCGCTGCGGGCGCTTACCCAGCCTGGCGCGGCGCGCGGCTTTCGCCTGTGGAGGCGTTGCGCTATGAGTAGCCCCATCGGCGCCGGCGGTCCCATTCTTGAAGCGCGCAGCCTGGTAAAGAGCTACGACGAAGGCCGCGTTGAAGCGCTGCGCGGAGTGGATGTTTGCATTGGGGCAGGAGAGTATGTCGCCATCAGCGGACCCAGCGGCAGCGGCAAATCCACACTGCTGCACCTGTTGGGCGGACTCGACACCGCGACCGAGGGCGAGGTCTTGTTCAAAGGAGCCGAGCTGGGAACCACCGTCGATCTCGATACATATCGCTCGCGCCAGGTTGGATTCATCTTTCAGGCATTTTATTTGCTGCCGACGTTGCGCGCGGTTGAGAATGTGCAGGTGGCGATGCTGGCCATGAACCAGGGCTCCAACCACCGCGCCGAACGAGCTCGAGCGCTCCTGGAAGAGATGGGCCTGAGCCATCGCATGCGGCATTATCCCAATGAGCTCTCCGGTGGCGAGCGCCAGCGTGTGGCCATTGCGCGCGCCCTGGCCAACGATCCAACGATCCTGCTTGCCGATGAGCCTACGGGCAATCTCGACAGCGCCAACTCAGCCCATATCCTGGAGATTTTGCAATCCATCCGCGAACGGCGCGGCATGACTTTAATTGTGGTGACGCATGAGAACGAAATCGCCTCCAGTGCCCGCCGTCACATTTGCATGCGCGACGGAAGGATTGAGTCGTGAAGACGGCGCGGGCTGCGTGCATTGCTGCCCTGGCGCCACTTTTGTGTGCGCAGTCGGCAAATCTGAACGATCTGCTGACGCAAATGCGCAAGCGGGTTGAGACCGCCGACTTTCGCGCTTCAGGGCAGCTGGTCTGGGTGCAGCCGAACGGCGCGCGCCTGAGCATTCCGATCACGATCAAGGCGCGCTGGTTCCCCGGCGTGCTGCGCGAGTACGTTGAGATGGGAGCGCCAGGGAAGAAAACCGCCAGTGGCCTTTCAGGCATGCGCACGGCCACGCATGCGCTGCTTGAAATGCGTCCTGACGGCAAAAGCTCGATTGCAATCGCTCACCCCGGTGACAAATCTCCCACAGCTCTGCCCGTCGGGAATTGGAGCGAAGGCCCGCTCGGCCCCGGCTTCGGTTATGAAGATCTTCTGGAAGCGCAATATTTCTGGCAGGGGCAAGCTTCTGACGGCGCGGCGAAGTTTGGCGCGCGTAACTGCATCATCGTGAAAAGCACGCCCGGCGCGAACGATCGCAGCCACTACGCACAAGTGAAGACCTGGCTCGATCCCGGCATTGTGTTCCCCGTCTACGTGGAAAAAACCGTGAAGGAAACCAGCACAGTGAAGGAGTTCACCTACTACGGCATCCGGCATGAGGAAGGTGTCTGGTCGGCGCACCAGCTGGAGGTGAAGGTGCGGGGACAGGCTGGTTCAACGCTGCTCATCCTCGACCGTGGCAGCGCTCATGCAAACCTCACCATCGCGGACTTCAGCGCCGCGCAACTCACCCATTTTCCAGGTGTCCAATGATCGTCACGCTATGGGTTCTCTCGTCGGCTGCGCTGCTCATCCTGGCTGGAGTTACGTATCAAATTTTGGGCAGTCGCCGCGACCACCGCATCTATACGGTAGACGGCCGGTGGGCGGAGATCACGCCCGGATACGGTCTCTACTTCTTTGAACGGGGCGAGGGCGGGCCAGCGATCGTATTTGAAGCGGGCATTGGAGCCACGCATCTGAACTGGCGGCACATCCAGGACGCGATTGCGCCTTCCAAGCGCACGGTTACGTACGATCGCGCCGGATTGGGATGGAGCAGCCCCTGCAGAACACCGCGGACACCTTTCAACATCGCTCGAGAGCTGCGGCAGATGCTGCAATGCGCCGGCATCCAGCCTCCCTACATTCTGGTCGGTCATTCATTCGGCGGGCAGGTCATGCGCCGCTTTGCTTTGCTCTATCCCGAGGAAGTGGCGGGTGCAGTGCTGGTCGATCCTATGCGCTGCGAGCAATGGCCGCCGCTCGACCCTTCGAGACAATCCCAGCTTGATTTGGGCAAACGGCTCATCCGCTATGCGCTGCCGGTGGCGCGTTGCGGCCTGGCGCGCCTTTTGGTCAGCGCATTATTCGGCCGCCCGAGCAAACTTTCTGACCGCGTGGCAGGCGCTGCCGGAGTACACAGCCGTCACGTAGTGGGCCGGATCAAAACCGAAGTAAGCAAGATGCCGCGCAAGGTTTGGCCTGCGATTGCGGCGCACTGGTCGCGGCCGGGATTTTATGCGGGCCTGCACAGGCATATCGAGTCGATTCCCGAAACAGTGCGCGAGATGCACGCCGCGGAGCCCATCTCCGCGATTCCCATCACTGTGCTTACGCCGGGCAACTCTGCGCCCCTGTCCAAAGATCAACTGGCGGATATCGGTGACCGCACCCGGCAGATTACCGCGCACAAAAGCGAGCACTGGATTCACCTTGACGAACCTGAACTGGTGATCGATTGCATTCTGGAAATGGCCGGCGTGGCCGCTCCAAGTGCAGTCGCCATGCAGGACGAGCCCCCGGAAACCTTCGCCGCCGAACCGGCGCTTCATGAAGGCGCCGCGCTTCTCCCTGCTCACCGCTAGGCACACTAACCGCTGAAACCTGACATCTGTTCCCTGCTCTAAGTGATTTTGACGCTCTTTCCGCGCGAAAGCACAGCGGCCTTGCGGCGGTCTTTCGAGGCATGGTCGATCTGCTTCCAGAAGCCAATGAAATAATCGACCGCCGAAATGGTGGAAACCAGAACCGCAAAATAAATGGCAGCGATGGCGGTCCATTTCACTGGAAGCACGAGCACGCCGATCGTCCAGTGGTCCCAGCGGTGAGCCAGGACGGCGGAAACCACCGCGACAATCTGCGCAACGGTCTTGAGCTTGCCGAGCTCGCTGGCCGTGATGGTGAATCCCTCTGACGAGGCGATCGAGCGCAGGCCCGAAATCAGGAACTCGCGGCCGACGATCACCACCACGATCCACACCTTGACGACCTGAGGATTGTAGGCCAGAAGAGCAACGAACGCGGCCGTCACCATGATCTTGTCGGCCAAGGGATCGAGCAACATGCCCATGGTCGTAATCTGACCGCGCTTACGCGCCAGATACCCATCGAGGCCGTCGGTGATGGAGGCCAGGACAAACAGAATCGACGCCGCGATCTCCTGCGCTCCGCCGGAAGTCCAGGGAAAGTGCGGGGAGAGGATCCACAGAAACAACGGGATCATAATGATCCGCGTCATGGTGATGGAGTTGGGCAGATTCATCCGCGTTGCGCCGCGCTGTCCTGATCTCTGGCGGCGTGACTTTATTATTGCACCGGTCAGGTCGGATTTCAGGCCTGCCGGTGAGGTGCTGCGCCAAAGTAACGAGGCGGACGTGAAAATCCGCTCCGCTTCCGGGCCAATCAGCGCAGCGGTTTTCAGGCGTAGATGCCGCGCTGCTTGATGGTGAACGCCACGCGATCGATGGCCAGCATGTACGCGGCAATTCGGTTGTTCACGTCATGGGCCTCGGCGTAGCGCACCACGTCGTCGAAGCTGTCGCGCAAGATGCCTTCGAGTTGCTCGTTCACGACGGCTTCCTTCCAGAAGTATCCCTGACGGTCCTGCACCCACTCGAAGTAGCTGGCGGTGACGCCGCCGGCGTTGGCCAGAATATCGGGCACGATGAAGATGCGTTTCTCGGCCAGGATCTCGTCGGCAACGGCGGTAGTGGGACCGTTGGCGCCCTCCACCACGATGCGCGCCCTGATCTTGTCGGCGTTGCGGCTGGTAATCACATTCTCAGTTGCCGCCGGAATCAGGATTTCGCAGTCGGAAACCAGCAGTTCCTCAGTGGGCATGGCTTCGGCGCCGCGGAAGCCGAGAATGGATTCGTTGCGGTACTTGTACTCGATGAGCTGGTGAATATCGATGCCGGCGGGGTTGTAGAGGCCACCGTCACGCTCGGCGATGCCGACAACTTTGTATCCCTGTTCCTGCATCAGCCGCGCGGCATTCGATCCCACGTTGCCAAATCCCTGAATCACTACGCGGCATCCTTCAACGGGCATGTTCAGGTAGCGGAGGCTCTCGCCGCACACCACCATCACGCCGCGCCCCGTGGCCTCAATGCGGCCGCGCGAGCCGCCCATGTTGATCGGCTTGCCGGTTACTACGCTGGTCACGGTCTGGCGCATGTGCATGGAATAGGTATCCATAATCCATGCCATGGTCTGCTCGTTGGTGTTCACATCGGGCGCTGGAACATCCTTCTCCGGCCCAATGAATTCGATGATCTCCGAAGTGTAGCGGCGCGTCATACGCTCCAGTTCGCCGCGGCTCATCTTCTTGGGGTCGCAAATGACTCCGCCCTTGGCCCCGCCGAAGGGAATATTCACCACCGCGCATTTCCAGGTCATCCAACTGGCCAGCGCGCGTACTTCGTCCAGCGTCACATCGGGCGCGTAGCGGATGCCGCCTTTGCACGGACCGCGCGCCATGGAGTGCTGCACGCGGAAGCCGGTGTACATTTCGATCGCCCCGTTGTCGAGGCTGATGGGAAAATGAACAATGACCTCTCGCGCCGGCGAGCGCAGCACCTTCCACAGGCCCTCATCCAGATTGAGCTTGCGCGCGGCAAAATCGAAGCGCGCATTTTGTGCCTCCCAGGGATTGATCTCCTGGTCCAAACTGACGCTGGTGGTTCCGGTTGACATATACCTCTCCATTTTCCGCGGGTCCTGATGCTTCGCGGGGCGGGTCAACCCCCGTATTCCAAGCATATAGACACAGCGATACTTCTAATGGGCTTTCCCGGCCGGGATCGCAAAAGGCGTAACTCTATTTGCGAGCGCGCCAACGAATCGGCACGCCCCGGACCGTCTTTCAGGCCAAACCTCAGTGAGTCTAGGCTGGCCAGCGCCCCGCGTCAAGCGCCTGGAACCAAGGCGAGAACCTTTCGTCACAGACGATTCAGGCTGAAAGGAGATCAGTTAAATCGGGAACGCGCGTGCCGCACCGGAGTGACTGGAACAGTTACACTTAGGCTGTGAAAGCTTCTTCCCCACGCTGCCAGCCCAGCCGCAAGGAGTTTCTGGCTCTGGCCAGGACGCACACGCTCGTGCCCGTCTGCCGCACGCTGATGGCCGACCTGGAGACGCCGGTCTCGGCTTTTCTACGCGCGGCGTGGGCGGAGCGCGAGTGTTTTCTGCTGGAGTCCGTTGAGAACGGCGAGCAGGTGGGCCGCTACACCTTTATCGGGCTCACCCCGTTTAAACGCATCGTGGCGCGGGGACGCGAGATTGCGGTTACCGAGGGCCGCGGGACAACGCGCCCCAAAATAACCAGACTTGAAGGCGACATCTTTTCCGTGCTGCGCGACGCGCTCAGCGGGCACAAGCCGGCGCGGCTGCAAGGTCTTCCTCCCTTCACTGCCGGCGCGGTGGGCTTCTTTGCCTACGATGCGGTCCGCCAGATCGAGCGGCTTCCGGCCAGCGCCAAGGACGAGTTGGGCGTCCCCGACGCCTGCCTGCTGTTCTTCGACGAGGTGCTCGCCTTCGACCATGTGCGCAAGGAGATCTGGCTGGTGGTTACGGCCGATGTGACGCGCGCCAAGCCTGCTGCTGCGTACGATCGCGCCATCAAGCGCCTCGACAAGCTGGAAAAACGCCTGGCGCAACCGCTGCCCGATCTCGAAGGCCGGAAGGCGCGGAAAGCTGGCAAGCTCAAAGCGAAGTACCGCACCGCGAAGAAAGATTTCATCGCCGCTGTTAAACGCACCAAGGAGTACATTGCTGCAGGCGACGTCTTTCAAGCCGTTCTGTCGCAGCGCTTCGACATCGAGCCCGGCGTGGACAGCTTTCAGGTCTATCGTGCGCTGCGGACCGTGAATCCCAGCCCGTACATGTTTTTCCTGCGCTTTGCGCCGGAGGGGCCGGTGGGCGAGGCGGCCGCAAGGCAAAAACGCCCGACCAAAAGGTCAAAACCATCGGAGATGGTCGAGCTGGCGGGTTCGTCGCCGGAGCTGCTGGTGCGCGTTCACAAGGGCAAGGTCGAGTACCGTCCCATCGCGGGTACGCATCCGCGCGGCGCCACCGAGGCCGAGGACCAATCCCTTGCCGAGGAAATGCTCAGCGACCAGAAGGAGCGCGCCGAACACGTCATGCTGGTGGATCTGGGCCGCAACGACGTAGGCCGCGTGAGCCAGTTCGGTTCAGTCAAGGTCGATAAGCTGATGTTCGTGGAGCGCTATAGCCACGTGATGCATATCGTGAGCTCGATTGAGGGGCAGTTGCGGCCGGAATTGACCGCTGTCGACGCTTTGCGCGCCTGCTTCCCTGCCGGAACACTCTCCGGCGCGCCCAAAGTGCGGGCCATGGAAATTATCGAGGAGCTGGAGCCGGCGCGGCGCGGCACCTACGGCGGGGCAGTTCTCTACGCCGACTTCTCGGGCAATCTCGACTCCTGCATCGCCATCCGTTCAATGCTTTCCATTGGCGGCAAAGGCTCTGTGCAGGCGGGCGCGGGCATCGTGGCCGATTCCGTGCCCGAACTCGAACATCAGGAATCGATCAACAAGGCGCAGGCTGTGATTCGGGCTATCGAGCGCGCGCGGGAAATGTGAAAAGGCAGGGACCAGGCCACCCCATCGAGCAAAGACCGCTCGACGGAGGCCCCGCAGGGAACAAGGGACCGAGGGAACAAGAAGGCAGAAAGCCTTTGTGCCGATCGTTCAGTACCTACGTCTCTTTCTTTATTCCGCGCCGAAGATCACCTTGAAAAAATGCCCAATCTTGCCGAAGAAACTCTTTTTCTTGGTCTCGGACGGACTTTGAGGCGGGTTGGGGGTTGCAACTGCAGGAGGCGTGGCGGGAGGCTGCGAGGGGGCCGCGGTCTCGGCAGCATTGCCGACGCCGTTGTACGCAAGGGGCGCGACCTGCGCCGCCTGCGTATTTCCGGGATTTGCCGGAGCAGGGGCTGCCTTAGTCGTTGGCGCGAGACCTTCACTCTGTGCCAGCGGGAACTCGTTTGGCTCCTTCTTCGCGGGCGGCGGGCAACCGCATGACTCTTTTTCCTCGTCCACCACAGATTGCAGGCTGCCATGCTCAAACATCACGCGCTGGCCCGACTGCACGCGGTAGACTCCGCCATCGAAGACGCTGCTCACCACCACATAGGAATCGCCGCCCGCGGCGTTGTCGACACAGGTGTCGCCGCCCTCAGCGAGACGGACTTTGACTTCAGCCGCGCCTGGCCCGCCAATGAGGATCCGGAAATTGGGGGTCAGCACAACGTCGGAACTTTTGACCATCGCAAAGCTGGCCTCCAGAGCGCCCGCGTCGAGGGCGAGCAGCAGGCCGGGAACGTCGCTGGGAGGAACGCTGGTATCGATGGACAGCTTCACAGTCGTGGACGGGCACACGCGCAGCGTTCCACGGTAAGGCAGCGCCACTTGCGCCGTTCCCGTACCCGCCGTCACACTGCCTGTCGAGGTAATAAACGCTCTGCCGTTCCAGGTCTGCAGCGGTCCGGCGACCGTGAGCGCGGCGCCGGGCGTCGCGTTGTCGATGGGAACGATGGCGAATGGGGGTGAGCCTTGTGGCGGGCCCTGATCTGCCGGAGGAGATGCGGGGATCCGCGCGGAGGATTGCGTTGGCGTCTGAGCAGGGAGCGAAAGTGCGGCGGCAAAGATAATGAGCATGCCGGCTGCGACGCATCTGCGCAACGAGACGAGGTGGGACTCGGAAATCATTGGCGCGGCGTGCATGGGGCTACATGTCCAGGAAGTTGCGAATCATCTGGTGGCCACCCTCGGTGAGCACGCTTTCGGGATGGAACTGCACGCCCTCAATGGGCAAACTGCGATGCCGCAATCCCATGATGACCGAGCCGGAACCGTTTTGTTCCTGCGTTCGGGCCGTGATGGCAAGGCCAGCAGGTAATGAATCTTCAGCCACGATGAGCGAGTGATAGCGTGTGCACGTAATCGGCGTAGGCAGTCCGGCGAAGACGCCTTTGCCGTCGTGCTCCACGGCGCTGGTTTTGCCGTGCATCAAAGTGTGCGCGC
>Ga0335074_10010265_pt1 | contig 13092 bp, 11 predicted proteins | sample Lox_Sample_23_FD_206715 | JGI IMG/M metagenome (GOLD analysis project Ga0335074, IMG submission 206715) | Soil microbial communities from Loxahatchee National Wildlife Refuge, Florida, United States - Lox_Sample_2.3 | ecosystem: Environmental > Terrestrial > Soil > Wetlands | place: USA...
AGCACCGCCATGCGCACCGCAATTCCATTTTCCACCTGATTCAAGATGACGGAGCGCTGCGAATCGGCCACTTCGGACGATATTTCGCGCCCGCGATTAATTGGACCAGGATGCATCACGATGGCATCGGGTTTCGCCAGGCTCATGTGCTCCAGCCGCAGGCCGTAGAATTGGAAATATTCGCTGGCCGAAAAAGCGGCTTCATGCTGCCGTTCCAGCTGCACGCGCAGCATCATGATGACGTCGGCGTCGCGAATCGCCTCTTGCATCTTGTGCGTCAGGCTGATGTGCGGCGCCAGTTGCGTCAGCTCCGGCGGCAGCAGCGCCGCCGGTCCGCACAGCACGATTTGCGCGCCGAACTTGGACAGCAGATGCATGTTCGAACGCGCCACCCGGCTATGGGCGATATCGCCGATAATGGCCACCCGCAGGCCTTCCAGCGTCTGCCGGCGGTCCAGGATGGTGCGCGCGTCCAGCAGCGCCTGCGTAGGATGCTCGTGCGTCCCGTCGCCCGCGTTGATGATGGGCGTGGGCAGATAGCGCGCCAGAAAATGCGGCGCGCCGGACGCCGCGTGGCGCATCACAATCGCGTCGGGATGCATGGCTCCCAGCGTGTTCAGCGTGTCGACGAGGGACTCGCCTTTGGAGACGCTGGAGGCCGAGGCCGTAATCGAAATCGCGTCCGCGCCCAGACGTTTGGCCGCGATTTCAAAGCTGGTGCGCGTCCGCGTGGAAGCTTCGAAAAAAAGGTTGACGATCATCCGCCCGCGCAGCTGATCGGATTTTTTCGTATCCGTCTGGCGCGGCTGAAAACGTTTGGCGCGGTCGAGAATGGCTTCGATCTCGACTCGGTCCAGCGGCTCGATTCCCAGTAATCCACCGGCCATCGGTTCCTAAGTCTTCTCCACCAGCAAAACTTTGTCGCTCTGGTCCACTTCCTTGAATTTCACTTCGATGATCTCATTGGCGCTGGTCTGCACCATGCGTCCCACGTAGCGCGCTTCGATGGGCAGTTCACGCCAGCCCCGGTCGATCAGCACCAGCAGTTGCACCCGCGACGGCCGGCCTTGGTCGAATAGAGCGTCCAGCGCCGCGCGGATGGTCCGCCCCGTGTAGAGCACATCGTCCATCAGGATGATGTCCTTGCCCGTCACGGGAAAATTGATGTCCGTGGCGTTATGGACCGGCTTCTCGGATACCGTGGAAAGATCGTCGCGGTAAAGATTGATATCCAGAAAACCCACCGGCACCGCGAGATTTTCCAGATTCTTGATCTTGTCGGCCAGCCGCAGCGCCAGCGGAACGCCGCGGCGGCGGATCCCGATGAACGCCAGACGGCGCAGATCCTCGGTTTTTTCCAGGATTTCATGGGCCAGCCGCACCAGCGTGCGGTCGATCTCGGAGGCGCTCATCAACTGTGCTTTTTCGCGTGTGGGAACCATGAATGTTACGAAGTTAGGCTTAGCTTAGACGAGCGTAACATAACAGGAACTCATGTCCACCCAAAAACGGCGTTCGCTCAATGCCGCAGCCGGTCGCGAATGCGCTTGGCCAGACGATCGATTTCATCGGTCTTCTTGAGCGTCCCGATGGAGAGCACGTTATAGTCGCCTTTCTCCAGATCGGATTTCAGCTGGTCGGCCAATTTGGACAGCGCGCGGGCGTCTTCCAGCGTCTTTTGATAATCGGCCTTCAAAATCTCCTCGCGCTGCAGTTTTCCGTTCGGCAGGCGAACGTCTTCCGGCGGCTCGGTTTCGGGTGGGAACTCGCGTCCGGGCGGGCCCTGCTGTGCGGTCATGGCCAGCGCCACGGAAAGAAGGAGTGCGATTCGGAACACATGCGTCAAAATCATGGCGACTCCGCTCCTCTCATCATAGGCCAGTTATTCGGCGCGCCCCAGCCATTTTCCGCTGGGTTTATGATCGAGTCATGCCAACCGTGGAACGTTTTGAACCGGGCGAATTTTGCTGGATCGAAGTAGCCACTTCCAATCAGAGCGCCGCCAGGAGCTTCTACAGTTCGCTCTTCGGTTGGACCGCCCAGGATGTCCCCATCGGCCCGAATGATTTCTACAGCCTGATGCAGCTCCAGGGCCGCATCGCGGCCGGCTTGTATACCATGCGTGGGGACGAAGCCAAAGCCGGCGTGCCGCCGCACTGGAAGCTTTATATCGCGGTCGAGAGCGCTGACGAAACCGCGAAGAAAGCCGCGAGTTTGGGTGCGCGCGTCATCGATCCGCCCTTCGACGTGATGGATCGCGGGCGGACGGCGGTATTTCACGATCCCCTGGGTGCGCCCTTCCAGGTGTGGCAGCCGAAGAAACGCACCGGATTGGGCGTCACGGGCGATCCGGGGTCGCTGTGCTGGGCGGAGTTGAGCACGCCGGACGCTTCGCGCGCGAAAACATTTTACGAAGCTTTGTTCGGGTGGAAACTGGAGCCGGGGCAGGGAAAGGACGCCGGCTACCTGCATATACGAAACGGCCAGAAGTTCATCGGCGGCGTGCCGCCCGCGCACCAGCGCTCCGCCAGCGCTCCTCCGCACTGGTTGATTTATTTGGCGTCCGCCGATGTGGACAAGACCTTTCATCGCGCCCAGGACATGCATGCCAGAACCGTGCTCCGTCCTATGGATTTTGAAGGTGTGGGCCGAGTGGCGATGCTGGCCGATCCGCAGGGCGCCGTGTTCGCCTTGTACCAGGAGGCGGGGAAGTAACTACGGAGCGTAAGATTGTCCGAACCGCGCGGGTCGGTAGAGGGAGCGCTCGCCCCTGCCGACGAAATGGCGCCCACTCCCTACAAGATTGTCGGCGGCAAGTAACGCGAGCCCGACTTCTTAGAAAACGACCCTCGCCTTGACACTTGGCCGCACTAAAGCAATAAGATTTAGAGGTACATGACGAGATGCATGCAAAATCGATCGTGGGTACGCCACGCTGCGGCGGCATTGATCTTCGCGGTTATACCGCCCGTCCTCTGCGCGCAATGGCTGGATTACCCGACTGCCGGTGTCCCGCGTACCCCTGACGGGAAGCCAAATCTGGCCGCGCCCGCGCCGCGCACCGCCGACGGCAAACCGGATTTTTCGGGCATGTGGGGCTGGGAAGCGCGCGTGCCTTGCGGCGCGCATTGTTCCGATATCGCCTTCAACGACATCGGGCGCGAGTTCTTCGATATCGCTTACACGCTCAAAGGCGGCCTGCCGTATCAACCATGGGCGGCCGCGCTGGTGAAGAAACGGCGAGCCGACAACGCCAAGGACGATCCCAACGTGCATTGCATGCCCCGGGGCGCGCTCAGAATTTGGACCGACGATTATTACAAGAGGATCGTCCAGGCTAAGGATCGCCTGGTGATTCTGGCCGAGCGCAACATGCAATTTCGCCAGATTTTCCTGGATGGCCGGCCGCTTCCCAAGGACCCCAATCCTACTTGGAACGGGTATTCGACGGCCGCCTGGGACGGCGATACGCTGGTGGTCCACACCATAGGATTCCGCGACGATCTGTGGCTGGATTCCAACGGAAACCCTCTCACCGAGGACGCGAAGGTAACCGAGAAGCTGCGCCGCCCCAATTTCGGAACCCTGGAGATTGAAATCACCGTCGACGATCCCAAAGCCTACACCGCACCCTGGACCGTCAAGATGACGCAGCCCATCGTGCTCAATAGCGAACTGATCGATTATTACTGCCTCGAAGACGAGAAGGACGCCAAGCACATGGTGGGCAAGTAATGCGGGTGATCTTCTTCGCTGCGATCTTGGCTGCGGCGCCGTCCGCGTTGCTCGCGCAGTGGCTCAATTACCCGACAGCCGGGGTGCCCCGCACTCCCGACGGGAAACCAAATCTCGCCGCGCCCGCGCCGCGCACTTCCGATGGCAAGCCGGATTTTTCGGGTATGTGGGGCTGGGAAACGATCGGTCCGCCCTGCGGTGCGCAGTGCACCGACTTGCAAATCGGCTGGGAATTCTTGAACATTGCACGCAATCTCAAAGGCGGGCTGCCCTACCAGCCCTGGGCCGCCGAGTTGGTGAAGCAGAGGAGAGCCAACCTCGCCAAAGATGATCCCAACGTGCGCTGCATGCCGCGCGGCGCGCTCCGCATTTGGACCGACGACTATTACAAGAGGATCTATCAGCTACCGAAGACGTTGCTTATCTTGACCGAACGCAATATGCAATACCGCCAGATATTCATCGATGGCCGGCCGCTTCCGGTGGACCCGAATCCCACCTGGAACGGCTATTCGACGGCCAAGTGGGACGGAGACACCCTGGTGGTCCACACCATCGGGTTTCGCGACGATCTGTGGCTCGATTCCAACGGCAACCCCCTGACCGAGGCCGCGAAGGTGACAGAGAAGATCCGGCGCCCGAGTTACGGAAGTTTGGAAATCGAAATCACGGTGGACGATCCGAAAGCCTACACAGCGCCCTGGACGGTGAAAATGACGCAGCCGCTGGTGCTCAATAGCGAACTGATCGATTATTATTGCCTGGAGAACGAGAAAGATTATAAGCACATGGTGGGGAAGTAAGCGAGGTTTTTACGTATGTCCGAACGAAACAAACAATCCCGGCGGGCTTTGTTGCAGAAAACGGCTTGGGCCGCCGGTGCGGCCGCGTTCGCTGGCGGTCAGGCGCGCGCGCAAACTGCGGCCGGCGCGGGCGATGAGGCGCCCTGCATGCATTTCTTCCCGGCCGGCTTCCGCAACGAGCGCATCAAGACTTCCGGCGCGGAGATCAACACCGTGATCGGCGGCTCCGGCCCGCCGGTACTGATGTTTCACGGAGCGCCGCAATCGGTGATTACATGGCGGCTGATCGCGCCCGATCTGGCCAAGGATTACACGCTGGTGATGTGTGATCTGCGCGGCTACGGCGATTCCAGCAAGCCTCCGGACGAGCCCAATCACGCCAGCCAGTCCAAGCGCCCCATGGCGCTCGATGGCGTGGAAGTGATGGAGCACTTGGGCTACCGCCAATTTCTCATGGTGGGTCACGACCGCGGTGGCCGCGTGGGCCGTCGCATGGCGCTGGATCATCCCGAGCGCATCCAGAAACTCGTCGTCATGGATATCGTGCCCGCGCATTATTTGTACTCGCACGTCACCCTTCCGTTCGTGCAGGCGTATTTTCACTGGTTCAACTATCTGCGTGCGGCGCCGGGGCCGGAAGACGAACTCAAGAAGATGAATGACGCCTTTGCGGCCCGAGCCAGCAACGACGTGATGCGCGAATACCTGCGCAACAATACCAATCCGCTCACGATTCACGCGATGTGCGAGGATTATCGCGCCTCCGCCTCCATCGATCTGGAACTGGACGCGGCCGATATGAAGTCCGGAAAAAAGATCCAGTGCCCGCTGTTGACGCTCTGGGCCGGCAAGGGCGCCATGGGCAAACTGTATGACGTGCTCGCCATCTGGAAAGAAGAGGGCGTCAACGTCGCGGGCAAACCCATGCCGGGCAATCATTCACTGCAAGAAAGCGCGCCTAAGGAAACCCTGGCGGAAATACAGCAGTTTCTGCACGCGTGAACGGTTACTTCCGGTTGGCCATCGGCGTCTAGACGCTCATGAGCTGGCTGGGCGACTTCCGGTTAGGGCTACGGAGTCTCGTCAACAATCCCGGCTTTACAGCCGTCGCCGTCGCCACGCTGGCCTTGGGCATCGGAGTGAACGCGACGGTGTTCACCGTGGCCGACGCGGTGCTTTTCAAAGGATTTCCCGCCGTCCCCGGGAACGATCGCCTGTTGTATATCAGCAACGGCGGCTGCTGCATCTCCTATCCCGATTTCCAGGATATCCGCGCGCAGGCAAAATCCTTTCAAGGGATGGGAATCACGCACGGCATCGCGAGCGTGTTGAGCGACGGTGCCGGGTACGCCCAGCGTATCGAAGTTACCGAAGTCAGCGCCGATACGTTCAAAACGGTGAGCCGTCGGCCGATTCTGGGCCGCGATTTTGCACCATCCGACCAGGCGCCTGGCGCGGCGCCCGTGGTAATGGTGAGCCATGGCTTCTGGGTCCGCCGCTACGGGCAAGATCCCAACATCGCCGGCCGCGCGATCCGGCTGAACGGTGTGTTGACCACCATCGTCGGGGTGATGCCGCAGGGTTTCTCGTTCCCGCAGACCGTGGACATGTGGGTGCCGCTGATGAAGACGGCCAAAGTCCTGGACCGCGGGAATTCGTTTACGTGGTTCGCGTTTGGCCGCCTGCGCGACGGCGTCTCGTTTGCGAGCGCCAAAGCGGAAACGGAAGGCATCATCCGCAGGCTCGAAACCGAATATCCGCTCACTGACCAGCGCCGGCACCTGGTGGTGCAGAATTTCGCGCAGTTCTTCATCGGCTCGAACGCGGCCCTGATCTACGGGACGCTGTGGGGCGCGGTGGGTTTCGTGCTGTTGATCGCCTGCGCGAACCTGGCGAACCTGATGCTGGCGCGAGCCATCGGCCGTTCGCGCGAAATTTCGGTGCGCATCGCGCTGGGCTCCGGGCGCTGGCGCATCATCCGGCAATTGCTGGTCGAAAGCCTGATGCTATCGTGCGCGGGCGGCGCGCTCGGCTGGTGGTTCGCGAAATGGGGCGTGCGCGCGTACGAGCTCGCCATGGCGCAAAAGGAATCCTGGCTGATCCTGGACTATGCAATGGACCAGCGTGTTCTCGTCTACCTGATCGCGATTTCCATCGGAACCGGATTGCTCTTTGGATTGGCGCCGGCGCTCAGCTTGTCGAAGCTCGATGTCAACGCCACATTGAAAGACGGCGGCCGGGGCGCGACAGGCGGGCGTGCAAAGCATCTATCGGCGCTGCTGGTCACCGGAGAAATGGCGCTGGCTGTCGTGCTGCTTGCTGGAGCGGGCGTCATGATCCGCAGTTTTCTCGAGATCCATAACGCGAACATCGGTGTGGACGCGGACCATATGCTGGTCGGGCTGGTGGCGCCGCCTGCATCCCGCTATCCGACCGCGCAAGCCCGCATCTCCTTTTTCGAACGGCTCGAGACGCGTATCCAGGCGATCCCGGGCGTGGAATCCGCCGTGCTGTCGGACTCGCTTCCTGCCTGGGGCTCCCGGCGGTTGGAGTATGAGCTCGCGGGCGATGCACCAGCCGGAGCCCGGGGTCGTCCCAAAGTTTCTACCTTGCCGATTAGTCCGTCCTACTTCCACACTCTGCGTGCGTCCGTGCTCGCCGGCCGCGATTTCGACGCTCACGATAACGCACAGAGCGCTCCGGTTGCAATTGTGAACCAACGCCTCGCAAGCCAGTTCTGGCTTGGGCAAAACGCCCTGGGTCAGCGCATTCGCGTGTTCGATGGCAGCGGGCCGTCGCCCTGGCTCACGGTGGTCGGATTAGCGTCGAATATTATTCAAAACGATGAGACGCGGCAGCGCGTGGATCCTGTGGTCTATGTGCCCTACCGGCAACATTCACCCGGCGAGATCTGGGTGCTCGCGCGCACCGCGCTGCCACCTGAGGATCTGGAGATCGCGTTCCATGAGGCTGTGCGATCGCTCGACCCAGACTTGCCGCTCTACGGTCCGTTTTCGCTCATCCGTCGCCTGGAAGGCTATTCGGACAACCGTTTTTACGGGGCCTTGCTTCTCATTTTTGCCGCCATCGCGCTGCTGCTGGCGTCAGTAGGGCTGTACACCGTCATCGCCCATTCGGTGAGCCGCCGCACCCAGGAAATCGGAATCCGCATGGCCATCGGCGCCTCGGCGCAAGATATTCGCAAATTGATATTCCGCCAGGGCATGCTTCCCCTCGGCATCGGTCTCGCCATTGGTCTCGTAGGCTCCATGGCGGTCAATCGAATTCTCAAGTCGGAACTTGTGCGGGTCTCGCCGGCCGATCCCGTGACGCTCATCGTCGCATCCGCCGTCTTAATCTTGGCGGCCGTTCTCGGATGCCTGATTCCCGCGCGCCGCGCCATGCGTGTGGATCCGGTGATCGCCCTCAGGCATGAGTAGCGCTCAGGTATGAATCATGTCGTGTTCGCGTTTCGAACTCTGGCCAGAAGCCCCGGCTTCACTGCTGTCGCGGTTCTGACGCTGGCTTTAGGGATCGGAATCAATACCGCGGTCTTCACCGTTACGAATGCCGTACTCTTCCGGGGCTTCCCGCATGTGGATCCGGAGAATCGCATTCTGTATATCGGAAGCAAGGGCGTCTCCTATCCTGATTTTGAGGACTGGAGGGCGCAGGCGAAGTCCTTCCGCGGAATGGCTGTCGTTGCTAACGGCGGCCTGCGGGTCATCCTGAACGATCCGAGCGGTGTCCCGGAGACGTGCGACGGAACTCAACTGAGCGCCGGCAGCTTCCGGGTGTTGGGTCAGGAGCCGATCCTCGGCCGGGATTTCGCGGCGTCCGATGAGACGCCGGGCGCGCCTGCGGTGACCATTCTGACTTACGCATTCTGGCAGCGCCGCTACGCGAAGGATCCTTCCATCCTCGGCCGGACCGTACGGCTCAATGGCGCCCCCACAACCGTCATCGGTGTTATGCCTCCACGCTTCGACTTTCCGCATCACCGTGTGGATCTTTGGCTGCCGCTCCCCTTGAGCCCCGCCCTCGAAAAACGTGCGGCCCGGGTTCTCTGGTTCGCCTTCGGGCGCATCGGCGACGACGTCACCCTGCGCGGCGCTCAGACCGAAATGGATACCATCGGCCGGCGCCTGGAACGCGCTTATCCGGCCACCAATCACGACGTCCATCCCCACGTGATGAATTTCCAGGAGGCATTTATTGGTCCCCATGCCGCGGCGCTCTATGGCGTGATTTGGGGCGCGGTCGGCTTTGTGCTCTTGATCGCTTGCGCTAATCTGGCGAATCTCTTGTTGGCCCGCGCCATCGGCCGGTCGCGCGAGATTTCCGTCCGCATCGCGCTCGGAGCGGGGCGCTGGCGTATCATCCGCCAGCTCCTCATCGAGAGCCTGATCCTCTCGTCTCTGGGAGGCGTGCTCGGCTGGTGGATTGCCGCGCTGGGCGTCCGCGCCTATGAGCTGTTTGCCAATCTCCCCAGCTCGTACAATCATTGGGACTACGCTTTGGATTACCGGGTGTTCGCCTACCTGGTGGCGATTTCGATCGCAACCGGACTGCTCTTCGGGCTGGCGCCGGCGCTGCGGCTGTCCAGGCTCGACATCAACATTTCTCTGAAAGACGGCGGCCGGGGCGCAACAGCCGGAGGAAGCGCCAAAAATCTGTCCGCTCTCCTGGTGGTTATAGAAATGGCGCTTGCGATGATGCTCTTGGCAGGCGCCGGTTTAATGACCCGGAGTTTTCTGAATATCTATAACGCGGACCTGGGCGTGCAAGCCGCAAACGTCCTCACGGCTGAACTGCGGCTTCCGCTTGATAGATATCCCGGCGCACAGGCACAGGTTGCTTTCTTCGGGCAGCTCCTGGCGCGCCTGAAAAGTATTCCGGGCGTGGATTCGGTGGCCCTCAGCGACAGCCTTCCAGGACTCTACGCACCGCGCCTGCCATACCAGCTCGCCGGGGCGGTGGACGAGCCGCGCCACCCCACGCTCTTCGCTATGGCGATCGGCCCCGGTTACTTCCGGACCATTGGTGCGGCCATGCTGTCGGGTCGCGACTTCAACGCTTTCGACGGACCTTCCGGTATTCCCGTCGCGATCGTCAACCAGCGATTCGCCTCCAGTTTCTGGCCCGGAGATGACCCGCTCGGGAAACGTCTTCGCCTTTTTGATCGCGTTCTCAATAAAGACACGCCGGACTCCTGGCGCACCGTCATTGGCGTCGCCTCGAACATCGCTCAGTGGAACGCGTCCGCCGGCCAAGCCTTTGAGCCCGCCGTGTACGTCCCTTTCCGGCAAAGACCCACGGCGGCTATGGATGTGGTGGCGCGCACGCGCGTCCCACCCGAAAGTCTTCGAGCGGCGTTCCGGGGTGAGATTATGGGGCTGGATTCGAACCTCGTCATCTATTCGGGCCTAGGATCGGTCGAGGGCCCCAAGCCGCTGACTGACAGCTTAGCAATGAATAACTACTGGTCGAACGGCGTCAACGCCGCCTTATTTCTTGTCTTTGCCACGCTGGCGCTCTTACTGGCCGCGGTCGGGCTCTATGCCGTCATCGCGCATTCGGTGAGCCGCCGCACCCAGGAAATTGGAATCCGCATGGCCATCGGCGCCTCGGCGCAGGATATTCGCAAATTGATATTCCGCCAGGGCATGCTTCCCCTCGGCATCGGTCTCGCGATTGGTCTCCTAGGCTCCGTGGCGGTCAATCGAATTCTCAAGTCGGAACTTGTGCGGGTCTCGCCGGCCGATCCGCTGACGCTCATCGTCGCATCCGCCGTCTTAATCTTGGCGGCCGTTCTCGGATGCCTGATTCCCGCGCGCCGCGCCATGCGCGTCGATCCGGTGATCGCCCTTAGGCACGAATGACAGCCCGCCCGAGCCTCTCGATCGATCGCGCCAGCCGAGCCGCCACCGAGCCGACCGAAATGCCGAGCACCTGCGCGATCTCGCGGTAGCGCAGGCCTTCGGCTCGTAGCGCCAGGCAACAGCGATCCAGCCGGTCGAGTGCGGCCAGCGCGCCGCGGAAGCTCCGGTGGCGCTGGCTCGTCATCAGTTGTTCTTCGGGATTTTCACCCTGTTCGGCGCGGGTAGCCGCCAGTTCGTCGAAGGCCAAGCCGAGTATCTCGCGTCTCTCAGCCGTCCGGCGCTTCAGGCCCAGGTGATGAGCCACGCGAAAAATCCAACCGCGCAGGTTCCCGTCCAACCCCCCGCGCCGCAAGTGTTCGAACAGCGCGAGGAAGCTTTCCTGGATCGCCTCTTCGGCCTCCTGGGAACGGAGCCCCAGAGCGAGCAGATATCGAAACAAGGGTGCGCGCAACTCATCGAAGAGCTCAATCACCCGTTGTTCTTCGAGGCAAACGTGCGAAGCGCGTTCGCGCCTGCCCGCCGTCGCAAGCTCCCAGGGCACTGCAAAATCTGAGTCCGTCATCGCCTGTACTTGATTATTGCGCCATCGCCCCGGTGATCGGTCGCGCTCAACAAATCCGGCTACCATCCGATAAGCCCCGATAAGCGTGAACGAGCGATGAACTTAAGGGATGTGGAACGGAGTCGGGAGGGCCAAGGCCATGTTCAATCTGCAGGATGAATTAGCCGAGGATTATTTGGCCGAGTGCCAGGATCGCCTGATCAATATCGAAGCCGAACTGGTGTCGCTCGAAGCAGGCGTTGGGGAAAGCGGTCTGGAAGCGGCCGCGCGCGCCTTTCGGGCGCTCCACTGGATCCAGGGGGGCGCGGGTATCTTCGATTTGAATAACATCGCCGCTCTCGCGCGCCAGATGGAACACGTGCTCGGATTAATCCGCTCCCGGGAACTGGCGCCCGCTCGGGACCGAATTGCTGTTCTGCGGGAGGCCGCCGATCGGCTCCGTGACTTGGTTCGAAACCCCGGCTCTAACGATCCAGCCGATATTTCCCAAATTATGGCGGCTCTGATGATGCTGGACGCCACGCGCACCAGGTATCCCTGGGATCGCGACGCAGCCCGCCTCCCGCCCCTGCGTCTTCGCGTTCTGCTGGTGGAAGACGATTTCGCCAGCCGTCTTCTGCTGCAGGACTTTCTTTCCAAATACGGCGAATATCACATCGCGGTGAACGGACGCGAAGCCGTGGATGCTTTCCGCTTCGCCCTGGAACGGGGACAAAGGTACGACCTGATTTGCATGGACATCACGATGCCGGAAATGGACGGCCGCCAAGCCGTGCACCAGATCCGCGCCCTCGAAGAGGAGCATGGCATTCCTTCCACCGCCGGAGCCAAGATCGTCATGACCACGGCTGCGGACGATGTCAAAGAAGTCGTCGGATGCTTCCATGAGCTATGCGATTCCTATCTCATCAAGCCCATCGATCTGGACAAATTGCTCGGCCACATGCGGGCCTATCAACTGATTCATTAACCCTCCTCGCCTCCCCGCCGTGCCGCTGTTACGCGGCATGAGTAACCGCGTGCATCCCTGGGTTGGCAGCGCGTTTGGGGTTGGCATCGCGTTTGCTTCAAATCTCTCATAGGAGATGCGCTTTATGAGAAAGATTATGCTCCTGTTCGTCGCCGCCGCAACCAGCCTCTTCTTCTGCGAAAACAGCACGGCCGGTCAATGGAACCAGCAGCTCACGCTTACGTTCAATAATCCGGTCGAAATCCCCGGCCATGTTTTAACCCCCGGCACTTATGTGTTCGAGCTGGGCGTTGGAAATACCAGCCAGGATGAAAACGTCGTGCGCGTATATAACAAAAGCAAAGATCATCTGTATGGGATGTTTCTGACCATCCCCGATCATCGTCTTACGCGCACCAACAAACCGGTTCTTGAGTTCGCTGAGAGCCCCGTGGGGTCGCCGGACGCCATCTATGCATGGTTCTATCCGGACGACAAGACTGGTCATGAATTCGTCTATCCGAAGTCAGAAGCCATACGGCTGGCCAGGGCCAACAATCGCCCCGTTGCGTCCATGCCGGACCAGACGAACATCGCGAGCGAGAACGATTTGAAGCGAGCGCAGGTGAAAGCCGAAACGCCAAGCGGCCAAGAGGTCGAAATCAACACGGTGTTCGGAACCCCGGCTCAATGACGGGCCTAGAAGTGGAACCCGATCGTCCCCGTTACAGTGCGCGGAGTAACGTAGTGCGTTCCGCTGAACGTCGAAAGAAAGTTGTATAGCGAATAAGAGTTCGTTAGATTCACCACCGTCACGCGAGCGCTGAATCTATATTTGTCGCCGTGGAAGATGTTGTCGTGTCCAACGCCGACATCGAAGAGACTCCGGGGGGCTATGCGGGGTGGATTGTGGTCGTCGTTTTCCGTGCCCGCTGCGGGAATGGACACCAGGTTAGAGCCGTATAAGTTGGCTGGGCAGAGGCCCGTGGGGCTGATCGGCATGGTTGGCGTCGCGTGCACGGACCCGCAGAAGAGGCCGCCCTCGAATTGCTGATCGGGCGTGAGGTTGGAGACATCCACCACGGTGTCGCTTCCGTTGGGTCCGTTGGCGCAATCCTGGCCCCCGGCGCATGGTACCGGACCAGCCACCAGGCCGCTGTC
>Ga0335074_10010266_pt1 | contig 13091 bp, 14 predicted proteins | sample Lox_Sample_23_FD_206715 | JGI IMG/M metagenome (GOLD analysis project Ga0335074, IMG submission 206715) | Soil microbial communities from Loxahatchee National Wildlife Refuge, Florida, United States - Lox_Sample_2.3 | ecosystem: Environmental > Terrestrial > Soil > Wetlands | place: USA...
TGACCTGGACGATCCGAGCGCGGACCTGATCATCGCGGCGCTGATCATCAACTCGCGGCTGCGCGGGCCTGGCCTTCGCGACCTGCTCGGCGCGCTGGCCGGCTCGGTGCGCGAGGAACTCGACATGCGGCGCAAGGTCAACGCCAGCCGCCGGTCGACCCGGCGCAGCGTGCAGATCGTCATCATCGTGTCCGTCGGCATGGCGATCGCGCTCGCCGTGTTCGACCACACGTTCCTCGCGCCCTACGACAGCGTGTTCGGCCAGCTGATCCTGGGCGTGATCGGCGCCATCTACGCGGCGGGCATTATCTGGCTGCGCCGGCTGGCCAGGTTCGAGGCTCCCAAGCGCCTCATGGGTGGCGGCGAGCCGCTGACCGAGCGAGCGAGTCCGGCGGCGCCTGGGCTGGCGCCCGGCTCCATCAACCACAGCCCGGTAGGTCACAGCCCGGTGAGCCATGGCACCAGGAGCGCGGCGCTATGAGCACGTCCGCGCTCCTCTTCGGGGCGCTCACCGGGCTGGCCCTGTTCCTGCTTGTCTTCGCGCTCATCCCGCGCCGGCCGGGCCTGGCCAGGCGGATCGCCGCCTTCGATCAGGAGCGCCTAGCCAGCCGCGGAGCCAGCCGGACGGTCAGGTACCCGGGCGACGGCAACCAGAGCGCGATCAGCATGCGGTTCGGCTCGGCGCTTGCGAGGTTCTGCGCCGAGCAGGGCTGGGAGTTCCGGTCGCTGCGGTCCAGCCTGTCCCTGGTCGGCAAGTCGTTCGAGAACTACCTGGCGAACAAGATCATGCTCGGCCTGTTCGGCTTGGTCTTCCCGCCGCTGGTGATCTCCGGCCTGAGCCTGGCCGGCCTCCGGGTGCCCGTGGTCGTCCCGGTGTGGGCCGGGCTGGTGTTCGCGGCCGCCTTCTTCTTCCTGCCCGACCTAGAGCTGCGACAGGAGGTGACCAGGCGGCGCCGGGACTTCCGGCACGCCATCGGCGCGTTTCTCGATCTGGTCGCGATGAACCTGTCCGGCGGCCGGGGCGTGCCTGAAGCGCTCCTGGTGGCCAGCGAGATCGGCGAAGGCTGGGCGTTCTGGCGGATCAGGGACGCGCTGTCCAACGCGAGGATCACCGGGCAGACGCCCTGGCAAGCGCTCGGCACACTGGGCGACGAGGTCCAGGTGAGCGAGCTCAAAGACCTCTCCGCCGCGCTCAGCCTGGTGGCGGAGGACGGCGCCAAGGTACGCGAGTCCCTGACCGCCCGGGCCGCGAGCCTACGCCGCAGGGAAATCACCGACCTGGAAGGACAGGCCGAGGAACGATCGCAGTCGATGCTGGTCGCGCAGATGCTGCTGGCCGCCGCGTTCCTGATCTTCCTGATGTACCCGGCCGTGGAGATCTTGCTGCACGCCTGACCATACGCGAACGAAGGAGCACACCATGCCCACCGAACTGGCCGGATTCCTCCGGGCCTTCTGGGCCGTGCACACCGCCCGGCTGCGGACCGCGCTGCGGGAGAAGGACCGCGGCGCCTCTGCGGTCGAGCTGGCGCTGATCACCGCGCTGCTGGTCGGCCTGGCCGCAGCGATCCTGGCGATCATCATCAAGTTCGCCACCACGCAGGCGAACAACATCTCGAACACCACGATCCCCAACCCCAACGGCAACGGCTGACCAGTGCTGCGCCTTCCCGGCCAGCAGCGCCTGCGCCACCTGCGCCGGCAGTCGGCCGACCGCGGCTCAAGCGCGGTCGAACTCGCCATCCTGGCGCCCGTCCTGTTGCTGTTCATGCTGTTCATCATCGAGTTCGCGCTGTGGTTCGACGCCAAGCACGCCGCTCTTGCTGCGGCACAGGAAGGCGCGCGGGTGGCCAGGGACAGCGCCGCGACCAACCCGGGCTGGGAGGGCCTGGCGTCGGCGGACGCGATGAGCTACTACCAGCACCTGGACACCAGCGTGCTGTCCCAGGTAACGGCCCAGGCCGTGCCGGGCCCAGGCAACACCGTGAAGGTCACTGTGTCCGGCAGGGTAAACGGCATCTTGGGGTTTCCGATCTCGGTGACCGTCGGCGGTCCGGTCGAGTGCTTCCGTCCGCTGAACCTGGAGGGCCAATGCAGCGCGCTCGGCGGCTGACGCCGCGGGGCGCTCGGCGGCTGACGCCGCGGGGCGCTCGGCGGGCGGCGAACCTTGACCGCGGGTCAATGGCCGTCGAGATGGTGATCGCGGTGCCGGCCCTGGCCCTGCTCATGTTGCTGATCGGGGCGGGCGGGCAGTGGATCGACCTGGCCGGGCAGGTGGGCGCGGCGGCCCGGGACGCGGCCCGCGCCGCGTCGGTCGCCCGCACGCTGGCGGAGGCCAACTCGGGCGCGCAAGCCGCCGTGCAGGCCGACCTGGGCAACGTGCAGTGCGAAGGCGGCGCCACCGTGCTCGTGCAGCCGATCGGCGGCAGCTTCGCCGACACCGGCGACGGGGTACAGGCCGCACCCGACGTCAAGGTCGTCGTGACCTGCGTGGCGAACTTGTCCGCGTTCCACGCGATCTTCCTGCGGGTCGACCAGACGTTCACCGACAGCGCGACCGTGCCGCTCGACCCGTTCATGGAACGGACCGGCTGATGCACGCGCACATGACTGCACGCATGACGGGAGATGACCGTGGGTCGGTGTCGCTGTGGGTGGTGGTGTTCGCCTTCGTCACGATCTGGCTGCTCGCGCTCGTCGTCGACGGCGGCCAGGTGCTGCTGGTCCGCTCGCGGGCCGCGGACATCGCCGAGCAGGCCGCTCGCGCCGCGGCCGACGACGTGAACAGGCAGCTGCTGCAGAGCGGCACGGTGGCGATCGACGCCGCGGCCTGCGCGCCGGACGGCCCCGCCGCCGGCCTGGTCAGCGCCTACGCGAAGGGCACAGGTGTCACCGCCACCATGACCAGCTGCACCACCGGCCAGTCCGCCCAGGGGCCGACCGCGACCGTCGGCGTCCAGGTCACGGCGACCCCGGCCATCCCGTCCGGGCTGTTCCGCTCGATCAGCGAGCAGGTCACCGAGGTCGCCTACCTGGCCTGCGGGACCGCCAACGCAGAGCAGGCCTGCTGATGGCGCCGCCAGTTCCCGGCCTGCGGCCCCCGGTCCAGATCAAGCATCGCACGGCAGGCGACGTGCTGCTCGCGATCGCCGCGATCCTCGCGCTTGCCGTGCTGGTGGCAGGCGTCCCCGTGGCGCTGGTCGCCGTCATCGGCCTGCCGCTGCCGCGCAGCGTGCCGCAGGTCTCCGTGCTCACCAGCCAGCTCGACATCACCGCGATCCTGCGCATCTTGTCGGTCGTTGTCTGGCTGGCGTGGGTGCAGCTCGTCTGGTGCGTGCTGGTGGAGGTCAAGGCCGCGATCAGCAACGTCGGCGTGCCGTCCCGGGTACCGCTGGCCGGCGCTACCCAGTCGGTGGCCCACCGGCTGGTCACCGCCACCCTGCTGCTGTTCACCGCGGCCGCCACGCTCAGCCCGACCCTGATGCACAGCGCGCCGCCGCGGCCCGCCTACTCGGTCTCGGCCCAGCTGGCCCCGGGCCAGCAGGAGTTGCCTCCGGCCAGCAAGCACGAGGCGGTGGTGCAGACGCCCAACGCTGACAAGCTCTACGTGGTCAAGCCGCCGGTCGGCCGCTACCACGAGTCGCTGTGGGAGATCGCGGAAAATCATCTCGGCGACGGCCGCAGATACCGGGAGATCTACGAGCTCAACAAGGACCGGGTGCAGCCGGACGGCACCAAGCTCACGATCGCGAGCCTGATCCGCCCCGGCTGGATCCTGCTGATGCCGCGCGACGCCCGCGGCCCCGGCGTCGAGGCGGTGACCGAGCAGTCCGCGCATCGTCTGGGCATCCCGCTGCCCGAGGCAGCCGCTGCGGCTGTCAACACCGCGGCCGTCCACACCGGGGCCGACGATGCTGGCCCGCAGGTGCAACCAACGGCCGTTCGGATAAAAGGAAAAGAGACGGTCGCGGCGCCGGGCGGACAGCAGGCGCAGACCGCGGCCTGGCCGTATGATCTGGCCTCCGCCTCGCTGCTCGCGGCAGGCGTGCTTTCGGCGCTCGGGCGGCGGCGGCGCGAGCAGCTGTGGCAGCGCGCGTTCGGGCGGCGGCTCGCGGTGCCCGACCCCGAGGCGGCGCTGGCCGAGCGGGCGATGCGCCTGGCCGCCAACGAGCCCGCCGTCCGGATGCTTGACGCCGGCCTGCGGCAGCTCGCGCGCGAGCTCGCCGCCGCGGGCAAGGCGCCGCCCACCGTGTTCGCCGCGCACGTGGGCGCCGACAACCTGGACCTTTGGATCGCGCCGCCGGACCCCGCCCCGCCGCAGCCGTGGCATGCCCTCGACGGCGGCCAGGTCTGGCGGCTGCCCGGCGCCGCCGCGGCCGGCCTGGACCCGGGTCCCGGCCTGGCTCCTTATCCCGGCCTGGTCACCCTCGGCACCGACGCCCCGGGCGGGAGCGGGGAGGTCGTGTCTCCCCCAGGGGGGTCCGGGGGGATGGGTCCCCCCGGGAGAGAGGGAGCCAGCGGAGCCGGCCGGGTGATGGTGGACCTCGAGGCCGCGAACGGGCTGATCGCGGCGCGCGGGCCGCGCCAGGTGGTGCAGGCGGCGCTGGCCGCCCTCGCCGTCGAGCTGATCACCAACCGCTGGTCCGACACCATGCACGTCACGCTGGTCGGCCTCGGCGACGGCCTGCGGGAGCTCGGCTCACCGCGGCTGTCTGTCGTGGCGACGCTGGACGAGGCGTTGCCCGCGCTGGAACGGCGGGCGGTCGAGTTGCGGGACGCGATGGCCGCCGCGGGCATCGAGTCGGTGCTGACCGGGCGGACCCACAGCGGCGACGCCGACCTGTGGGCGCCGCATTACCTGATCATGGGCGTGCCGCCCACCCAGGCCCAGGTCGGCCGGCTGCTCGCGCTGGCCAGGTCCAGGTACCGGACCGCGGCCGGTTACGTGATCGCGGGCGATGTCCCCGGCGCCACCTGGACCTGGGATTACGGCGAGGACGGGCGGGTGCAGGCGGGCGTGCTCGGCTTCGACCTGGCCGCGCAGCTGCTGCCCGCGACCCAGTACGCGGCGCTGATCAGGCTGTTCGGTTCGACCTCGGCCGAGGCGAAGGTCTCGCTGGCCGGCGGCCTGGCCCCGGGCGAGCACCTTTCGCCTGCGGCGAACGTGCCGGTCGAGGTGACGATGCTCGGCCCGGGCGCGGTGTGGGCGCCGGGGCCGATGGAGCCCGAGCGGCTTGGGCTGGCCACCGAGATCGTGATGTACCTGGCCGCGCACCCCGGCGGAGTGCACCCGACCGTGCTGACCGGAGCGATCTGGCCGCGCGGTGTATCCGATGACGTGCGCGACGCCGCGCTGGCGCGCGTGGCGGCCTGGCTGGAGACCGCCGCCGATGGCAGGCCGAACCTGGTCGCGGCCGAGGACGGCCGGGTCCGCCTCGGTCCGGGGGTACGGGTGGACTGGCAGGTGTTCCGCGCGTACATGGCCCGCGCCTCGTCGGCGGCCGCGGCGCGCGACACGCCGTCCGAGACGGAGTTCCTGCGGCAGGCGCTGGCCCGGGTGAGCGGACAGTTCCTGGACGGGCGCGCGCCTGACCGGTACTCCTGGCTGGCGGCGGACGACATCGAATACGAGGTCACCGCGCTGGTCGCCGACGCTGCTCATCGCCTGTCGTCGCTGCTGCTCGAGGGCTCGGACCCCGAAGGGGCGATGACGGCGGTCAGGGCCGGGCTGAAGCTCGCCTTCAACGACGAGACGCTGTGGCGCGACCTGCTGCTCGGCGCGCACGCGACAGGCAAGGAGCACGTGTTGCGTGCCGTGGTCAGCGAGCTTGAGGCCCGGGTGGCCCTCGACGACGTGCTGCCGCGGATGGCTCCGGAAACCGAGGCGCTCGTGGACGAGCTCCTCCCGTCCTGGCGGATATCGGCGGCCTGAAGGAGAGTGCGCATGGGCATGCGGATCGTGCCAGCTCTGCTGGTGGCGTGCGCGATCCCGCTGGTGGCGGGGTGCGCGGGCAGCCCGCCACAGTCGTTCGTGCCCGGTGGCGGGGGGTCGTCCGCGGCGCCGGCGTCCGGGGCCGGCTCGGCGGGTACCGCGGCCGCGCAGGCTCCAGGGCTCAGGAAGTTCGCGTTCCCCGGCAGCGTGCAGGTGCAGTTCCAGACCCCGCTGCCCGCGTCCGGGCCGCAGCGAGCCGCCGTGATCGGGTACGAGAACTACGCGCGGTCGCTGTGGTACGCCGTCTACACCCACGGCTCGAGCAAGGCCTACCAGCAGTTCGCCAGCGGCAACGCGCTGACCTTCATCAAGACGCTGATCAGGCAGTACACCGCCGACGGCTACACGCTGCGCGGCACGATCGTCTATTTCGACACCACGGTGCCGAGCGTCTACTACGGCGCCGGGGCGCTGGTCGAATCCTGTGTGAACGCCTCCGGCCTGTTCAAGGTCGACTCCTCAACCGGGAAAGAGGCCGGGACGGTGTTCTCCGCGAAGTTCGGCTTTTACCAGGAGCAGGCTTCCGCGGGGAAGAAGTCGGACGGCACCTGGTGGATCGGTCACACCGAAAACTATCCGGCCGCCGACGGCGGCACCGCGGGGATGTGTGGTGGGTGAGATGAACAGACGAGTTGTCTTCCTTGCCGGGTCCGCGCTTATCGCCGGGCTGGTGGCCGCGGTGGCATCGACGGCCGGCGTACCGGCCAGCGCGGCCGGCGGCGGCACCTCGGATCCGCCGGGCGGTACCCCGCCGACATACACCAAGACCGTCACCGGCGGCGTCAGCGTGACCGGGAACGTCAACGGCGGTGGTGGCGGGGGAGGCGGCGGCTACGACGAGACCTACAACCCGCCGGCCTGCTGGCTGCAGCCCCAGTACAACCAGCCGCAGTCCTGGCAGGCCGGCGATCCGCAGGAGTCAGGATCGCCGCAGGCGGCACCGGACGCGGACTCGTTCTGGTGGTCGATGGCGCTCGACTACCCAGGCCTGGAGGAGGAGATCGGGCACGTGCCCGAGGCCCGCAACGACATAAACGACGACTTCAAGATGGTGCAGAACGGGCAGAACGACGTGCCGGGCGGCCAGAACCCGGTGACCAGCGCGTGGGTCTGGTGGGCGCCGAACTGGCTGGATGACGCGGCCGGCTGGTCATGCGTCCAGGGCCTGCTCGGCGCGGCGAACATGAACAACGGGTTCCTCGACCTGGAGCCGCCGCAGCCACCGGACAACGGCACGCCGGGCCAGATCACCAGCGGGGACCTGGCCGGGCTGGCGCGGGCCGCGCTGCAGCTTCCGCGGGTCACAGTGCACACCAGGCCGGGCGGCCAGAGCGACACCACCTCGGCCTACGTCAACGCGCCGACCGAGGTGTACGTCACCTACAACCCCGGGCCGCGGCCATCCGACACCGCCTCGGTGCGATACGCCGGCGGCCTCTACTTGTCGGCCACCATCACCACGTCCGCGCCTCAGGTGCAGATCACGACCACCGACCCCGGGGCGACGATCGACGACAACCACACCTGTTCGCAGGGGGCGCCCTGCAAGGTGACGTTCGACAGCCCCACCCCGAACGGCCAGCCGTACACGATCACCGCCACCGTCACCTGGACGGTGTCTTGGACCACGAGCGACGGGCAGACCGGAGTGTTCACCAACCCGCCGTCGCAGGTCCAGGCCACCCACACGGTCATCGTCCGCGAGATCCAGACCGTGACCGGCTGACCGTGGAGGAGGTCACTGCGCGCCGGAGAGGTGGCTGACCGTGCGGGAGGTGCTGGTCCACCCCGGGTGGTGGGCGGTGGCCGCGGCGTGCTGGCTTGCCGCCTGCGCGGTGCCGCTCGCGGTCATCGACGCGACCACCAGGCGGCTGCCGGACTGGCTCACGATCCCGGCCTGGGCAGGCACGCTCGCGCTGCTGGCGCCCGCGGGCTGGCCGGCGTTCGAGCGGGCCCTGCTCGGCGGCCTGGCGCTGGCCGGCTTCTACCTGGCGCTGGTGCTGATCAGCCCGTCCGGCATGGGGCTCGGCGACGTCAAGGCGGCGGGCTCGCTGGGTTCGCTGCTGGCCTTTGCGGGCTGGCGCATCTTGTTCTTCGGGGGTTTCGCCGGGTTCGCCCTGGCCGCGGTCTACAGCGCCGTGCTGCTGGCCTGCGGCCGGATCACCCGCAAGCAGCAGATCCCGTTCGGCCCGTTCATGATCGTCGGCGCCTTCGCGGTTCTCCTCGCCCTGCCGTTGTCAGGTTCTTAGTTCGCGCGGAGGCAGCAGGGCGGCGTGGGGCCTGTGCAGTGATCAGTTCGCCGGAATGCTTCAGCGCCTGGATGAACGTGCCGTTTGACAACGGGGGCGGGCCAAGGCATTCTATAACCATCTAGTTTTGAAACAAGGTGGTTATGAATGGCAACGGACCGGCTCAGCCTCGTGTTCGGGGCGCTCGCCGACCCGATCCGGCGGGCGATCTTGACCCGGCTCGCCGAGGGCGAGGCCACCGTTGCCGAGCTCGCCGCGCCGTTTGCCGTATCCCAGCCCGCGATCTCCAAGCACCTGAAGGTGCTTGAGCAGGCGGGCCTGATCTCGCGGAACCGGCGCGCCACCGCACGGCTCAGCCGCCTGGAGGCCGAGCCGCTGCGTGAGGTGACCACGTGGCTGGCCCGCTACCAGCGTTTCTGGGACGAGAGTCACGAGCGGCTCGACGATCTGCTGGCCGCACTGCAAGCCGGCGACGTGGCAACGACAACGAAAGGAAGCGACGATGAGCAAGACTGAGATCACCGCAGAACCCGGCATCCCGACTATCGTCATCACGCGCGAGTTCGACGCGCCGCGCGACCTGGTGTTCCGCGCCCACACCGACCCGGACCTGCTGGTGCAGTGGCTGGGCCCGCGGGACCTGGCCCTGACCGTCGACCGGTACGACGTCCGCAACGGCGGCTCCTGGCGCTACGTGAACACCGACGCCGAGGGCAACACCTACGGCTTTCACGGCGTCTTCCACGGCGACCCGTCGCCGGAGTCCATCGTGCAGACCTTCGAGTTCGAGGGCGCCCCCGGTCACGTCTGCCTGCAGACCGCCAATCTGGCCGAGCGCGGCGGCAAGACGCTGGTGCGCACGGTCTCGGCCTTCCAGTCGGTGGAGGACCGCGACGCGATGGTCGCCTCGGGCATGGAGCGGGGCGTCCACGACTCCGGCGAGCGGCTGGCCGAGCTGCTTGCCCGGCTGCAGGCGAGCTGACCTCCGCCGCAAACCTGGAACTGGCCGGCGCCAAGACCTACCGCTCAGGCGTAATACGCGCCACCTACCGTCCCGAAAACCTAGCGGTGCGAGGTCCCGCGCCACGCGGTCAAAAGTGTTGGCCGTCGTAACGCCGAAGTGACAGGCTGGTGGCTGTGACCGACAATAGTGCCAGCGAGCCTGTGCCGGACCGGTGGAATGCTGTCGGCGGCGGCTCCGACGTGTGGATGGACATGGCGCAGGATCCGAGGTTCGCGAACGCGGAACTTGAGGGCGAGCGGGCGACGTTGCTCGACTACCTGCGCTTCCACCGGCTGACGATGGAGATGAAGTGCGCCGACCTCGACCCGGCGCAGCTCGCCCGTAGGTCGGTACCTCCCTCCACCATGTCCCTGCTTGGTCTTGTCCGCCACATGGCCGACGTGGAACGCAACTGGTTCCGGCGAGTGATGGCCCAGGCCGACGCGCCCCCGCTGTACTGGTCCGACGACGTTCAGGACGGCGACTGGCTGGGCGCGGTCGCCGACCCTGCGGTCGTGGACGACGCCTGGCGGGCCTGGCGCGAGGAGGTAGCCTTCGCGGAGAAGTTCGTCGCCGACTCTCCCGACCTTGGCGTCAAAGGCGTCATGCGGGACGGTGGCAGGGTCGCGCTGCGCGAGGTGTTGCTCCACATGATCGAGGAGTACGCCCGCCACAACGGTCACGCCGACCTCCTGCGGGAACGGATTGACGGCCGCACCGGCCAGTAACACTTGATGCGGTGCACCTGAGCACTTGTGGTGCCTGACCGGTGCCTGGTGCGCCCCCGGACGCGATCTTCCATGATCCCGAAGATTTTTGGGTGCTATTTCATACCTAAGTCTTCGCGATCATGGGAAATTCGGGCGCCGGCGCCCCGATGCTTTGCGCAGGCGTCATTCTCGAGACTGATGCGCTCAGCGGATCCGCTGGTTACCGTCAGGGCTGTGGCTCGGGATCATTCAGCCAAGGCTCATTCGGCCAGAGCGTCGGCGGCCGGACCTCCGCTGGCACGATCCGGCCAGCCCGAGTGGCTGGCCATAGCCATGCTCGTCGTGTGCGTGGCGCTGATAACGCTGGCTTTGTCAACCGGACCGTACCAGCATGACCCGGCCCGGAGCCTTTTCCTCGCGTGTGTGATCTGCGGCTCGGCCGCGGCCCTGCGGCGCTGGCCACTGCCGGTGCTGGCGGCGGCGACAATCGCCAACGCAATGGTCATGGCTGGGGGCAAGGCCGTGCTGACCTTGGTTATCGTGCTCGGGCTCGCGTCGTACCTGGCCGCCTCGCGCCTGCCGAGACGGCTGTCGATCCCCGCCGTCTCGGCCTGCGCCGCGGTTCTCGGCGGCGCGCTTGTGCACGCGACGCTCGCCGGCGGGCACGGGTCGGTCGGCGCCGCGGCCGTGGAAGGCTTCCTGCCGCTGGTGGCGGGCTGGTTCACCGGGGACAGCGTCGCCGCGCGCCGGCGCTACCTGGCCGGGCTGGCCGAACAAGCCGAGCGGGCGCGAGCCGCCGAGGCCGAACGCGCCCGCCAGCAGGTCATCCAGGAGCGGGTGCGCATCGCCCGCGAACTGCACGACGTCGTGGCCCACACGCTGGCCGTGATAACCGTTCAGGCCGGGGTCGGCCTGCGCCTCATGGCCAAGCGTCCGGAGCAGGCCGGCGCCGCGCTTGAGTCCATCGAGACCATCGGCCGAACGGCCCAGGAAGAGCTGCGGGTCGTCCTCGGGCTGCTGCGCGAGGAAGAGAACGCAAAGGCCGCACTCGCACCAGCCCCGCGGCTCGTCGATGTCAAGGAGCTCGTCGAGACCGTCCGCGCCTCGGGCACCCCGGTGGACCTGCAGATGACCGGGACCGACCGTCCGCTCTCCCCGGCGCTCGAGCTGTCGGTCTACCGCGTCGTCCAGGAGGCGCTCACCAACGTCGTCAAGCACGCGCCTGGCGCCAGTGCCGCGGTTGACCTGGCCGTCTGCGACAACTTCATCAGCCTGGACGTCACCGACGACGGCGCCCAGGCGGTGCATCCAGCCGCGCGGCCAGTCGGCTCGGGCCACGGGATCATGGGGATGCGCGAGCGGATCACCGCTTTCGGTGGCTGGCTCCACGCCGAACCGCTGGCCGGCCGGGGCTTCCGGGTGACCGCCCAGGTCCCGATCGAGGCTGTCACATGACGATCAAGGCTGCCACATGACGATCAAGGTCGGCGCGTGACGATCAAGGTCCTGGTGGTGGACGATCAGGCGCTGCTGCGCACCGCGTTCTCCGCGCTGATCGAGGCCGAAGACGACCTGGAGGTCGCGGGCGAGGCGGCCGACGGACGCCAGGCGGTCGAGCTCGCGGCGAGCCTCGCGCCGGACGTCGTCGTCATGGACGTCCGGATGCCGGTAATGGACGGCATTGAGGCCACGCGGCAGATTTTTACCGAACGGAGCCGTGGTGCGTGCCCCCGGGTACTCATCCTCACCACCTTCGACCTTGACGAGTACGTCTTCGAGGCGCTGCGGGCCGGGGCGAGCGGGTTCGCGCTGAAGAGCCGCCCGCTCGAGGAACTGCTGAGCGCGATCCGCACCGTCGCCGCGGGCGAGGCGCTCCTGGCGCCGAGCGTGACGCGCAGGCTGATCGCGCACTTCACCCAGGGCGACCAGGCACACAGGAAGACACTCCGCGGCCTGGAGGAACTGACCGAGCGCGAGCGCGAGGTGCTATCGCTGGTCGCCCGGGGCCTGTCCAACGCCGAGCTGGCCGAGACGCTGCACGTGAGCCTGCCCACGGCCAAGACCCACGTGAGCCGGATCCTGACCAAGCTCGGCGCGCGCGACCGGACCCAGCTCGTCGTCCTCGCCTACGAGTCCGGACTGGTCACCGCCGCCTGAACAGCTCACGTCATCCTCGGGGATGACGTCCAGATGATTCGCGCGGCCGATGACAGCGGGATCGCCGCCCGGCCACGATGAGCAACGATGAACACCAACGGACTAATGGCCGCCGTCGTTACCGGCCCGCACGGTCAACACGTCGGCGGAGGAATCATCCTCGTCGCCCTCGTGGTGCTCGCTGCGCTCTGCTACGGCGGGGTACGCCTCACTCACCGCGTCCGCCAAAGTCGCCGCCGGCCGGAGCCGTCGAGCCCTACCCCTTCAAACACCGCGCCGGAGCCACCGGCCCAGCGGCGGCAGCCGTCGAGCCGCCCGCCCGAGCCACCACACCCGAACGGATGGGCGGTTGAGACCCACGCCCTGACCAAGCGGTTCGGGGCCACCGTCGCGGTCGACGACGTCGAGTTGCTCGTGCCGCGCGGGTCCGCGTTCGGCTACCTGGGCCCGAACGGCGCGGGCAAGACCACGCTGATCCGCACCTTGCTCGGCTTGACCAAGGCCAACGCCGGCACGATGTCGCTGCTCGGCACTCCGGTCCCGGCCCAGCGCAGCCGGGCTTTGGCCCGGGTCGGTGCGATCGTCGACGAGCCCCGCTTCCACCACCACCTGACCGGCCGGGACAACCTCCGCCTGCTGGCCGCGGCCAGAGGTGGCGACGCGGACCAGCGGATCGACCCGTCGCTGGCCCGGGTCGGCCTGACCGACCGGGCCGGGGACAAGGTGGCCACCTACTCGATGGGCATGCGCCAGCGCCTGGGGGTGGCCGCCTGCCTGCTGGCCGACCCGGACCTGCTGATGCTGGACGAGCCGATGAACGGGCTCGACCCGGCCGGGATGCACGAGATGCGGGCGATGATCGCGAGCCTGGCCGAGGAGGGCCGCACCGTGGTGTTGTCCTCGCACCTGCTTGATGAGGTGGAGCGCACCTGTGACGCGGTGGCGATCGTCGATCACGGCCATGTGATCCGCCAGGGCCC
>Ga0335074_10010267_pt1 | contig 13091 bp, 15 predicted proteins | sample Lox_Sample_23_FD_206715 | JGI IMG/M metagenome (GOLD analysis project Ga0335074, IMG submission 206715) | Soil microbial communities from Loxahatchee National Wildlife Refuge, Florida, United States - Lox_Sample_2.3 | ecosystem: Environmental > Terrestrial > Soil > Wetlands | place: USA...
GCTTTCACCCGCGCAGCGCCTGCTCGCCGGCCGCCGCGGCCGCCAGCCCGCGCTCATACTCGGTCTCGTTGAATGAAATCTCCGCATCGATCTCGCCCTTGTACTCGCCGTAGTAGGCAACGGCAGCCTCGACCAGGCCCGCGGGGACGTTCAGGTAGTCGGCGGCCTGGGCCATTGACCCGTTGTTGTCGCGGATGGTGGCGATGACTTCCCAGACGTCCAGGCCGCGGCCAGCTAGGCTGGCGCGCCGCCCGCTGGGCCCGTCCAGGAACTGGATGAGCGGATGAGCATCGTGCCGAAGGCCCTCGTCGACGTATCGCTGGGCAAGACTGCGCTCCGGCATGCCGGACCGGCGGGCCCGGTCGGCGAGCCGTTGCCGGATCCCCGGCGCCAGTCGCAGCGTGTAATGATCAGCCACAGCTCGAGTGTACCGCAGCGTGTCACAGTGTGCCACGGCATCAACGTCTGCCGTCGAACTGCGAGCGGGAAGCTGGCCTACCTGGGTACCGCCCGCGTTGTGATTGGCTGCGCGCCAGCCACGGGCACTGGCGTTGTCGGGCAGTCGATCCCGGCCGTCGGCAGGGAGGAGATCGCATGAAACGCCAGCCGCAGGCCCGCCAAGCCCCGCCGAAGCAGCGCCCCTGCGAGGGGGCCGAGCATCCGCGCCCGAGGTGGTCCCAGATTCCGGCTTCAGCATCTCGGCGTGGTGTCCGCCGAAGTCGGCGCGACCACAGGCAGGCAGCCACCCGGACTCAGCCGTTCCCAGCTAGAAGGCCCGGAGATCGAGTCATGAACGCAACCGAGAGCACCATCGCTGACGGCACGAGGCGGGCCGGGCTGCCTCGTGCAGGGGAAGACGAAGCGGGGGAGTGACATGGCTTTGTCCAGTGCCGTCAACCGGGCCCAGGTCAGCACGACCGCCGTCGCGCTCCGGCTTGCCAGCGATATGCGCGAGGAGCTTCTGACCATCGTGCGCGAGATGCTCGAGCAGAACACGGTCGCTGGCCGGCTTGCCTACAGCCCGGACGAGGCCGCAGAACTGCTGGGCATCTCCCGAGAACTCACCCACGACCTGCTCCGCACCCGCCAGCTCGGGTCAGTCAAGGCAGGGCGCCGCCGTCGGATCAGCAAGCGCCACCTCGAAGAATTCCTGGCCAGCGAACGATGAGCCTTCCAGAGCGGGAACGCCCAGTTACTTCCGGCGGCGCGGCGCGGGGAGTCCAGTTGACGACGTGACGGCGTCGGGGCCGGGGAATGTCAGAACGAAGAATCCGCTAACCCGCGCAGGAGACTGGTCCCGGGGCAGCAGGCCGACGGCAGCGGGGACGCAGCGGCGCCTGCAGGCGCTGATGGCCCGGTGCTGGTCGCTGCAGGCGATCGCCCGCGCTGAAGGTCCTGCGCGCTCCGCAGCTCGCGCGTGCGCTCGAGGACCCGGCCCTGATCACGCCGAAGCTAGCCGCCGACGTGAGGACGGCATACGGCAGGCTGTGGAACGTCGCGCCCCCGGCGATGACCAAGACGGAGCAGGCGCTCATGGACCGGGTGCGGCAGCGCGTCGGGGATAAACGCGTTCTGACCCTGGTGAAGGCGTTCCTGAAGGCGGGCAACCTCACCGAGGACGGCACGCTGGCAGATACCACCGCGGGTTCCCCGCAGGGTTCGATGCTCTCTATCAGTTGCGTTCGTTGCTGCAAGGCCGGCCGCCGTCGGATCCAGTTGCAGCCGTACTGCGTAGACCTCTTCCAGCACCTCATAGGAAATTGGGGCAACGATCGTGTCTTGGACTTTCGCTGGTCGCCGTGCCCGAAGTGGCCGGCGGAAGCCGGCCAACCGCGCCTCCGAGTGCCTGGTCCGGGCGAACGAGTCGGCCAGTCCGCCGACGGCGTTCATCAGCTGGCGGGTGACCCGCTGCCGCACCTTGGTGCATGGAGTTCGCACGGGTTTCTCACCCTCGCAGTCGTCAACGCGCTCGGCCGCCTCATGGAGCGTTGCAGTCGGAAATCCAGCCCTTGAAGAGGAGCACGCTCCCGTAGGCGCGCGCTGTGGCCAGGGCCGCGCCGTACATTATCCGCAGGCCGACGACGTCGATCGCCGCGAGGCCGAGCCCGTACGGCCAGGATGCAAGTCCGAGCCGGGCGAGGGCTGCGAGCGCGCTGAGCGCGAGCACGAAAACCATAGAGCAGTACAGGTCTAGCCGGTTCCGCTCCTCATCGTGGGACTGCTGAAGCGAAAACGGGAGATTGTCGAACACGTCCTAGACGAAGGTCTCGATGTCCTCGACGTCCAGCTTGTCTTCGTGATAGCGGAGAATGTTGCCGAGCCGGGTGGGTAGAACGTGGTCCGCCTGCGGGAAGTCGCGAATTCGCTTGTCGATATTTACTCGACGGCGCATCGGTTCAGGTTGCGCGTAATTCTCCCAGACGATTTTCCGGAGGCGTTTCTGCTCGGTGGACGTTAGCGTGATTGCTGGCTTCTCTCCAAACTCCCATCCCTTGAGCACCAACTCCATGTTGGGGGTCACGTACAGCTTCTGGCGGTGGGCGTTGATCTTCTTGACCGCAGCCTCGAACGCTTTCATCGTCAGCCTGTCGCGGCGGCGTCCTAGCTGGGTTAGCTTGCAGCGGTGCCTGGCGCAGCGAAGCGATGCGACCCACTCGATAGGGCGGGAAGTACCCCAGTAGCCCTCGAGCAGGCGTATCGCCTCGAAGGCGAATGCCTGGGTCAGCATTGTCAGCACGACAACCGCGATGACGAGCAGCACCGCCCCACTGACCCCGACCCTTCCCATGGAAGCCAAGGCCACCCCCGTGACCTCGGCCGCGTAATGCAGCCGGGACCGTGAGTCAAGTACCGCGCCGAGTTGGAAGGTGAAGTCGAGCAGCAGGACCAAGGCGGCGGACGGCAGCCAGGCACTCAGCGACAACTGGTCGAGCACCCTGGCGACGAATTGGGACAACGTCTGGGTGGCGCTCGCCGCGGGGCTCGCGGCTTCCGCACCCTCTTGAGTCGCCATGCGCCAGTCCTATCGAGATTTGTCCTGCATGCCACGGATCTCGCAAGTCACGACTGACGTGTCGCGGCTGCCACGGCATGAGAGTGAAGTGGTCGCGGCTGGCCGGGAATGGTGGCGCGGCCTGGCCAGCGCAAGGGAGATCTGCGGTTCGTCAGGTCGGGTGCGGGGCCGGGGGCGGGGTGCAGCCGTGTCGCGGCGATGGCTAGACGTCAGTAGGAGCAGCCCGATCAGGACGCACAGCGCATTTTGCTGCTGCAGTTGCTGCGTTGGTGCCGGATGGGCGGGCAGCTCATAAGTCCAGGACCGGGCTTGCCGCCGCGGGAGAGCCGGGCTGATAATGAGGCCGGTCGGCGCTCAGAGTCGGCCGGTGATGAGGGATGTCATGACCTCTCAGCAGGACTTTGATGGTGTAGCCGGGCCGCACGCGTGGAATTACCTTCGGCAGCAAGCCGGTCGGGGCCGGCCTCCGGCGAAATGGCGGCGGCGGCCGATCCGCGGGCTGGTGGCAGTGGTTGTCGCCGTCATTACCCTGGTGGAAATACCTGTGCAGCTCGTCGGGCGGCACGACGGGCCGGCCGTCGGCGTGGCGGTGATGTTCGTGCTGTCCGTCCTGGCTGCCCGCCGCTGCCTGCGCCGCCCGCGTGGGAACCGCAGCAGCTGAACCATTGTCCTTGCGGCCACGGCGATTAACTAGCGCGGCGGGGATATCAACACCAGCGGCGCCTCCGCCGTCATCCCTTCAGCGCGCCATGCGCGCCTAACTAGGCGGGCTAGCCGGGTTGTAGGTCCTGGGATCGGCTCGGATCCACTCCCCGGCGCCGAACTTGTTAAATTTGCTGCTCTGCACGCCGCCGAAGTAGAGGTCCCGGTATCGAGAGTGGAACCAAGCTGTGTCAGGCGCTGCCACGATGACGAGCGGCAGGCCGAGCGCGACTGCCTGCGATCGTTGTCCGCGCTCGCTCTCGCTGGCCCGCGCGTCGGCTCAGGGTGGTTTCGCTCGCTGTCGAATCTGGCGGTAAGTCCGGGTGGCCGCCAAGCGCGGACCTAGGCCGCCGCCTCGCGCATCATCAGTCGGCAGGCCGCCGTCCTCGGCGGCCTGGATGGCTTGCTAACTGACGCCCGTGACCGTCGACCAGCGCGGCATCGTCGTCTCCCAGAACCTGACAGGCTGATGGCACTGTCAACGCCAGAGCCACCGAAAAGCGGCAACAGAGTGCGATGGAGTGCGCGCCGGCGCGGCAGTTGTTCCACCGTTGTGAGTGTCGGGTGGTCGAGAGAAGTCACGAACGTAGATGAAGCCGCATTTGTACGCGACGCTAGCCGTGCATGCGCCGTTCGGCATTGGTAACGTACGCCGGCACCGGCATGCCGGGACTGGCGGCGTCCAAGCCAACCGCGAACCGGCGCAACCCCTACTCAATACAACGTGGAGTGCCCATGAGCTACGCCGCAGTTTTCGGCTTTGGAGGCCTGGCCCTGGCTTTGATCGCAGCCGTCGTGGCCATTTGGCAGGGTAACCTCTTACGCAAGGAACTCCAGCACAGCCAGCGATCGATGAACGCCGATCTGCAGTTCCGAGTGCACGGCACGATGCAGGAGCTTGACAAGTTCTTTGTCGACAGGCCTGAGCTGCGACCTTACTTCTACGACAACAAGCGGCTACCGAAGAGGAAACGTGAGCGCGACCAGGTGGACGCGACCGCAGAGATGATTGTCGACATCGCCGAGAGTATCGTCGACCCCGGCCATGGCCTCGAACCAGTTTCTGTTGGCTGGAACAAGTTCTTTACCTTCCTCTATAAGAACAGCGAGGCGTTGCGTAAGCACTGGGAGGAGAACTCGGACTACTACTCGGACAGCGTCAGAGAAGCGTTCCAGGCTCCGGCTCCGCCTTGTGGACTCGTGTAAAGCGGAACCTATGAACCTTGGGCATGCGCAGTGGCGCCGCTCTGACCTCGGCGCGTTTAACGGCAGGGCGTGAATGCCGCGACGAAGTGAGGCGGATCAAAGATCCCGGCCCGCTGCCCGGCAAGGCTACGGCCTTCCGCCCCATGTCAAGCCACACTCCGCTACTGTCACCCCAGCAGCACGCCGCCCGGCAAGGCTGCTCACACAAAACCGGGTGTGCACGAAACTCGGGACGCTCCATTGAACCCTCCCGACCCGCGCGACGCCAGCGTCGGGTTCGCTGAGCGGCTGCTGGAGGTCATCGACTCGGGCCGCCGCACCGCCACCTACAAGCTCGGCGGCGTCGCGGCGCTGGCACTACGAGGAGCGCTGGACCTGATCTCCCATGCGGGCGGCGGGGTAGTCGAGGGATACCCGCACGACATGTCGAAGCAGCCCGAAGGCAAGAAAATGTCGTCCTCCTTCCTCTACAACGGCACCCGCAGAATGTACGAGGAGGCCGGCTTCACCTACCAGCGGTCGAAGGGTCAGAAGAACTGCGTGATGATCCGGACGATCGCTCCAGCCTGATCTGGGTCCACAGACAACAAACCGGATTTCGGCATGACAGGGCGTGCTGCTGTTGTACTGGCCTGGTGCACGCCAGTTGGGAAAGTGCGCCGTAGGCGCCGTCAAACACCGTAGACAATCGACTCTTGCGCTCACCGCTGCCCTACCGGCAACGCTCCACGGTCGCCCATACGACCGCCTGGTTAGGTGACGAAGCACCCCGTAGCCACTGCCATGCGTCTCATCGCGGCAGTTCTGCCTTAGTCGCGGCCGGGACAGGAATGCACTGTCGCGCGCTTGGTGCCAACCGTGACGACCTTCTTAGCGTCGAATGGATGCGTACTTGCGTGATTAGTGACTCCACACGGAGGACGGGAGAATCGCTGAGATGGTGACCCCGATCGTAGATGCTCCTCTTCCCCTGGGCTCGGTCTTCGCCGACCGCTACCGCGTCGAAGATGTCATTACCCATGGCGAGCGCAAGTGGACCTACCTCGCGTCGGACATGAAGGCACGCGGACGCCGGCAGGTTGCCCTCGCCGTCATGGACCCAGGCCCTGCTTCCGCCGCTAGCCAGCGAGAAGTGGAGATGATGGGCAAGGTAGGAGCGCACGATTGCATCGTCACGCTGCATGACTTCGATCTTGACGCGCCGAGTCCATACCTTGTGTTCGAATACCTTTCTGGCAGGAGACTCCGTGATCACTGCCTAGACCTTCAGGTCAGCGGTTCACAGGTGCTTCTCGTTGACTTCTTCCGCACAGCCCGACAGCTGTGCCGGGCGCTTGCTCACGTCCACGGGCGCGGCGTTATTCACCGAGACGTCGCTGCAACGAACATCCTGCTCGACGAGCGGGGCGTAGCCCACCTCGGAGACTTTGATATGGCAATCACCGCCGAGGAAGCCACCATGGCAGCACTTGTTCCGCTCACACCGGAGGGATTTGCCGCCCCGGAACTGCTGAATGGCGCCACGCCCGATCATCGTGCGGATCTTTATGCTCTCGGCGCGGTCCTCTACGAGCTCCTCACTGGCAGGGAGCCAGCACCGGCAGGCCCGCACGCACAGGTGGAGCCTCCGTCCAGCGAGCGTAGCGACGTCCCTCCAGGTCTTGACCAGCTCATCCTGTGTATGCTCGCAACAGACCCGGAAGACCGCCCTTCAAGCGCACAGGCGCTGCTTGATGAACTCCGCCGCATCGAGAGGACAGCCGACCTCGATTCTCTGATATCGAACGGCGAGAGCGCCCGGCTGGAATTTAAGCAAACCCTGCAGTGGGACACTGCGCTGCATAAGCGCAACCCAGAGGTGCTCAGAGCATGTGTGAAGACGGTCTGCGCCTTCCTCAATGGCCAAGGCGGGACGCTGCTAATCGGTGTTGCAGACTCGGGGGAACCCACCGGCCTGGAAGACGACATTCGGAACTTCTCGAACAGAAAAACTACTGACGGCTTCGAGTCGCGGTTCCGTGAGGCACTCATCGCTGGCCTCGACCCAGAAGGCAGCCACCTCGCAGCAATCTCGTTCCCCATGGTGCATGGGGTCCAGATCTGCCGCGTTGATGTCGAGCGCTCTCCTCATCCCGTCTTCCTGGTGAGCAAGAACATTCCCCTGCACTTCTACGTGCGGCAGGAAGGAGACCCGCCACAGCCGGTCAGGTGTCCCTCATGCGGGGAGCTCATTCACCCGCCAGAGTTCTACGTACGCAAGGGGAACGCGTCCCGACCGCTGGACGTTCGGCAAGCTCACGAGTACATCCGCGATCACTGGGGATAGCGCCGCGCACCATAGCCCGACCATCGGGCAACATCCGGACCCTACTGCACGGCAGTGGTCTTGAACTTGACCACAACTTCGGCGGGCCAGCACTGATAGCGGACAGTCGGCTGGATATAATCCGCCGCTCCTGGCCGCACTTGCCGGTCACTCAATCCTCACATCGGAAGGGATGATGGCCGAAGATCACAGCGCCCTTCGGGCTTGGCCATGATGCCTCGACAGCGTCCAACTGCGCTCGCGGCCCAGGCGGCCGCCGTCGGTCACCAGCGACATGGCAGGAACAGTAATCCTTGATGGTGCGCGCTAGTTGGGTTTTCGTACTTCACGGAGCCACCGAGCCTCCGCATGCAATCGACGCTCGCGATCGCCGGAGGCGCTCTCATGACACCTCGAGCCCCCCGCCTCACCGCGGCAGAACAGCGCGTTTCCACACGACCCTCTGACCTGATTGACGGAGGCGGCGACATCACGGCCACCCCGCGGTGGATCGCCGAAGGCCAGCGACGGGTTCGCGAGATCCGGCTGGCCCGTGCACCACGCATGTGATATCAATCATGCTCATGAGGCCACTGTCCGTCAAAAAGCTAGACGTGCTGGATAGCTTGACTCAGAAAGACTCACGTCGGGACGCTAACTGGGTAGCTTCGGTCTTTGAAGACGAAGAGTATTAGACCTATGTCTAACTATTTACTCAGCGGTCTATTTACTCAGCGGTCTATTTGCTCTTGCGGGCGTTGCCCTAGCGGCAGTATTTGCCGAAGTTCGGGCAAGTCGAGAAAGCCGGTCCCGAGAAAGCTCTGAGCTAGCTTCATTAAAGCGACAGGCATATTCGAAGGCTATCTATCAGGTTGAGCAAGTTGCCAGCAAGGTGGCCAGATTCGTCGGAGCAAGCGACGAAATGAGCCACGAACGCTCGGATGCCTTCTGGGATGAGCTGGTACTTGCATATCAGCTCAAGAATGAGATTCGCATCGTGGCGCGGACCCAGGAGCCGGCACAGAAAATGGAACGCGTACTGTCCACATATCGTAAGGCCGTCGAGAACGGCGCTAGAGAGCTTCCAAAGCCTCGTGAGCAAGTCGACGAAATGGTTAGCTCTTTCCGTACGGATCTTGGTCTCTTGCCGTAGAGGAGGATTGGCAGCCTCTCGCCGCGAGCATTTGCAGGTGTTGGCCGGCCGCCGCGCGCAGTTCCGTAGCCGGAAGATGACTTACCTAGCGCGTCAACTATGAATGCTTGATCGTGTCCCCCAGGCCTGCCGTCAACCCCAACGGCTGTGGCTCTATCTGGCCGGAACCTGGGCCGATCAGGCCGGCGACGCTGGCGGCAACCCCGCGCTGCGGCGCACGGGCCGCAAGCCACGCTGCGACGCAGGTGCTGCCAGCCGGCACCGATGCGCTTGGGGCAGCGGTCGAGTGACATTGCTATGTCCAGTGCCGTCAACCGGGCCCAGGTCAGCACGAACGCCGTCGCAATCCGGCTTGCCAGCGACATGCGCGATGAGGTTCTGACCATCGTGCGCGAGATGCTCGAGCAGAATACGGCCGCTGGCCGGCTTGCCTATAGCCCGGACGAGGCCGCAGAACTGCTGGGCATCTCCCGAGAACTCAACACCAACGACGCCGACGAGAGACTTGCCTACTGTTGCAGGCGCAGACCGCTGGCCGCTGCCGCTGGCCCACCTGGACGCGCGCGCGCCCCAGACCCTGGAAGCGCTTGACGAATGGGCCAGAGGCATCCCGCCGAAGCACGTCGGGAAGCATGTGACAAGCAGGATCGGCAAGGATGAGTCATCGCGTTCACATTCCTAACGTTCGCGCGAACCCGACGAGCGCGAACCGGACGAAGCACGCTGTATTCGCTTAGACACCGTGATCGCATCACTCGCGCAGAGATTACAGCATCGGCGATCATTTGTTCATGACCGTAGTTCTGGCATTGGTGGCCATTTTGTTGTCGGCATCCGTGACTCTCGTGGCTTACTGGCTTAAGCAACAGCAGCAGCGTCGGCTGGATGCCGAACGCGAACAGGCTAGCAAGCGGCTTTCGCAGGAACACGAAGAACAACAAGCTCGGCTCAGACCCGACGCCGCAATGCGGGCCGCCGAACTGGTCAGGCCGGCCGCCGATGAGTCGGCTGCGGTCCGGGCTCCCTCCGGGCTGCTGCCACGGACGCAACTCGACCGCTCCCACCCGGCCGTAGCGCTGCTGGCCGACCTTTGGCTGCCGAATGAGCCAGCAGTCGACTCGCTCGGAGAAGAGCTCAGGAAGCCGTGCTCATGAGTTCATCGGATTCTCCTGAGCCCGCCGCGGGGACCCCGGAAGAGGCTGACGCGCGTCATGAAGGTTTTCTCGCCGAGAACCTGATTGATTTCGGTTCCTTTGAACTTCGGACGAAGATTCTCGCCGGAACGGCGGTCGTTGTGCTTCTCGCCGCTGCCGCCTTCATCGCCGCGGTGAACGCAGTCGGCGGGCGGTCGGTGGTTAGCGTCGCTGTCAGCCAGTACGGGGTGCTGGGAGCGGCCACCGGCGCGATTTCGCCGCCAGTGGTCGTCGCGGTCGATATCGCGCTGGCGGTGGTCTTCATCATGTTCACGACCGCAACGATGCACAGCCGCGACGACTTTGTGTTCCTGGCCGGGCCGTTTGCTTTCGGTTTCTTCGCCGTGGGTTTCATGCGAACGCCCGCCGATTGGCTCGTCCTTGGTCCGCCGGTCGTCGTACTGGAGTTCATGTGTTACCGGCTCTGGGTCTCCTCCGGCCTTGAGCGGAGCAAGGGGGAGCCAGAGCGCCCCCTTCCCGCTGGTGCGATCTTGCTGGTCGTGCTGTGCGTGGCAGCGTTCTTCGGGCTTGGACTGTGGAAGCTCGGCTATAGCCAGCTGACCACGCTGATGATCCTGCGCGTGCGCATCGGGGTTGAGTGGCTCCTGGTTCCCGTTTTGATACTCGTGGGCACCGACTTCGGCGAGGCGACCGACGCCGTCTCAGTGATTATCGTCGAGCACCTCGCCAGACCTATCGCCAAGGTCGCTATTCCGTGGGTTGTGATTGCAGCAGGGCTCGCCGGGCTGCTCATCGCGGACGCGGTCGTGGTGTCCGGGAGGTGGTTCTTGTTTCTGCTTCCTTTCGCGGCGCTGGTAACCGCCTACTCGGCGGTGGTCGTGCGACGGTCGGGACTTCCCGCGGGAGCGGCCAAGCATCCGCCCCGGGGTGTGGTGATCGCACTCGGGATTGTGGGTGCGATTTGCCTGGTGCCTGACGCGTTCAACGATCACAACAGCGTGGTGGCGGTCGGATGGGGATGGGGCGGGGCTTTCGTGTTATATGCCTTCCCCGTCTCGTGGTACTTCCTTAGGCGGGGTAGCGCGGCTGGCGGTGGGTCGGCCGACGGCGAGCCGTCGATGCTGCCGTTCGTGGCTGTTTTTGCCTTTGCGGTGCTGGTTGGGGCCACGTTCTTCGTTGGCCACGCGACGCGCGCGCCACTCCAGTTCTCGAATCTGCTGGCTGTCGTGGCTGGTTCGTTCGGTGTCGCCGTCATAGCGGGGCTGGTTTGGCTGCTCGCTCGCCGTGCCCCCGGCCCGCTGCTCGCCGAAGCCGCCCGGGCCATGACGCGTGCCCTGATCGGCATCATCGGTCTGCTCCTCTTGGATCACGTCTTCGCGTCCGCAGCGAGCGTCAGCGACAGCACCGCAGCGGCGCAGGCCGTTATCGTGGTGCTGTCTCTGCTGTGGGACTTCGCGATGTCAGGCGCGATAACTAACGGAACCGGGGAGAGCTTTCCCCGGCACACCCGGGTTGCACTCTACGGCGCCTACGTTCTGGCCGTCACCGCGGCAGTCCTGCTGCTCTCCCCGTTGCGTGTCGGTTCAGCAGTCCAGCGCCAGGCGTTCACGCCGGAATTGTTCCCGCGTTACGGGATCCTGATCCTGGCGATGCCCATCCTGGCCGGGCTGGCACTCCCGGCATTCGTTCGCGCCAGCATTAAGCACGGCACCGCTGCTGAGAAGGAGCGGCCCGCAAGCCGAAAAGCGCTCGCCAGAATCCCAAAGTGGGCGCCGAAAACTCAGAACATGTGGAAATTCCGGCTTGCTGGGCTTGGGCTTATCCTCGTGCTGCTCGGCGGAAGCTGGTGGACGATATACAGGCAGTTGCTCGACATCACTGACGGGCCCGCGCATCCCCTGGGCTGGAGCACGTGGTGGAGCGCGGATGGCGAGTACTCATTGTCCTACCCCCTAGGCTGGAAGCCCATCGCTGCCAGCGGCTGGGATATCGACGCCGGAGACTTCCGGCATCGGGACCCGGTCGGCGTCGCGGTGCGAGCCGTGGAAATGCCCCCCGGAGAGAGCCTCAACCAGGTGGTCGCTGACGCCGTGCGGTCCTCGTCTTTCGGCGGGGCGAAGAAGTGGACCGAGGAACTTCCCGCGGGGCCAGCGGTGTTCTTCAGCTGGCAGACTCGATATCCTCTCACGAACGATGCCATGACTAACGTGGTCGCGTACATCACGCACGAAAACCAGATCTACGTGATGCACTTCATCGGCCCGGCGGCACAGTACAGCGCACGCGGCAGCGTCCCGAACAAGATCTTCCGCGCGCTCTACTTCCCGAGCTAGTGTCCCGAGTCGGTAAGTCGTTGGCGGCTCGAAAGCGGGACCTGCCGCGAACAGGCCAGCGTTCCCGCCGGCCAGCTTCTGGTCATCAACGAGCCTGTCCTCGGATCCGAGTTCCACTCCCTAAGTGGGTGACACCACAAGTTGGTCGGGGGGCTCGACGTGTCAGTGCGTCAAGTATCCGATTCTCTGTTCGAACTGCTACTGAACTAAGGGTCGGGGAGCCACGTAGGGGAGCCAGTGGCCATAGAGTCCGCGAAAGTCTAGACCGGTCTTCAGGTTCATTTGCCAGCTCATCAGCTATTCAGGACCACTCGCGCCGCTTGTAGGCAAGAGCCATAGGTGCTTTGGGAGCAGAAGGTCCGGGCTTCAAATTCCCGCATCCCGACGGATATTTTTCGAATATGTTGTCAGTGTTCTCGAGCAGGCGCGATCCGCTGGCAGCTGGCGCCTGATGCCGGTCGGCGTCGCTCAGCGGCTGCGCACGTTGGCTCCCACGTTGTGCAGCGATAAAGCTCCGCCGAGCTATCGAACTTCGGTTCATGTTATCGGAGCAGGTCGGCCGCGATCAGGGTGAATGGCGCGGCGAGTGCTGTGCGATTGCCGTGTTGCCGTCAAGGCACTGTAAGAGACGGCGTCATCTGAGCAGTGACGACTCTGGGCTGCGCAAGCCGTTCCGGTTTCTCTGTCACTGCGGATGAGCGGCCCGGTTGCACGTGAGCTATGCGATGGTGCAGTCGGCAGGGGTCATTCCTGGCTGCGCCCGAGTCCTCGGAAGATCAGGAAACCGAACGCCGCGAACACCAGAACTATCCCGACGTTGGCTATCAGCCGCTCCGTGAAGTGGTGCCTGAAGAACAGGATGTCCGCGCTGACCACGACGGCTATCATCGCGAGCACGTACAGCACAACGCCTACCTGTCTTGCCATGGTGTCGTTCTACACGATGGGGTGGGGCAAGAGCGACGGCCTAAGGTCACAAGTCCGCTCGGCCAGCATGTGCGCAGCTCTCACACCTTGTAAATGCAGGGCGCCGCCCAATCGAATCGCACTCATGCCGCTCCTAGCGCACACGCGGCTCGACGGTCTTGCCGATGACAGTGCCAGTGCCGCTTCGGCGGTCGAGGGCCGGGTTAGCTCGCCGGTCTACCTCAGGCTGCCGGCCGCGAACCTGCGGGATACTGCTGGCAGTGCCGCCATCGGTGCCCGCTGTGCCCATCGCGTGAGG
>Ga0335074_10010268_pt1 | contig 13090 bp, 13 predicted proteins | sample Lox_Sample_23_FD_206715 | JGI IMG/M metagenome (GOLD analysis project Ga0335074, IMG submission 206715) | Soil microbial communities from Loxahatchee National Wildlife Refuge, Florida, United States - Lox_Sample_2.3 | ecosystem: Environmental > Terrestrial > Soil > Wetlands | place: USA...
CGCTCGCCTGTTTCCAATCCATGGCATGGTACGAATTTCAGCGCCTCAGTTGAGATGAAACCGGCTGGGGTACCTCCGTCACTCGAAGGCCATAATTTCCATCAATGACCACGGCTTCTCCCCTGGCGATTACCTTGCCTTCCAGGAGCAGCTCAACCGGTTCCTCTACTTGCCGGTCGAGCTCAATGACAGATCCACTGGTCAGTTCCAGGACTTCGCGCAGAGCCAATTGCCGCTGCCCAAAGCGCAAAGTCACACTGAGCTCGACGTCCATCACGAGGTCGAAGTTGACCGCTTCGGGCGGTGTGACTATCTCCTTAACCGCTGCCTCTCGCTTGGGGTCCGTTGCATCGCCGGCCTCGGAGTGACGCCCGAGCGACTCATCGAGCGAGCGGCTCACAGACATTTTGACCGAGACACGGTTTCCCCCTTCATCGCCGGCTGTCATCTCGGTACTGCCGCCAACATCCGGCAACGGGCCGGAGGTTAATGCGGTCTGCATGGTGAACGAGCCATACAGGGACGTGGCGGAGGCGGTGAACGCCGCGATGGCGGCTTCCAGTACCTTCAGCAGAGCCTGGGATTGCTCGGGGCCGAATTCCGCGGCAGCCTGGTGGAGGCAGCTCGATGCCAGCTTGGTGGCTTCGCGGCGGCCGAACCGCAGAAGACACTCTCCCGAAAGGTTGCCGTCGAGACTAAGCTTCACGCCTACTGGCTCAGATTCATCTGCCGTTGGCTCAGCATCGGGTACAGCGGAAACCAGCCAGGGGGACCCCGTGGCCTGAGTGATTGCCGCCACGAACGCGTCGAAGAAGGCGCGGGAAAATGCCTCGTGAGCGTTCCCGGCTGATTGGCTGGTAGTCATGCTATTCCTTCGCGGTCAAGGTCTCTTGCGAGCGGCCCAAGAGTTGTGCTGCCTTCATCGATCCATTTCGAACCGGCACGGCCTCAAAAAGGTCTACCCCTTCGACCGTAAGCCGGCCGGGATATTTTACCGGCGCTTTCATCTTCAGAATCGAGCCCGGTTTGAGATCGACCAGGTCTTTCACTAACACCCGCATGTTTGTAACATCCGCTGACACTGTAAAGTCGCAATCGAGAATGCGTTCGCGGAGGCTCGGGCTGGGGAGATGCCGAAGCAGCGACGACTTCTTGGATTGCGCCGCTTTCAGATGCCGCAGCAGGAAGCCGACAAACGAAGTGGGCAGCACAATTTTGAAAGGACCGGTGGTGCCGCCAATGGTCATCTCGAACAGCAGCAGCACCAACTTTTCGTTGGCAGCAAAGACCTGCGCGATCATCGGCGGTTTGATGGCCCTGCCCGGCGCCAGGGAAAGATTGAGGGCGCGCCAGGCCCGTTCCACCTCTTTCACAATAAGGCCGGTAATACTCTCCATAATTTCTTCATCAATTTCCGTTAACTCACGCGTCTCATCCGATGCGGTTGTCCCCGTACCACCCAGCAGAAGATCGATGATCGGAAAAATCAGCCGAATGTCCATCTCTATGAGGAAGTTGCTCTCCATCACGTTGAGCGCAGACGGCAGGAGGTATATGTTCGGGGCCAGGCTACCGATGTAGTCGTGAAGCGCCTGCTGCTCCAGCGAGAGCAGGCGCAATCGGGTCGAGGCGCCCAGGTAGACATCGAGCGCGTTGGTGGTGTTGACTGCGAATTTTTCGTGCAAGGCTGTCAGGGCACGGGCGTTCTCGTTTGACAAGCGCCCAGCGTAGCGAAAGTTGCAGGAATGGATGCTACGGGTCCTCGGCGGCCCGGCCGATTTCGTCGCCGTCATTGGTTCCTCTATCACCGGCGCTGCGGTCATGACTGGATCTTCACCTGCGAACGATTCGTACCTTGGAGCAGCGCATGGCCATCATCTACTGGCGCATGTTGAAGATGCGCGAGCGATACGCGCAACTTGAGCATCGCGGCGGCATGGATTTGAGAAACCCGGGAGACTGCGATGCCCACGACTTCAGCCACTTCTTTCATGGTCAGTTCCTCGTAGTAATACAGGGAGAGGATCAATCGTTCCCGTTCTGACAATCGGGATAAGGCTGCTGCCAGCTCCTCTTTCATTTCGCTTCGCAGGCAGAGCTCAAGTGGATTGTTTCCCTCCTGGTCGGGGGCGGACTCGATCAGATCGAATGACTCAGCGTTCCCGCCCGAGGCAGAAACCTTGGCCAGTTGCCCAACAATACATAAGCCATCCAGCTGAGCCAGGATATTCTGTAGCTCCTCCACGCGCATTTTGAGGTCGACGGCTATCTCTTCCTCCGATGGATATCTTCCCAGCCGCGACTCGAGCCTGGCGGTCGATGAGGCAATCTCACGTCCCTTGCGGCGCAATGTGCGCGAACCCCAGTCGAGCTTGCGCAGGCTGTCAAGAATCGCGCCCCGGATTCGGTGTTTGGCGAAGGTTGAGAACTGCGCGTCTTTTTTGCTGTCGTAGTTTCGGCACGCATCGAGCAGGCCGATCACACCAGCCTGAACCAGATCTTCCATTTCCACGTGTTTGGGCAAGCGCTCACGGATTCTCGCTGCGACATAGTAGACCTGTGGCAACTCGCGGAGCACAAGCTCGTTGCGCTCGTCCATTTCCTCTCCGCTTGCCCGATAGGCGTTTTCTGGACTCGTCATTGAGTCACTCTCTTACGACGTTTTAGTCTCGCTCTACAAGTTATGATTCCATTTCGGGTTGCAGCCCCACTCAACGAAGAACTCCTACAGATTGCACTGGCGTCAAAGGAGGAATTTCCCCAGGTGAAATGACCACAATTCTGGGAATGAATGGCTCCAGCAGGCGGCGGAGGTAATATCGTCCGGGCGAAGAGCAGAGCAGGACGGGCGGCGCGGAGCTGATTTCTTTCCCGAAGTTTGTGCGCAGGCCGTCCAGTATCCGGCGCGCCAAAGAGAGCTGTTGAGGCGTGGAAGTGGCCTGATTCGGTTGAAGGTTCGAGCCACGCAGGCACTCCTCTTCAATTGCGGAGTCGAGAGTCACGACCCTCAGTTCTCCATCGTTATTCAGGAGAGGACGAATCAACGATCGTCCCAAAGCATGGCGTACCGCTTCCACCAATGCTATTGGATTTTTGTTAAACGACGACGCTTCCAGCAGCGTTTCAAGAATGGTCCCGAGGTCGCGTATGGATACCTGTTCCCTCAGTAACTGTTGCAGAACCTTCTGTACTTCGCCCAGCGTCATGAGCTTTGGAATCAGCTCATCCGCGAGCTTCGGGTGAGAATCGCTGAGGCGATCGATCAGCCTGCGGGTTTCGTGCCGGGACAAAAGTTCATGGGCATTTTGCCTGATCACCTCCGCAAGGTGAGCCGCCAGAACAGACGTCGGATCCACAACCGCGTACCCGCCCGCAATTGCTTGACCCTGGGTTTGGGGAGAGATCCACTTTGCTGGCACGTCGAAGGCCGGGTCGCGCGTGTCCTGACCGGGCAAATCAGGCGCATCGGCATTGGAACTGATCGCCAGCAGGCAATCCCGGCGCAGTTCCCACCGTGCGATCTCGACGCCTCGCAGATAGATAACATATTCGCGATCTTTAAGCGAGAGGTTGTCTGTAATGTGGATTGAAGGAACAAGGAATCCCAACTGCTGGGCCAGATTCTTGCGCATCGACTTCACACGGTTCAACAACTGACCGCCCTGCTTGGCGTCGACCAGGGGGACTAACCCCATCCCTACCTCGAGCATGACTTCATCGAGTTTGAGGACCGCGTCCATCGGATCCGGCGCAGTGGTGGCAGCGGCACCGCCGGCGGAGACAGGCTTTGTCGCCGGCTCCAGCTCTTCTACGTCGTCTTTGATGATTTGCGGTTTCATCTTCCAGGCCGCATACATGACCACGGCGGCGAGAGAGAAGAATGAAATCTTGGGCAAGCCCGGAATCAACGCCAAAGCAGCTAAGGCGCCGCCTGCTATCCATAGCAAGCGTGGACTGTTGAATAACTGCCGGCCGACATTTATGCCCAGAGACTCCTTGGAAGCCGCCCGGGTGACCACAATGCCACCTGCGACGGAAACCAGCAGAGATGGCAGGATGGTCACCAGTCCGTCGCCGACAGTGAGAATGGTGTAGGTTTTCAGAGCTTCCTGGAAAGGCACTCCGTGCTGAAACACGCCGATGAGGAAACCGGCAATGATGTTGATAGCCATGATCAGGATGGTGGCTATTGAGTCGCGCTGGCTGAATCTGGCCGCGCCGTCCATGGCCCCGCAGAACTCGGCTTCACGCGCAACCCGCTCTCGGCGCGCGCGAGCCTGAGCCTCGTTGATGATACCGGCATTCAGATCGGCATCGATGGCCATCTGCTTTCCGGGCATGGCGTCGAGAGTGAAGCGGGCCGTCACTTCGGCTGTGCGCACGGCGCCATGGCTGATGACCAGAAATTGGATGGCAATCAGGGCCAGGAACAGGACGAAGCCGACAATGTAGTTGCCCCCAACGACAAATTGGCCAAAGGCTTCGATTACCTTTCCTGCGGCAGCGGTTCCCTCATTTCCATGGAGCAGAATCCGGCGCGTAGCGGCCAGGTCGAGTGACAGGCGAAGCAAGGTAAGTAACAGTAGCAGACTAGGAAAGACGGAGAATTGAACCGGACGCAAGACCTGGATAGCGGTGAGAAGGACGAGGATCGATGTAGTGATACTGATCGTCAGCAGCAGATCGAGGGCAAAGCTGGGCAATGGCACCAGCATGACGAAGACCATGGAGACCGCGGCCATGGGCGCAATCCACTCACCGGATCTGCGAAGCAGAGCCGCCAGTTTTGCCGTCACGACCTGGCCTCCGCATGCATCATTTTCTGACCGGAAGCGTTTCTCGAGCTGCGTTCTGCCGCCGCCTTACGGAGTTCCGCCTCGGCGCGGAATACCAGGGCGAGAAGCTCGGCTACCGCCTGGTACAACGCTGCCGGGATCGAATCGCCGACTTCCACGCTTTTGTAGAGGGTTTGTGCGAGGGATTTGTTCTCGACCAGCATGATTCCATGATCGCGGGCCATTTGCTTGATCTTTTCCGCGAGCAGATTCAGGCCCTTGGCGACGACGACCGGGGCAGCCATGTCCAACTCGTAGCGCAGAGCGACTGCATAGTGTGTCGGATTCGTGACAACCACGGTGGCCGTGGCAGTGGCTTTCAAAGACCATTTCTTGCGCATGGCTCTCTGCATGCGCCGGATGCGCGATTTGATGACCGGGTTACCCTCGGTCTCTTTGTGTTCTTCGCGCACCTCCTGCTTTGTCATCTTCAGATCGCTGCTCATCTTCATAGCAGTGAACATGTAATCGACTGCGGACCACAGCAGCAGGACAATGCCTGCCTTCCAGGTCAAGGCAACGATCATGCCCCCGGTCAAAGACGCGAACATCCGCAGGCCCAGGCTGGAAGCGTGAGCCATGATAAGCCACTGATCGCGGATGGAGTTGATCGCGAGCCAGAGAATCGCACCGAACGGCAGCAACGATTTCAACAGATTGCTCAGCCCGAGGGGAGAGAAGATCTGACCCAACCGATTCACGGGATTGAAGCGATCGAACTTTAAGGCGAGGGCGCCGGGAGCAAAATTGAAGCCGCCTTGCGCTAATCCGGAAACTACAGAAAGCGCCATACCGGCAAGCAGCACGGGAATAATCCAACGCATCACCTCGATCGCGCTCCAGAAGAGCAGCGGACCGCCAGGGTCGATATTGCCGGTGGAGGCAATATAGAAGCTGTTGCGATAAAAGGCAGTCCAATGATTGATGGAGTCGGACGTCATGAGCGCCAAAACTCCGGCCATGCCGGCAAGGGCGAGAACCGCCGGAAGCTCACGGGAACGCGCAAGTTGACCCGATTCCCGGGCTTTATTCCGCCGCCTCGGTGTCGCGCGTTCTGTTTTGCTACTGTCAGCCATTTGTGCCTATCGAGCCAGATGAAGTAGATGATCGGATGTGACCATCGAGCGGAAAAAGAATGTCTCGAAAAGAACCGGCCAGTATTTCAGCGCCGAAATCAGTACCAAAATACCGAGAACGCTCTTGACCGCCGGCCCTAAAAGAATCAGCGGCAGTTGTGGAGACGCTTTGCCCAGAAGCCCCAGGGCAATATCGGCGAAGAGGGTGGCGCATAGCACAGGCGCAGCAATCTGCACGCCGATGGTGAAGACACTGGCGCCTGCTTTCAATAGCTCCGCTAAAAACGAACCCGCAAAATGACCGGAAGCAGGCGGAAGGTACTGGAAGCTGCGCGCCAGGGCGCTCATGATCCACAGATGGACATTGAGACGCAGGAAGATCAGTGTGACGATCACCTGATGAAACGTAGCCACAACGGTCGAGTCCACCATCGTTTGCGGGTCAAGAATATTAATCAGCGAATAACCCATCTGTACGCTCAGGATCTGTCCGGCCATCTGCACACCGTCGAACACAATGTTGGTTGTAATTCCAAGGGCAATCCCGATGATCAATTCGCTGAAGGCCATCATGGGCCACTGACTCGGCGCCAGGCGGGGCAATCCGGGAGCAACGACCGGATACAACAGCGCGGTCAGGGTTATCACGATGAAAGCTTTCATACGCGCAGGTACGACAGCGCTGCCAAAAAAAGGCGCGAAGAGCATGATGCCGGTAAGACGAATACCGATGGTTAGAAACTCACCCAGTATCTCGATCAGAGAGAGGTTCATTTATTCCAGGACCTGGTGAAAGTCAGCCAACAGGTTGATGGTGTAATGGGCCAGGTGACGCCACATCCAGGGCATAAGCAGAAAGAGGGCCGCTCCGGTAACCAGGAGCCGGGGCACGTGTGACAAAGTCTGATCCTGTAGAGATGTGAGCACCTGCAGGATGTTGACGGTAAGGCTGGCGACGATGGCCACGGCCAGAATCGGACCAACGATGATGACCACTTCCTGCAACATGAGCCGGGCCATCGAAACAACCACATCTATACCCATCAGGTGAAGCTCCTCATGAGCGCGCCGATAAGAAGGTGCCAGCCGTCAACCATGAGAAACAGCAGCAACTTCAACGGAGTGGAAATGACGACAGGGGGCAACTGCATCATGCCGACAGAAGTGGTAATCGATGCGACCACCATGTCTACGACCAGAAAGGGCAAAAAAAGGACGGCGCCGATTTGAAAGCCCGCCTTTAGCTCAGAAAGGATGTAAGCGGGCAGCATGATGCGAAAGGAAACATCGCTGATGTTTTCCGGCCGAGGCTCCTTCGCCATCTGCAGAAATAATGTGACATCCTTTTCACGAACAAAATGGGACATGAATTCTCGCAAGGGTATGGTTGCGCGGGAGAGCGCGTCCATGGCGGTAATCTGACCTTCCTGCAGCGGCATGACCGAGTCGCGATAAATGATTTCGCCCACCGGCTGCATCAGGAAAAAGGTCATCACCAGCGATAGACCGATCAGCGTTTGGTTGGAAGGTGTTGTTTGCAGTCCCAGCGCCTGCCTCAGGAAATGAAACACAATGAGCAGACGCGCGAAGGGCGTCATGCAAATCAGCATGGACGGAATGAGGGTCAGGAAGGTCATCAGGACCAGGATGGTCCACTGCATCGAACCGCCCCCCAGACCCGTGATACGCAGTTCGTTCGGATTGGACGACGCAATTTGATACGGTTCAAAAACTGTTGCAATTAGCCCTGGCCTCGCCATCGAGAATTCGGCCATTGTTGCAGTGACTGCTCTTGGCGTTTTCGGCAAGGTCAGCGTCTCTCCCCGGTGAAGTGCCGGACAAAGCACGAGCGAAAGGAACATGGGGGCAAGTGCGGCCGTTCTCAAGAGAATTCCTCGACTTGTTCCGGTGTGTGCTTGCCGTTTTGCGGGACGACCGCCTTCTTCAAATGGACCGCGGTAGCCATCGTCTGGCCCATTAAGTCATTGAAGATGGGAGGCCGCGGCGCGGTCCGTCGCGTGTTTGCTGTAGCAGACGAAGACGCACCGGGAGTTTTGGTTGGTTTTCGTTCCGGTTTCCGGGTATTTGTCCTGGCTTTTTTCCTGGAGGGAGCTGCAGCAGAGGAACGCACCGCAGGAACGCTACCCGCGGGCCGCTTCCCTTTTGCTGGAGCCTTCAAGGGAACTGTCATAGTTTTCTTGAGCACGTCCTGGAAATCATCTTTCGGATCCAACTGGGCCAGCAGGACAATGTTGGTGGGTCCCCCAGCCACCAGGAAATGCCGTCCATCAACCTGGACAACGGCAACAAATCGCTTTTCCCCCAGCGACACGGTTTCCGCCACACGCAATCTCTTTTCGTCGGATCGCGCCATCCGCCTCGCCTGGAACCAGGCACGAAGCCGGGACAGCAGTCCATTGCTCGGACGCAGGCTTTGCAGGGAAAGCTGATCCTCGATTTCGGGTAGTTCGAGGGGCCGGCTATTTACGGAAATCGATGTCGAAGCGGGCTTTTTCATGAAAGGTCCGTGAGGCGTACGGCAAGGCGATCACCGACAACCTCGAATTCCGTCCACCCGACAAGCTGTCCGTTGACGCGCAGCGGCAGATCGCTGCTTTGGTGATACGAAGTCTCGACAATGGACCCTCTGGTAAGGCTCAGCAGATCACCGACAGTGAAGTTGATAACCGGCAGATCGAGCGCTAGTGTGCAAGGCAGCCATGGCAGTAATTCACCCAGATCCCGCTCCTGGGGCCGCTCCGGCAGGCTCGGTCCTTTGGCGGTTTTTGCCTCTATGACCGGGGCCGCTGCATTTGTCGAGGATTTCATAGATGGGTCTCCGCCGTACGATTCGCAAGCGTCTTAAACCCACGACAGCCTTGCGCCACGGCTGACAAGCTTGCGAGGGAGGGTGTAGCAATCGAGAGACCGTTATGGTTACGAGTACGAGTTGCCGGGTGTTTTCAGGACAAACCTGAGAAGAAGACTCGTGGCGCGCTGAAAACTCCTTTGGAGAAACGCATAGGGTGCGCACCGCCGACCAGCTAACCCACAGGTTCGGTAGGCGCCAAGTGAGGTATTCATGAGAAGCAGTCGAGAACAACGTCCCCAGCCGCCTCGCTACGGCACAAAGCGGCTGGTCATTAATGCAAAGCTAAGAGAAGGCGCCTGATGCTTACTGGAGCATAGCGATGGTCGTCTGCGACACCTGATTGAATGTGGTGATTGTCTTCGCGTTAGCCGAGTAGGCCTGCTGCGCCACGATAAGTTTGGCGAACTCGGTCGCGATATTTACATTCGACTGCTCCACGGATCCGCCGACGATTGTGCCTCGTCCTCCAGTACCAGCTACCCCGACCACGGCCGCACCCGAGGCGGCTGTGGGCTGGTAATTGTTGTTGCCGATTGCAGCCAGACCCTGCACATTGGCGAACGAGGCGACGGCAACCTGTCCCAAGGCAAGTGTCTGTCCGCTGGTGAATGTGCCTTCGATGGTGCCGTCGGACTGTACGGCATAGCTTTGCAACGAGCCACTCGCGAAGCCATTGGTACTGGTCGCACTGGTGGCGCTCGCGGTGGCTGTCTGAGTTATGGTCGGAACGCCATTGGTGACGAGGTTCCAGGTGATCGGCAAAGCCGGGGCCCCATCGGCAAAATTCAAACCAGTAGGCGGAATATTGAGCGCAATGCCGGCTGAGGGAGGAACGGTGGCGGTACCTCCCGTGGGTTCCGTCGATACAAGCACCCCGGATACGAAGTTCAGAGTGCCGGATGCGATGGTTGTATTTGGGGTTGTGGAAGCAGGCGTTAAGTCGGCCGAGGGAATGGTGACGGCGTAGGTCCAGGTGTTGGGCGCTGTCATGGTGTAGGTAACAGACAAAGTATGAGCCGCGCCCAACGCGTCATAAACCGGAAGCGTACTGCTCGCCGTATCGCCGGGTGAGGAGCTGGCATTCAGGTTGGCGGAAATATTAATCGTTGTGCTCGCCACCGCGGGCGCGATCAGACCTGTACCAACCTGCAACGGCTGCAGAGTCGTTGCATTGTTCACCACGCCGTTGACGGCGGGATACCCGAGCAGCAACTCTCCATTTGGGGTGATAATTTGGCCTAATTTGTTGGTGCTAAAGTCACCCGCGCGTGTGTATTCAATCGTGTTGCCGGCGCCCTGAGTGACAAAGAAGCCATTTCCTGACAAGGCCATGTTCGATGCTGTGCCGGTTGGATTCAGGCTGCCCTCGGTGAAATCGGCATCGGTAGAGGATACGACAACGCCCGATCCCGTCTGGAGCGGATCGCCGCTCCCATTGGTGGCGCCGGTCTGCGAAAAAACATCGCTAAAAGTTAAACTCTGATCCTTGTAGCCATCGGTATTGAGATTGGCCAGGTTATTGGAGACGGACTGCAATTGGCCCTGTGCAGCATTGAGGCCGGACAGTGGGGTAGAGAAGGAACCCATTACTTACCTCCCGAGGTGTGGTTGCTGGTATTGGACGAACTCATAGGCGAGGCGCCGATAGAAGAGTTGATGGCAGCCGCGTTATTAGCGAATCCCACAGGCATCAATGTATTGGGATCGAACGGCAGCTGGTTTACGGCCGCGGTTGGAGACGTGAGCGCCTGGCCGCCGGCGGCGGCGCTATCAACCACAACCGGCGTAGCGCCAGTGGAGGACGGCTGCAGCAAACCTATAGTTCCTGAGCCGGAAGATCCGGTCAGCGCCTGATTAATGCTAATGAGTTGATCGAGTTGGTTGAGAGAGATCATTTGCCCCACCATCGCGGTCGAGTCGACCGGATCGGTTGGATCCTGGTTCTGTAACTCTGTCGACAACAAACTCAGGAAGGTGGCAGCTACGCTGTTGTCGGCGTTACTGCTGGAGCTGCTGGTGGAGGTTGTTCCCGTGCCGGTCGTAGCGGTTGTTTTGGCACTGAGCGCCTTACGCAGCCCGCTCACAGCAGCGGGCTGCAATGTATTCAGAATCGTCGGCAAAGTGTAATTGGCTGAAACGTAATGCATATGATTGCTCCTAATCGCCTGATGTACTGTTGGCCCGCTTAGGCCATGATGTCGAGCCGGGCATAGAGCCCTGCCTCGCCGGTTGCCAATTTCGCAGTGCTGATGAAGCCGGGCGGCCCAGCCAGGCTCTTGATGTCCTGATCCGTCCCTCCCATGCTCCATTGCTGGCGCTCACCATTCGATCCGGCCGAGTTGCCTGACATACCCGTCGATGTTCCAGCAGCCTGCCCGCTGCTCTGGCCATTCATATCGATTCGCACCTCCATTGCGCGATCACTCCCCAACGCGGCCTGTATTTCCGGCAGATGGGCAACCAGCGTTCTGGCTAAGTCCCCGTGATCGAGGGAAATCTGTGCTGAAATCAAGTCTTTCGTCGCGGACGTACTGATCGAGATGTTGCCAAAGTCGATTGACTGCAAACCAACACGCATTTCCGACTGGCCCATGGTCTGAATCAGCCTTGCTGTATTCACGGTGGCAATGGGTTGCGCCGGCAGCGCGCGGGACTCAGCGGAAGCCAGGTCGGGAAGCCTCGGGTTGTCACCGCTGGGAGCTGGCTTCGGTGTAGACGCCTGCGGCGACGAAACGACACTTATGTTTTGAAGATGGTCCGTGGTGACGGCGCCATGATTTTCGGGTCCGGGCTGTGGCGATGGGATGGATTGGCTCTGCGGAGGCACGCCAGCCTGAGGCTGATTACCGGTGGACTCCGTGTTCTGAGACGCGCCCTGGTCTGGTCCGGATTGCAAATGCTGTTTTCCTTCCGGATCGTTGCCCGGTGTGGTGCTGGCGGTGTCTTTGCCAACCGGAGTAATTCCCTCCGATGTTCCGATCACCGGTGCGTCATTTACCTGAGATCCAGCGGGGTGGAAGGTTGGAGATATTTGGATCTCCGCCTCAACACCCGCGAAGATTTGATTGGAACTAATACGTGCGACGCTTGCGTCCTCGGAGGAACCAGCTACAGCAACAGAGTCGGAGCCCGTTGTGACGGCCACACCTGGTTTCAACAACGCGCTTCCTTTTGCCGGGAGAGCAATGGCTGGTGCTGGGTTCGGAGCGACGTGTGAAGATGCATTTGGGGCGACAGGATGATCCCGGGTTTGGATACCATTCGCTGCTGCGGGCGCGGCTGCAGCAGCTTGCGGAGCGAGGACCTCGGATCGAGCTGCATCCGTAGGAGTACTGAAAACCTCGCTTGGAGCAGCGTGCGCCTCGACAATTCGATTCTGGGTTGCGCTGGCGACAGCCCGGTTGATGTCTGGAGCAGGAATCTGGACGGAGTCAGTTGGGACAGTCGTCTGAATCGGGTCGTGAACGATATTTACCAAAGCCATGCCCACCGAACTGCTTGGGACAGAATCCGACGTCGTATCCGGGGCGCTCGCCACCGTTGAAGTTGTAGGAACGATTTTGAGCTGTTGATTTTCGGCGTCTGTCCTCATCGATCCGGGTACGGCCAGGCGAGGCGTATCAACCTGCTGAACAGAAGCAGCCAGAACAGCTTCCGACGGCACAGCGGGTGGCGGCGCGGGATCGCTCAGGAGCACGCGAGGCAATGGGAGAACGAAGGGTGAAGAGGTTTGATCGTTGGCTTCCACCGGGACTGCCGTTGAAAAACTGCCCGCCCCGCGAAGCCTCTCCGCCGTCGTTATGGATGGGTGGATCAGTAGCGAGGACTTAACGGATGAGAGAGGAACCTGTGCTACCTGGGAAGCAGATAAAGAGGAGACTGCTTTTTGCCCGTCGGGAGTGACCGAGGCAGGCTGCGGGATGTCCTCTTCAAACTTGCGCCGGCGCGAAGATTTCGTTTGATCTTCGGAAGCTGTCCCGGAGGCGGAAGGTCTTTTCGAAACCATGCTCAAGGATTCGCCAAACGTCTGTACGGGAGGACTCGAAGGTGAAACAGGCGCAGTCGGAGTTGCGCTGGCTGCCGTTGCTTTGAGCGCTTCGATAATGGATACCGCAATCACGCCCGTAGTAGTTGCATTTAAGTAGCCACAACAGGCATGCAGCAAAAAACGGGCGGGCAGTATTCTTCTCCTAGTGGAATCAGTCGCCTACAGATCGCCTGCACGCCTTTGTCGGGATCTCTGGAATCGAACCCGGCAAAGCTTGCCCAGTGGTTCTGGGCAAGTGTTGCCGAGTTCCATTCCGGAC
>Ga0335074_10010269_pt1 | contig 13090 bp, 4 predicted proteins | sample Lox_Sample_23_FD_206715 | JGI IMG/M metagenome (GOLD analysis project Ga0335074, IMG submission 206715) | Soil microbial communities from Loxahatchee National Wildlife Refuge, Florida, United States - Lox_Sample_2.3 | ecosystem: Environmental > Terrestrial > Soil > Wetlands | place: USA: Florida...
GCCCGGCTCACTAGGCTCACCCCGCCATAGCCCAGGGACTGGGCTTCGCCGGCGGCCATCAAGCGCCGAGTGCGTTCGTCCAACAAGGGCCAGAGCTTGGAAAACTTCACTCGCAATTCGGTAGATGTGCTCATCCGGGTCCAGCATAAGTACGCCAGGGTGGTCCTGGTAATAACTTAGATGATACCTTTATTTATTTCCGCTGTCTTAGTTGAAAAACAAGCGCCGATCCCAGTTAGGATCCTCTCCCGCTATGCGTGAACAGAGATCAATCTATGGCAGTGGCTAGGCGTGCCACGTGTGCGCGACATGTTCGACTTGGGTGGGCACACGGCTCGCGATGTCATTCCCGGGAAATGTTCTCCCCGGTAGCGACGATGAAGCAGGTTGCCTGATACCTGATAAGAGAAGATTTCCCGGGACCAGAGGATCCCGGGAATTTTGAACGCAGCGGTGCAGGCGTGGAGTGAATCTGCTCAGAGGCCGAGGCTCGCCGACGCACTCTGGCGGAACATCTCGCCAGGACGGATGTAACGCCGCAAAACGCGACGCGATCGATGACGCGTAGTCTTCGCGATGGCGCGCTCGGGCGATCCGTTCAACGCCGCTTAGGTTGCCATGCCAGCGCGGACGCTATGCCCTGCGATGTTGGTTGCGTTCATGCCGGCCCTCATCGCAGCGGTTTTGAAGATCGCTGCGATCGAATCGCGATGCAGACCGGTGGCGGCTACGTGGCCATTGCGACACAAATGGCTTTTCCGTATAATGCGGCTCACTGTTTTATAGTGTTTTGAAGGTATGGGTAACAACGGTTTATGTCCATTCCCCAGCCCGGCAACGTTGAGGGTACCGCCGTTTCCCAAGGCGACCTGCCGCTTTCCGACGAGCGAATGCAGTTTGTAAACCGGATTGCCGGAAGCCAAACCTTTGCCAAGGCCAGGCAACTGCGCGACATCCTCTGCTACATCGGCATGCGTACGTTCCAGGAAGGAGCCGTTTCGATTCCCGAGCACGAAATCGCCTGTGGAGTCCTGGGGCGCAGAGACAGTTTCGATCCCTCGGAAGACAATATCGTTCGTGTGCAATTCGGGCACCTGAGAAAGAAGCTGGAACAGTATTTTGCAACTGAGGGCTGCAATGAACCGCTGCTCCTGAGCATTCCGCGAGGCAGCTATGTCCCACGTCTGGAGCCGTACACAGCAATAAAGCCAATTCCGATACCTGATGGAGTTGCGGTGCTTGCCGGAAATGGTCACGAAAAGTGGCTTGGCTGGCTTATGCGCCGCTGGGTCTGGGTGGTGGCGATCATTGCTATCCAGGCTGTGACCGGCGCAGTCTTCTACCGTCTCGGGGGTGCTGTGCAGAGAACATCTCCGCCGCCCGATCCAATCGAGGCCTCCGAGATTAACGGCGCCCAGAACCTGAGTCAGAAGAATCTGATTGCGCAGCGAATCTTCCGGACCAATCTTCCCGTCTCCGTGGTGATCACTGATGCAAATTTAGTCTTGCTGCAGAATGTTCTCTATAAGGACATCCCGATCAGCGACTACATCAACTATCCCGACAACATTCTTTCCGACAAAGAGAGTGGATCACTCGGCCATGCGCTGGCAATGGCCGCCTCGTACCGGTATACGACGATCGGGGATCTGAACATCGCATTGAAATGCGACGAAATCGCCCAGATGTTTGGCACCAAGATCGTTGTGCGGTTCGCGCGCTATACCAATGTGCGCGATTTCGAGCATGGCAACTTCGTCCTTATCGGGAGCAGGCGCGGCAATCCCTGGGTCTCTCTTTTTGAGCCTAAGCTGAATTTCTTCTTCAAAGAGCAGCCGGGGACGCACGCATTTTACTTTGAGAACAGGCATCCGGCGCGCGGCGAGCAAGCGGCATACTACAGTGTCTATGACAAGCATGGCGGGGACGTAAGCTATGTGGATGTAGCGCTGCTGCAGAACCTGGCCAAGAACGGCTACGTTTTGCTTCTGGATGGTGCTGTAATGGAGGCCAACGAGGCCGCAGCGCAACTGATCTTCGGCAACAACCTGCCGCAAACGCTCTCCCGGCTAATCGACGGCAAACATCCGGCGGGCGATCATGGGCCAATTGAGATTTTTCTGCGCGTCCACGCCATCGAAGGCACTGCGAGCAGCATTGATTTGGTAGCTGTTCGTCCCTTGCAGGAGCCCGACTGAAGGCACTCCTCTTAGAAAACTGCCGGGGCGGACGCGATCTTGTAGAGCGCCGACTGCCTTTCAGCGCGATCGGGGCGGATTTCTTACTTGTAAACCCGCCCATATCTTCGCACATTGAAACGGCATCCAACCATGCAATTCCTCCATTGACACCGCGCATCATCACCCGGGATGCCGCAACTACCAGAAAGCAAAGCGTCATTTACGTAACGGGTGCTGGATTTACGGTTAATTCTCTTGCCGGTTGGAACCCCGAAGCCAACAATCGCTCCAGATTTTCAGCGACTCACCCGTGCATTCGCAAATCACATTCTCCGGATTGAAACAATCGACCAACTCGAATCATTGTTGAGGAGACCAGCCAATGAAACTCCGTCTAATGTTGTTGGTTACTTTCCGCGCGGCTTGGCTCGCAACGTTGATTGCGTTGTGTATTCTTCCGGGAAACGCACAGCGAATCGCCGCATCTCTTGGCGGAACGGTGCGTGACCCAAACCAAGCTGTGATCTCCGGTGCTACGGTCCGGATCACCAACACCGACACTGGACAAACCACGACGACTCAGACAAATACCGATGGCTTGTTCGAGTTTCCTGACTTGGCGCCAGGGCCATATACTATCGCTGTCGACGCCCAAGGCTTCGAGCGGTTTGTTCACAGCGGTCTCATTTTACAAGTTGACCAGAGCGCAGTCCTAAACTTTACCCTGGTCGTTGGAGCCGCCAAGCAGACAGTAGAAGTGTCCGGAGCCGAACCGCTTCTGGAGACGCAAAACGCTGAGGTAGGACAGGTCATCGACAACAAGAGTATTGTCGACCTGCCGTTGAATCAAAGAAATCCGTTCAGCCTGATCCTTCTGGTCCCCGGGGTTTCCGGGGCTGTTGGCACCAGTTACAACGCGCTGCAGTTCAACGTGAACGGGGGACGCGCCGGCACCACCGAGGTGCTCATCGACGGAATTCCTTCCGCGCCGCCAACCGACGCGTACAACGCGCTGGGCATTTTCCCGTCAGTCGATGCAACGCAGGAATTCAAGGTAATGACCAGCAACTACTCCGCTCAATTTGGGCTGAGCGGGAGCGGAATCATCAACGTCATTTATAAGTCTGGAACAAATCGGCTTCGCGGAGCGGCTTATGAGTTTCTGCGCAATTCCGCGATGGACTCCAACACCTTCTTTAACGACCGGTCCCATGTGCCCCTGCCCCATTTGACGCGCAGCCAGTTCGGATTCGATCTCGGCGGCCCTGTATACATACCGAAGCTATTTGATGGCCGCGATAAATTTTTCTTTTTTGGGGACTATGAAGGTTTGCGTGAACAGACAGCGACGACCTTACTTACGACAGTACCGACGAAGGCCGAGCGATCCGGAGACTTCACCGCCGACACCAATTCCAGCGGTGCGCAGATCAAGATCTACGACCCCCTCACGACGCAATCTTCAAGTCCATATTTAAGGAGCCAATTCGCATGCAACGGCGTGCCCAATACAATTTGCCCTTCACGATTCGACCCAGTGGGCGCGGCCGTTCTCAATTACTTTCCGTTACCGAACGTGACTGGCATCAACAGTACTCAGATCGATAATTACGCCGCCTCCGGAAGCACTCCATACGATATCGATCAGTGGGACGTAAAATTGGATGCGAATCTTACCGACCGCCAGCACGCCGCCTTCCGGTACTCGGTAAGAAATCCATCCAGTGGAACAGCGGTGCTCATGCCCGCGGCTATTGAGATCGCGCAAAACTCCGCGGTCACCAGCACGCCGGCTATTGCCGGCGAACTAAGCTACAGCTATGCACGCACTCCCAGCAATCTCTATGAATTGCGCTATGGAGTTAACCACGTTTACCTCCGCGTGACGACCATATCGAATGGCTTTAATCCCAGCCAGCTTGGCTTTCCATCCTACCTGGCGCAGGCCGCGCTGCAGGACGAAGCCAATTCGCTTACATTTCCCGGTTTCGAGATGACAGGCTACTACAGCCTCGGCACGGGGAGCCAGCTTTCAAACGGCAATCTCGGCATGATGACACAGATCTGGATGCTGGACAATATGCGTGTGATTAACCGCCAGACCATCGTCTACGGGGCTGAATTTCGCGCTCTGACCAACAACGCCGGCCAGGTGGGAAGGGCCGTTGGCGACTTTGACTTTGGAACCGCGGCGACAGCAGGCCCGAACGCGCAGGCCGCATCCTCTACATCGGGCGATTCTGTTGCATCGCTCCTGATCGGACTGGGCAGCGGCGGAGACGTGACACACAATTTCAAAATTATCAATACGATCAGTCATTATCTGGCGGGATTTGGCGAGGATGACTGGCGAGTGACCGATCGGCTCACATTGAATCTGGGTCTGCGATATGAGGTCTATTTTCCAAGAACAGAACGAGAGAATCGCATGACATGGTTTAATCCAACGGCCACCTCACCCATTACCTTGTCAGGCGCCAGCCTCGAAGGCGGTCTCGAGTATGCCGGCAACGGAGGCAATCCGCGCACCCAAAGCTCTACGCAATACAGCAACTTTGCGCCGCGCTTTGGATTCGCATGGAACCCCATCGGGAATTTGGCGGTTCAAGGCGGGTACGGAATATTTTATTCCCTGAACGCAAGCGAGGCGGCAGCAACCGTCGATCCGACAGGGTATCGAACGGATACAACGTATTATGGAACGCAGGGGAATAGCGGCATCTTCCCGGAGAATTACATATCGAATCCATTTCCCGGCGGGTCATTTGTTCCGGTGACGGGAAATACGCTGGGGCTGGCTACAGTCTCAGGCGGATCGGTATCGTCTCCGGAACGTCTTGCCGAAACACCGTATTCCGAGAACTATAACTTTGGCATACAGTATCAGTTGCCCAAGAGCTGGCTCATCGATGTGCGCTATGTAGGAGGCCATGGTGTCCAGCTTCTTTATTCTCCCGCCGTGAACCAACTGCCGGACGCCGATTTGTCCATGGGAAGCGGGCTGCTCACGCCGGAGCCTAATCCTTTTAATGTGGCGGAAATTCAGGATTCAGGTCCACTTACCAGCTCTACCGTGCAGAAGCGGTATCTGCTGGCTCCGTTCCCCGAATATACCGGCGTGACGGTATTTAATGCGAACGGCGCTATTTCTCACTATGATTCCGTCCAGGTCCGGGTAGTGAAGCAGTTCACGAAGAATTTGACCATGCTGGGCTCATATACCGGCTCCAAGGCACTCGATGACGAGGCTGTCCAAAACAGCAACGAGACTCCGTCGGGTCAGCCCACTACTACATATCAAGACGCTGACATACCTCTCCGCCAGGACTCGTATGGCCTTTCAACAATGGACGTCTCAAAGAACTTTGTCACGAGCTTCGTCTATGCGCTGCCGTTTGGGCATGGCCAGCAATGGGGATCGAGTTGGAACCGGTTCACGGATGCTCTTTTGGGCGGCTATCAAGTGAGCGGAATTTTCACGGCTCACACCGGCAACCCGTTAGCTTTTTCAGCGAGCAACGTGGCCGACATCTTTAACCCCGGCGAGCGTCCCAATTGGAATGGGCAAAATGCGCGCTTATCCGGCAGTGTAGAAAGCAGGCTGAGCAAGTACTTCAATACGGCCGATTTTTCCCAGCCGGCCACATATACATACGGCAACATGTCAAGCACCTCGGGGTATCTGCGCTCTCCTGGCTACCGCGACTTGGATGTCTCATTGATGAAGTCATTCACCCTGGTCCGGGAGTCCAGGCTGGAATTTCATGCGGAGGCGTACAACGCTTTCAATACACCGCAATTTGGGCCGCCTAGCACCAGCGTGACGTCGTCGTCTTTCGGCGTCATCGGCAGCCAGATCAACTCACCACGGCAGATACAACTCGCGGCCAAGGTTCTGTTCTGATGCAAGGCGGCTTGCGCCTGCCGCGCGATCCAAAGCGCAGGATGCGGAGTAATAAGCATCGTGCATTGCCGGGCAGCACGCTTAAATCGTTTCTCACCAAATAGGACAGACGAATAATGATGAAACGTCGTACGTTCCTTTTGCAGTCGGGCGCAGGGCTAGCTGCTGTTTTACCCAAATTCGCACGTACTGCGTATCCCTCCCAACTCACCAATGGCGACCGTGAGGCATCCGGCACTCTGCATCGCGCGATTGTGCATCCGGGCATCCTGCAGACGTGCACGGATCTAGAGTTCATGAAGTCGCGAATCAACGCCGGGGAAGAGCCATGGAAGTCGGCGTGGGAGCATTGGCTGACGGAGCCGGAGGCATCGCTGGACTTTACTCCCCGGCCCCTTACACACGTCGTACGCGGTGGTTATGGCGCAGGCCAAAAAGGCGCCCTGGAACTGATGGCCAGCGCCAGCGCCGCGAACGCGCATGCTCTGCAGTGGTACGTCAAAGGCGACGCCGCGCACGCGCGCAAAGCGGTCGAGATTTTCGATGCATGGTCCGGCACATTGTCGGATTTCAGCAAGAACGACGCCATGCTGCTTGCCGGATGGACAGGTGGAGAGTTCGCTAATGCGGCTGAAATTCTGCGCGCAACGTATCCGGCCTGGAATGGCACGTCCCTGGCGCAGTTCAAGCGCATGCTACTTACCGTGTACGTGCCGCTGCTGCGGATGTTCTATCCCGGCGCCAACGGCAACTGGGACGCGGCCATCATGTACACGCTGCTCTCGATCGGCATCTTCTGTGAGGACCGGGAACTGATGGAAAGCGTCTATACACACTTCCGCACCGGGCCGCTCAATAGCAGCATCACGCGCTACGTTTATCCAAGCGGACAGTGCGAAGAGACCACACGCGACCAAGGCCACGTGCAACTTGGCCTTGGCTACATGGCGCGCACGGCAATTGTAGCGTGGAACCAGGGCGTGGATCTGTTCGGTGAAGCCGATAATCGCCTCGCGCTCGGCTACGAATATACCTCGCGCTACATGCTGGGCCAGGAGGTCCCGGTTTGCGGCGAGATCTCTCTTGTGGAACGTGGGAAGTTCCGAGACGTCTACGAAGGCGCCTTGCAGCATTATCGCTACGTCAAGAACATCGACATGACGTTCACTGAGCAGGCTGCCGCCAAAGTCCGGCCCCAATCGCGCGGCGTGGTGATGTTCTTTCGCGGCGAGTTCGGCGCGGCGCCCAAATTGCGTCCCACGCCCACACCCTCAAGCATTGCCGCCATGGCCGGCGCGCAAAAGCGGCCATCTGTCCCACCGCCGTCAAATGCCTTGCAGGTGGCGGCAGGCGAATCGATTCAAGCGGCGCTGGACAAGTTAGCGGCAAACGGAGGCGGCGTCGTGCGTCTTGGCACAGGGCCGCACATACTGCCCGCGTCGCTGCAAATACCGAGCGGCATTACGATGCTGGGAACCGGGCTGGATTGTGTGCTGTTGCTCGACCCAGGCAAGCACGGCTCGGAAGCGGCGATTGTGAACGCAGAACCTGACTTGCACGATGTGGTCCTGCGCGACTTTACGATCGAAGGCGCGGAGACGCTGACCACTTCACGCGACCCGAACGCCGATGTGCAGCAACGCCGGGCGCAGTACGGTCCTGCCCGCGCAGGTATTGTCTTTCTTGCGAATGGCAATTCAGAAATGCACAACCTGCTCTTCGAGCGGCTGACCGTACGCAACTGCACCTCGAATGCTGTCCGTCTTTTCGGCGCCGATCATGTCGAAATCGCCGACTGCAACTTCTACGCGAGTGGCGGCATGGTCTCTCCGGGCCACGGCAAGAACCACAACCTCAACCTGAATCACGTCTCCGACGTGACAATATCCGGGGCGCGGCTAACCGATTCGATGTGGGGACACGGCGTTGGATTGAGCTTCGGCAAGAACGTGACGATCCGCGGCTGCGAGCTCGCCCGCAACAATCTCGCCGGTGCGCGGATCGCCGAGAGCCATCGGGTGACAGTACAGGACTGTTTAGCAGAAGGCAACAGCGGAGCGGGAATCGCCATCGAGACCTGGATGGATCTGAACACAGAGGTTGTGTTACGCAACAACATTTTGCGCAATAACGCGATTCCTGGTTGAGCAAGAGTTGGCAAATAGCCGAGTTTATCCGGATAAATCGGAGCCAGTTGATCCGCACTGATTCGACTTGGCGGCGTGGCATATTGCGCCGAAGATGAATAAATCGCTTGTTTGGAGGAGATCGCCGACAGACATGGAAGACTGGCAAGAGGTCTGAAAGAAAGCTCTTGACAATTCAATCCACGACGGAAAACCTTTCTACGGTGAATGATAATTAGCGATTGCGTTAACGTTTCCGAGAGCGCGCTTTCCCTGTGCATTCATGGCGCATGGGGGCCGACCGGACGTCCTCTCAGTATTGGGAGAAGTGACCATTGGCGAGGCGACATGACGAAGGTGTGCGCAAGAAAAAACATTGATCCACGGATGATATTGGCGGGCCCGTATAAGGCGCCATCCGCATTAACCACTTAAGGAGGTCAAAGGTCAATCATGCTAAGTGAAATGTCGCACATCTCTTTGTGGAACCGGGTTCGAGTGGCGGCGATGTTCGCCGCGCTCGCTCTGCTGCTCTATTCTCATCAATGCGCGTTAGCCCAGAGCGGCGCCGGCTCCATTCAAGGAACAGTAACCGACTCCACCGGCGCAGTCATCCCGGGGGCCTCTGTCCGTGTGGTCAACCAGGCCACTGGTGTGGCGGACAATACCAAATCCAACAGTGTTGGCTTTTACGAGGTGCCGGGCCTTTTTACCGGGACCTACGCTGTGTCGATCGGCGCGCCGGGCATGAAGACGTCCACCCAAACCATCGATTTGCTGGTGGCCCAGAATGCGGTGGTCAACGCCACCATGACCGCGGGCGCCGTCTCGCAGCAGGTGACGGTATCGGCAAACACCGTGCAACTGATCACCACCGACAATGGCTCCATCACTTCGACGCTGGAGAACGCCAGAATCAACCAGTTGCCGATGAACGGGCGCAACCTTGTCACCCTCGTCAACGAGGTCACGCCGGGACTGGAGAGTTGCCCTCAGTCCAGTTCCTGCGCCAACGGCCAGGAGGCGCCGTCGATTGAATACGAGGTGGATGGCGCGACGCTGGACAGCCGCGAGTATGGCGGCGTACACGAGGGGCAGGACCAGATGCTCGATCCGGATTCGGTGCAGGAGGTTCGGGTGGAAGACCAGGACGCCGGCGCTCAGTATGCGATGCCGGCGACGGTCATTCTCACCACCAAGTCCGGAACCAACCAACTCAATGGCACACTGTTTTGGACAGCCCGAAACAATGGGTTCGGCATTGCGCGCACCAGAAACGACCAGTCCACTTTCAGCGCGCCCAAGCTGGTCCGCAACGAAGGCGGAGCTTCCATTGGCGGCCCGATCGTGCTTCGACACTTTTACCACGGCAAAGACAAGTCCTTCTTCTTCTTGGCCTACGAACGGTATTCGCTGGCGGAAACCGCCTCTCAGAATGAGTACGCGCCAACGCAGGCGATGCGCAATGGCGATTTCAGCGGGCTGATCAACAGCTCGAACGTTTTCCAACAGCTCTACGATCCAGACACCACGGCATCGAGCACCGCCTGCGCCGAACCTGCGGCGGACGGCTCCGCCAGTCCCGCGAATGCCTATTGCCGTACGGCCTTCGGGAACAATCAAATTCCGACCACACGCGAATCTCCCCTGAGCGCCGTCCTGAATGACATGACGCCGCTGCCCACCAACACGAATAATCCGCTGGTCCAGTCGAACCTGATCGGGCTGGATCCGGAGCTGACAGTCGAGCCGCAGATTAATGCCCGCGTAGATCATGTCTTCACCGAGAACAACAGGGCCTATCTGCGCTACACGCAAAATCTCACCAACGACCTTTTCCCGCGCAACGATCCCGTGGATGAATCGTACACGCTGGCGGCCAAGCTTCCCAGCGGCACGGTGATTCCCGCCGGGGTTAGCGGCGAAGCGGATACCTTGACCAACGTCTACGCCGCCGCGCTGGGGTACACCCACATTTTCTCGCCGACGTTCTTTTCAGAAACGGTTTACAGCCAGACCTGGTATGGGGAGGCGAATAACGCCGCCGGCTCACCGTTTGTGGACTACGAGTCGGAGATGGGACTGCCCAACAACTTTGGCGAGCCCGGCTTTCCCTACATTGAATCCATCTTTCAGCCGATGGACGGGACGCAATATACCTATGGTCTCACCGCGACCACCTACAACGCCGACGAGAATCTGACCAAAGTTGTCGGTAAGCACCAATGGCAATTCGGGGGCCGTTACCGCTTTGAACACTTCGGATCGCGTCCTTCCGAGAACAAAGACGAGATTGCCTTCGATGGCTATGGAACTGGCCTGCTGAATCCTTCCACCTACAGCACTTCAGCCGCCTCCCCGTATTCGAACTCGGGCCAGTTGAACGCCGATGAGTTTATCGGCGCGGCTGACAGCTACCTCGTGAACCTGGAGCCTGCGTACGAGCCTATCCACGACATGGAGTTCGACGCTTACATCCAGGACAACTGGCGCGTTCGCAATCATCTGACGCTCAACCTTGGCCTTCGTTACGAGGCGCATCCCGCGACTTGGGTGGGAGAAGGCATGATGGAGGGCTTTGACCTTAAAAATGACGCCATAGTGACCTCCGGCTCGCTCGCGCAACTGGAGTCGGAGAAATTGACCACAGCGGCCATCATAGCCAACGACGAGCTCGACGGGGCGAAGTTCGAGACCCCGGCCGAGGCCGACATGCCTACGATGCTGACCAAGAACAACGACTTTACGTGGAGTCCTCGCTTTGGCGCCGCGTGGCAGCCTTTCGGCAAGTGGGAAACGGTGCTGCGCGGCGCGGTGGGCCGGTACATCTACCCTGTAGCGATCGGCCAGACCTTCCGCGCGCCATTGGGCAAAAATCCCTTTACCACAAGCTATTCGGAGAACTATGCCAGCGCCCAGTACACGCCTCATGCCAATTACCTGCTGCTTGCCCCACAGAACAGCTCCTCCAGCTTTGGCACCACCACCACCAGCCCAACATCGTCGGGCGGGACGCCGATCATGGGGGTCAACAGCACCAACCTGGTCAACACCAGCACCACGGCTGCAATTGCGCCCGGCCTGAGCATCGTCAACTTAGATCCCGATTTCCCGCCCACCTACGTCGATGAAGCCAATTTCACCATCGAGCAGCCGCTGAAGTGGAACTCGGTGCTGCGCGTCAGCTACATCTACACGCACGGAACCAACCTGAACAACAACTTTTATTACAACGACCACCCTTCGGAGTACAGTTGGGAGATCCAAACCGGCACCACGCCGCCGTCCTCGAGCGCCATCGGACCGACGAATTCCTCCACCGGGGAAGGCCCTTACGACCAGGTGACTTATGGCAGCTCAAACTATCAGCTCCAGAAATCCGGCTGGTCGAATTACCATGCGCTGCAAGCCAACTTTGAGAAGCTCTACCACAACGGCATGGCATGGCAGATTATGTATGTCTGGGCGAAGAACATGCGCGCCGGTGGCTACCAGGACGACTATATCGACCCTTACAGCGCTTACATCAACACCTATGAGGGATCGGGATCGTCATCGGTGACGGTGGCGCCTGCCGATAAGAATTCCCTCATGCCAGGCGCGCCCAATCTTCCACCGCCGCCGCCAGCGGGAGTTCTGCCCTGGCAATATTACAGGGCCCTGAACCGCTGGGAGAACTACATGGTCGACTCCAGTACGCCGCCCCAGCACCTCCAATTCAACGGCCTTATTGACCTGCCGTTCGGTCGCGGCAAGCGCTGGCTGAGCGGCGCGAACAAAGGCCTCAACGAACTGGTGGGCGGCTGGCAGCTTGCGGGCGCGGGACAGTTCACCAATTCGTACTTTTATGTGACGACCAGCAACTGGGGACCGACCAATCCGCTCCATGTCTACAAGCACGGAGCGCCGATCACCGATTGCCGCAGCGGCACATGCCTGAAGAGCTACGAATGGTTCAACGGCTACATCGCACCGACCGCCATCTCCGGCAATGCCTGCTCGGCGGGGCTGCCGACAGTGGTCAGCAATCTCCCCGGGAACTGGGCTCCCTATGAGGAGCCTCTGGACACGTCCTGCAGTTCGCCCTCAAACGGCAAGGCGGTGGTGGACACATATTACGGGGATAACGACGTCGCGATGAATGGCGTCACCAACCAGGCCGCAAACTATATCCTGGGCTACGGAGTGGTCCCCTCGAACAACGACAACGGAAGTTCCGGAAGCGCGATCGACGTCACCAACCCCTTCGGTCACACGGCCCTGGTCGGGCCTCTGAACTGGAGCGCCGATACTTCGCTGTTCAAGGTCTTCCCGATCACGGAGCGGCTGAATCTGCGCATGCAGGTGGATGCATTCAACGTCTTCAACCATCAGGGAACTCCCAATCCGAGCGGCACCGATGGCACGGTCTGCGTCTCGCCGGGAGGCTTGGGCTGTTCCTCCTACAACAGCGGCCGGCAACTGCAGTTCACTACGCGCATCAACTTCTGAGCCACGACTGCAAGACTCCGCAGGGCCCGGTCGATGCGCAGGCCGGGCCGTCATTCTAACCTATATTTCCATTTGAATCGTAATGCTGAATCCTCGGATCGTAGCAATCGTCAGTGTTTATGAGGGTGCGAGCGCGATGGAGACATTCGAGCATCATGCGGCGAGTTGTTCCCGCGCATCGGGTTCATCGCGACCAATCTGGAGACGCCGGGCCGGGCGAGGGAGGAATATGCGAAAGATCGTGGTGCTGCTGACGATGGCAGTGTGTGCGCTGGGCGCGGTGGCGCAGGCGCATCTGCCGATTACCGAGAAGATCGAGTGGACGTGGTCGGATCGCCCTGCGGCGCCGGCTGCGGGCCTGCCCAACGTGCTGCTGGTGGGCGACTCCA
>Ga0335074_10010270_pt1 | contig 13088 bp, 10 predicted proteins | sample Lox_Sample_23_FD_206715 | JGI IMG/M metagenome (GOLD analysis project Ga0335074, IMG submission 206715) | Soil microbial communities from Loxahatchee National Wildlife Refuge, Florida, United States - Lox_Sample_2.3 | ecosystem: Environmental > Terrestrial > Soil > Wetlands | place: USA...
TGCCCGCTGTCCTCACCCCGACCGCCCGCACGCCTGCCGGCCTGCTGATGGGCGTCCGCCATCGCCATCTCCCCGTGCACGGCATCCAGGTCCATCCGGAGTCCGTCCTCACGCCGCGGGGCCACGACCTGCTGGCGAACTTCCTCGCGATCCCGGCATCCGGCTCGGCCCTTCCCCGAGATCGCCGGCTCTGTCAGCCGTTCGCACTCGATGATCTTTCCCTCCGGAATCAGGTAAGGGATACCCCCGGCCACCGCCTTCTCCAGCGCTTCCTGCAGGTCCGGGGCCTGATCCGAGAGCACCCCGATCGCCTCGTCGAAGTACGGGTACCCGGTGGCGCGCCAGAGACCGAACCCGGCTCCGAGCCGTTCGATATCGACCCGGTCGCGGAACCAGGCCAGCACGAGCACGCCTGGCGGAACCGTCCTGCCAGAAGATCTTCTTGGTCAGAGTTAGCTCACTGGGACGCATTCACCTCGGCACGCCCCACTTCGTGGAAAGGAAGACACTGATGCTCACTCGTTCTGGCTACGTCGATGTCCATGCCCACTTCGTCACCGACATGTACATCGCCAAAGCACGGGCCGCAGGCCTAGAACTACCCGACGGGATGCCTGGCTGGCCCACTTGGTCTCCCAAGGCACATCTGGAGCTGATGGACCGATCCGGCATCGACACCGCGTTCTTGTCGGTCTCCTCCCCCGGTATTTTCTTCGGCGACGACGCCGCGGCCCGTGACCTGGCCCGGGAAGTCAACGAGTCCGGTGCCGAGGCGGTGCGAGACCACCCGGGCCGCTTCGGCCTATTCGCATCGCTGCCGCTGCCCGATGTGGACGGCGCGCTGAAGGAAATCAGCTACGCGTTCGACACGCTTGGCGCCGACGGGGTTGTCCTCATGACGAACACGCACGGCCTCTACCTGGGTAACGAGAAACTCGAGCCGGTCTTCGCGGAGCTCGAACGCCGCGAAGCGGTGGTGTTCCTGCACCCCACGGCGCCGGTCTGCTGGGAGCAGTCGGCGCTCGGACGCCCCAGCCCGATGATCGAGTTCGTCTTCGACACCGCGCGGACGGTGACGGATCTGCTCTTCGCCGGCGTGCTGGAGCGCCACCCTAGACTCCCCGTGATCGTGCCGCACAGCGGCGGCGCTCTGCCGGTAGTGGCCGACCGCATCGACGGCTTCATGCGGCACTTCCCCTCGGCAATCGGAACCGACGCCGTAGATGTGGTGACCCAACTGGGCCGGCTGTACTACGACACCGCCGGCTCGGCCTTTCCGCGGCAGATCCCGGCTCTGCTGAACCTCGTCAAGCCTGAGCAGCTTCTCTACGGCAGCGACTACTGCTGGACTCCGGCTCCCGCAGCATACGACCACACCCGCTCGTTCGACTCCGCGGCCGCGCCGGTCGAAGGCGTCAACTGGCGGACAATGACCACCACCAACGCCCGCCGGATCCTGCCCCGGCTCACCCGCTGAGCCTGAACGGAGAACTCGTGACCAGGCACAGTGAAATCATCTCCGTTGGCCATGCGGCGACCCCAGGTCAGGGCTTGTTGCCGAATTCTGGAACCGCACAGCCAGACGGCCGGCCCCGGCGAATCACGCAGAGGACGTGACGACGAGTCACCCTGCCGCGGATGAGGCTCGGACGTGCAGCGGAACCCATCGCGGGACCGGCAACGCCGCCGGAACATCCCATCATCCATTGAAGGGGAATCGACATGACAGAAACCGTCGGAATCATCGGAGCAGGAGTTGCCGGAAAGGCGATCGCCCGGTTCTTCCTGACCGCGGGCAGGAACGTGGTCATCAGCAACAGCCGCGGTCCTGACACCCTCGGCGAGGTGATCGCCGAACTCGGAGCCGGCGCCGAAGCGGGCACAGCCGCGCAGGCGGCTCAAGCGTCGCTCGTCGTGCTGGCAACACCGTGGACCTCGGTCGAGAACGCTCTCGCGGCGCTGCCTTCCTGGTCAGGGAAAACCCTCGTCGACGCGACGAACGCGTACAAGGTGTTCGACCCGCCGAACAGCGAACTGTTCGACTTCGGCGACCGCACATCCAGCGAAGTCGTCGCCTCGCTCGCCCCGGGCGCCAGCGTGGTGAAGGCCTTCAACCACGTCCCGTTCATGCGGCTGCTGTCGCCCCTGCCCGACGGTGAGCGGCACGTCTTGTTCCTGAGCGGGGACGACGCCGCGGCCAAGACCGGCCTGCGCTCGGTACTCAAAGCGGACAACTTCGCCGTCATCGACCTCGGAGACCTGGCCACCGGTTCGCGCCTCCAGCAAGCGGGCGGCCCCCTCGGCGGGCGGGATCTGCGCCTCGCCGTCGCTGCCCGCCACGCAGGCAGGCAGTCACCTCACTGAATTGATGTGACGCCCGCGCCCACCGCCAGAAGGCAGCCCGGCCACGGCGACCCCGGCCTGCGACACCAGCCGGGCCGCACTGCCAGGAGATCACCAGGGACTTCGTCCTGGCCCGCATCGTCACCGCGGCGCAGCGGCAACGTTACGGGAAGCCGTCATCGGGTGCCGCGACGAAGTTCGTCGAAAGCCTGTCACTGGGTCATCAATCAACCTGCATCCCGGAGAGGACAGCAACATGGCAGTGCACAATTACACCCTGCACGAGGCCGTCTCAGGCGTCTACATGATCACCGATGGCAACTACCAGAACATGTTCGTCACCACGAGCGATGGAGTAGTCGTCGTCGATGCCCCGTCGCCGCTGCTCAATCTCATTGAGCCCGCGATCAGGGAAGTGACGGATGATCCTGTCACCACCCTCGTCTACACGCACATGCACAAGGACCACATCGGCTCGGCCGGCAAGGTCGCGGCCGGCAAACTCGCGACCCCGGACCTGGAGATCTATGCCGGGGGCGGCACGGCCGCGTACCTGCAGGCCAAGCAGGATCCGAACCGGCCGGTGCCGACACACGTCTTCAGCGACAAGATGACGTTCACCCGTGGCGGGCGGACGTTCGAGTTCGAACCGCACCTCTACCACTGTGTGGCCGGCGACGTGCTGGTCAGCATGCCGCAGGAGAAGGTCGTGATGGCGGTCGACCTCATGGCGCCCGACTGGGTACCGATCTTCGACTTCGACATCGCCGTCGATCTCTTCGGCTACATGAATGCCTTCGATTACCTCCTCGGTCTGGACTTCGACACCCTCATCGGCGGGCACGCTGAACGCCTGTCCAAGCGGGAGGACGTGCAGAAGACCCGCGACTACGTGCAGGACGTCTACCAGACGGTGAAGCGGATGAGGTCCGAGCTAGACATCTCCGGACTCTACGCCGAGGACCGCGGCACGGAGCAACGGCTGGCCAAGGACTTGTTCACCAGCGTCTGGCTGGACGCCGCCAAGGAAATAGCGGAGCGCTGGCAGGACGGACCCATGCGGGGGGTCGACCTCTGGACCGAAAGCCACTGCCGCGCGATGTTCATGTACGTGCACTTCACCGACTAACGTTAGCGGCGGAACTGGCCGAAAGGGACGAGCGCATCAATGAGGCGCGGCGCCGGGCGGACAATGACAGGCGGGACATCCTGGCTGTCGGTGATGAACTCGCGGAAATGTACCTGGCGCCCGACGACCTGGCCAGGGAAGCCAGGATGGTCAAGCTCGCCGAGATCGAAGAGAACGAGTGCAGCCTTAATAGCCCGCGCTACATCGACACGTTCGAGGCGGCTCCCAGGGTAAGCATCGAGGAAGCGCTGAAAGGACTGCGGAAAACGGAGGAGCGCGCCAGCCGGGCCGTGGCGAACCCGATCGCGCACCAGCACCCGGCCGAACGCGGAGACGCCGAAGAAGGACGTGTAGAGCCGCGCCGAGTTCTGCGACACGAACGCCACCCGGCCACCGACCGGGACGCCGAGCGCGTCGAGCTTCGCCGCCTGCGCCCGGGCGTTGCGCGCTACCTCGCGATAGGTCAGCGACCCCAGACTAGGTGCCGGCTGATCGGGTTCGTCGACCACGGCCACCCGGTTGGGGTATACGTGCTCGGCGCGGTCGAGGAAATCGCCGACAACCAGGGGGAATTTCATAGATGCTCCCTTTGCAGCAGGTGGACCACGCATGCACTGGGAAGGGATCCCCTCAATGCATCAGCGTCGCAATCATGTCTCCGCTATGTCCAAAAGCACTTTGCCGACCGCTCCTTGTTCGACCGCGTCCTGCGCCGCCGCAGCTTCCGCCAGGGGGAAGTGATGGATCGGGAGTCCAGCGTCCTCACCGATGCGGAAGCCACCAGTGGCGATGGCCGCCGTCACGTCACTCGCCGCCTGCGCCAGTGCCTCGGCGTGCAGGGAGTACAAGACAAGGTATTGATATCGGAGGTTCTTGAAATAGGTTTCCAAAATGGGTACTGAGTATTCGTCCCCCCCGTGCCTGGCATAGATCGATACGGTTCCACCGGTTTTCACAACAGCAAGGTCCAGTGCGTTGTTCTGGGCTGGAGCGACCTCCACCACCAAGTCCACGCCGTCGGGCGCGGCGGCGCGTACCGCGCTCTCGGTGTCGCCTTGCCGATAGTTGATCACATGGTGGGCACCAGCGGCCTTTGCCAACGATCCCTTCCTTGTCGAACTCACCGTTGTGACGACGGTTGCACCCGACCAGTGCGCCAACTGGACTGCGGCGTTGCCAACTGCGCCTGCACCGCCCTGTACTAGGACCGTCAGTCCGGTCATCGCGCCCGGCCCTAGATGCGAGGGGCCGTGATCGTGCACTGTCAGAGCACGATGCGCAGTCAGGGCAGGAATCCCGATTGAGGCACCGATGTCGAAACTCACTCCATCGGGCAAAGGAACGACGCGGCTGATCGGTTGCACTACATACTCAGCTGCCGTCCCGGAAGGCTTTCCATGCTGGGCGAGAATCAGCCAGACGCGATCCCCAACCGCAAAATTAGCTACATGCGGCCCGACCGCGTCGACGACGCCAGCACCGTCTTGACCTGGCGTCACCTCATCGAACGGCAGCGGCCGGATTCGGAATCGCCAATCGGTGGGATTGACTCCGGAACGCATCAGGCGGACACGAACTTCGCCCGGACCGGGCTCGGGAATGTCGCGCTCGGCCAGAGACAGAACGTCGGAGGTGCCGGGGCGGGTGTAGACAATGGCTCGCAAGTCAAGGCTCCTGACTAGAGATTGAGGTTGGGTTTGCCGTTACTGCCTCGATAGTGAAGGAAGTTGACCCATTCGTATGCAGAGGCAGCGTCGAGGGCCAGGTTGAGCTGTTCGGCCACTCGTCTCTTCACAACACGCTTGGTCAGAGCAAGCGCATAGGCGGACTTCGACAGAAGCTGACGAACCATGTCGTCAACGACCTGATCCAGTTCAGCTGGGGGCACGGCGTAATTGATCGCGCCCATGTTGGCCAGTTCGGCGGCCGTGTAGGGCTTTGCAAGAAGCAGGTATTCCATCGCTTTGGCCGGGAACATGTGCAAGGGCACCAGCGCACCTCCGCCGTCACCCGGAACCGTGTCGAACCCAAAGATCTTCTGCAGGTCCATATGCACATCAGCCACTATCGCATCTTCCCTGGCGACGATCAGGTCGCAGCCGAACATGATGCTCTGGCTGAACCCGATACAGTCTCCATTAACTCGGGCGATCACCGGCTTCTCCATTTCGGCCAGCGTTTGCTGGGTCAGCCGCACACCCTGAAACCCTTTCCACATCCAATCCGGAAAGTCGACCGGCTCGGGATCGAGCCTGTTTCCCTCTGCGTAGGGCGGAGCTGGCAGAATCCACGGCGCGCCGTCGTCGATGCCAGTGATGACTACGACTCTGACCGCATCATCCTCCCGCAATCGTGCGAGCGCCCGGCCGAGGTCGAAGTGGAGTTCAGCCTGAGAGCCCTGCGCACTGAGAACCGCTACTCGTTCTGTGGTCAGCAACCTCACGGTCGCTACGGCCCTACTGATCTCCACTTCGACCGATTCGAACAACTCATAACCAGCGGACGGCACCACGTGACATCTCCTCACCTTCGGATTTCTCGAGTATCGAATATCGGTGTTCACGCAGATTCAAGCCAGGCGGCAACAGCATCAGGAGCCGGAACTCGGCCCGGGCACCGACCTGAGCAATTAATCGGACTTCAGTGTCGTCCGGCTTCCCCGAGCGCAGCCACCAGGGCATGAGCGCGACGAGATGTCTCGCTGCCGCCCTGGGCAGCGCTCGATGAGCAGGATCGCCGCGTCGCGTACCTGGCGGGCACGCTCCGGGTCCTCACGGTCAGACCCGAGGGCACCTCCGCATCAATCAGCCATCTATGTGGAAGAAACTGTTCCACCTCGCGCTCACTGTACTGCGGATCGAGAGAAGATGGAAGAATTACTTCCGGTTGCTACGCTGGGGGCATGGTTGTGAAGCCGCTGCGACGAGATGCGATGGAAAGTCGTGCTCGGATCATCAGCGCTGCGCGAGTGGTTTTCGCCGAGCGCGGTTGCGAGGTGCCGCTGTCTGAGATCGCTGCTGTCGCCGGCGTCGGCGTGGCAACGCTTTCGCGCCACTTCGACCGCGCGCAGCTCGTCCAGGCCGTCATCGAACAGCGCCTGCTTGAGCACGTAAACACCGCTGACGACGCGCTGGCGCTGGCTCCCGAAGAGGCGATCCTCTTTTACGTGCGGGGCCTATGCGCTCGCGGGCTCGTCGATCGCAGCCTGATCCGAACGTTCACGCTCCCTCTGCCGGACTCGCAGATTGCGGGTCGCTTGCGTCGCCAGCTGCGACAGCGGCAACTGAAGCTCATTAGGGCTGGGCAGGATGCGGGCGTGCTGAGGGCGGGTGTGGTTCCCGAAGATCTTCTTCTCGTTCTCCTGGCTGTGCAGTGCTGCATGGAGAGCACGACTGGAGGCGCCGCGTGGGAACGTACGCTGGCAATCCTTCTTGCCGGACTATCCGATGCCGCCACAGATCGCGAGTTGCCGAGACCCCCTCGGCTGGACGACCTCATTCAACCTGCCAACGGTCCACGACCGGGGCGACGGCCCAGCTCGCTCTCGAAATCTTGACACCAAGCCGTGCTGACTGACGCCCGCCCTAACGGCAGGCTGGTTGCTCGCGACTCCCACCGTGAGCGGCCCCCGGCGCCGGCTATTCCGCTTCTTGCGCCACGACGGCTCAGCAGACAGAAAGCGGGCACCCCGCAGTTCGGGTAGGCCGACTCAGGACGTCGTCGCGGGGCTTCGCGCACGTGGCCTGTGGCCCAGCCGCTACCGCGCATCGTAGGTATACAAGCCTCGCCCCGACTTGCGGCCCAACAGCCCGGCGTCGACCATCCGCTGTAACAGCGGCGGTGCGGCGTAAAGCGGCTCCTTGAACTCCTCATAGAGCGACGAGCGATGGCATCGGTGCAAGCGCTGGAAAGCCCCCATCGGGCCCAACGTGTCATGGGTTAGGGCGCCAGGCGGACGGCGGCAGGCTGCAGAGTCTCAAACGGGTAAAGGCAGCTGGCTGCCTGCCAGTCATGTGCAGCTCGGGGCGTATGGGCCCGGGTTTCGCCGGCATCTGCTTATGCGGTCATGGCCCGTCACGGTGGCCGAACGGTATTCTGGTGGGCAGGTGCGGGATAGCGGGAGGTTCTGATGACCACGACCGTCACGGTGGAAGTGGATGAGGATGAGCTGACCGCCGCTGCCGAGTTGCTTGGCACCAGCAGCCGCGAGTAGCGGTTCGGAAGCTAGTGGCCAATGCCGCCGCGCGGGCTGCCAATGTCGCCCGCAAGCGGGCGGAGATCGCCGAGCGGGAGGCGGCCGACAAGGCAGCCGGCCGGTGAGCGCGCGCGAGTACCTGATCGACGCGAGCGCCTACTGGCGGATCGACCGCGGCGCGGTGCTGGCCGCTGCGTGGCGTGATCATCTTGAGCGTGGCCTGGTGTGGATCTGCCCGCCGACCGAGATGGAGATCTGCCGCCGGGTGTCGAAGGACCAGCATGCGGTTCACCTGCGCGAGTTACGACACGTACGTGCAGGTGGAGTTGCATCACCGGGCCAGCTCCAGCCGGTTCAGCGACCGGATCGCGCCCAGCACGTGCGTGGAGTCGGTGCGCTGCCGGCCCCCGGCCCTGACCAGGCCGAGCGCGGCCAGCCGCTCCAGCAGCGCGTCCAGCGCCAGGCTCGTCAGGTCGCCGGCCACCAGCCGGGACCGGAACTCGCTCAGCACGCTGGCATCGAACCCCGGGTCCTCCAGCTCCAGGCCGAGCGCGTACTTCCACGTCATCCGGTCCCGGACCGCCTCGGCGGCCTGCCGGTCGGTGAGATTCTCGGAAAACTGCAGGACGCTGGCCATCATCAGCTGGCCCGGAGAGATCCCCGGCCGCCCCCGGGGCCCGAACGCGGCGGCAAACCGCGCGTCGGCGTACACCTCGCCGAGCTCCTCGCGGATCCGCATCGCCAGGTTCCCCTTCGGGGACGACGCGCGCGCCATCCGCGCGGTGAGCTCGGGGACATCCGGCCAGGGCCGCGGCTGCATCGACATGACCACACCATTCTTCGGCCAGACGAAGGCGAAGGCGACCGCACGAAGATCATGGATCCGCGGCGACCGGCCATCTGGGAAGCACCGCAGCGTGTCGCGAATAAGCCAGCCGGGTCCTGTGGGTGCCGAAAACCTGTCTCATCTGGCCTGATGCTCCGCTGACCGGGTGGCCTGCTCTGCCGCACGTCCGGCACATGCCAGATCGGTCTTGGCCTGCATGGCGTGGGATGATCTTGGGCTCGTGGGCTTGAAGCTGATCTTCTTGATTGTCACCCGTGCCGTGTCGCTGCTTGGCTTGTCGCGGCGGGAGCGGTGGTGGAAGGACGCCGAGATCCTTATGCTGCGCCATCAGCTCGCGGTGGCTGAGCGTGCACGCCCCGCGCTCATTCGCGGTTGACGTGGCCGGACCGGCGTGGCTGGCGCTACTCGCGGGGACGGTGCCGACCGAGCGCCTGGCGGCGATGCGGCTGATCATCACTCCCGGCACGATCTTGCGCTGGCACCGCGACATCGTCTGCCGCCGGTGGGCGCGGCTGTCGCGCCGGGGCCGGTCCGGGCGCCCGGCAACGCACCGCCGGGTGCGGTCGGTGGTGCTGCGGCTGGCACGGAAGAACGAGTCGTGGAGATACCGGCGGATCCACGGCGAGCTCGCGGGGCTCGGCATCACCGTGGCACCGTCCACCGTCTGGCAGATCCTCAAGAACGCGGGGATCAACCCGGCTCCGCGCCGGGATGGCCCCGGCTGGGCAGAGTTCCTCCGGTCCCAGGCGCAGGCGATGCTGGCGCTGGGCTTCTTCACCGCCGACCTGCTCAACGGCACGACGGTCTACGTCCTGGCCGTCATCGAGCACGGCACCCGACGCATCCGGATTCTCGGAGCCACCGGGCATCCGGTCCAGTCCTGGGTAGTGCAGCAGGCCCGGAACCTCCTGATGGACCTGGAAGACGCCGGGACACGGGCAAAGTTCGTCCTGCACGACCGGGACACCAGCTTCACCGCCGTGTTCGACGCCGTCTTCCAGGCCGCTGGCGCCAGGGTCGTCCGCTCTGCCATCCAGGCGCCCCGGATGAACTCGATCATGGAACGCTGGATCGGCAGCTGCCGCCGTGAGCTGCTGGACCGGACCTTGATCTGGAACCAGGGCCACCTGATGACGGTCCTGCGCGAGTACGGGGACTTCTATAACACGCACCGGCCGCACCGCACCCTGAACCAAGCCGCGCCGCTTCGCCCGCTGCCCGATGGTGTCACCGACCTGGACCACCTCCGTGTCCGGCGCCGCGACCGTGCCGGAGGCGTGATTCATGAGTATCGCCTGGTGGCATAGGTTTTCGGCACCCACACCCGGCTCCCTCGGTTGCGTTCTCGTATCTGGTGCCACGGACCGGACCTCCATGTCGGTCCAGGCTGCCTTCTGAGGGTGTGAGCGGGGCGTCACATTGATGAAGCGATTGCCTGCGGGACGGGCGGTGGCGCGGTGGCCGCGCTGGCTGACCGGTGTCGGCCGGTGATGCCAGCTCACCGGGCCCGGAAGGCCCGGAAACCCGCCGCCCAGACCCTGCCCGCCCCGGCTAACACGGCTCTCAGCCAGGACGCGTGGCCTGGCCTCGGTGCGGGGAGGGTGCCAGCAGGCCCAGGGCACGGGCGTGCGCGACGGCCTCGGTTCGCCGGTGCGTGCCAAGCTTGGCGTACAGGTGGTGTATGTGGGTCCGGACGGTGTTGTACGAGACGTACAGCTCGCCGGCGATCTCCGGCCCCGACAGGTTGGTCGGCAGGTAGCGCAGCACCCGCAGTTCGCTCTCGCTCAGCGGCTGAACCGGCAGCTGGGGCGCGGCGGGTGGCGGCGCGGGCCTGTTTCCGGCCAGCAGGCCGAGGATCTCGGCGATCAGGGCGGCGTGGGCGGTGCGGTGCCGGGCCTGGCGTTCCAGCAGGCGCGGCACTGGGTGCAGCAGGAACCACAGCAGTGCACGATCGCTTTCGGCTAGGTCCAGCGCGTGCTCCAGGGCCCGGCCAGCGGCGTCCGGATCACCGAGCGCATCCCGGGCGCTCGCCTCCAGCAGGAACGCGTGAGGCAGCCAGATCCACGGGATTACGGAGGCGGAGCGGTCCAGAACCGGCGCCAGCGCAGCAGCCGCCGTGCGCGGGTCGTCCTGGGCAAGCCGCAGCGCCGCCTCAACGATGCGGATCTCGTCGTGTTCGCGGTCCTGGTCGTTGAGTCCGGCCAGGAGCTGTTCGGCCGGGTCGATCTCGCCGAGGCGCACAAGGACGAATATTCGCAGTGCCCGCGCCCGCGGAACGACCACATGCGGTGCATCCAGGCGCCCGGCCGCCCACTCAGCGGCCCGGAAGGCGGCCAGCGCCTCCTGGTCCCGGCCGCGCCCTAGCTCCAGGACCCCGCGGATATAGCAGACCGCCACCGCCGCCGCGGGCTCGGCTTCCACCGTCACGGCGCGCTCGGCGCGCTGGACCCACGGCTCGGCCTCTTCGGGCTGTCCTTGCCAGGCCAGCACGGCACCGAGTGTCCTGCAGGCGGCGCCGAAGGCCGACTCGTCGGTCCAGCCATGCAACTCGGCCAGCTCGATCGCCTGCCTGGCGAGCTCAGCTGGGCGCGCAAAGAGGCGCCCAATCCCGGCCGTCCGCGCGAACGGACGCGCGATTTCGGCCACAGCCAGGTTCGCCAGCCCGGTGAACTCCAGGAAGGGCCGCCCGACCCGGCGCGCCAGCGCGACGCCCTGTTCCAGGTGTTTGTGAGCCTCCTCCAACCGGGTTGTCCAGAGCTCGGTGCTGCCCAGGCTGGTCAGCGCCAGCGCGCGCAGGTCCTGGCCCAAGTCAGGCTGCGCCTCCTCCAGCGCCTCGGCCGCGGTCTGCAGCCGCTGCGCCTCCGCGGCCGCCGCCTGCGGGTTCCCGCGCTGGCGCGCGTACAGCAGCCGGACAATGCCGAGCAGGACCTGGCACTGCCCAGTCCGGCCGCCCGGCACCGACGCCAATGCCCGCTCGGCCAGGGTCATGTACCGCTCCGCGGCCTCCAGCGATCCCTGCGCGAGCTCATCCGCCGCGGCCACCACCGCCAGCTCCGCATCCACCGCGCGGGCCTCGGCGGGGAACCCGGCCAGCAGCTCATGCACGGTCGCGGCCTGCCCGTCGAGATAAAGGGTCGGCCAGTGACCGGCCAGCAGCCGGGCCGCCAGCCCCCAGTCCCGGGCGGCCTGGGCATGCCGGACCGCCTCCACCGTGGACCCGTGCCCGGCAAACCAGCCCGCGGCCACCTTGTGCAGCGTGGCCACCTCACCGGGCGCGGTCCGGCGCAGCTCCAGCTGCAGCAGCCCGGCGAACATCTGGTGGTAACGGAACCACGACCGCGCCGCGTCTAGCGACACCGTGAACGCGCCGGCTGCCTCCAGGTCCTGCAGCACCCGCTCGGCCTCCTTGTCCCCGGTCAGCAGGTCGGCCAGCTCCCCGTTGACCCGCTCCACGATGGAGGTGCGCAGCAGCAGCCGCCGCACCGGTTCGGGCTGCCGGTCCAGCACCTCGGCCAGCAGGTACTCCGCCACCGTCCGCTCGCTGCCGGAGAACTCGGCCGCGAACCGGGCCGGATCCGGGTGCCCGGCCGCCGCCAGCGCGGCCAGCCGCAGTCCCGCCGCCCACCCCTCGGTCCGTTCCTGCAACAGCACCACCGCCGACTCAGGCAGCTCCACCCCGGCCGAGCCGAACAGCTCCCGCGCCTCGGCCAGGCTGAACCGCAGATCGGGCTCGCGGATCTCGGCCAGCCCGCCCTCCAGCCGCAGCCGGTGCAGCCCCAGCCGCACGTCATGCCGGGTCGCGAACACGAACCGCAGCTCCGGCGGGGCGCGCATTATCAGCAGTTCCAGCTGCCGCAGCGCCTGATCCGGGTCCAGCTCGTGCACGTCATCGATCACCAGCCAGATCCGGTCCCGCAGCGGCGCCAGGTCTTTCAGCAGCCGCTCGGTGACCGCCCACCCGTCCAGGTCCGGCGCCGCCGTCAGCGGCTGTACCAGTGCTGAGCCCGGGACCGTCTGCCGCAGCGCGGCCAGCACCGACAGCCAGAACTGCTGCGGATCACGCTCGCCGCGCCCGGCCGGCACCCACGCCGCGCGCTCGGCCAGGCCCGCCTGGCCGAGCCAGGACCGCAGCAGCACTGTCTTGCCGCTGCCCGGCGGCGCGGACACTGTGATCACGCGGGCCGACGTCCCGAGCCGCTCGAACAGCCTGGGACGGGACACGACACCTCCCGCACCAGGACCAGCGACGCCACCTGCAACAACGTCCGACCCGACAGCAGACCCCATGATCCTCATCATCGCACCACGCCCGCCCGCATGGCCCAGACCGGACGTGGACATGCTAACCGCCGCCAGACGCCACGAACTGCCCAGCGCGCCCAGGCTGACCGACGACATAGACCGCGAGCCACCTGTACCGCTTCAAAACTCTGTGCACGGGCTTTGAACTGCGGTTGGAGTCCGCGGGGGAGTTGAGGCATGATCGCGGTCCATGTTCTTTCGTCTGCTGTACTTGATCATGGTCCGGGTCTTCGGCTGGCTGGTCTTGCTGAGCCGCAGCCTGGCGTCTAAGA
>Ga0335074_10010271_pt1 | contig 13087 bp, 7 predicted proteins | sample Lox_Sample_23_FD_206715 | JGI IMG/M metagenome (GOLD analysis project Ga0335074, IMG submission 206715) | Soil microbial communities from Loxahatchee National Wildlife Refuge, Florida, United States - Lox_Sample_2.3 | ecosystem: Environmental > Terrestrial > Soil > Wetlands | place: USA: Florida...
GTTGAACAGGGCCACCGCCACCTCACCGTGCGGCATGGCCGCGTGCCACACCTGCTGCTGGGCGCCGGCCTGGACCGGGACGCCGCCGGGGAGGCCTGCCTGGTCAACGGCGATGACGCCCCGGTTGGTGAGCAGCGAAAGGCCATCGGGGGTGAGCGTGGACAAGTCGTCCCCGGTGTAGAGGGGAGAGCGGACGATGGCCCACAGCGTCATCACGGTCTGACTCTCGGTCGCGGTGAGGCCGTCCTTGGCGGCGTTCCCCACCAGCGCTGAGTCCAGATCGGTCCAGCCCCCGTGCCCCGTGTAGGGGGCGAAGGGCACGGCGTCGGAGAACCGCGCCGCCACCTTGGACCAGTCGGTGAGCTGGCCGGGGCAGCTGCTGTAGCAGTCGATGTCGTCGTCGGCCCGCCAGCCGTTGGCGTACGTGCTCCAGAAGCTGCCGTAGGCCGGGTCGATGATCGAGGAGATCTCCAGCCAGATCGGCCGCCCGGTACGGCGCAAGGCCAGGGACCATGCCTTGACGTCGGCCATGGTGTTGTAGCCGGCCACGCCCGAGCCGGGTGCGACACCGTCTAGCTTGAGGTAGTCGGCCCCTTGCGCGGCGAGGTACCGGGCCCATCCGTCGATGTAGGCCTGGGCACCCGGCTTGGCGTAGTCGATCTTGTAGGTGTTATCGAAGTGGTTCCCGTAGACGCTGGTCCCGTAGATGATGTCCCGGGCGTGGTACGGGGTGCCCTCAATCGGCGTGTTCTCCTGCACGGCCTGGATAGGGATGCCCGGGACGGCGTAGACGCCAAGTTTGAGGCCGAGGTGGTGGACGTACCTGGCTACGGGCGCTATGCCCCCGGGGAACTGGGACGGGTCGTAGACGGAGTATCCGTACTTGTTGACGACGAAGTTGCCGCAGTCGGAGTCGATATTGACGTAGCGATACCCGTAGCGCTGGAGCTTGTCGTGCATGAGGAGGGCCTGCTGCTCGATCAGCGTGGCGCTGATGCCGCAGCGGAACGTGTCCCACGAGGTCCAGCCCATGTAGGGGCGGGCGGCGAGGGTTCCGCCCGCTGCGGTGCTGCTCGCGGCGGGCGCCGACCGGGAGCCGGACTGTGCCATCGCCTGGCTGGGCACCACGGCGCCCGAGGCTGTCAGCAGGGCGGCAGTCCCTGCCAGGAGGCCCGCCGTGGTCAGGCGCCACCGCCTGATCCCGTGCGCCGCTGAGCGCGGTCTCATCGTGGTTCCTCCCGGCTATCCGCCGATGGCGATCGCGAAGACGTGCAGGCTGGGCGAGCCGGCGACCACGCCGCTGCTCACGTTGGGCAGCGTCACCGACTGGACGGTCTTACCGGCCTGCAGCGGGATCGACTGCTCGAACACGTTGACGATGTTGTCGTCCTGGGCGTTACCGGGCCGGTTGCGGTACGGGCAGACGATCACCGCGTTGGACCCGGCCGGCGCCGCCTTGTACCAGTTCGGCACGGTCAGGGAGAAGGTCTGGGTGGTGCCGTCGGTGTAGGTGATCGTCCCGGTCCCGGACGAGTTCCCGTACACCGAGGTGTCCAGCAATCCGAGGTCGCTGCCCGATCCGGAGATGTCGATGGTTTGCCCGGAGCCCACCACGTTGTCTGGCTGCCCGGCGGGCGCGTCCGGCCAGTCGAAGGTGATCCCGTCGTAGCTCAGCGACGCGCCCGAGGTGACCCCCAGCGACGCGAGAGCCTGGGCGGAGAAGCTGGACCCGTCTCCGTCTATGCTGGCCGCGCCGGTGTCGGTGTCGTTCGAGATGCCGACGTTGTCGAACGCCGCCGCCAGCGACGGATACGGCGGTGCGAGGACGAAGCCGCCCGACACTTCCTGGTACGCCGTCGAGCCCGGCACCTGGAACACAGCGGCGTCGAAGAGCTGGGGGGCCGCGCCGCTGACGCTCTGCGGGAGGGTGACGGACCAGGTCCTGGAGACCGTCGAGCCCACGGCCACGTCACCGGCGGGCTGCGAGGACGAAGGCGAGACCGTGTACCCGCTGGGCGCTGTCAGGTAAAGGGAAGCGTTGTCGAGGGGTGTTGTGCACCCGTTGGTCAGGGTCGTGGTGACCTGTACTGTTCCCCCAGCCTGGATCGCACCGGATGGCGGCGCTACGGCGACCGAGGCGCCGCTGCAGGCTGGCGTGGTGCCGAGCATGACCGTCTGCGTGCTGGCCGCCGGGCCGGTGCCCGCGACGTTCGTGGCCGCGACGTGGAAGGTGTAGGGCACCAGGTTCTTGAGGCCGCCGATCGTGGTGAAGATGCTGTTGGATCCCGTCGCTCCCCACAGCACGTGGTGGCCGGTGAACTGGACGGGCTTGATGCCAGGGGCGGTGATGGCATAACTGGTGACCGGGGTTCCGCCGACGGAGTTCGGCGCGTTGATGTGGATGCTCACCGCGCCGTTACCGGTGTCGAGGCTGACCGATGGGGCGCCAGGGACGCTCCCGGCCGAGGAGGCCGGAGTGACCGGCGCGGTCGGCAGCGACGGAGCGCTCGCGCCGGCCTGGTTGACCGCCTGCACCGTGAACGTGTACGGCGTGCCGTCGGTCAGGCCGGGCACCACCGCGTAGGACAGCCGCGCGTACAGCGCCGCCGGGATCGTGGCGCTCGCGCCGCCCGGCTCGGCGGTCACCGTGTAGCCGGTAACCGGGGCGCCGTTGTCGACGAAGGACGGATTCCACGCCACGTAGCCCTTGCCGGCGGCGGCGAACGCGGTGACCTGGTCCGGCGGTTCGGGAACCGACGGGCCGGAGACGGTCTCCGCGGCCAGGCGGCGGTAGGCCGGCTGCAGCCCGGCGTTATCGAGGATGCTCGCCGGGACCTGGCGCAGCGACGTGATGATCTGGTTGCCGGACTCGGTGACGTTGTCCGAGGAGGTGTCCTGGTCGCCCTGCTGCCAGTAATTGTTCTCGATCAGCAGCGGGTCGTCGCCGGTGGCGCCGGCCGTGTAGTCAGTGTGCCGCGAGCCCCAGTCGTTCTCGTTGCCGAACTCCACGTTGCCGTCCGCGGTGATGAACGTGGACCCGTTGTCGGTGTAGATCGCGTGCCCGTGGTCCAGTGCGCCGAGGATCACGTTCCCGGTGATGTGCTCGCCGTCGGCCAGCGAGGTCCCGGTGATGCCCTGGGTATAGATCGCGCCGCCGTCGGCCAGCATCTGCATCGGGTTCTCGATCAGGTTGTCCGCGATCGTGTTGTTGTTGGAGAAGTTCGGCGTGGCGGGCTTGGCGATCTTGTCCGGCCAGCCGCCCCAGCCCAGCGAGATCGCGGTGTAGGCGGTGTTGTCGATCTGGTTGTGCGCGATCGTGGTGTGCTCGGCGTACCCGACGTCGATGGCCACCCCGCCGTGGTACTCCACCGGCAGCGCGTAGAAGTGGTTGTCCAGGATCTGGTTGCTGGTGGTGTCCTGCGCGGCGGCGGCGGGTTCGGGGTCGTCCACGCCGCCGAGCTCAAGACCGTTGCCGGAGATGTCGGTGAACACGCTGCCCTGCACGGTGTCGTTCTGCGAGCCGTCGCCGAGCCGCAGCCCGGCCGCGCCGAGGTGGACGAACGCGTCGTTGAGGAACTGGATGTTGCTGTCGTAGCCGAAGTCCACGTTGCCCGGCTCCTGGGTCCAGTCCCCGTACGGGCAGGTGCCGCCGGGCGCGAACTGGCACAGGCCCTGGGTGGCGTAACCGTCCTGCCCGGTGATCGTGTAGTTGGCCTGGATCTCGGAGAATCCCTCGGGTGTGCTCGGCTGCAGCCAGGTGGCGTAGGAGAACTGGATCCCGGAGAAGACGATGTTGTGCACCGGCGCCGTCGCGGTGCCGTCGCCGGACACCAGCGTCTGCAGCACGGGCGCCTCCACGTCGGCCTGCGCCATGCCCTGGCCTTTGTGCGGAATGTAGTAGATGGTGTGGCCCGCGGTGTCCAGGTACCACTGGCCGGGCTGAGCCAGCAGTTCGTAGGCGTTGTCGACGTAGGCGGGGACCTCACCGTTGCCGAGGCTTGCCGGTCCGACCAGGTTGGCGGTCTCGGACGACCCGGGGTACCCGACCCGCATGGTCGAGTTGTCCCAGCAGGGCTCGGCCATCGTGATCGTCGTCCCGGAAATCGAGGCAACCGGGCACCGCGGCTCGGTCCAGGCACCCAGCCCGCCGGTGCTCAGCGACCAGTAGCCCTCGCCGCCGGTGTAGACGAACTCGACCTGACTCGGATTGCGCCAGTCATCCATGACCGCGGAGGACGCGGTGTAGCCGGTGGCGGTTGGCGTGAGCTTGACGGGCAGCGGGCCGCTGGCCACGTCGGCCCGCACCCCGTCGACGTACAGCTGGCGGGTCTGCAGCCCGGCCGGCGCGGGAGCCGCCCAGATGTCCTTGGCCGGATCGGACAGGCGCCAGCCGGTGATCCGCGTGGCGCCGCTGAGCACCGGGCGGGCGCCGGGAGCCGCCGTCCACACAACGTCGTAGCCGTTCGTCCCTGAGTCCTGGGCGCCGAACGCGAGCGGCTGGGAGAGCCGGTAGGTGCCAGATGCCAGTTCCACGGTGATGTCGCCGGTCATGTTCCCGTCCAGCGACCGGACAACCTGCTGCGCCCGCGCCAGCGTGCGCACCGCCTGGCCCAGGCTGGTGCCCGAGTCGGAGTCGTCGCCGTGCGGTGACACATAGATCGTCGTGCCTGCCGCCCGGCTCCCGGCCGCGCTGGCAGCGACCGGCGCGCCGATGACCAGCGCGAAGGCCGCTAGACCGGCCGATCCGAGCGTGAACAGATGCCGCAATCGAGACATCTCGTCGCCTTCCGCGCCTTACATCGGATGTTTAGCCCAGACCATAGAACCTCTGGCACCAAAGTCAAGCGTTTTTGAGCAGAAAGTTTGATTTTTGATGATGTCAGATCCGATGTCTGGAACCATTGCAGCATCGGTACTGCCGCGATCGCGGCGGCGGCACGGTGGACTGTTGCCTCGTGCGCCAGTCCGTATCCCGCAGTAGCTCTCCCAGTTGCTGATTCTGCGCGGTCAAGGTGGCTGTGCAGTCCACGGATCCTGCTTCCTGGTTACAGGGCGCGGCGCCCTCAGGGGAACCACGCGTCCGTTCGGGCTGATGTCCTTGATTTTCCGAACGGGCGCGGGCGACTGCCACAGCGACCGGTGACCCGCCGGGGCGTCGCCTTTCCCTGCGGTCTTACCGGTGAATTTCGCGCATTCCCCGCGGCGGCAGCTGACCGGGTTTCAGCCGGTGCGGTGGCGGGTGAGCTGGGCGTCGAGCGTGCCCTCGGCCGAGCGGCCGTGGGCGTTCAGCACCGCTGGTATCTGGCTTCGCCCGGTGAGGTTGAGCTTCTGGTAGACGTGGGCGAGGTGCGTCTCGACCGTCTTGACGGTGATGAACAGCGCCTGAGCGATGTCGCGGTTGCCCATTCCCGCGGCGGCCATCGCGGCGATCCGCTGCTCCGAGGCGGTTAGCGCGTCGATGCCGCTGGCCTGCGGCCGGCTGACGCGGGCACCGGTCGCCTTCAGCTCCTGAGCGGCACGGTCCCGCAGCGGTCGTGCGTGCGCGTCGCGGGCGATCTGGAACGCGACATTAAGCGGCGCACGAGCGTCCGTGCGGCGGTTCGCGCGCCGCAGCGCGGCACCGTAGTCGCACAGCGCGGCCGCGTACTCCAGGCGCGACTGTGAACGCGCGAGCTCCTCGGTCGCGTCGCGCAGCAGGCCGAGCTGCGCATCACCCCGCTCCAGCAGCGAGGCGGCGTGCAGCGTCATGCCGATGGCGCGATGAGTACCGAGCGCCCGCGCGAGCGGCAGCTCCTCGGCGATCAGCGCCCGGGCGGCGCCGAGGTCTCCGAGCCCGATCAGCGCGCGCGCCCACAGCGAGCGGAACGGAAGCGGCCCGACCGTCGGCCGGCGCCACGACGCCAGCCCGTCACTTGACGCCCTGAGCGTTTGGTAGCGCTCAAGGTCGCTGGCCGCCGATTGGTAGTCCCCGCGGGCGAGGTGCAAGCCGGCGCGGGTCGCGACGACCAGGTATGTGATGAGGTTCGGCGGGTCGTCGTCGGGGATCACGCTCAGCGCCGAGGAAGCTTCGGCGAGCCGTCCCTGCGCGGTCAGCGAGCCCGCCAGCCACACCCGCGCGATGGCGATGCCCGGCTCGTACGGGAGGTGGTCAACGCTGTCCAGGGCAGCGTCCGCGTCCGCCTCAGCCTCGGCAAGCCGGCCCATCGCCAGGTTCGCGTACGCGCGCCATCCCGATGCCCGGACGAACCCGGTGAGCGAGGAGGACGCGCGCGCCCTCGCGAGCGCCAGCGTCATGACCACCGCCACGCGTTCGAGCTCGTCGCAGAAAGACATCGCCGCGATCGCCAGGTAGAAGGGCAGGGCCGCCGGCCCCTCGGCGGACAGCACCTCGTCGGTCGCGAGCGCCCGGTCGGCTACCGCGATCACTTCGGCGGCGGCGGCGCCGCCGAGCCATTCCTCGAACGCGAGCGAGCCGAGCACCAGGCGGTCCGCGACTGTCCGCGGGGAGCCCACGGCACGGGCACTGCTCAAGCGAGCGGGCATCGACGCGGGGAAGGCCGGCGGTCCGGCCATGAGGATGCTCGCGAGCAGGTAAGCCTCCATGCGACGGGCCAGCTCGCGGTCTTCAACCGCGATTTCGTCGATCCCCTCGTCCAGCACCCTGGCTGACCGGGTGTAGTTGCCAGTGAGGACGAACGCGTCCGACAGTGCGACCCGCGCCAGCGCCCGGGTCCGCGCGTCCCGCGCGAGCGCGACCGCGCGCTGGAGATCTTCAGCTGCCGTTGGATCGCCCGCCTGCGCCTTCGCCCGGCCCAAATCGAGCAGCGGCGGCGCCGGGTCTTCCCCGTCGAGTTCCTCAAGCACCCGCCTCAGGTAGGTGACCGCTGCTTCCGGCGCGCCGGCCCCCGTCGCCCACCGCGCGGCGTCGCGCAAGATCCCGGCCGCCCCCGGATAGGCCCGTACTTCTCCCGCGACTAGGTGCGGCGCGAGTTCCCAGGGACTGGCACCACGCCGCGAGAGCGTCTGGGCGGCCGCCTGGTGCAGGCGCGCACGCTCCGGACCGCTCAGCGATCCGCGCACCGCCTCCGCGACCAGCGGGTGCACGAACGACGGCCGTTCGTCTGGGGTCACCACCCCCGCGCTAGCGAGCACTCCGATCACGTCCGCAAGCTCGGCGGCACCGAGCCCCGCCGTGCCGGCCAGGTCATCGCGGCGGGCGTGCTCACCGAGGATTGCCAGCGCCCTGGCGACCAGCCGGGCGGGCTCCCCGAGCTGTCCAAGGCGGCGCGTCACCGCCGGACGGGCCGCGATCCCGCCGATCGCCCGCACCCGTCGCGTCTCGCTCGCACGCGGGCGAACCCCCTCAGCCTTAAGCGCGCGCAGCAATTCGGCGGTCATCAGCGGATTGCCGCCCGTCGCCTCGTGGCACGCCACGCAGAACCCCGCGTCCCCCTCCTCCCCCAGTCCCTCAGAAAGCATCCCCGCGATCGCCTGTCTCGTCAGCGGCGCGGGCTGCACGACGCGTGTGAGCGGATCACCCTCAAGGGCAGCCAGCAGATCCGCGGGCAGGGGATCCGCGGTGCGGTACGCCAGCGCGAGCGTCACCGGCATCCCGCTCAGCCGCCGGACCGTGAACTCCAGGAACCGCAGCGAAGCCTCATCGCACCACGACACGTCGTCGACGCTGACCAGCAGCGGCGACCGCGCCGCCAGGTTCGACGTCAGCCAGTACAACGCATTGAGGCTCGCGAACGGCGGGTTGTCGGAGGCGGGCTCGCGGGGCTCATCCTCCAGCACCCACCGCGCACGACCGGCCGAACCGGAGAACAGCTCCCCGTCAAGGGGGTCGCCGCGGGAGACGAGCGGCCCGAACAGCTGACGGGCCACGCCATAGGGGAAGGCCTGCTCGAAAGGCGCCGCCCGGGCGGCCAGCACCCCCATCTCGCTGGCCACGGCCCGCCGCCGCGCCTCGAGCAGCAGCGCGCTCTTGCCGATCCCCGCCGGGCCGCGCAGCACCAGGACCCCGCCGTCCCCGCCCCGCGCCCGGGCAAGCACGCGGTCGATCTCGCCGAGCTCTTCCTCACGGCACCACAGCCCATGCGGCACCCCTTGACGCCCGGTGGCAATCGCCACGATGGGCCTCCATTCAAAAGGCGAGCGGCTTGACCCGGCGGTGCGAGCGTAAGAACGCCTCGCCGTGAACCTCAAGGATGTTGCCGGAAGTTGGCCGAATTACCCGCAGCACATGTCGGGGTTCATGTCGGGGTCTATGTCGGGGAGCGGCCCGGAGGCCAGCAGGCGCCGGCCAGACGAGAGTGCTTTGCATGGACGGTACCCCTGCTCCCGTCAAGCTCACGCTGGAGCTCTCCGCCGGCCCTGGTCCCATCGTCGGGCGGCTACGCCTCGACGATCGCGACGCACGCCCGTTCAGCGGCTATCTCGAGCTGATGTCGCTGCTCGAGGAGATCCGCGGCAGCGCCGTCGAGCCGACCCACCCTCGAAGACCAGACCGATGAGCAGGTACATCACCCACCTCGACCGGAGGAACACATGATCATCACCGGTAAGACAATCCTGGTGACGGGCGCCAACCGCGGCATCGGCCAGGCGCTGGTCCAAGAAGCGCTCAGCAGAGGCGCGCAGCGGGTGTACGCCGGCGCGCGCGTGCCCCTGCCCCGCCCCGACGGGCGCGTCACGCCGCTGGCCCTGGACGTGACCAGCGCGGCGCAGGTCCAGGAAGCCGCCGAGACGGTCAGCTCTCTGGACATCCTCATCAACAACGCCGGCATCGCGGACTACGACGACCTGAGCGACCGCGCGGCGCTGGAACGCCACCTCGCCGTCAACCTCTTCGGCACCCACGCCGTGACCCAGGCGTTCCTGCCGCACCTGACCCGTTCCCGCGGAGCCATCGTCAACAACCTGTCGGCCAACTCCCTCGCTCCCCTGCCGCTGATCCCGGCCTACTCGATCTCGAAGGCGGCCGCGTTCAGCATGACCCAGTCGCTGCACGCCCTGCTGGCCGGACGGGAGGTGCGGGTCCACGCCGTCCTGACCGGGCCGGTGGACACCGACATGACCCGCAGCATCGACATCCCCAAGGCCTCCCGGCAGTCCGTCGCGCGAGCCATCTTCGACGGCATCGAGAAAGAAGAAGAGGACATCTTCCCCGACACCATGTCCCAATCCGTCGCCGAGGGCTGGCGCGACAGCCCGGTCAAGGCGCTCGAGCGTCAGCTGGCGGCTCTCGCCCAAGCGCCCGTCACGGCATAGAGGCCAGCCCGGACCGATCCGCGGCACGGCCGGAAGTCACCGGGGAACACGCGTTGATTTCGGCGCCCCGCCCGGATCTATACCGGCGAACCGTCTCCCACCGCAAGCGGACGGGCTGCACAGGTCAACCACTCGGAGAAAGAGAAGACAATGCGCGAACGCATCGAATCGACCCTCGTCCCGCTCAACCCCATGAACGATGACAACCAGGAGGGGGTGGTACCCGGCGAGACGCGCCGCTGGCGGGCCTTCTGGCTGCTCGCCACCGCGTACCTCATGACGGTCGTCGACCTGACGATCGTCAACGTGGCGCTGCCGACTATCGGCGGCAAGCTGCACTTCCCCGAGTCGGACCTGCAGTGGGTGGTGACCGCCTACGCGCTCACCTTCGGCGGGTTCCTGCTGTTCGGCGGCCGGGCCGCGGACCTGCTCGGCCGCAGGCGGCTGTTCATGGTCGGCATGGCCATCTTCACCGGGGCCTCGCTCGCCTGTGCGCTGGCCACGAGTGACACCTTCCTGATCATCATGCGCGGCATCGAGGGCCTAGGCGCCGCGGTGCTGCTGCCGGCCGCGCTGTCGATCGTGATGAACATGTTCCCCGAGGGCGCCGAGCGCAACAAGGCACTGGGCATCTGGGGTGGCATCGGCGCCGCGGGCGCCACCATCGGCGTGCTGGCCGGCGGCTCGCTCACCCGCTATGCCGGCTGGCAGTACATCTTCTACCTGAACGTCCCCATCGGCGCGACCGCCCTGCTGCTGGCCCGGCGGGTGGTGCCGGAAAGCAGGCTGGACGGTGCGCGCCGGCGTTACGACCCGCTCGGCGCCATCACCGTGACCGGCGCCCTGGTCGTCCTGGTCTACGCGATCTCGCAAGCGCCGACCGTCGGGTGGACCGCCGTCCGGACGCTCGCCCTGCTCGCGGCGTCGGCCGCCCTGCTGGCCGCGTTCCTGGTCATCGAGACCAGGGCCGAGGCGCCGGTGCTGCCGCTGCGCCTGTTCCGGCTGCGGACCCTCACCGGGTCCAACGCGGTCGGTTTCCTGCTCGGGGCCAGCTTCTTCGCGTTCATCTTCATCGGCACCCTGTACATGCAGCAGGTGCTCGGCTACTCCGCCCTGCAGACCGGTCTCGCCTGGCTAGCCACATCATTGACCGGCGTGGTGCTCGCCGGGCCGGCCCAGATGCTTGTCACCCGGGCTTCGGCCAAGCTGGTTATGGCGGCCGGGATGCTCCTGGTCGGATCCGGGGTCCTGTGGGCGACCCAGGTCTCCGCGCATGGGGACTTCTGGTCGGACCTCGCCGGGCCCTTGTTCCTGGCCGGCGGCTGTACCTGGGCATTCATCCCGGTGTCGATCGGGGCGCTGGCCGGCGTCACAGAACGCGATGCTGGGATCGCCTCTGGGTTGCTCAACACCTCCCAGCAACTCGGCGGGGCGATCGGCGTAGCGGTGGCCTCCACCGTGGTAGCGATCCACTCCCACGACCTCCTGCGCCAGGGGCACGCCGTGGCGGCCGCGCTCACCGGCGGATTCCAGTGGGCGTTCTGGGTGAGCGGGCTCACCGGCCTAGCCGCGGTGCCCGTCACCTTCCTGCTCATCCGGCGCAAAGAGCTGGCCCGGGCCGCGGCGGCCGCCACCCTGACCGCGCGCCCGGTGACCGCGACCGCCGACTGATCCAGCGGGACGGGGCGCATCGCTCACCCCGGCAGGGCCGCTCCCGCACCGTTGCCGTGGCGGGAGCGTGTCCCTGCCGGGCCGGCCGGGGAGCTGGAGGCATCCGGCCGGTTCATCGGGTCCTGGCGCATCGACGGCCTAGGCCGGACCCCGAGCCCGTGACAGGGTTATCGGCACCCACCGGGCTGGCGGCCGAGGTAGGCGACCAGGCGGTCTCCCAGGCCGACATGGGCTGTCACGGGGACGGGGGGGCTGAACAGAGGGTGCCGGCCGGTTTCGGGGACGAGCAGCGGGGCGATAGCCAGCAGGCTGACGGCCAGCGCGTCCGGGATTGGCCTATTGCGGCCGCAGGCCTGGGATATGTCCCATCCGTGTACGGCGATCTCGATGGCTCCCGCGCATTCGATGGTGATGGCGGGGAGCGGAAGGTCGCCGATGTCCGGTACCCGGGGCCGAGGGCCGACGGTGGCCCGTGCGGCCAGGAGCCGGCCGGCCTGGTCGCGGAAGGTGCGGGCAGGGTCGGCTGCCGGGTGGCGGTCCGGTGCGGCGGGGATCAGGGCGACCTGCCCGGTGGCGGTGGCGTCGTGGAGCGCGGCCAGGGACTCGCTGGCGTGCCTGAGCAGCATGTCCAGGTTCCAGCCCCGGCAAGGTGTCGGGCGCGGCAGCAGCGCGGGCGTGACATCGAGCACCGACCGCCCCGCGTAGCTGATGGCCTGCTCGAGCAGGCTGCTCCCCCTGCTCACCGGCGCGGCCCGGCGGTGCTGGCCGTGGCGGGCAGGACCGGCGGCAGCCCGAAGACACCGAACAGTTCGGGCTGGTTGAACGAGACGACGTGCGCGATGCCCTGGCCGCCGACGGTAAGCACCTGCACCGCGTGGGCGTGGTGACGGCCGTCGCGGCCGAGCAGGTAACACGCGAAGCCGGGCTGGCCGTTGGCGGCGATGGGAACCAGCTTGAAGGCCCCAGGCTGGCGGAGCACCGAGGTGCCGAGGAACCGCCCGATCCGCTCGCGCCCGGCGAACCAGGTGCGGATCGGCGGCATCTCGAACGTGGCGTCCTCCTTTAGTAGCTGCGACAAGGCGGCCACGTCGGCGTTCTCGAAGGCTGCCGCGTACTTGTCGAGCAGTGCGCGCTGCTCGGACTCGGCCGGCTCGCGGATGTCGTCCTGCACCGGGGCTGACTGTTCGAGCCGGGCACGGGCGCGCAGGAGCAAGCCGTTCACCGCGGTCGTCGTGGTACCGAGCAGATCGGCGACCTCGGACGCCTGCCACCCCAGGACGTCACGCAAGATCAGTACCGCGCGCTGCCGGGCGGGCAGGTGCTGCAAGGCGGCGATCAAGGCCAGCCGCAGGCTTTCCCTGGACACCGCGGCATCGGCCGGGTCGGGGGAGCCGGCCCGCATCAGCGCGTCGGGGATCGGCTCCAGCCAGGGAACCTCGCCTTGCCCGGCAGCTAGCGACGCGTATGGGTCCTCGCCAGGCGAGCCGAGACCGGACGGCAGCGGCCGCCGGGCACGATTCTCCAGCGCCCGCAGGCACGTATTGGTGGCGATCTTGTACAGCCAGGTACGCAGCGACGCACGGCCCTCGAAATCGCCGTAAGACCGCCAGGCACGGATCATCGTCTCTTGCACCTGGTCCTCGGCGTCCTGGACCGAGCCGAGCATCCGGTAGCAGTGCGCCAGCAGCTCGGCCCGGAACGGGTCGGCGAGCCGCGCGAAATCCGCCTGGTTCGTCATCGGAATGCCTCCCCTGCGTAGTTGCACGTGCTCCATCTCGATTGATCCGCGGCGCGGCCGGAAGTCACCGGCCGGCTCGCGTTGATTTCGGCTCGCCGGCCGGATCAATACCGGCGAACCGTCTCACATCGCAAGGAGTCATGATGACAACTCACCAGCTATCCGGAACGGCGGCGATCGTCACCGGTGTCAGGTCGCCGGCTGGTGACTTCAGAATGGATGGCATGTTATGCGGCTACGATTCCTCGGAAGGCACTCGTCCCCGGGCAACTCGCCGGCCCTGTGGGACACCGACGCGGGCCAGTACGTCATCCAGGGCTTCGAGCTGGACCGAGACACCCTTGCCCAGGTCGGTGACGTGCCGCCCGGCGAGCTTGTGATCCGGGTGCCCAGGGAACTCATGCG
>Ga0335074_10010272_pt1 | contig 13087 bp, 10 predicted proteins | sample Lox_Sample_23_FD_206715 | JGI IMG/M metagenome (GOLD analysis project Ga0335074, IMG submission 206715) | Soil microbial communities from Loxahatchee National Wildlife Refuge, Florida, United States - Lox_Sample_2.3 | ecosystem: Environmental > Terrestrial > Soil > Wetlands | place: USA...
CATCTTAATGCTGGCGGCGTACTGTTTCACGGTCGCGATGTCCTCGGCATCGTCCATCGAGACGCCGATTACCACGAGGCCGCGCGATTTATAAGTGTTATACAACTCGATGTAGCCCGGGATCTCTTTGCGGCAAGGCGGGCACCAGGTGGCCCAGAAATCCAGCAGAATCACTTTGCCCTTGTAGTCCGAAAGCGCGACGGACTTGCCGTGGATGTCCTTGAGCGTCAGATTGAGATTGGCAGTCTTAGCGCCGGCCGCGCAGACGCCTTCCGCCGCGGCGATCCCAGCGCACAGGCAGACCGAGATCGTCAGACGGGTAAGCATCGAGCCTTACTTCCAATCGTCGACCTTGACGCTTTTGGTGTAAGCGCATTCGTTCACGCTCCACCGGATATTACCGCTTCCGCCGACCACGACTACATTGACGTTGTTGAGATACGGAACGGGAGCATCGCCGGGAAGCTTCAGCCAGGAAGCGTACGGTTCGACTCCCGCGCGCGCCGGACCGAGCTTATAGTTGATGACTTCCTGGTCCAGCCAGTAATGATCCTTGGGAACGGTGACGTTCTCCTTCACCCACTGGATCAGCTTTTCCTTGGTGTCGAAGCCGAACCGCAGCAAGGGCGGCGTCACCGATGGATCGATCAGCAGGAGCTTACCACCGCGCTGCGGAGAACCGAGGCCGCCGATAAAGCGCTTGAGCGTATATTGCCAGTCTTCGTCCTGCAGGACCATCATGGTGTTCTGGCTCTGGCAACCGCTGAAAGTGCTGACCACGCTGTCGTCAGGCTGGAATCCTTTTTGGACGCTCAGCGGCTTCCAGCCCGGCGGGAGTCCGGCAACGTTTTCCGCGAACACCGCCGGGACATCCGCCATGGGATTGCCCTGCACGCCCTCGTAGGTGTGGCCGGGCACGGACCCGCCGGTGGCGTTCATCGATAGCAAACTCCACGCGCGTCCGATGAGCGCGCCCGCGTTGTTGTAAAGCCCCAGCGCGCCGGTGGACGAGTTCAGGTCCAGCTCATTGACGATCTTGCCATTGACAACCGCCATAGCGGCCATGGACGACGTGGAGCTGGAGTGCGCATTGGTCTGCGACGCCGCCAAAGCCAGGATCGCGGGGAACATTTCCGGCTTCGCGCCCGCCATCACGGCGTTGATGGCGACCGTCTCCACGCTGTACGACCACGCCTCGCGCTCACCGGTGACCCGCATTTTCCCGACGATCTCGTCGGGCTTGTGATGCGTGGCCTTGAGCATCGCCGCGACGCGCTCTTCGGTGGGCATGATGATCGGAAGCTGGTCGGTCCAGAAGCGCTCATCGAAATACTTTTGGATATTGTCGTAGGTGTCGGGCCCAATCAGGCGCTTTTTCTCGCGCTGGACGAGCCCGGTCTTTTTCTCCTCGTCGGTCAGCGGCTGGGTGAGGTAGTCGACGATCTCCGCCATGAACGGCCGCTTAGTGACGGGGTCGTCACCGGCGATATATGCGTCGAGTTCCTTCCGCGTTTTTCCACCGACTGGCGTATGAGTAAAAGCCAGCCGCAGAGCCGGCATACCTTCTTCATAAGCCTTATCGCGAACCAAAGGAACCAGGGCGTCGATGATGACGCCTACCGACGGGATTCCGTAGTTTGCTTCCGTTACCGCTACATGGCCGACGACCGCCGGCGCGCAGGTGCTTCAATGGCCTATGGCCATGACCATCAGGCCGTTGACGGACTTGATTTCATTCCACAGGGCGGGGTCATCGGCAAAATAGGCGCCCTTCTTGGCCCGAAACACGGTCTTGACGTCGGGCATGTGAACCGCCATCCAGGCCTGCATCTGTTCGAGAAACTTGTCGCCGCCATCGAAAGTTTCGTCCACCAGGTACACGGTTTTGCCGGAAAGGCTCGCCGGACGCGGCGCCATGGCCCGGCGCTCGATCGGCGGCGGATTGCCGGTAGGATTCAGAACCGTATAGAGAGGTTGCTCGGCGGCCGCAACCGTTCCAGCACAGAGCATCGCGATGCCGAAAATACCGACATTTTGCGGAACGCTCGGTGCGAATTTCGTGAGCAACATGGCCATGTCTCCTGCCTCGGATTCTACAGCGCCGCCCGGAGCGGCGCAAGCCACGCCGCATCGCGGACGCGCACTCAGGTATGCTCTTTTTGAGATGAGGAGGGGGTATGACGAATAGAATGGCGCTCACAACCGCAGCTCTTTTGGCGTTGGCGATGATCGGTTCGCAGGCCGCGCGGGCCGAAAGCGAAACAGAACGGGAAGCTCGGGACCGGGCTCAAATCGAAAAGCTGATGTGGCGTTATGTGCGCGCCCTCGATACCGAGAACGCGGAGGCCTACGCCGCTGTGTACACGATGGACGGGCAGTTCGGCAACGGGGCCAATGCTGTGAAGGGACACGAGGCGCTGAAGAAGATGATCAACGATTTGCGCGAGCGCGCGGCGGAAAACGAGGCGAAAAGTGGCGAGAAACGTCCGGCCATGTATCACGTGATCGCCAACAGTTACCTGGAATTTGTGGACAAGGATCACGCGCGCCTGGAGGCCTACTGGATGACCGTTTTCGCCGCCGCGGGTCCGAAGGTGCCGGCGCGAGTGGCGGCGGCCGGCCGCGAGGTGGATGACTTGGTGCGCCTCAACGGCCAATGGCTGATCAAGACGCGCGACGTGGCGCCGACGGATTGATTGAGCGGTGAGCCCCGGCCGCAATCTGACCCTGTGGCAGCGCTGGGTTCGCCAGCCGCAAAAGGTCTGGCTCAGGCGTGCGTTCTTTCAAGTGCACCTGTGGAGCGGCGTGCTCTTGGGCTTGTATGTTCTCGTGATCAGCGTCACGGGAAGTGTCCTGGTATATCGCAATGAGCTTTACCGGGCTGCCACGATTGCGCCCGTCATCTCGACCGGCTCGGCGCCCCGCTTGACCGACGGCCAGATCGCCGAAGCCGCCACACGACTCTACCCGGGCTATCACATCGTGCGACTCAGCCGCTGGCGCAATCCCGATCAGGCGATCGACGTTTGGCTTAATCGCGGGGATGCGACCAAAAAGCGCATGTTCGATCCGCGCACCGGAGCCGACCTGGGCGACTCAGTCCCGACCGGCATCTGGCTCGTGTCCCGCCTGGCCGACCTGCACGACGACCTGTTCTTTGGACCGACCGGCCGGGAAGTCAACGGCGCCGGAGCGCTCGCCGTGCTGCTCAGCATATTTACCGGGCTCGCCATCTGGTGGCCCGGCGTCATGACCTGGCGCCGCAGCCTTGTTTTGCCGCGCCGGCTGGGTTGGCGGGGCGCCGTTTGGCATCTGCACAGCGCAATCGGCTTCTGGAGTTTCGCGTTCCTGCTGCTATTCGCGGTGAGCGGGATTTATCTCTGCATCCCTGACCCGTTCGTCGCCTTCGGGGATTGGCTGCAGCCGCCGGCTGTCGATGTTCCGAAAATTCGCGCCGTCGACCAGGTCATCTACTGGCTCGCCTATCTGCATTTCGGCCGCGTCAATGGTGTGGGCATTTTCTGCAGGGGCCCGGGGGTGTGCGACAAAGCGATCAAGGCGGCTTGGGCCTTCTTCGGCTTAACTCCCGCCGCGATGGCGGTGACCGGCGCGATCCTGTGGTGGAATCGCGTGCTGAGACCATGGCGGGAGCGAAAGCCGCTGGAGGCGTCCTGACGCCCTTAGCGGGGCGCGGTTCCCAGATGGTCCGAATGCCCGGCCTTCAGACGAGACCACTGCGCGATGGGACGTCCATTGGTTCGGAAATTTTGCGCGCCTTCGAAGTACTGCGGCCAGCCGGGCGGGGAGTCCTCCCACTTTTCCTCGCGACCGTAGACCGTCAAATCGAGCAGCCGAAAGCTCGAGTCCATCATCTCCACTCCGCGGCTTGTGGTCCAGTAAGTCTCGAAGACCTTGGATTCTTGCCGCAGGTAACAAACAATGTGCATCCGGCCTTTGCGCCGCCCAACCAGGAGCGTGTCGAGCGAATCCTGGGCCGAATACCAAGGCATCTCCCAGCCCATGAAGTCCCGGTAGCGAGCGCTCTCTTCATAGGGGCCTTGGCAAAACACCGCGAAAGTGGCGTCGCGCGAGTGAATATAGGACAGCTCGCGGACCTGCGATGTGGCCCAGGTGCATCCCTCGCACTGCTCTGGCGCAGAGTGCCCCGCGTGCCACATGAAGTAGTAAGCGATGAGCTGGCGACGGCCTTCGAACGCATCGAGAAGCGTCACCGCGCCGCGTTCGCCCACGAGACGTGTGGCGCCATCGACCTCGACCATGGGGAGCCGCCGGCGCGCAGCCGCAATGGCGTCGCCCTCTCTGGTGTGGGCCTTCTCCCGAACACGTAATGCGTCCAGCTCGGCATGGAAGGCGCTCCGATCGACTATTTTGGGGGCTCCAGGTTGCTCTCTCACCTCGGTCATGATTTCTCCTCAGCCGCGCGCCTTGAGGCGGCTCCCGCAGGGTCGGTTACTATGTCCACCCACTTGGGATTCGGCGATGCTTCGGCGCCGTAGTTATCGTGCCAGTTCCACCACTTGTAGGGCGGGGTCTGGGGGTAACCCTCCGGCGAGTCCTCCCAAGTTTCCTGACGGCCGAGCGGCGTGATATCGAGGTAGCTCCAGGTGGTCCCCATCGCCTCATCGCCGCGGCTGTTGACGAAGTATGTGCGCCACACTTTGTCGCCTTCGCGGAAGAACACGTTGTGGCCGTGCCATTCGTCCACGCCGAAGTCCTTATCGAAGGTGTCGGTGATGGTGTACCAGGGCATGCTCCAACCCATGCGCGTTTTCAGGCGCTCGATATCTTTCTGCGGCGCGTGCGAGGCATACGCAAGCGTGGTGTCGCGAGCATTCAGATGCGCCAGGTGGGCTACCTGGTCGGCTCCGAAAGAGCAGCCTCGGCAGGCGTGGTCGGGCCAACCGAACACCCCGGGCTCAAAGAAGGCGCGATAAACGATCAACTGCCGGCGGCCCTCGAACAGGTCGAGCAGGCTGACTTTGCCCTGGGGCCCTTCGAATTCGTACGCCTTCTCGACGGCCATCCACGGCATCCGCCGGCGTTCGGCGGCTAGCGCATCACGAGATCGGGTGAAGGCCTTCTCCTTCACGAGCATCGCTTGGCGCGCAGCCTCCCAGTCTTCTCGCGACACGATCGGGGGTGTTTTCATTGTTGCCATATCATTCCTCCTTCGCTTTCTGAAAAACATTTCTCAACTTGCCGAGGCACACCGCGAGAACTCCTCCCGTGGATCCGGCGCCGGCGACCACAACTGCCGCATTTGCGATGCATACTGGGCACATAGGCCCTCCTTTCGACTTCTAATTCGTGCGCGCCCGCATGTCGATATAACCTGGTGTTTGGCGCTCACGAGATAAACTTAACGCCGAATATCGAAATGCCGGGAGTGACAAGTGTGGCGGGATTCCGGGTTGTACGCGATTAACAAATGGACTCTTTGATTACGGCCGCGGCACGCGCGCTGGCTGCAGGCGATCCAATCGGGGCCTTGAACCGGGTGGCGCTGCGCGATGATCCGCCGGCTCTCGCGCTGCGCGGCATTGCGATGGCGCAGCTGGGCGATCTGGTCCGGGCGAAGGCCCTACTCAAGAATGCCGCGCGTGCCTTCGGCCCCAGAGAGGCTGTGGCCCGTGCCAGGTGCGTGGTCGCCGAAGCCGAAATCGCGCTCGTCTCACGGGACTTGGGCTGGCCGGCGAAGGGCCTCGACGCGGCACGGACAACGCTGGAGCAGCACGGCGACCATGTGAACGCCACCCACGCGCGATATCTCGAGGTGCGGCGCCTTCTTCTGATCGGACGCCTCGACGAAGCAGAGCGGTTGCTGACCTTGCTAGACCCCGCGCCTTTACCGCCTGCCCTGAGGACCATCCATGAGCTGGCGGTCGCGGGGATCGCAATCCGGCGTCTCAGTACCAGTGTGGCCCGCGCAGCTCTCGTTCGCGCGCGTTGCGCCGCACTCGATGCAGGCATTCCGGCGCTGCTGGCGGAAGTGGAGAGCGCATCCAAGGTTTTGCTTACGCCGGCGGCGCGCGTGATCGCGAATGGCGAGGAGCGGCCCCTGCTGCTCGAAGAAGTCGAAGCGTTGCTGGCGTCGAAGGCCCTGGTCGTGGACGCATGCCGTCATGTCGTCCGGCACGCACCGGCTGTCGTCTCGCTCGCCAGCCGGCCTGTATTGTTCGCCCTTGCAAGGGCGCTGGCCGAGGCCTGGCCCTCAGACGTACCGCGGGACGTTCTTCTGGCGCGCGCATTCGGAGCGAAGCTGGCCGATGAATCGCATCGCGCGCGGCTGCGCGTCGAGATCGGGCGGCTTCGCAAGGCGCTTCGATCACTGGCCGCGATCAGCGCGACCGAGCGAGGCTTTCGACTGGAACCACGCGGCGCGCGCAAGGTTGTCGTTCTGGCACGGCCCGTCGATGAAGAGCATGGCGCGGTGCTGGCCTTCCTCGCGGATGGTGAAGCGTGGTCGAGCTCAGCTCTGGCGCTGGCGCTCGGAAACAGCCAGCGAAGCGTGCAGCGAGCGCTCGACTCGCTCGCCGAGGCAGGAAAGATACAAGCGATCGGCCGCGCGCGGGCTCGCCGCTGGATGACCGCGCCCGTGCCAGGATTCACGACCACTTTGTTACTCCCCGCTCCGCTGCCAATCGATTAACTTGGACATGTGAAAAGATCAACTGCTGAAATCATCCGCGAATACGGACCTTTTGCGGGCGCCAGCCACGTGGACGGAGTCACGTATGACGGCGAGCGCGTTTGGTTTGCATCCGGAGATAAGCTGAGCGCCTTCGATCCCGCAAGCGGTGAAACGCTCCGCACGATCGATGTGGCCGCTCACGCGGGCACCGCCTTCGACGGCCAATATCTCTTTCAGATCGCCGAGGATCGCATCCACAAGATCGATCCTGAGAGCGGCCGTGTGCTCGCCACCATCCCGGCGCCCGGCGGCGGCGGCGACTCCGGGCTGGCGTGGGCCGAAGGCGCGCTCTGGGTGGGGCAGTATCGAAACCGTAAGATCCATCAGGTGGACCCCGATAGCGGCGCGATTCTTCGTACCATCGAGTCCGACCGTTTCGTAACCGGCGTTACCTGGGTCGACGGAGAGTTGTGGCATGGGACTTGGGAAGGCGGCGAAAGCGATGTGCGGCGGGTGGATCCTCGAACGGGAGAGGTGTTGGAGCGGATCGGGATGCCGCCTGGAACCATGGTTTCAGGGCTCGAATCCGATGGTGGCGATCGGTTCTACTGCGGAGGAGGAAAGGGCGGAAAGGTGCGCGCCGTCCGCCGGCCTCGGCGAGGCACCGCGAGTCCCCGCGGGTCTTAAGACTCACCAGGGCCGTCGCGATGTGGGCGCGATCAGTGCTGAACCGTGATCAAAGTGGTTGAGGGGGACGATGTGCCATTGACCGTCGCAACGACGGGATAATCGCCGTTCGCGAGCGAGGCCGGAATCTGGATCGCGATCTGGTAGAGCCCCGCGTAAGCCGGCGCGAGGGCCGCGCCATAAACCGTGGCAGTGGCCGTGCCGACCTTGACGCTCACCGTGTTGGCCGTATTGTAAGTCGCCGTGGACGGCGTCACCATGCCGGCGGGCGCCGCGGGGCTGGTGGGTCCGAGGCCGGTGGCCCAAAGGATGATCACATCGCCCGGCGCGGCCGGAACGGTGGTTGTGCCGGGAAAGGTCCCGTTCTTCACCGCGAGCGAAAAATCCTGGTGCGTTGCCACCGCGTAGGTTCCCCAGAGGAAGAATGCGGGGCTCTCGGCGGAAAGTTGAGCATTCACCGGCTGGCTGGTTCCGGTCGCGGTGGTGACGGTCACAGGCACGGTTCCGGCCGGAATGTCGGGTGCGAGCGCGTTGATCTGCGTGGGACTGACATATTCGACATACGCGGGCTGGCCGCCGACCAAAACGCTCACTCCATCGATCATGGTGGGCAACACACCGTCGACCACTGTCCAACTGTCGGGCTTCGCGGCAAGATTGATGCCGCTGATGGTGATCCAGGAACCCGCGCCGATGCCGGGCAGGAAGCTCGCGCCGTTCACCACACCGCCGCTCGGAGCGATCGCGGGCGCGTCCGGGGAAGCCAGAGAGAGCTTGAAGAATGTGCCGGCATTGTTCGCGCCTCCGCTCCCGGTGGTCCCATAGAAATTGCCATCCGTCCCCAGAACCAGCGCATTGGGGCCCGTCCCATCCGCGCATTCGGGTTGACTGCAAAAGGTGTACAAATTCGTATACGTTCCCGACGGCGTGACTTGGAAGATGGTGCCGCATCCCTCCGCATTGCCATGTCCGCAGGGATTGTTTGGACCGCTATTTGCCCCGCCTTCCGGCGTGATTCCGTAGAAATTGCCGTCCGCGGCTTGAATCAAGGGGTATTGCGGAAAGGCGCCATTCGTCCCAAAGCTCTGGAAAGTGTATACCGTTGTCAGTGAGCCACCCGGGGTGAGCTGGAAAAGGGCGCCAGTCCCAATCTGGAATGGCATCGCTGCCGTGGTGCCGTAGAAGTTTCCATCCCTGCCTTGAATCAATGCGGCATCCGGGTCCAGGCCCTCACTTTGTCCATTAAAATCGTGCAGCGGAGTGAAGGAGCCCGTGGTCGTTATCTTGAACGCAATGCCGCATCCCTCGGCGACCAAATTGAAGCAAGTGGTATCTCCGCCGTTTTGGGTGGTCCCATACAGATTCCCATCCGTGCCCTGAATCAGTCCATTCGGTGTGGCGCCGTCCATCCCCGCGAAGTTATGCAGCGTTGTCAACGCTCCCGCTGCTGTGATGTTGAAAATCGAGCCGAATCCTCGCGTCCCACCCTCAGACAAAGCTCCTCCCCCGAATGTTGTGCCATAGAAGGTCCCATCTTTGGCCTGAATGAGCGGGCCGAACGGCGCCACACCATGCGTAAAGTCGAAGCTGTAGAGCGTCTTCAGCGAGGCGGGCAGCGTGAATTGGAAGATGCTGCCGCAGCCATTGGAGAATTCGGCGCTGTTGCAGTTGGCGTTCGTGCCGCCGTTCGGCGTGGTGCCATAAAAGCTTCCGTCCTTGACCTGAAGCAGCGAACTGGCATAGCTGGAGGGGAAGCTATAGAGCGTTGTGATCGCGCCCGATGGCGTGACCTGGAAAATTCCTCCAGGCTCCGTTTGGCCGCCGGTGGTCCCGTAGAAGTTTCCGTCGGCGCCTTGAATCAGGGAGTTCGGGCCCGGAGTGCCGGCGCCGAAGGTGGCCAGCGTGGTGAGCGTCTGGGCCTGAGCGACAACGGCGCCAACGGCCAGAAAGAGAGCGAGAGAGTATTTCATTGCTGCACTGTGATCATGGTAGTGGAAGGCGACGATGTGCCATTGATCGTCGCGACGACGGGGTAATCGCCATTCGCGAGCGAGGCCGGAATCTGGATCGCGATCTGGTAGAGCCCGGCGTAAGCCGGCGCGAGCGCCGCGCCGTAAACCGTGGCCGTCTCCGTGCCGACCGTCACGCTCACCGTGTTGGCCGTGTTGTAAGTCGTGGTGGTGGATGGTGTCACCATGCCTGCGGGCGCCGCGGGGCTGGTGGGTCCGAGGCCGGTGGCCCACAGTATGATCACATCGCCCGGCGCGGCCGGAACGGTGGTTGTGCCGGGGAACGTCCCGTTCTTCACCGCGAGCGAAAAATCCTGGTGCGTTGCCACCGCATAGGTTCCCCAGAGGAAGAAGGCGGGACTCTCGGCGGAAAGCTGAGCATTCACCGGCTGGCTGGTTCCCGTGGCGGTGGTCACGGTCACAGGCACGGCTCCGGCCGGGATGTCGGGTGCGAGCGCGTTGATCTGCGTGGGGCTGACATATTCGACATAGGCGGGCTGGCCGCCCACCAGAACGCTCACGCCATCGATCATGATCGGCAACACACCGTCGACGACGGTCCAACTGTCGGGCTTCGCGGCGAGATTGATGCCGCTGATCGTGATCCAGGAACCCGCGCCGATGCCGGGCAGGAAGCTGGCGCCGTTCACCACACCGCCGCTCGCCGCGATCGCGGGCGCGGTAGGCGAAATCAGGTCGTACCGGAAGAGGATACCGGCGTTATTGGTACCTCCGCCGGAGGTGATTCCATACAGATTTCCGTCACTGCCCAGGATCAACGAAGAAGCACTGATATAGTTGGGTTCGGGGCACCCGAACTCACAAAAGTTGTACAAGGTTTGGACGGTGCCTGGCGGCAAAATCTTAAAAAGCGTACCGCCGACCGACTTTATGGTCACGACGCCATTCTCCAGTACTCCGCCCTCGCCCGACGCTGTTCCGTACAGGTCGCCATCGCCGGCCTGGACCAGAGTGTTGGGATAAGCGCCGTTGGCACCGTTGAAGACCACAACCGTGGTCAGGACGCCAGCCGAAGTGAGTTGGAAGATCGACCCCTCCGTTACGTCATTTGGGCTGGAGGCGATTCCGTAGAAACTCCCGTCTTTGGCTTGGATCAGGCCGCCGGGACCCAAGCCATCGCTCATTCCCTCGAATTCATAGACCGTTGTAAGAGCACCGGCTGGCGTAATCTTGAACACGATGCCGCAGCCTTTGAGGATAAGCGCGGGATCTTCGCTGGGGCAGTAACCACCTGGGCCACCGGACGCGGCTGTTCCATAAAGGTTCCCATCGGCTCCCAGGATCAGGCTCCCCGGAGTGGCGGCGTCGGTGAGATTGAAGCTATAAAGTGATGTCAGGGCGCCTTGGGGCGTGATCTTGAAAATGGTGCCGCATCCTCCCGTGCAATTTGTGCCAGTGCCGCCGCTCGATGTGATCCCGTAGAAGTTTCCGTCGGTCCCTTCGACCAGACTTCCGGTGGGAGCCGCCCCGTGAGTCTGGTCAAAAGTATAGAGGATAGACCCGGAGCCGGCCGGCGTCACCTTGAAAATGGTGCCGCAACCGTAGGTGCAACCGGTTCCTCCCCGTAAGGTGGTTCCATAGAAGTTCCCATCGGTGCCCTGGATCAGCGCATTGGGGGAAGGGAATGAGTTCCCGCTATCAGGCCCCGGTTGGAAGCTATAGAGCGTGGACTGCACACCTTCAGGAGTGAGCTTAAATACCATGCCGCAGCTGGCGGGGCCGAACACGTCATTACAGGTTCCAGTTCCGCCGGACCCAGCGGTTCCGTAGAAGTTTCCGTCGGATCCCTGGATGACGCCGCTGGGGAGATTGGAGAAAGTGGCCACCGTAAAAAGAGACTGGGCGTTACAGGTTGTTGCCAACAGCGAAAAGAAAGCGACGAAGCCCACATGTGCGGAACTGCCCATTCAGGTTATCTTACCCTTGTTCATTGAGGGATATTTACGGTAATTAACGTCGTTGCGGGCGACGATGCGCCGTTGATCGTCGCGACGACGGGATAATCGCCGTTGGCAAGCGAGGCCGGAATCTGGATCGCGATCTGATAGAGCCCGGCGTATCCCGGCGCGAGCGCCGCGCCATAAACCGTGGCCGTCGCGGTGCCGACCGTCACGCTCACGGTGCTGGCCGTGTTGTAAGTCGTGGTGGATGGCGTGACCATGCCTGCGGGCGCGGCGGGGCTGGTGGGCCCCAGGCCCGTGGCCCAAAGTATGATCACATCGCCCGGCGCGGCCGGAACAGTGGTTGCGCCTGGGAAGGTCCCGTTCTTCACCGCGAGTGAAAAATCCTGGTGCGTTGCCACCGCATAGCTTCCCCACTGGAAGAATGCCGGACTCTCGGCGGAAAGCTGAGCACTCACCGGCTGGCTGGTGCCGTTCGAAGTGGTCACAGTGACAGGCACGGTTCCGGCCGGGATGTCGGGTGCTAGCGCGTTAATCTGCGTGGGGCTGACATATTCGACGTACGCGGGCTGGCCGCCGACCGAAACGCTCACCCCATCGATCATGGTGGGCAGGACGCCATTGACCACCGTCCAACTGTCGGGCTTGGCGGCAAGATTGGCGCCGTTGATGGTGATCCAGGAACCCGCGCCAATTCCGGCCTGGAAGCTCGCGCCGTTCACCACACCGTTTTTAGCAGCGATAGCCGGCAGAGTCGGCAGTGTCAGCGGAATGGAGAATTCGAACACGCTGGATATCGTGGTCCCATAAAAGCTGCCGTTCGTAGCTTGAATCAGGTTGCCCGGAACGGAACTCAACGCACCCTGCACAGTGGGCGTCAGGCTGTACAAGGTGGTGAACGCGCCCTGGGGCGTTAAGCGGAATATCGTGCCGCATCCTGTTCCCGCGCAGCCGGAGCCGGCATATGGATCGGCTCCGTAGAAGTTCCCATCGGTAGCCTGAATCAAGGACCGGTTCGAATATGAGGGGTCACTAAAGCTGTACAACACTGTCAGGGAACCTGCGGCGGTGATTTGGAAGACGGTGCCGCATCCAACCTGTCCATTGAGCGCACAGGTCCCCGAACCACCCGCGGAGGTTAAGCCGTAGAAGTTTCCGTCGCTGCCTTGCAACAGGCTATACGGAGTGACCCCAGTGATTTGGTTGAAGTTGGCCAGGTTGGTGAGCGCTCCGCCGGGAGTCATCTTAAAGAACGTTTCAGTGCCAGTGGCTCCGTAAAAGTTCCCGTCGGCGCCCGCAATCAAGAGCAGCGGATGACCGCCTGAACTATTCGCTCCAAAGGTGAACAGAGTGGTGAAAACACCTGCTGTGGTGACCTGAAAGAACGTGCCGCATCCGCAGGAGGCCGAGCCCCCGTTGGTCGTGACTCCGTACAGGTTCCCATCCGCAGCTTGAACCAAAGCGCTCGGACTAGAACCGTCGGCGGCGCCGGTAAAGTTGTACAGCGCGCTGAAAACACCTGCAGGCGTTAACTTGAAAAAGATGCCGCAGCCGATCGGGCCAGCAAAGCCCGGGCAAGAGCCGGTCCCCCCGTCTTGGGTAACGCCGTAGAAGTTCCCGTCGCTCGCTTGGAGCATCGAGACGGTGCCGTAGAAATTGCCGAAAGTGTAGAGGGTCGTAAACGTCCCGGAGAGGGTTAGCTGAAAGATCAACATGTAGCCATTCGGGCCGTTAGCCTCCACGCCATACAGGTTTCCGTCGGCACCCTGAAGCAGCGAGGGGGCGATGGATTGCGCATTGGGGAAGGGCGCGAGAGT
>Ga0335074_10010273_pt1 | contig 13086 bp, 9 predicted proteins | sample Lox_Sample_23_FD_206715 | JGI IMG/M metagenome (GOLD analysis project Ga0335074, IMG submission 206715) | Soil microbial communities from Loxahatchee National Wildlife Refuge, Florida, United States - Lox_Sample_2.3 | ecosystem: Environmental > Terrestrial > Soil > Wetlands | place: USA: Florida...
TTAGGTTCGAGCATTCCCATGTCTCAAAAGCGAGACCTGGGGCACCCAGAGGCCTTGCAGCCTGTTACTTACTCCACCTTAAGCCAAGCGAATTGATTTGGTCGATGAAGCTTTCTGTCTCACCGTCTGGCACCGCGATGGTTACGAGTTTCCCATCGAGCACTGCATCGGTGGCGGCCTTTGCATCCGCGAGCGAAAACTCTGGTCGAGCATGAAGAAGATTGGTGAGACGGACCTTGTTGAAGCCGGGATTCCAGCCTGAGAGAGCTATTTTATTCATAGTCCGGCCTTGGTTTCCTGCGCCATGTAATCGACGACTGCTTTGAGGTCGCCGTTGGTTTCTTCGAAGACTTTGAGCTGGCGGTCGGCGCCGGTACCGGTCTTCAAGATGGTGCGGATACCGTCGATAGCGTCGCGGCTCCCGAGTTCGTCGACTTCGGGGTCGATGAGGGCGAGGTACTCTTCGATCAGGTCGCGGAGGGGGATTTCCTGTTGTTTGCCGAAGTCGATGAGCTTGCCGTCGAGACCGTAGCGGACGGCGCGGAACTTATTCTCGGCGATGAGCGAGCGGGTGTATTGGCGGAAGTCCTGGTTGGCGGCGTGCAGGCGGTGGAGATAGGCGGCTGTGGCCTGGATGAGGGCGGCGATGGCGACGGTCTCTTCGGCGCGCAACGGGATGTCGCAGGCGCGGACTTCGACGGTGTTGAAGAAGGGATGGGGGCGGATGTCCCACCAGATTTTTTTGGCGTTGTCGATGCAGTTGGTGCGGACGAGCAGGTTGACGTAGTTGTCGAACTCAGAGTAGCTGGAGAATGCGTCGGGAATGCCGGTGCGCGGGAAGTTCTCAAAGACCTTGGCGCGGTAGCCCTTGTAGCCGGTGTTGAGGCCCAGCCAGAAGGGCGAGTTGGTGGCCAGCGCCATGATGTGGGGCAGAAAATAACGCATCGAGTTCATGATGCGGATGGCGGCCTCGCGGTCTTCGATGCCGACGTGGACGTGGAGGCCGAAGATAAGGTTGGCGCGGGCGACGAGCTGCAGGTCTTTGACAACCTGATGATAACGGGGGTCGGGATAAATCTCCTGCTTCCGCCAGTCGGCAAAGGGATGGGTGGCACCGGCGACGAGCTCAAGGCCGTGCTCGCGGGCCAGCTTGATGACCTCGCGGCGCAGGTCGTAGATGTCATCGCGCGCTTCCTGAATGTTGCGGCAGACGCGGGTGCCGACCTCGACGACGGAGGTGTGCATTTCGGCCTTGACGCGCTCCTGCAGGCGCAGCTTGCCGACGGCGAGCATCTCGGTCTGGATGTGGGAGCGCAGGTCGCGGGTGACGGGATCGACGGTCTGGTATTCCTCTTCAATGCCGAGCGAGAAGGATGGCCGCATGTCGCCTCCTTGAGGCAAGAGCTTGGGGACATTGTAGCGGGTGAGGGGCGAGCTTACAGCCTTGAAGTGCGGGGAAGGGAGGCTTGAAGTTTTGTGAGCCCAAGACTGCGCGTCAACCGGTATTAACAATCATTGCATCGGGCAACTGATAGGGTATTCTGCACAAACTGGAGGTTCGAAACTATGCCATTGCCAAATGACGAACGAGTGGTTGCGCTGGCCCAGGATCTGATGGCGCAGTTTGATCAGATGTTCGGCTTGCATCCCGGATACCGGCCGGCCCACGCCAAAGGGCTGATGCTGAGCGGAGTCTTCAGGCCCGCGGCTGGGGCGCAGAAGCTTACCAAGGCTCCCCACGTGGTTCGCGAATCGACCCCGGTTACAGCGCGGTTTTCGAATTCGACCGGGCTGCCGCAGTTGCCGGACAATGTGGCCGATGCCAATCCGCGCGGGCTGGCCATACGCTTCAACCTGGCTGAGCACGTTCATACGGACATCGTGAGCCACTCGACGGATGGGTTCCCGACGAGAGATGGTTACGAGTTTCTGGAGTTTCTGCGGGCGGCAGCGGCGAGCGGCGCAGATGTGCCTTCGCCGAAACCGGTGGAACAGTTTCTGGGCACGCATCCCGCGGCGCTGGCTTTTGTGCAGGTCCCAAAGCCGTTCCCATCGAGTCTGGCGCGGGAAACTTACTATGCGGTCACCGCGTTTGCGTTTACCAACGCGGAAGGGAAAACGCGGTACGGGCGGTATCGGGTTGTGCCGGAGCAGGGGAACGACTATCTGACCGAGGAACAGGTTGCAGGGATTGCGGCGAACTATCACTTTGACGAGCTTGCGGAGCGCGTGGCGAAGGAGCCGGCGGCGTTCAAAATCCTGGTGCAGGTGGCGGAGCCTGGAGACACGGTGGACGATGCGACGGTGCACTGGCCCCAGAGCCGCGAGCTGGTGGAGTTTGGCCGACTGGAGCTGACCGGGGTGTTGCCGGATACGCTTGCGCAGCAGAAGCACATTATCTTTGATCCGATTCCGCGGGTGGATGGGATTGAGGCGTCGGCCGATCCGCTGCTGGAATTGCGCGCGGCGATTTATCTGCTGAGCGGGAGAAGGCGGAGAGCGGCTAGTTAGCGAAGCAGCGAGTTAGCTGCGCTTCGCGCGATAGCAAGTTAGCGTCGCTACGCGACGTTAGCGTTGCTGGCGCAACGTTGGCGGGTTGGGGTTGGTGGTATCCCATGTCTGAAAGTGCAGACATGGGGCACCCTTTTTCTTGCCTGATTGAGACGGGATGGTTGGGGTTGGTGGTATCCCATGTCTGAAAGTCCAGACATGGGGCACCCTTTTTCGTGCCTGATTGAGACGGGATGGCTGGGGTTCGTGCGATGCAAGGCGCCTTCTCTCTGCGGCGATGGCTGAAGGCGGACATTGCATGTTCAATAGATGAGCTTGAGGGAGAACTGGATTTGGCGGGAGGTGCCGGCGGTTTTGCTGATGAGGCCGAAGCCGGAGCCCTCGATGGTGTTGGCGGGCAGACCCATGTTGACGATGTTGAAGACATTGAAGAACTCGCCGCGGAACTGGAGGTCGGCGCGCTCGAGGCCGCTGGCGCGGTGAGAGATAGGCGTGGTCTTGATGAGGGCGAAGTCGAAGTCGTAGTAGGCGGGGCCGCGAAAGGTGTTGCGGCCGAGGGTTCCGAAGCGGCCGGAGTTGGGACCGGTGCCGCCGGCAATGTTAATAGGTATAGAGAAGAAGCTGGCGTTGTTGGCGCCGAGGCCGAAGTAGTCGTCGCGGCTGCGCGTGGAGCTGTGGGCGGTGGAAAGGCCCGGGACGCCGATCTGGTCGGGGCGATCGGCACCCAGGGTGCCCGCGCCGGTTTGCTGAATGCCGGAGTAGACGGTGAAGGGCGAGCCGCTGGTGATGGTGGAGATGGAGAGCAGTTCCCAGCCGGCGGTGAACAGCCTGGCGGGGGCCGGCTGCGAGCCGAGATCCTGCAGATGTAGATCTTGCGCTGCGCTCACTGTGAAGGCGTGGGTTACGTCGAAGCTCGACGGACCTTTCTCGCGATGGGTGTCGAGGGGGTTTTGCGGGGCGAGCACACTGACCGCACCGGTCGAGCCGGTTCCGCCGATCACGCCACTGACGTTGTCGAGGGATTTTCCCCAGGTATAGCCAGCCTGGATTCCCGGACCGTTGTGGGGGATTTGTCCGGCGAGCGAGGTTTGCAGTGCGTGATAAGAGGAATGGGCCATGCGACTGATGACCGACTCAAAACCAAAGCCGCCGGCGACCGCTCCGCTGCTGGAGAAGTTTGTATATTGCGCAAATTGCGGGTCGGCGCCCGGATAGGCGTTGGGGTAAGAAGCCATGGGCAGGCGTGACGCCGCTGTTCCGACATACGCGGCATCGGCGGTGAGGCCGGCGAAGGAGCGCTCGAGGCCCAGAGTCCAGGTGTCAAGGTAGGCGTCGCCGAAGTGAGGGTCGACGGCGCTGAGATTCAGCAACGAGAGCTGATGATTGGGCGAGAGCGCGGCCAGATCGTTCTGATAGCGATTCACGTCCATCACGGTGTTGGCGGGGATTTTTTTGGTGTCGCCGCTGGCCAGGAAGGACACGCCCTGCGGGGTGTAGACCTGGGGCAACTCATCGGGGGTAATCTGAAAGCCGTAGGCGATCTCGCCGTTTGGCGCCGCGTTGATGCGGGGATAGACGGCGAAGGGGGTTGAACCGGTGAGGAAGTTATCCTGCCAGATGTTGGGCGGAATAATTGTGATGGCGCCGCCGGCATGGACCTGGACGGAGTGAGGCGCGCTCCAGCTCAACTGCACGCGGGGTCCCCAGCCGTTCCAGCCCATCTGGTAACCGGGCTGGGGATTGACGAGATACTCCTGCGGCGTTCCCGGAGGCGGAAAGGGATCCTTGAAGCTCGAGGTGCGGTGGGCGCGCTCGGAAATGGGAGTGTAGAGCTCGTAGCGAAGGCCGTAATTGAGCGTCCAGCGCTGATTGATCTTCCAGTTGTCTTCGAGGTAGGCATTCACGTCGTTGCGGTTGATGGCCGCGGGACCGATGTGCGCGCCGTTCGACATGTAGGGCGGCGCGACGGCGATGGCGTAGCCGTAAGGGTAGCCGAGGAGCAGGCTGGTGAGCGTGTCGGGCAAGGGATCTCCCGGCTGCACGTTGTGCTGCCCGCTTGCCGAGGAGATGAAGACCGGCGAGTACACGGTGCCGCCGCCAAAGTCGTATTCGCCGTTGGGGCTGATGCCGAAGTAGGTGGTGTCACGATTGAGGCGAACTTCAGCGCCCCACTTGACTGCGTGCGGTCCCTGGGTCCAGGCGAAGTTGAGCTGCCCGTGGAAAAGGTTGCCGAAGGCCGACATCACGGAGCCTGCCGCGGCGTTCCAGGGCTCGTAGAGAGCGTTGTTGAACTTGAGAGCCGGATCAGTGTGGTCGGGCGTTGGAAACGAGGGTGTGGTGCGCGTGATGCTGAGCGATGACGACCAGAGAAAGCGCGGCGACACGGTGCGCGAGTAAGTAAAGAGCACATTGCGCTGCCGGTCGACGTACTGAACGGCGAAGCTGGGATCGAGCAGCGTCTGGTCGGGGTTGGTGGTGGGACCGGTGAAATTGTCGTAATTGAAGCGGCCGAGGAACTGGCCTTTGGCGCCCAGTTTCTGATCGATTCGAATCGAGAACTGGTCGGCGTTGGTGTCGACGTTGGAGGGCGCGGCATAGGTACGCGGGCCGAATGCGCCGGTGGGGATGTTGGGCTGGGGATAGCGGGCGAGGATGGCGGCGATGGCGGGGTTGACGGGCACGGTGAGCGTGTCAGTGCTGCCGTCGGGATAAGTGACGGCGTCCTGGCCGGAGCGCTCGGCCAGGGTGGGCACGGCGAGCACCTGGGTGGTGCCGAGCACCTGGCGAAAACCCTGATACTGGCCGAAGTAGAAGGTGCGGCCGCGACCGTCGTAGATGTGCGGCAGAACAACGGGACCGCCGTTGGTGAATCCAAACTCATTTCTGCGGAAGGGAGGAATGCGGCCGGGGTCGGCGATGGAGGGATGGTCGAAGAAATTGCGCGCGTCGAGGGCCGAGTTGCGCAGGAATTCGAAGAAGGAACCGTGAAAGCCGCTGCTGCCGGAGCGGGTAACGATGTTGGTGAATCCCGAAGCGCCGCGGCCGATGTCGGCCGGCATCCAGCCGGAGCTCGATTGCAGTTCCTGAATCGCGTCAACGTCGAAGTTGGTGAAGGTGCTGCCGCCCATTTCGGGATCGCTGATATCGGCACCGTCCATGGCAAACGAAGCTTCAACGCCGCGCTGCCCGTTGACGGCAAACTGCTGGGTGAAGTTGGTGGCGCCGTTCGCGTCAGTCATGGTTCCGGCGGCGAGCAGAAGCAAGGTGCTGAAGTCGCGCCCGTTGAGCGGGAGTTGGCTGACTTCCTGGCTGGAGAGTTTTTCGCCGCCGGTGCCGCCGGAGCCGTTCGAAGGGTTGGCGGAGTTGGAGTTCGGCGTTTCCGCTGCGCCGGGCTGCTGTGCGGTTTCAACGGACAGGACGTTCTGATCGGAGACGGAGAGCGCGAGGGGCGCGGCGGTGACGTCGATGGTGACTAGGGATGTTGGAGCGTGGCCGGGGAGCCGGATGGAAACGGTGTGCGGACCGGCTGAGACGCCGGCAATGCCGAAGGTCCCATCGGCACCGGTGACTGCGGTGAGCGGCTTTTTGCCGGCGACAAGGGTTGATACGGTTACTGAGGCACCGGCTACAGGCTGCCCGTCGGTCGTGCGCACAACGCCGTTGAGGACCGTTGAAGTTGCTGTGGGTTGTTGCGAGCGGAGCGGGATCGCAGCGAGAACTGCAATCAGAAGGCAAGAATTCAGCGCGCGGAGAATTGAGAAAAGGGGCCCCACAACCGAGCGTTCCTGCGCATAGCGCAAGGCGTGTTCCAAATAGAAATTTTTGTTCACCGAAGAGTCCACGGATATCCCCGTTTTCGTCTGCCGACTCGCGCCGCCCCAACGTGCCGCGGCTCTGTGTGTGTTGCCTACCCAGGACTGCGTCCGGGACTAAATTCCTCGCCACCCTACGGGAGGCGGTGCATCGGCACAGATGAACTGGTGCCCTTTTCAAACAGTTGCATTTTTCTAGTTCTTCTGCAGCCCTGCAATGCCCTAATGAATCGCGAGGCTGGCGGTGAGCGGCGTATTGTCAGAGGACGGTCCGACGACAACTTGGTAAGCGCCCGGAGCCAGGCTCCAGCTTTCATTAGTTTCGTTGAAGGTCTGCAAAGGGCGCGTGTCGACGGTCACCGAAACACTGCGCGACTCGCCGGGAGCGAGTTCGACGCGTTTCCATCCGACCAGCCGCTGCCAGGGTTCATTGGAACCCTGCGGAAGGCTGGCGTAGACTTCGGCGATCTCAGTTCCCGCGCGGTGGCCGGTGTTTGTAACGGTAAAGCGCACTGTTTTTTCGGCGGAATCAACTTCCAAGCCGGAATATGCATAGGTTGTATACGAGAGACCGAAGCCGAAGGCGAAGAGCGGCTGCTTGTGCTGCGCCTCAAACCATTTGTAGCCGACTTCGGGGCCCTCGTCGTAGGTGACGGAATAGAGTGAGGCATGCGCGCCCGCATTCACTGCATTGCTGCCCTGACCGCGATCGCGGAATGAAAGCGGAGGGATGACGGGATGAGGCAGGTCCTGCTCGCTTTTGGGGAAGGAGATGGCGAGCTTGCCGGATGGATTGACCTCGCCGACGAGTACGTTGGCAAGGGCCTTGTGGCCGGCACTTCCAGCGAACCAGGCCTCAACCACGGCGGCAACGTTGCCAAGCCAGGGCATGGTGACGGCGGAGCCGGTTTCGAGCACGACGATGGTATGCGGATTGGCTGCGGCGACCTGTTCGATTAAAGCGTCCTGGTTGTCAGGCAGCGAGAGGCTGGGCAGATCCATGCCTTCCGATTCCCACTGCGAGGCAAAGACGATTGCGATATCGGAGCCGGCAGCGAGATTGGCGGCGGATTTGAGGTCAGTGCCGGGATCGAAACTGATCTTTGTATCGGGCAATTTGGCCTGCAGAGCTTTCAGTGGAGAGGTGGGAAACCAGATGTGCTCCTGCCATTGCGTTGCGCCCTGGCCGGGAGGCATGATGGCGTTGCCGCCCGGCGGATCGACCTGCGCCGATCCTCCACCTGAGATCATGCCGACGTCGGCATGGGCTCCAATGACGGCGATGCTGTGGATCCTGGCGGGGTCGATGGGAAGGATAGCGTTGGAGTTCTTGAGCAGAACGATGCTCTTTTCTTCGACTGCCTGCGCGTCATGCAAGCCTTTTTCGACGTCGACCGTGCCTTTTTGCGGCGGGTTGTCGACGAGGCCGGAGACGAACTCGGCGTAAAGGACGCGGCGGGCGTGGTCGTCAATTTGAGAGAGCGGGACCTGGCCAGCATCGACCGCAGTCTTGAGAGCCGGACCGAAGAAGTTGGCCATGGGCTGTTCCTGATCAAGGCCCGCGGCAGAGGCTTTTTGAGTGCTGTGGGTTCCACCCCAGTCAGAGAGCACAAAGCCATGGAAGCCCCATTGCTTCTTGAGGACCTGGTTCAGCGTGTAGGCATTTTCGCAGGCGTAATCGCCATTGACCCGATTGTAGGAGCACATGACCGCGCCGGGATTGGCGATGGAGATGGCGATATGGAAGGCGAGCAGGTCAGACTCCTGCATGGCCCGCCTGGAGATGATGGCGTTGACGATGTTGCGGCCGGTCTCCTGGTCGTTCATCACGTAGTGCTTGATATCGCCGACGACGTGCTGCGCCTGCTCGCATTTCATCATGTTTCCGGTGAGGGTTCCGGCCAGGAGAGGATCTTCACCGGCGTACTCAAAGGTGCGGCCGTTGCGCGGGTCGCGGTTGAGGTCCATGCCGCCGCCGAGGGTCATGTCGAAGCCCTGCTCCCGCAATTCGCGGCCAATCACCGCGCCGTAACGGCATTCGGTATCGACGTCCCAGCTCGAAGCCGCGGCCAGGTTGGAGGGCAAGGCTGTGGAGTAGCGGCCATTGGCGGCGCTGTCGCGGACGCCATAGGCCGCGTCGGAGATGATGAGGGGCGGAATGCCGAGGCGCGGGACTCCCTGAACGTATCCGGCGCCGCCGTTGGTGAATTTTGTGAGAGGCATTTGCCAGTTGCTTGCGTGGGCCATGCCGTTGCCGTGCAGGAGGGCCAGCTTTTCATCGAGGGTCATCTGCTTGAGGACGAGATCGGCGCGCTCCTCGGGCGAGAGCTTGGGATTCATCCAGGGGCGGCTGGTGTTCTGGGCCGCGGCATGGGCGGCTGCGAGGGTGATTCCAAGAACAGAGATGAGCGCAAGAATTGTGCAGAAATTCGAATAGTGTTTATGCATGGAATATGAACCACGAATCATGGTATCGCAGTTGAGAAGGACTTGCGCGTTCGAAGAGACAACAGAGATTTGCGGCTATTGCTGGGGCGGGGTGCGGGCGAGTTCGAGGAGGCGGATGAGCTCGGCGATATCAGATGGGGAGAGGTGGCCGAGGAGTTCATGAGGGGCACGGTCGATGACCGGTTCCATCTGGCGAAGGAGTTCGAGGCCGGCCTCGGAGATGTGAGTGATGACGACGCGGCGGTCGTGGTGGTCGCGGCGCTGGCGGACGAGCTTGAGAGTCTTGAGGCGATTGAGCAGGCGGGTGATATCGGGCTCGGCGGTGATCATGCGGTCGCCGATGGCGGCGCAGGGCAGGCCTTGGGGCTGGGCTCCGCGCAGGATGCGCAGGACGTTGTACTGCGTGGAAGTGATGCCCCAGGCGCGGGCGCGCTGATGGAACTCGCGGTGGAGAAGGTCGGCGGTGCGCATGATGTTGAGCAAGGCCTCTTCTTGGGCACTGGCAAATGGAGGTCCTTGCGCGATCTCGGTTTTCAGGTTGGTCATATTGTCAGCGAGTTAGCCGCGCTGCGCGCGTGTTGGCGAGTTAGCGTACGATGGTCAATTTTGCCGGATGACTTCGAGGTCGATTTCGAGTTTAACTTGGTCGCCGACCATGGCTGCGGGAAAGTTGCTGCCGATGCCAAAGTCGGAGCGCTTGATGGTGGTGGTTGCGGTGAAGCCGGCGTGGGGCTTGTGATCCATGCCGGTAATGGGGCCGGTGGGGCCCTCAGCATCAAGAACCACGGGTTTGGTTACGCCGTGGAGAGTAAGGTTCCCGTTGACGGTGAGGTGGTTGCCGGATTTTGAGACGGATGTGCTGGTGAAAGCGGCGGTCTTGAAGTGGGCGGTATCGAACCATGCCGGGCCGATGAGGTCGGTGTCGCGGCCGGATTCGCCGGTGTCGATGCTGGAGGCATCGATGGTGGCGTTGACGGTGGATCTGGCGATGTCGGCGTCGTTCATGTTGATGGTGGCGGTGACGTTGAAGTGGCCGCGAACGGTGGAGACGCTCATGTGGCTGATGCTGAAGCTGACGTCGCTGTGGGCGGGGTCGGCGGTCCAGGTGGAGGTTTGTGCGGGGGCAAGGGGCGCGGCGAGGGCGATGAGTGCGGCGGCGGTGAGAATTAGTCGGTCCATGCGGGAAGTCTCCTGCGATTCATGTGGGAATGAAAGGTTGAAGCCTGGGGCGAACGGGCCACGATTGAGGGCGACAGATCTCGGCAGCCGGCGCATTGCCCTCAGGAACAGGATGACGCAAGCTGGGTACTTGTTGCAACAAATAAATTGCCGCCGACGCAGGATGTGAGGTGGAGGGGGAACTGCAGGACAGGTTGGGCTTTGCCGGAAGGCGTGGTCTGCTATGCTCCGGGCTATGCCGGTGACAGCACATTTCAAGCGGCTTACGGCGGGGCAGCGGCGCGTCTTTATGGCGGCATTTCTGGGCTGGACGCTGGACAGCCTGGACTATTTCCTGCTGGTTTTTTGCGTGAAGGCGATCGCCGGAGAGTTCAGAACGCAGCCCTCGGCGGTGCTGGGCGCGGTGTTCTTGACGCAGGCGTTCCGGCCGCTGGGGGCGCTGGTTTTCGGCATGCTGGCTGACCGCTATGGTCGGCGGCCGGTGCTGATGGCGAACATCTTTGGCTTCTCAATCATCGAACTGGCCTGTGCCTTTGCGCCCACGCTCAATGTTCTGCTGGTGCTGCGGGCGCTGTTCGGGTTCGCTATGGGCGGCGAGTGGGGTGTGGGCGCGGCGCTGGCCTTTGAGTCGCTGCCGAAGGAAGGCCGCGGCGTATACAGCGGCATTCTGCAGGAGGGTTATGCAGCGGGGTCGATTCTAGCCTCGGCGGCATTTGCGCTGTTGTACGCGGGCGTGCACTGGCACGGAATTGTGGTTCCCGGGATCGGCTGGAGGGGGTTGTTCATCCTGGGTTCGACGCCGGCGCTGCTGGCATTTTATGTACAGGCGCGGGTGCCGGAGTCGCCTGTGTGGCTGGCCGGCGCGGAGCATCGCAAAAAGGCAGCAGCAATGGGGCGCGCGCGCGGGCCCGCGCCGAAGCAGTTGTTGGGTTTTCTGCCCACGTTTCTCTTCCTGGTGCTGCTGATGACGGCATTCATGAGCTTCTCGCATGGAACGCAGGATGTGTACCCCACGTTTTTGGCGGTGGCGGCGAAACTGACGCCGCAGACGATCGGGTTGATTGGCGTGTTGTACGGGTTTGGATCGATTGCGGGAGGCTTTGTATTTGGTCTGCTGAGCGAACGGTGGGGGCGGAAGCGTGCGATTGTGACGGCGGCGCTGCTTTCGATTCCGGTGATACCGCTGTTTGCGTACGGGCATTCGGCCATCTCGCTGGGAACAGGCGCGGTGCTGATGCAGTTCATGGTGCAGGGCGCGTGGGGGGTCGTTCCGGCATACCTGACGGAGCTATCGCCTGCGCCGGTACGGGCAACTGCGCCGGGGCTGGCGTATCAGCTTGGCGGGTTGATTACAAGCTGGAACGGAAAGGCGCAGGCGTTGGCCGCGGAGCGGTGGGGGAATTATCCGCTGGTGCTGGCGGTGACGGTGATGGTGGTGGCGCTGATGCTGGCCGCTCTGGCAGCGATGGGGACCGAGGCGAAAGGGCGCGAGATGATGGCGGCTTGAAGGGCCGCCGGCGGCGGATCAGGACAGTTCGATTTGAGTCAATACGATTTTTTGGGACGGAGTTTGGCCATGCTTGTGAATGGCTAGGGACAAAGGTGCATTGCCTTGGACGCGTGCCTGTGGGTGAGACGGAGTTGCTGGCGGCGACTTCACAATTTTACGGGTTCGGGGATACTATAAGCGCAACGAGGCCTTCTTCCCCGAGCCATCGGGTTTTGACCCACCTAAGTTTGAAGATCGATCAATTTGGTGAGCGGTTCAGTTTGAGGAAAGCGTCTTACGGGAACGAAAGCCCGCACTTAGTTTGCGTGGCCTCAATGTATGGGCTGAAGCCCGTATCCTTTCAAGACCGGTCGCATTGACCAAACTTCGATCAAGACACGGAAAGCACCTCGAGAATCGTGGAGAAACTCCCCATGCCGGATGCGGACGATTTGAAGCCGAACGAGAGCGCGCCGAGGGCGATAACACGGCGCAGATTCATTATGGGAGTGATTGCGGGCGGGGCCGCGGTAGGAGCGGCGAGCTATCACTTTCTGGCGCCGTCGCGACGTCATGCAACGGGCGCGGGTGAGCGGCTGATCACTTTGAATGTGAACGGCAAGCCGCGACGTGTTGAAGCCACGCGGCAGGAGACGCTGGCGTGGACGCTGCGATACAAGCTGGGGCTGACGGGAACCAAGCTGGGCTGCGATCGCGCCGAATGTGGAAGCTGCACGGTGCTGATCGACGACGTGCCGCAGTATAGCTGTTCGGTGCTGACGCATACCGTTCGCGGGCGCAAGGTGACGACGATTGAAGGGCTGGCCTCGCCGGAGGGCAAGCTGCACCCGGTGCAGCAGGCGGTGGTTGACACGCAGGGATTTCAGTGCGCGTTCTGCATGTCGGGATTCATCATGTCGGCGGTGGGATTTTTGAAGACCAATCCCAAGCCAACGCGCGAAGAGATGGCGCAGGGGCTTTCGGGGAATCTGTGCCGGTGCCAGGACTACACCAAGATTCTCGATTCCATGATGAATGGCGCGGAGTATATGAGGACCGGCGTTCCCGCGGAGAAGCAATCGTCTGCGGGATCGATGAGGAGGGCTTAAGCGATGGCGGATGCAGCATTGACCGACGCGATGAAGGCCGAAGAGTTGAAGCCGCGGCCGTTCGGCGAAGGATACAAACTGATCGGCAAAGATTTTTCGACCAACGACCTGGTGGCGAAAGTTACAGGCCGCGCGAAGTATGCCGAGGATTTTCGCGCCGAGGGAATGCTGTTTTGCCGCCTGGTGCTGAGTCCCATGCCGCACGCACGCGTGAAGCGCATCGATGCGCGGAAGGCGCTGGCGATGCCGGGAGTGAAAGGGATTCTTACGCCGTCGGAGGTACCCGGTCACGCGGACTATGTGAACGACAACGGCACGACGATCAAGGCGGATAAGTGGGGCGAGCTGGCGCTTGCGGACGAGCCGATGTACCAGGGCGAGCCGATTCTGGCAGTAGCGGCGGTGGACGAGCTGACCTGCGCGGAAGCGATCGAGAAGATCAAAATCGAAATGGAGCCGCTGCCATTCGCCATCGATCCGCTGGAGAGCCTGCGTCCCGGAAGCCCGAATGCGCGCCTTGACGGCAATGTCTGGGCGC
>Ga0335074_10010275_pt1 | contig 13085 bp, 11 predicted proteins | sample Lox_Sample_23_FD_206715 | JGI IMG/M metagenome (GOLD analysis project Ga0335074, IMG submission 206715) | Soil microbial communities from Loxahatchee National Wildlife Refuge, Florida, United States - Lox_Sample_2.3 | ecosystem: Environmental > Terrestrial > Soil > Wetlands | place: USA...
GCGACGGTGGCATGCCGAAATGTTATTGAAGGCGCTGAGTGCCCGCGGCAGAGCCGCAGCCGCCACCGAGGCCAGCCGGTGCCGGGCGGTATTCTGCGACTCATTCTCGGGTTCCCCGGCTTACCCGTTTCCCACAGGCTACGCCAGCCGCCTATTCTCAATGCCCGTGCCAGATTCAGATTCGCTGAATGATCGCCAGCGGCAGGCCGCGGCTGCTGTGCTTGCTGCCCTTTCGCCGGCTGCCAGCGAGCTCAGCGCGCTGTTCGTGGCCGCTGGCCACGAGATAGCTCTGGTCGGCGGAACCGTCCGGGACGCATTCCTTGACCGCAAGTCGCCAGATATCGATCTGACGACGGATGCGACGCCAGCCGAGATCCAGGCGGTGGTGAGCGACTGGGCCAATGAGGTCTGGACGATCGGAATCGACTTCGGCACCATCGGCCTGCGCAAGGGCAGCGCTGTGTTCGAGATCACCACCTACCGGCGCGACGCCTATGACCGGACCTCGAGGAAGCCGGTCGTTTCCTATGGCAAGTCGCTGGAGGAGGACCTGTCCCGGCGGGATTTCACGGTCAACGCGATGGCCGCAAGGCTGCCTGGCTACCAGCTGGTCGACCCGTTCGGCGGCATCGCCGACCTGCGTCGCAAAGTGCTGCGGACCCCGGCCGCACCAGTCGACTCGTTCACCGATGACCCGCTGCGGATGCTCAGGGCGGCCAGGTTCACCGCCCAGCTCGGGCTCACCGCTACCACGGAGACCCAGGCGGCGATGGCGGAACTAGCCGCCCTGCTGGCGCCGCCGCGGGTGTCTGCCGAGCGAATCGAAGGCGAACTCACCAAGCTGCTGCTCGCTGAGCGCCGGGGCGGCCCGGCTGAGGGCATCGCGCTGCTGGTCGACACCGGCGTTGCCGAGCATGTCCTGCCCGAGGTCCCGGCGCTGCGGCTCGAGGCCGACGAGCACTTCCGGCATAAGGACGTCTATCAGCACTCGCTGACCGTGCTCAGTCAGGCCATCGCACTGGAGGCCAGGTATGACCTCGGACGGGACATCGTGCTGCGGCTGGCGGCGCTGTTGCACGATATCGGCAAGCCACGCACCAGGTCCCGGCTGCCTGACGGCCGGGTGGCGTTCCACCATCACGAGGTGGTCGGGGCCAAGATGGCCAGGAAGCGGCTGAGCGCGCTTCGCTACCGCAAGGAGATCGTGCAGGACGTCAGCCGCCTCATCGAGCTGCACCTGCGGTTCCATGGCTACGGCGAGGGCGACTGGACCGACTCGGCGGTCCGCCGGTATGTCACGGACGCGGGGCCGCTGCTGCCGCGGCTCCATGCGCTCACCAGGGCGGACTGCACGACCAGGAACCGGGCCAAGGCACTGCGCCTCGAGCAGGCATACGACAGCCTGGAGGAGCGGATCGCTGAGCTTGCTGCCCGGGAGCAGCTGGACAGCATCCGGCCGGATCTGAATGGCAACGAGATCATGGCGATCCTGGGGATACCGCCGGGGCCCCAGGTCGGGCGCGCTTACAACCACCTGCTCCAGCTGCGGATAGACAACGGGCCGATGGACCACGACGCCGCAGCCGCGGAGCTGGTGCGGTGGGCCGTGGCGGAGGGCATCATAAATGCCTAGGACGAAGACCTGGGGCACGTATACGGCGGCCCGAAGTCATCGCGCTACGCCGCCTGGCTGTCCGTGCCCACTCCGGGGCCGGCCGATCGGCGGCCGGTGAGCCAGTACGCGACGGCGACCACGGCGTAGCCAATCGCGATCGCGGCGATCAGGGCGGGCGAATGGCCGCTGCGTGGCATGAACGGAACGCAGATCAGCGCCGCAGCCGCGAAGGTGATGTTGAACATCATGTCGTAGTAGGAGAACGCCCGGCCGCGGAAGTCATCGGCCACCTGCTCTTGCAGGATCGTAGTGGTGGCGATCGCGATGGCCTGTCCAGCCAGGCCGAGGCCGAAGCCCATGACGATGTAGCAGACCTGACTGAAGAGCTCGCCGAGCAGGCCGACCAGCAGCGCGCTCACGGCGAGCATCAGGGTTATGTAGACCGGCTTGCTCATTCTCCTGGTGAGCGGCGGCGTGACCAGGGCCGCGCAGAAGTAGCCCACAGCCACCGCGGCGACCAGGTAGCCGTAGTGGGTCTCGGCGATGCTGGGTTTGATTTTGGCGTAGAAGAAGTTCCGGTACAGCAGGACCGACATCAGGAACAGGATCCCGTAGAAGAACCGGTTGCCGCCGGTGGCGCCGAGCGCTGTGGCCGGGCCGCGCCGTGCGAAGACGTGGCGCACGCCGTTGACGAGCCCGACCGCAACGACGCGCAGCTCGGTCAGCAGCCGGCCCGGGGCCGTCTGACCCGGCTCGCGAACCGGGCCGAGCAGGTCGCGGGGCATGGTCCTGGCCGCCAGGCTGGCGGCCACGTAGCACGCTCCGGCCACCAGCAGGGTGATGGCGGCACCGCGCTCAGTGTCGCCGGTAGCCGCGTTCACGCCGAGCCCGACGATGCCGCCGACCGCGGCGAGCGTACCGCCGAGCGTGGGCGACACCGAGTTGCCCATCACGAGCTTGTCTCCGGCTACCACGTGCGGAAGCGCGGCCGACAGCGCGGACAGGAAGAACCTGTTCACGCCGAGCACCAGCAGCACTGCCACGTACAGCGGGATGCTCTTGTTCCCGGCTGCCATCAGTCCCGCCGTCAGCACGACGAAGATGGACCGCAGCAGCGCCGAGTACGTCAGGATCTGGCGCCGTGACCAGCGGTCGATGAAGACGCCCGCGAACGGGCCGATGAGCGAGTACGGCCCGTACAGGACGGCGAACGCGGCCGCCCCTGCGGCCGGGTTCGGGAAGAACGACTTGTTGAAGAAGACGTACGTGCCGACCGCAGCGGTGAAGATGCCGTCACCGGTCTGAGAAACACAGCGAGTAAACAGCAGCCGCCGGAAATAGTGCTCGGCCCAGACGATCCGCAGATCATGGAAGAACGACGACCTGGGCGGACCGCTCGCTGGGTCGGGACCGACGGACGGATCGCTATCAGCAGGCCGCCGGCCGCGCTGAGGGCTGTCGGCAGTCGCCGACGCAGGCTGGCGGGGCTGCTGGCTGGACACCCGCTCAGCCTAGTTGGGCGGAGCCCCTACCGACCACGCTGAGGCGCAAGGGCCTGGTTGCGTGATCCGGCGCCACTCGGGCAGCCTTCCCTCAGCCAGGCCCTCACGGGCCTGAGCGGCCGCACCGCGCACGGGCGACAGTTCCCGGTACGGCCACGTTTCCAGCAAAATCAGCGGTCAAGCTCGCCGCGGATGAACTTGTCGACCGCGTCGCGCGCGACGTCGTCGCTGTACTGCTCCGGCGGCGACTTCATGAAGTAGGACGAAGCGGACAGCACCGGGCCGCCGATCCCGCGGTCCTTGGCGATCTTGGCAGCGCGGACCGCGTCGATGATCACGCCGGCCGAGTTCGGCGAGTCCCAGACCTCGAGCTTGTACTCCAGGTTCAGCGGCGTGTCGCCGAAGGAGCGGCCCTCAAGGCGGACGTAGGCCCACTTCCGGTCGTCGAGCCACGGCACGTGGTCCGACGGGCCGATGTGGACGTCAGCCTTGGCCATCTCGTGCGGGATCTGCGAGGTGACCGACTGCGTCTTGGAGATCTTCTTGGACTGCAGGCGCTTGCGCTCCAGCATGTTCATGAAGTCCATGTTCCCGCCGAAGTTGAGCTGGTAGGTGCGCAGCAGCTCGACCCCGCGGTCCTCGAACAGCTTGGCCAGCACCCGGTGCGTGATGGTCGCGCCGACCTGGGACTTGATGTCGTCGCCGACGATCGGCAGGCCGGCGTCGGTGAACTTCTTCGCCCAGACCGGGTCGGAGGCGATGAACACCGGCAGCGCGTTGACAAACGCCACGCCCGCGTCGATCGCGCACTGCGCGTAGAAGCGGTCCGCCTGCTCGGAGCCGACCGGCAGGTAGGACACCAGCACGTCCGCCCTGGCGTCACGAAGCGCCTGGACGACGTCCGCCGGCTCCTCGTCCGACTCGCTGATGATCTCGGTGTAATACTCGCCGAGACCGTCCATGGTCGGCCCGCGCTGCACGGTAACGCCGGTCGGCGGCACGTCGCAGATCTTGATGGTGTTGTTCTCGCTGGCGACGATGGCCTCGGCCAGATCGCGGCCGACCTTCTTGGCGTCGACGTCGAACGCCGCGACGAACTCGATGTCCCGGACGTGATAAGGGCCGAACTGAACGTGCATCAGGCCCGGTACCCGGCTCGCCGGGTCGGCGTCCTTGTAGTACTCAACACCCTGAACGAGGGAACTTGCGCAGTTCCCGACGCCCACGATGGCTACCCGTACCGAACCCATGAGGATTGCTCCTTATCTAGTGCCGCGAAGCGACGATCGCTCGCCGGTTTCAGACGACGGTGGTCGCTCCGCCGCTTTGCTTGTGTCCCCCGGCCTGGCTGCCCCCGGTCGTACCGCTTGTGCCCGTACCACTCGTGCCGCTGCCGGGCTGGCTGCCCGACTGGCGCTCTGAGGCGATCAGCTCGTTGAGCCAGCGAACGTCACGCTCCACTGACTCCAGGCCATGCCGCTGCAACTCAAGCGTGTAGCTGTCCACCCGCTCGCGCGTCCTGGTCGCTGCCGCCCGGAAGCCCTCGAGCCGCTCCTCGAGCCTGCTCCGGCGGCCCTCCAGGATGCGCATCCTTACCTCGGCCTGAGTGAGGCCGAAGAACGCGAAGTGGACGCCGAACCCGTCGTCATCCCAGGTCGACGGGCCGGACTCGCCAAGCAGGTCGTTCAGCCGCTCCTTGCCCTCGGCAGTCAGCCGGTAGACGATCTTGGAGCGGCGCGGCCGGTCCAGTGGTCCGCGCGTGCCGGGGTCGGGCACCGCATCTTCCGCGATCAGGCCCTTCCGCAGCAGGTCCTTGAGCGCTGGGTACAGGGACCCGTAACCAAACGCCCGGAAGGCACCGAGCACAGAGTTGAGCCGCTTGCGCAGCTCGTATCCGTGCATCGGGGTTTCATGAAGGATGCCGAGCACGGCGAGCTCGAGAACGCCGGACCGCTGACCGCCGGTCATACCGCTCGCACCTCGCATTCCGTGCACGGATACCATCTAGGCTGTAAAGCCGCACCAGGCCAACTGCACCAGCCAGCAAGGCGCTCGGCCCGCTCTGGTGGTCTGTCAGCTCGATGTATCGGACTGATACATCGCAAAGATATGCGGTGCGTTGCGTCCGCGCAAGTCGGCGCGGGAATCGGTGCCTGCGCCCGTCTGCGCGTGACCAGCCGGGTCTGGGGTCGCGGCCAGATCCGTCGTAACCTGTCGCACATGAGGAGATCGGTCGTTGACTACGGACTTGCCCGGCGGGCCACGCTCGCCTCGGTGCTGTCCGGCCGCACGACCGTGACCGATGTCTGCGACGCGCACCCTTATCTGCTGCGGGCGGCCAAATTCCACGGCGAGGGCACCGACATCACCTGCCCGATCTGCCGCAGGACAAAGCTCACGCACGTCACCTACGTGTACGGAGACGAGCTTGGCCGCTATGAAGGCCGGGTGAAACGGAGCCCAGAGCTGGACGAAATGGCTCTCGAATATGCGGAGTTCAAGGTCTACGTCGTCGAGGTCTGCCAGAGTTGTGCCTGGAACCACCTCGCGTCGTCCTATGTTCTCGGCACTGGTGAGCCAACTCCCCGGCGCAGTCGGCGGGCCAGGGCCAGCGAGTAACCGCGGAGCCGGGTGGCAGCCGTAACCGCGGTATAAGGAGTCGGGATAGGCGCCGAGAGTGCTGCGATACGTGCCGGGATGGTAGGTATCGCCAGGTAGGTTGTTCACCTGGCGGACCGCCGCTCGCTTTGCGACCGCTCTTTGGACCCCCGAACCAGCGAGGACGCGCGTGAGTAACCCAGATCCGGGACCGTACTGGCAGGACTCTGCCGGCAACGAGGAGGGGTGGCGCCGCGGGCAGCGCTCGCAGCGCGACGACGCACCGTGGGACGGCGGCGGTGGCTTCTGGCGCGATGACGGGGGCCGAGGCAGTGATGCGGGCCGTAGCGCCGATCCGGGCCGTGGCGGCGCTCGCCGGGCCGCAGGCGGCCACAGCCGCGACAGCGGGGATCCCCGGCCGTCGCGGCATCGCGCGCCCGACCACGTCCCGCCGGGCGAGCCGCCATCACGGCGCGGCGGTAGCGGGCGTAGCGGCCGCCTGAGCGAGACCGCTGAGAACCTGATGAGCAAGCTGAGCATGCGCGGCCAGGGGGCAGGCGCGGACCGCGGTCGCGCGCACGCAGCCGGCCGGGATGCGGCGTCCGCGGCGCCCTACAGCAACGGTTACGAACGTGATCCGCGTGGCGCTGGCGGGCGCGGCTCCGCCGTCGGCTCCGGCCGTCAGCAGGACACCGGCTACCGCGGCGGGTCCGGCGGGGACGCGCCGGACGGTGACTTCTGGGACGACCAGCCGGGCCGGCGAGGCGGCCGGGCCGGCGCTGCGACCGGAGCTGGCTGGCTTGCTGACACGTTCCGTTCCGGCGGGAACGCGCCGGGCTCACGCCGGTCAGCCAGGAGCGCGCGCGGTGCCTACGGGGGACCTGACGGCGGCGCGTATCGCGGCAGCCAGACTGCGCTCGGCGACCGTGGCGAGTTCTGGGATGACGATGATCGCGGCATGCGCGGGCTGCGCACCAGGATTACCGAGCGGACCGGATTTGGCGGCGGCGGTACTCGCGGCGGAGGTCCGGGTGGCACTCGCGGCGGGCGCGGCGGCTGGGACCCGCGAGGGAAGAGCGGCGGCGAGAAGTTCAGGCACTGGCTGCTCTACGGCCGCTGGTGGCGGCACTGGACCTGGAAGAAGGCGCTAGCCGTGATGGCTGGCGGGTGCGTTGGCGTGTTCCTGCTGATCGCCATTGGCATGCTCATCATGTATGAGCAGACCGTCATCCCGACCGCATCACAGGTCGAGGCCACGGAGCAGTCGTCGACTGTTTACTGGTCGAACGGCAAGATCATGGGTTCCTTCAACAACACCGTCAACGGCATCGTCATCGACCGTGTGCTGCTGACGCCGAAAGAGATACCGAAGGACATGACGGAGGCCATGACCGCGGCCGAGGACCGCCATTTCTATACCGAAGGCGGCGTCTCCCTCACCGGCCTCATGCGCTCGGCATATGAGGACATCTTCGGCAACGGCGACCTGCAGGGTGGTTCCACCATCACGATGCAGTACGCCAAGAACGCCTATGCAGGCGTGGACACCGGGCGGAACTTCGGCACGAAGTTCAAGGAGATCTTCATCGCCATCAAGCTCGCCCACAAGGAGACCAAGACATGGATCATGACGAACTACCTGAACACCGTGTCGTTCGGCTCCGAGCTCGAAGGCCTCGGCGCGGCCGCTGAGCAGTACTTCAGCGTCAACCTGACCAAGGGCCAGACGCTGACCGTTCCGCAGGCCGCGATGCTCGCCTCGCTGCCGAACGCTCCGGGCGTGTTCAACCCCAGCCCCACCGCCGGGGCCGAGTACACCACTCTCGTCCAGCGCTACCAGTACGTACTGACGAACATGGTCAGGGACAACGACATCAGCGCGGCTCAGGCAAAGCTGTATGACGGCGAGTTCCCGAAGCTGAATGAACCGTCGGGTGGCGACGGCGAGACCGGAACCACGGCGTACCTGATGAACATGGTCGAGCAGCAGCTCGAGGCGCCGAACGCCGACGGCGGGTACGACCTGAGCCAGCAGAAGATCGACACCGGTGGGTATCAGATCAGGACCACGTTCAGTCAGGCCAAGATGAAGACCCTGGCCCAGACCATCAGCCAGGAGAAGGCGCAGATGCGCCAGGACGCGGCGGAAACGGGCACGGAGCCGTTCCAGAGCTACGACCGGATCGGCGCGGTGCTCGAGGACGCCAAGACCGGCGGCATCCTGGCCATCTATGGCGGCCAGGGCTGGCCCACTTCGCAGAGCAAGAAGGCGCTGGACCGCTGCAACGCCACTAACTGCTACCTCAACACGGCCGAGGATGCCGAGCAGGTCGGATCGTCGTTCAAGCCATATGTCCTCGCCACTGCGGTATCGCAGGGCATGAGCGTGTTCACCAGCAAGCTGGATGGCTATGCGCCGATCTGGATCCCGGAATCATCCAGTGCCGGCCCGGTCAGCATCGAGCTGACCAGGTCAAGGAACAGCCCTCCGGGCCGCATCCCGTCGTCAGCGGTCGGTGGCTGGGCCACCAGTGCCACCGGGGCACAGGTGTACTGGTACAAGTTTCCCGAGGCGAGCGAGAACACCGGAGTACTGCCTGTCAACGAGGCCACCGCGATCTCGTCCGACCCGGCGTACGAGGATCTGCTGCACCGGACCAGCGTCGATGCCGTCATCGCGATGGCCCAGAAGTTCGGCGTCGGGCAGACCGCCTTCGTCAACCCGTGCCCGGATGCCGAGAACGCGCCGGTGCCGCAGACCATCGCGGACTGCAACGACCTGACCGGTCCCGACTACCACAACAAGTTCGGCTGGGGTAAGGGCAACGGCCTGGAAATTAACTTCGCCACGGATAGCGCGGACCACGGCGACGTCAATACTCCGGGCTCGCTGCAGATGGCCCTGGGCCAGAATCCGCTGACCCCGATCGAGCAGGCATCAACCTTCGCCACGCTGTCGGATGATGGCGTGTATCACACGCCTCATGTCATTGCGTCACTGAAGGAAAATGGCCAGTTCGTGGCATCGCCCGTCAAGGTCAGGCGGGTGCTCCCCACAGCGGATGCGAATGACGTCGACTATGCGCTGTCATTCGACAACAATAATCCGGGCGGAACAGCAGAGGAAGCCGTGCCATTCGACCGTGGCGGCTTGATCGCAAAGACCGGCACCCTGGGTAACGGCGAGGAGTCGTCCGAGGCGTGGTTCCTCGCCGGGGTACCGCTCGAGGACTCAATGGCGGTCGATTTGTTCACCGCTCTTCAGACCCAGAACCTCGACGTCCTGCCTCCTATCGCGGGGCAGCCGACAGGTTCCTACGGCGGCGCGTGGCCGGCCACCATCGCTAATGCGTATCTGAGCAAGATTTTCCCCGTCGCGTCGTCGCTGCCTCAGGTGGCCTCGGTGTTCCCGCAGGAGCCTCAGGGGTTCGTTCCGTGGATCCAGGTGCAGCCGAAGCCGACCAAGCCCGTCTGCAAGCCAGGCCAGGGCCTCGGCGGTCACGGCGGTCAGTTCAAGAACTGCACCTGCCCCAAGGGTGCGCAGTTCTGCCAGAACCCGAACCCCAACCCGTCGTGTCATGGCTTCGGTATCGGTAACTGCACGTCAGCCTCGCCCGGGACCTCGACCTGTCCGCCAGGCCAGGAGCCGTGCGGGACTTCGCCGTCGCCGTCGCCGGACCCGTCGCCATCGCCGTCGTGCACGCCGACAATCGGTCAGCCGTGTACCGCGGCTACCACGGCCCTCATCACGAGCGCGCTGAGCACATCGGCGAGTTCACGGAGCTCACCGACACTGGTAGCGGATGAGCGCCGAGCCGTTACCCGAGCTGTGCCCGTAGCCATCTGACGTCGGCGGCGGCATCCGGTGTCTCACAGATCGCGGTCGCCGCAGCAGACCGGACGACGTCGACCAGCACCGCCGGGTCGATCTGGCCGGAGTCGAGCCCGGCGTGCCGGTCCCGGCCGGAGCCGAACTCGTCCCGCGAGTTGTTGCAGTGGACCAGGTCGATCCGGCCGGTGATGGCCTTCACCCGGTCGACGACCGTGCCGAGGTCCTCGCCAGAAGCAAAGGCATGGCAGGTGTCCAGGCAGAAGCCAACCTCGCCCGCGCCGTCTCGGTCCGCCGCGTCGCCGATGGCGTCCCACAGCCTGGCGATCGCGTCCAGTCCGCGGGCCATCGCGCCGTCGCCGCCAGCCGTGTTCTCGATCAGCATGGGCAGCGGCCGGTCGATGCGTTCGATCGCCTTCCGCCAGCTGTCGTAGCCCTCCTCCAGATCAACGCCTGCGGTGACATGGCCGCCGTGCACGATGAGGCCCTTGGCGCCGATCGAGGCCGCTGCGGTCAGCTGCTGTTCGAGCAGCTTACGGCTAGGGATCCTGATGCGATTGTTTGGCGAGGCCACGTTAATGACGTACGGGGCATGCACGTAGGCATCGATGCCTGATTGCTCGAACCCGGTCCGCACCTCAGCTGGCTCGCCGGGGAAGACCGGCGCCTTCCATCCCTGCGGGTCGCCGAGAAAGAACTGAACCGCTCGGGCGTCAATGGCCTGGGCCTCCGCCAGCGGGTCACCTTCGTGCAGATGTGCGCCGATCCGAATCATCTGCTGAGCGTATCGGGCGCTGCTGACGTTCCTGCCGTCAGCCGAAGCCGCCGTGCGCGAGGCCGAGACCCATGCCGACGAATCCGGCGACGAGGCCGGCCACGATGAAGATCCGCTCCTCCCTCGTGGCGGAGTTCATCTGGGCCACCAGGCCCACGCCGAATGCGACGATGCCGATGACTGTGGCAAGCAGGTGAACCCGCACGACGAGGCCGAGGGCGAAGGCCGCGATGCCCGCGAAGAAGGTGAAGGCGGTGACGGCGTTCAGCAGCGTATGCCGCTGGCCATCGCTGTTCAGCGTGAGTCGCGGCACGCGAGTTCGAGTCTGGCTGACGGGCTCCGACATCGCTACCCCCAACGAAAGGTCAGGATCGCTTGGCAGGGTGTGCCAGTCCAGTCTCTTCCCGCGCGCGCCATAAGGGAACCATTTCGCCCGTCTGGCCCGACGTGCTCAGTTCGGCAACACCAGTTCTGCCCTGTCACGCCTCGGCTGGCCGGAGACCGACGACAGTGCTGCCCAGCCTGGGCCGGATCAGCCCGGGCCAGACCACCCTGGGGCCCTGACCAGCTCGGGCCGGGCCAGCCGGGCCATGACCAGCTCGGCAGACCGGCCAGGACTGTCAGTGCTGACTGGTAAGCTAGCCGCGCTGCGGACGGGCCAGCAGATCTGGGCTGGATGCCGTGGCTCCTCCTGTCACGGAGATACCGTGACCGCCAGAGTCCGAAGGAGGCACTGTTTAGCTATGCGCCAGTACGAGATGATGATCATCCTCGATCCCTCGCTCGAAGAGCGCACCGTACAGCCGTCCCTTGACCAGTTCCTGCGAGTCGTGACGTCAGCGGGCGGCACTGTTGACAAGGTCGATGTCTGGGGTCGCCGTCGGCTGGCCTACGAGATCGACCATAAGTCCGAGGGCATCTACACCGTCGTCGAGCTGAAGGCTGAGCCGGACACCGTCAAGGAACTCGACCGGCAGCTCAACCTGAACGAGGCGGTTATGCGCACCAAGGTCATCCGGCCGGACCTGCACTAGCCGGTCCCGGCCGCCCGCCCCGGCGGCCAGACTGAGATCTGGCTCGATTTCAACCCGACCCGAACGAGCGGAAGTACCCCCGATGGCAGCAGGCGACACCACCATCACGATCATCGGCAACCTCGTAAACGACCCTGAGCTGCGCTATACGCCGACCGGCCAGGCAGTCGCGACCTTCCGGGTTGCATCGACGCCGCGGTACATGGACCGCGCCACGAACGAATGGAAGGACGGCGACTCGCTGTTCCTCTCCTGCAACGTGTGGCGGCAGGCGGCGGAGAACGTCGCGGAGAGCCTCCAGCGTGGCATGCGCGTCATCGTCTCCGGCCGGCTCCGGCAGCGGTCTTACGAGACGAGGGAAGGCGAGAAGCGCACCGTCTACGAGATCGAGGTCGACGACGTCGGCCCGTCGCTGCGGAACGCGTCGGCCAAAGTCAGCCGGTCGAGCAGGTCCGGCGGCGGCGGCTTCAACGGCGGCTCGTCTGGCCAGGGCGGCCAGGGCGGCCAGAGCGGCCAGAGCGGGTATGGTGGGGGCGCTGGCGGGCGTGCCGACGACCCGTGGGCAGCCGACCCCGCCGACAGCAGCTTCTCCGACGAGCCGCCGTTCTAGCCATCGCGCGCCTCGGATAGCCAGTAATCAGAAACCGACCATCCCCGCGCAAGCGGGGCTCTGCCAATCATCCCGGCCCAGGCCGGGACTGCGAAGGAGCACCACGATGGCCAAGCCACCGATTCGCAAGCCGAAGAAGAAGGTTTGCCTGTTCTGCCAGGAGAAGGTCACCAGGGTGGACTACAAGGACACCGGCCTTCTGCGGAAGTTCATCTCCGACCGCGGCAAGATCCGCGCGCGGCGGGTATCCGGTAACTGCACGCAGCACCAGCGCGATGTCGCCACGGCGATCAAGAACGCGCGCGAGATGGCGCTGCTGCCCTACACGAGCACGGCTCGCTAGGCCGGGGGAGGACTCGACCATGAGCGGTAAGCCGATGAAGCTCATCTTGACCCAGGAAGTGACCGGCCTGGGCGAGCCCGGCGACGTGATCGAGGTCAAGGCCGGATACGGCCGCAATTACCTCGTCCCGCGCAGCCTCGCGATGCCGTGGACTCGCGGCTCGGAGAAGCAGATCGACATGATCAAGCGCGCCCGGTCGGCCCGCGAGATCCGCAGCCTCGAGGACGCCAGGGAGGCCGCTAGCCGGCTCGGCAGCCTCAAGATCAGGCTGCAGACCCGGGCCGGGAGCGGCGGCCGTCTGTTCGGCTCGATCTCGACCGCCGACATCGCCGCAGCCGTCAAGAAGGCCGGCGGGCCCGAACTGGACCGCCGCAAGATCGAGGTGCAGAACCCGATCAAGACAGTTGGCTCGCACCAGGTCGCAGTGCGGCTTCACCCCGACGTGAGCGCCAAGATCGACATCGAGGTCGCAGCCAGCTGATCCGGCCTCGGCCAAAGTGACCTGAACTCCGGAGTGGCGCATCTGCCGCCTCTCCGGAGTCATGTGAATCGCCCGGTAAGTGCCGACTGGGGATAGTAGCTACGCGCGCGCTTCGCCTCGTGTCTCCTGCTGGTCGGTGTGTCCTGCTGGTCGGTGTGTCCTGCTGGTCGGTGTGTCCTGCTGGTCGGTGTGTCCTGCTGCCCTGTGTCTCTGCTGCTCGGTGTGGTCCTGGCCGCTCGGTGTCCCCTGCCGCTCGCGAGGAGGGCTGGACCTGCCGCGACGAGATGTCCCGGAGGTA
>Ga0335074_10010276_pt1 | contig 13085 bp, 9 predicted proteins | sample Lox_Sample_23_FD_206715 | JGI IMG/M metagenome (GOLD analysis project Ga0335074, IMG submission 206715) | Soil microbial communities from Loxahatchee National Wildlife Refuge, Florida, United States - Lox_Sample_2.3 | ecosystem: Environmental > Terrestrial > Soil > Wetlands | place: USA: Florida...
GCCCAACTGCAGGCGTTGGCGTACTCGCAGGGGAGCGACATCCACTTGGCACCCGGCCAGGAGCGTCACCTCCCGCACGAGGCTTGGCACGTCGTCCAGCAAGCACAGGGTCGCGTCCGCCCCGCGAGCGCCGAGGGTGGAAAGGCTGACGAGGACCCTGTGCTCGCCCACGAGGCGGACGTGATGGGTGCCAAGGCGGCTTTGGGCCCCGGGGGCGCCAAGGGAGCCACCGGGGCGGGGGGACCGGCCCCCTCTCCCTAACCCGGCGGCGCAACAGCGCAGTCCTGCTGTCCCGCCCGCGGCCGGGCCGTTCTCGCCTCCGGGCGTTCGCAGGCTTGGGCTACTAACGGGTGCAGACGGTGACGATGTTGGGCGCCTCGTGCAGTTCGACCGAGGAGTACCCCGCCGCAGGTATGAGGCGTTGCAGCTCGCCCACGGTGTAAGGCCGTGCCCGGTACAGGTTGGTCGCCTCTCCCGCGCGCGCCCCTTGGACGAAGGCTCGCAGGTAGCCATCATCGTCTAGGTTCGGCCAGGTATAAAGTGCTCGGCCGCCGGGGCGCAGGACCCTGTACATCTCCTCGAGGAGGAGAAATGCGTCCTCCTTCTCGAGATGTTGCAGGACGAGCACCGAGTACACGAAGTCGACGGAAGCGTCGGCGATGTCTGGCACGGCGGTGTCCTTGCAAAGCGCGTACCTGATGTTCGCGACACCCGCCAGGCGCCCTCCGGCGAGCTCCAGCATCCGGGGCGAGGCGTCGACGGCCCAAAGGGCCCTGCAGTGAGGAGCGAGGTGGCGCGCGATGCGCCCGATGCCGCAACCGAGGTCGAGCGCCGTCGTCGTCTCGTCGACGAAGGGGAGCAAGCGTCCCAGCTCATGGCGCCCGCTCGCGTCGAACTCGTCCTCGTCCGGCGTCAAGAGGATCTCGGCACGCGCATCGGCCTCGGTGGCCGGAGCCCACGCGTAGCGGGGGAGCCCGGGCGGTTGTTCGTGCTCCGCTGGGCTCGATGTCGCGCCTAACCTGCGGCTGAGCCCTTCGAGCCGCGCCGCTGCGCGCCGCATGCCGCCAGACACCTGCCCGAGTAAGGCTTTCTTGCTAAGACGCGCCGGCACCGCGTGAATGGTAGGACGAACCGGTGCTGCGCGGCTCAAACTCCCGCCGGCCGGGACGCCGGCCAGGGTGCCCGCGACAGCTCCGCCAGAGTCAGGAGCAGGGCATGCGTGCCTCGTTCGCCCCTTCCCTGCGCGCTGGTTGCCACGTAGAGCTGCTCGGCCAGGGCGAGGCCGGGCAATGACAATTTCATCCGGCGGGCCTCGACCAGCGCGATACCGAGATCCTTTATGAAGTGGTCGACCTTGAAGCCTGGCTCGAAGTCCCCGCGCAGCGCTCGCGGGCCGTAATTGTTGAGGGACCATGACCCCGCCGCGCCCGGGCCGATCGTTCCCAGGACCTTGGCCACGTCGAGCCCTGCCCGCCAGGCATAAAGCAGCGCTTCGCAAACACCGATCATGCCGGAGGCGATCGCCACCTGGTTGGCCATCTTGGTGTGCTGTCCGGCTCCTGGCCCGCCCTGGAGCGTCGCGGTCTTGCCCAGCCGCTCAAACACTGGCCTGGCCCGCTCGAGGTCCTGTTCCCGACCCCCGACCATGATCACGAGCGTCGCGTTGCGGGCGCCCACGTCCCCGCCTGACACGGGGGCGTCGAGCGATGCCACACCCTTGGCAATTGCCGCCCTGAAAATCTCCTCTGCCAGTGCTGGCTCGCTGGTCGTCATGTCGGCGATCACGGCACCTTCACGAGCGCCGCTCAGCACCCCGCCGCTACCGAGCACCGTTGCGCGGACGTCGGCGGGAAAGCCGACCATGGTCACCACCATGTCCGCGCCCTCGGCCACCTCCGCCGGCGTAGAGCACCACTCGGCGCCTCGCTCGACCAGCGGGAGGGCCCGTGCCCTCGTGCGGCTTGTGACCCTGAGGGTAAAGCCGGCTTCCAAGAGGTGGCCGCACATCGGAGCGCCCATCACCCCGGTGCCGACCCAGCCAACTGTAGTAATGGTTCCTTGGCCCATGGCGACCGACTCTACCGAGGCGCGCCACCGCTCCTGCTCCGCCGCGATCGGGCTTTCGGACCGAGGTCCCCATCGCCTCACGTTCAGGCTGGCGCCTCGGCCGTTTTGTCGTCCGCGTCTTCGCGTGGCGCCTCGCTGTGCCCGGTTTCATCGGCGGCCGGCCACCGCTCCGCCAGCTGGTGAGCCAGCCGGGCGTAATTGGAGGGCTCGGCTATGGTCACTACCAGCAGCGTTATCGCAAAGCCGAAGACCCCGTCACTGAAGGCCTCGACCCGCGATTTGCTCATGCCGCCCGACGCTGCCCGGCTTTGCTGGGCCTGCTCACGCAGCATGGCGAGATCCTGTCATGAGCCGAGTGGCCAGGCGAGCTCATTGGTCCGGCCCGTTCCAGTGCATAGCTTCCTCAGCGCTGCCTTTCCGGTCGCCCCGCTGCCGTAGCGGCCGGCCCTGCGGGCGCACCCCCAGGCCTCTTCGGGCCAGGCCGTGTGGTAGTTTCCCGTGCTGACGTGCTTGTGGCCGATGAAGACGGTGACGAGCTTCGGCTCTTTCCCACCTTCGGCCAGCCCAAAACGCAACGGAAAGGAGCCGGGTGAGGACGAGCTTGTTCCGCCAGGCCAGGGTCAGGTTGTCGCTGCCTGTTGTGATCAGTTTGGTTGCGGCCGTGCTTTTGACGAGCGAGCCGTCGTCGGCCACAACGCCGGTGCCGGCCGGCTCGTGGCCATACCCTAACGGGGACCTGGACAACACCCGCGTGGCCGCTGGCTCGACGATATCCGCGGCCAACGTTTCCCAGCTCCAGCAGGCGTGGGCGTTCAAGCTGCCCAAGGCCGTAGCCACCGGGCCGGGGAGCCTCGGTTCCCTCGTCGCCGGCCCTATCGTGTCCGGCGGTGAGGTTTACCTCCAGGACCTCGCGTCGAACGTGTACGCCGTCGACCTGGCTACGGGCGAGCTGGACTGGGAGTACGCGGCCAATTTGCCCAAGGGCAGCGAGCCGAGCCCCAATGGAGTCGCCGTCGCCGGCGGGAGGGTGTACGGGGCGACCCCTACAGCAGTCTTTGCCCTCAATGCCAGCACAGGACAAAGAGCCTGGCTCAACAGTGCCGTCCTGACCAAGGGCGAAGGCTTGTTCGGGATCCAGCCGGAGGTGGCAGACGGGCGTGTCTATCTGGCGAGCCAGTACGGGCTAGGTCCAGGCGGTGGCGTACTCGTTGCACTGAGCGCGGCCACAGGTCAATTGCTCTGGAAGTTCAACACTGTTCTTGGCGAGGACGCAGGAGTCGAGGCGGTGGGCTCGGGCTCGGGCGGCGCATGGGACACCCCGCTCGTGAGCGACGATGGCTCCGTCACCTACGGCACCGGGAACCCCTACCAACCGGCGGCTGCTGCGATCGCTCACCCGGCGGCACAGCTCTACACCGACAGCCTCGTCAACCTCGACGCGGCAACGGGGCAGCTGCGCTGGTATTACCAAGCCATCCCTGACGATTTCAGGGACTACGACATGGAGGCGTCCCCGGTCTCGACCACGATCAACGGCGGGCCTGCCGTGATCGGGGGCGGCAAGATGGGCTACGTCTACGCCATAAACGCCAAGACAGGCTCGCTCATATGGAAAACTGCCGTCGGCGAGCACAATGGCCATGACAATTACTCGGTGCTGGCGATGGAGCACAAGCTCACCCTTACGGCCCCTTATACGATCCTCCCCGGGTCTTTTGGTGGCATTTTGACCGATATGGCAGTGGCCGGTAACAGCGTGTACGTGGCGACCGACGACGTGCCCTTCACGGTCACCAGCCTGGACAACGTGTTCGGGCACTACACCAGCCCCGCTGCCGGAGAAGTGGAGGCTCTCAACCTCGTCACGGGCAAGGTCCAATGGGACACCAAGGTGGCAGATATGCCCTTGGGTGCGGTCACCATTTCAAATGACCTCGTCTTCACGACGCTTTACCACGGTGCCCTCTTGGCCCTCAACCGCACCACGGGCGCGATCGTGGACCAGATCCAGCTACCGACGTCCACTAATGCGCCCCTTGCCGTTGCCGGCAACACGGTGCTGGTCGCGGCCGGGGGCCCGACCCTTTACCTGGGCAGGCCGCTCAAGGGCGGCAACCCTCAGCTGGTGGCCTACACCGCGCCCTGACCAGGCTCCCAGGCGCGCCCGCAGCCGTCTGGCTCGCCGGGGTGGCCTCGGGCGCAGCGGCGCCCGGTGCCGGTGGCGGCCCGGTAAGAAGGCCTTGAGGAGCGGGCCGCTCGAGCCAGCCCGCCGGCGACTTGCGATCCCGAAAGTGCCCGGAGGGTGTGGGACGCCCGTGGGACGCCTCCGCTTTAGGTTCGCGGCGTGAGCTTTTCGGTGTTGCTGCGCCTGCTGCCCGGCCCGCTCGCGGCGGGTTGCCTCGTGGGCGAGCTGGAGGTGGTGGCTACCGGGGAGCGCGCGCTGGTGCGCAGCACGGAAGAGCTGGTGGCGTACCTGCGCGTGCAGGCGTTCGCCGCCCCCCGCTCGGCCGGCCGTGACACCGAAGACAGTGAAGAGAAAGGCGCCTGCCGCTATGACCGCTGACCGATCCATCTGCTCGAAACCCGCTCCGTGGCCGCGCCCCGCGCGGGCGCCTCACGCAGCGAACAAGGGCCGCCAGGCGCGGCCACGGTGGCGGGCGAGCCTTCGATTGGTTATCGCCGCCGCGGTCGCCGTCGTGCTGGCTCTGCCCGCGCCCGTGGCGGGCGCCGCTGGCCGCGGCGACGCTCGTACCGCGGCCGGTCAGGAGACTCTCCCGACGACGCTCCCGCCAGCCCCGCTGCGCTCGACGCTCGACGAGTCAGGGCTCGGGGGCCTTGTCATCAGCCCCCACATCGTGAACATAGGCCAGGTCGTCTCGATGACCATTGCGGGCCCGGTCAAATCAACGGGCACCTGCATCGGTTCCATGGGCAAGCCCTGCGTGACAGGGTTTAGCTGGGAGTTCGAAGGCGACCGGGTTGCGGGCTGCCACCCTCAGGACACGTTCTGCGACTGGAAAGCCACCGATGGCGACAGCGTGCCGCCCCAATGGCAGCTCATGACCATCGGGATCGGGAACTACATCGGGCCCGCCGACAGCGAGGACTATTACTACGTGTTGCCCGAGGGACGGGCGCTCAGCGGCTATGTCGTGAACGCTTTTGACAAAGGCGCGGCACACGTGCCGGTACAGGTCGATGGCCCAGAGTCCACGAAAGTGTTCACTAATGCGGATGGTTTTTACGACGTCATCCTCGAGCCCGGGACGTACCACGTCAGCCTGGCTATCGGCGCCGCCAGTTTCTTCGAGGCGAGCGAGTGCAGCCAAGGCACCAAGGAGGGCTCCAGCTGCGAGGTCGACCTGGAGGACCAAAGTGGGGTGGCCAGCTTCGCGGTAAAGGACCAGGTGGTCCACGGCACGATCGTGGGCTCCGATGGCAAACCGCAGGACGTGGTGCCCGTAAAGCTGACCGGGACCGGGTCGGTCGGCGGTTCGGTCAGCCTGACAACATTGACCGGCTCGGATGGGCGGTACGGCTTCGATGTGGCTCCGGGGACCTACACGCTGACGCCCGAGGTCCCGGGCCCCGACCAGTCCTTCGCCTTCGGGTACAGGGCGACCAGCTGCCCAACCGGTAGGAGCGAGGACGGCGCCTGCCAGGACCTCCGTGTCGCCTCCCGCCCCACGCCGGCAGTGGTCAACTTCGTTTACGGTTGCCCGGTTGGCGATGTTGCCCTGGATGACGTGGCCCCACCCGTGCCCTCCCAGTTCGGCATCGTCCCCACGAGCACGGTGAAACTGACCGGCAAGGGCTTTTGCCCCGGGATGACGGTCGACTTCGGGAACAACCTCGCCGAGGCGACCTCTGTCGGCACGAAAAGCACCATCGCGGTCAGCGACGCTGGCACGCACGCGGACGTCACCGTCCCCCGTTTGGCCACCAGCGGGACGGTGACCGTGACGTCGGCCAGCAAGACAGCGACCCTTGACGACGTGGCCGTCGACTCGTTCCGCAATGTGTACGGCTTCAGCTTCCCCAACCTTGCTCCCCCGCTCACGTTGCAGGAATTCGAACATGTCTTCACCAACGCAACCGTCGTGGTGCCCTTCAACGCCTGCCCGCCAGGTAACTGCCCGGATCACAAGACCGTGCTCGTACCGGGCGCGGTGGATGTTTTCAATGCCATCAAGGCGGAGGCCAACGGGGACTGCTTCGGGTTCTCTCTGGGAGCGGCTCGGCTCGGCCCCGGTGGCGACCTGGGCCCCGGCGACGTGCAAGCCGGTGCCGCCGATACCTGGGACATATTCAGGGGGTATACGGGCAATCCCAACGCCCCGGGGGCGACGCTCGACTTCATAAACCAGTTGCAGTTGACGCAGTGGTCCTTTGCGCTGCAGAGCGCTGAATACCAGGCACTGAGCAGCGGTGCGGGCGCCGCCAGCCAGATCGATGCGCTCCTCGGTAGCCCGCCATCAGAGAGCGGCGAGTACCAGGGCGACGCCATCGTCATCATCTTCCAGGGCCGGAGCGGCCATGCGATCCTGGTGTACGCCAAAGACGACGACGACTCCGACCCTGACCGCAGCGTCTATGACGTCTACGACCCCAACCAGCCCTTTGCCGCTACCGAGGACCACAACGCTGAACAGCACCGCGATGCACTGGCGAGGTCGCAGCTGACTATCGCCGCCGACGGTTCGTGGTCCTTTGCCGGCCTCGACTGGTCGGGGACGGCGTCCACGATCGGCGTGCTGTCGCCGTCTCAGGTCGAGGGCCTTCTCGAGCAGGGGCTCGACTATGTCCCGGTAGCGGGCCAGGTCAATGCCATCCCCGGCCAGGGGACCGTGATCTCCTCGCTCATTGCCCCAGACGGCCAGGCGGTTGACCTTTCCGCCGGCGCCAGCCAGGGCGTCTCGGTCTTGCCCGTCATCTCGGCTGGCAGGGCCACGGCGACTTTGCTGTTCAACGGGCCGGCGGGCACCTACACGGAGCGGTTGACGAGCAAGGGCCAGATCAACGAGACGCTGGAGCTGGACGGCTCCCAGTTCACCTTCAACGCCAGCGCCGGCACCGACTCGGTGACATTCGATACCGCTAACGGCACGATCAGCGTGGGAGCCGTGCCGGGCGCCAAACCGTCCGCCACCGCCGATATCGCGGTCGACCAGGGGCTACCCGGCGGCGCGCTGCAGGAGGCGAGCCTCGGCACGGCCCCGGGGACGGGGCCGGCGTCCCTCCAGTTCACGGGTTCGGGGCAGGCAATTGTGACTGCATCCCCCCACAGGGCCAGGAGCATCCAGCTGACACTGAGCGACCAGGCAGCCGGACGGCCCCCCAAGACCTTCAGCGCCACCGTGCCGGTGCCGCCGGGGGCGACGGCCACGGTCAACGCGCCCGCCTGGTCAGGTTTCAACGGTGGCAACCTCGCGGCGACCATCGCTACCGGCGGTGCTCCGGCCAAGACGGTGACGCTGCGTGACCGGGCCTCGGCCCCAGCGCAGCCGCGCCTGGGACAATTGCAGGTCAGTGGATCCGCTTTGCTCGTACCGGCCGTGCTGCCTGCACTACCTTCAGGGTCGACCGCGTCGGTGACGACCACTTTCCTCACTGCCAAGAAAGTGCAGCACCAGGTGGTGACGAAGTTGAGCGCCCTCGGCCGGGCGAGTGCACGTACCCTGCGCGTGCGTGTGCCGCGCCGGTCCTGGGGCCAGACCGCGACCGCTACCCTCATCGTTACCATCGCCGTCAGCGGGGAGGTGGTCACAAGCACGCGCACCCTCACTCTCCGCCGCCACCGCTGACCCCAGCGCCGACAAACGGGCAGCTCGGCGGCGCTCAGGCCGCCGGTGGGCGACTATCGTGCGGTTCAATGCGCGCCACGTACGGGAGGGTTCACGGCGGCTCGGGTGACCCCAAAGTGGTCTCACCCGAGTACCACCTGCGGCGGGCACGGCTGCTCGACCAACTCTCGCTCGCCCGTGTGGCACTGGTCGTGGCCGGGGGAGGCTACGGCAAAAGCCTCCTGGCCGCCGCGCTTGCGGCCGAGCTCGGCATCGCGTCGGCTCACGTCACGCTTGGCCCCGGCGACAGCGACGAGGCGGCTCTTGTCGCCCGCGTCATCGCCGCGCTGGCCCGGGGGCGCCTGGTCGACTCTGCCACTGCTGTCAGGGCTGTCCGCGCGAGCCCGGCACTTGCTATGGACGAGCTCGCCAACGCCCTCTCACGAGAACGCGGCCCGGTGCTCGTGGCGCTGGACGACGCCCACTTCCTCGGGCCAGGAGCAGCCGGGCTCGTGGCCGCATTCGGGGAGCAGCTGCCACCCGGCCACCGCCTTTTGGTCCTGGCCCGTCACCTGCCCGCCGCATTTGGCCACTTGGCTGCTCAAGCGGTCACAATGCATGCCGGCGAGCTGGCATTTTCGACCGAAGAGGTGGCCCAGTTGGCTCGCCTTAGCGGGCTGGAGCTGAGCACCATCGACGCCGAGGCGCTGTGCCGGGCGACCGCGGGCTGGGCCGCCGCCGTGCGCCTGGCGATCGCTTCGGTCGTCCGTTCGGCACAGCCTGAGGCGGAGCTGACCGCAGTCCTGTGCCAGCAAAAGCCGCTGCGCTACATCGTCACACGCCAGCTGTCCCACCTCGAGCACCCCTCTCGTGACCACTTCGTGCAGCTCGCCCACCTGCCGCGCGTGTCGCCGGAGGTGGCGGAGGCGGTTGCGGGCGACAAGTACTTGCTCGACCGGGCGGCCTCGGCGGGGCTCCCCTTGAGCGTGCGCCCGGACGGTTGGTGGGAGCTGCCGGCCCCGGTGCAAGAACTGGTCTGCCGTCACGCGGCGCTCCTGCCGGCTACGGCCCGGGCCGCGGCGCGCGTCTATGCCATGGCCGGCGAGCTCGCCGACGCGCTCTACGTGCTAATGCGGGCCGGCCAGGCCGATGACGCCGCCGCGCTCCTGGCCGGTATCTCGCCCCAGGAAGCGGACGACCTCGGCTACATGGAACTGCAGACGCTCCTGGACGCCCTCCCGGATCGGGCCGTCCAACGGCACGGGGCTGGGCTTCTCCACCTCGCCCGGGCGTGCGAGCCGGCAGCCCAGACGCGGCTGCGGGCGGCGACGCTAGAGCGCGCGGCATCGGCCGCCCATCTCAGCGCGGACACCGCTCTCGAGCGTGCCGTCCGGGCCGAAATGGCCCGGGACCTGGCCCGTGACGGGCGCCCGGGCGAGGCTGAGGCGCTCGCGGAGGAGTTGTTGTTGCAGGTCGGCCCGGAGGAGCTGGCCACCCGGGCGCGCCTGCTCGATGTGCTGGGACGAACCGCGGCGTGGCGTCGTGAGCCCGCGTTGCTGGCCCGGGCAGAGCGGTTGCTGCGCGAGGCGCATGCGTTGTGCCGCCGGCTCGGCCTGCGCAGCTGGGCCAACCAGGTCGTACTGCCACTCGGGAATGGCGTTTATTTCACTCAAGCCCGGTACCAGCAGGCGGCCGAATGCCTCGAAACCGGCCTCGCCGAGCTGCCCAGTCGCAGCCGGCACCGTGGCATCATCCTTTGTTTTTTGGCCGACGTGCTTGTCGACTGGGGGCGCTTCGCCGACGCCGAGGCCGCAGTCGAGGAGGGACGCCGCCTCGGGGCATTGCTCAATGACCGCCGGCTGCGCGCTTACGCTTTGTGGTCGGCAGCCAACCTCGCCTCGGCTATGGGAGACGCCAGGCGCACCTTGGCGGAGCTACGCGCCGCGGAGGACGAGCGAGATGACTGGTTCGTGCACTCGACCGGGGCGACGTTCCTAGCTGATGCTGCTGACTTGCTCGACCGCGTGGGCGAACGTGAGGCGTCGCTGGCTTACTTGGAGCGCGCCCGCGCTCGGCGCGACGAGTCACCAATAGATTTCGCCATAGCCGAGGCGGCTGTCCTGGCCCGTTCCGGACCTCCGGCTGAGGCCGCACGCTGCCTGGCCGCAGCAGCTCAAATGCCCCGCCTGCAAGCGCGTGAGCGCTGGCGGTTGACGCTGCTGACGGCCTATGCGCAGGCCCGCGGGCACGACCCACGCGCCGGCGCCACCGCCGCTCTCGCCTTCCAGCAGGCGGCGGAACTGGGCCATCCATCGCTCCCTTTTGTGCGCGAGCGGGCACTGGCCGAAAACCTCGCCGGCCTGGTGGCAGCGGCAGGGGCCGTGGCCGGCGGCGAGCTCGCCTTCCCGCACGGCCCCCTGGCGGTGTCCGTACTCGGGCGTTTCGAGCTGCGCCGGGCCGGTGGGCTGGTGAAGCTTCCGCCCGGCAAGCCCGCGCAGCTAGTGAAACTGCTTGCCGTTTCTGGTGGCCGCCTGCTCTCCGAAGCCGCCATCGAGGCCCTGTGGCCGGAGGTCGAGCCGCACAGTGGGCGCAAACGCTTGCGCAACACCTTGAACCGCTTGCGCGCCGCAGGCGCGGACCTGATCGTGCGAGACGGCGATGTCCTGGTGCTTGGGAGCTCCGATGTCGATGCCTACGACTTCGAACAGGAGGCGCGTGCCGCACTGGACGGTCGTGAGGCCGGGGCGGCCGGCCGGGCCCTTTCTCGTTACCACGGGCCGCTCCTGCCCGATGACCTGTACGAGGAATGGGCGGCGGCACCTCGCGAACGCCTCCGGCGGCTGTTCGTCGCCGTGGCCGATGCGGCCGCGGCCGCGGCCGAGGCGGGCGGCGATGTCGATGAAGCGTTGCGGTGCGTGGAACGAGCGCTCGAGCTCGAGCCCCACGACGAGGCCCGCTATTTGCAAGGCGCCAAGCTGCTGCTCGACCAGGGCCGCCGTGGAGCGGCGCTGGCACTGCTGAGCAGGGGCGAGCGTGCGCTCGGCGAGCTCGGTGTGCTCCCTTCCGCCGCCCACTCCAAGCTCGTAGGCACCGCCCGAGACCGAAGATAGCGTCCTTCAGCGAGAACCCAGCTGGCCAACCCTAGGGGCAGTGCCGGCGCACGCGTACGGCCCGGCGCCACCGGGAAAATGGGCCCTGAGCGCGCTCAGGGCACCTCGAGATAGCCCGGGAACTCCTTGCCCGGCGCCCCGGGTAGCCAGGCGCTGGCTCATTACGCCGGCGACCGCGCCGTCTCCCGGCCAGGACTGCCGCGCTGAGCGCGGCGATCGCCACCGTTACGGCGCCTGAGCCCGTGAGGGTGGCCCGGGCGCCTACGGTCGCGACGATAGGCCCGCCGAGAGCGGTGCCGATCGGCGACGCCGGGACGGTGAACATGGCACTCGCCGCCGCGACCGGTGCCACCAGCCCCGCCGGGGTGTCGCGCTGGATTATTGCTCGCTTGAAGGGAAGGAACGGCCCGTAAAACAAACCTCCCGCGGCCAGCGCGCCGAGCCCGACCGGTACCGAGGCGACCGGCCCGAGCGGGACGAGGCACGCGCCCCAGCCGAGCACCGAGAGCACTACGACACGCCAGACGCCCAAGCGCTCGACATGAGAGGCGCCCAGTGCGCCCGCCGCCGCCCCGATGGAAAATAGGGCCCAAAAGCCGCCAAGGACTCCGGCTCCGGCCCGCAGCACAGAGTGGACATAAATAGGAAGCGCAACTTCCACCGGTCCATAAACACCGAAGAAAAAGACACACAGGATGGTGATACCGACCACTGAAGGGAGGCCCGCCAGGGTGCGCAGGGCGGTCATGGAACTTGAACGCGCCTCCAGTTCCCTCGCGGGCGGTGGCAGTAAGCGCCTGCTCGCGTAGGCGGCGACGACCAAGAGCACGAAGCTCGCTGCGTCAGCGGCGATCGCCGCGGCTGCTCCGGCGGCGGCGATAAGCCCACCCGCGAGCGCGGGCCCGACGATGCTCGCCCCGAAACTGGCCAACGTCACAAGCGAATTGCCGGCGAGCTGCTCCGTAGGAGGCAGCAGCTCCACCACCGCAGCTAGGTCACCTGATATCCCGAGCAGGCCGAAAAGCGAGGAAATGCCGAGAAGAGCGATGTACAGCGCCGGGTCGAGCAGGCCGGTCGACGCCAACGCGGTCACGGCCCCCAGGGCCACGGCCCTGAGGGCGGCTTCGGCAAGCACGAGCTTGCGCCCGTCCCAGCCGGCGAAGAACCGGCCGAGCGCGAACCAAGCCGCCACTCCCGGGAGGTAGTAAGCCGCTATTGCACCCCCGACGACCAGGTCCGTGCTGCGCCCGTGGGCGACCGAGATCGCCAGCCAGGAGACAGCGACGGCTGCCATGCCGTCGCCGACGGCGGAGAGCCCGTACCCAGCGACCAGGATTGCGAAGGCACGCCGCCGCAGGGGCGCGAAGGTCCGCCCCTTTAGCCAGGAGCGCCCCACACCCATCATTGTGCTCCTTTCCGCCGGCCGCCGGTGCCCAATCCTCCCCTCGGCCGCCACCCGCGCCCTTTTTAGCCGGCCCTCCTTGGACCGGTACGCATAAGTAATGACGGATGGCTACGGGAAACGTGACGGGGGACAGGGCGCTGTCGCCCGCCGGACCGTTTTTGTGCTCCCGGCCCTTAGCCAACGGCGCTCAGGTGGTCATTATGATCGAGCGGCATGCACCGGGACGGCGACGCCGGGCGGGGGGCTCAGCATCCAATGCGCAACGTTGCGCTATGGACGCTCGTCTTTTATGGTGGCGCCCTGGTCCTGGTTGAGCTCATCAAGGGAAAAGTGGCCGGAGTCGTGCTGGCGGCCCTTGGTGGCGTCGGCTTGGCCGTGGGTGCGGCGACAATGGTGGTGGTACGGGGCCACCAACGAAGACGTGGCTCCTCCCAAGGGTTATGGCTCGCTTTGGCGCTCGGAGCGGTAGCTGCGACTGCCGGGATTGTTGCCTTGGTCGACGCGGTGTTCCGGCTGGCGAGCCGGTAGGCGGCCTAGCTGCTGCGACGGAGCGCCTCACGCCGTTGGTCTTCATAACTTGCCTTAACGCCAGCAAAGTCCTTCGCGCCCCAACGGTCGCGCAGTTCGATGAGCACCGGCTCTACGATGGCACGGCTCTCCGGCTTCCCGATCTTGTCACCGAGGGTCACCATGGCGCTCGCCAGTGTCGCATAAGCCCGG
>Ga0335074_10010277_pt1 | contig 13084 bp, 10 predicted proteins | sample Lox_Sample_23_FD_206715 | JGI IMG/M metagenome (GOLD analysis project Ga0335074, IMG submission 206715) | Soil microbial communities from Loxahatchee National Wildlife Refuge, Florida, United States - Lox_Sample_2.3 | ecosystem: Environmental > Terrestrial > Soil > Wetlands | place: USA...
AATCGAACCGCCGGTGTGCAACATGAAAGCGTCGACAACCTGCGGCGAATACGGAATCTCCATCTGCAGCTCCTCGCGTGTGCTCAGGCTGCCTTCCATGAGTTTACTTACGTAATAGGGCGAGTGCACCAGCAGCACCTCCGACTCGCTGGCCGGCTCCGGCGCAAGGAAGTCGTTTTCCTCCGCTACGTGCTCCTGCAACAGTCGCTCACGAATCAGCCGGAACTTGTCGGCGCGGAAGATGTGCTCACCGATGGGAAGAAAGTACTTTTCGCTATAAATCAGCTTGAAAGGCAGCATGGGCCGACGGTCTGGCAACACAAGTGAACGTCGAATCCCTATTCTATCCCCGACATTCATTTGGAGCAGTCAAAGGTTCCCGTATAGTGTGTCATCCTGAGCGAAGTGAGGCGCTAGCCGAACCCATTCGAAGGACCCCTATATGCCAAGCCCTTCCCGGATTTTTGAAGCGTGCGGAATCACCGCGAGAACACCACCCCATGCGGCCGTCCCGATCCTGTCCATCCATGCGGCCACTGGCGATCGGCAAAGTTGAATCCCGGCTTCCCATCGGCATCGTGAAAGGCCTCATCCATCGTCAGCACTCCTGTAGACGTGTCGAACTTCAACAAGTACAGCCGAGGCTCGTCGCCGGTCACCACCACTCGCCCGGTCTTCGCGTCCCATCCCGTCCAGTGCGGCCGGAAGGTGTCGCCGATTTTGAGCCGCGATACTTCCACCGGCTTGGTCGGGTTCGCGATATCCAGCACGATCAATCCGTGGGTGATAGGAACGCTCTGAATCAGATAATGCCCGACGATGGTGGGAACACCGCACCAGCTTCCCGGAAAGGTGTGGACCAGCTGCGAAGTCGGCTCGCCTTCCTTCACTCCGGTGATGCGCTCGATGCCGCAGCCCAGCGTCTGCACAAAGATCGAGCCATCCGGCCCCAGTCGCGGTTCTTCCGGGCTGATCTGTCCGTAATGGTTGTCCCCAGTGTCGAAGTAAAGGGTCTTCAGCAGCTTCAGGTCGGAGAGCCGCCACACCTGAAAGGTCACGCCGTTAAACGCATAGTCGTCGTGCATGGACGAGTTGGTCGAGACCACGCGGTCGATGTCGTGCAGCACGACCAGGCTATAGGGCGTGAGCAGCGCATCGGGAAACGCTGGATCGGCGCTGCTGGCCGAGCGAATCACTTTGCCGGTGTCGTCAATCTCCACCAGCCCGCCGGTCACCGCCATCGCGCCGTCCATCGCGTGGTGCCCGCTGGGTTGCGCGTGCTGAAAGGTGACGAGCACGTGCCCATTGGGCAACCGAAGATACGAGTGCGGATGGGCGTAGCCGGCCATGTCGGTAAACGAGGTAACGAGCTTCGGGTGCAGCGGATTGCGCACATCGAAGATGAAAGTCCGTCCCGCCATATGATCGTTGGCAAAAAGCATGCCGCTGGCCGGCATCTCGTATTCGGTGTGATGGACTTGCTGCGTCTGCTGATCGGTGACCAGCGTCGTCATCAGCTTGCCGTAGGTCGGCGAAGCCGGGTCGGCATCGATGACGGCGAGGAAGTCATTCCCTTTCTTCGCCACGTCCCCAGTCCAAGCGAACAGGTAATGGCCCGACGCCGTGGCGGGCTGCTGCGACTGCATGCACGTGCCGACACTACAGATCAGAAACACTACGAAAATAAAGCGACGCATGACGATCTCTCCCCGTGGACAGAATATGACCGCGAGAGTCCCCAATGCCGATGTTGCTGAAACAAGGATTGTACGCCCTGTCTGCTCGCCCGGCGTGGACTTGCCGTGCGAGCCTCAGCTAATTTCAAGCCGCACCACCTGATCGCCGGATCGCACCCTGGGTTGACAAGGAACAAATTTGGAGTAGATTTCTGTTCGGATAGAGCCATCCTCAGGAGAACCGCGTTATTCATGACCGTTTGTGCTTGTGGCCGCATCACGAATGGCAAGCGACCGGTGTGCGATCGATGTTCTGCCTTGCTGGCCCTTGGCTTGACGCAGAATGCAACGCAAATGGAAGTCAAAGATGCTTATCGCCTCCTGGCAAAGGTATGGCATCCTGATCGCTTCCAGGGCGATGAAGACTTACGACTGAAGGCGGAAGAAAAACTCAAGGAGATCAACTCCGCCTATCAGGTGCTCATCACAACTGCGGCAGCCGACACCGCTAGCGAGTGGTCACAGCAAACGTCCACAAGTTCACAAGCAGAAGCCACCTGGGCAGCGCAAGGTTCGAATGGCGCTTCGGGAAAAACGCCCCCATCCGGATGGGATTCAACCGGAGCAGCTCGGCAAACCAGACCCACGGCTGAGAGCGCAGCAGGGACGGATTCGCGCGTGTCCTATCCATGTTCCGTTACCCGGCATTCCGACGCCTCGCTGCCGAGGAAGCGCCGCGCCAGCCTGGCCTGGACCGTCACTGTGGTGGCCGTCCTCGTTGCCGGGGGGATTTGGCTGAATGTGCGCTTCGGCCACCCTTCGAGTGTCAATTCCGCCGCACGCGAAGCGGCGAAGCCTCTTGCCGAGAGCCCACACCCGCAGGCAAAGGGGAGCGGCGCAGCTCTGGCTGCGGATATTGGCCAGCAGGCTAGCAAGCACAGCCAGAATTCGAAGAACGACCTGACTCGACCTGCAGGAAAAACGAGAGCGGGCTCGGCCACAAAAGACGCCACATCGCCCAGAAGTTCGCTGCTGATTTATCCCTCTGACGATCCGCAGGTTCCCTATTTTACCGTCGGCTCGACCACCAACGATGTTATCCGAGTGCAAGGCGCTCCCAGCCGTCGCACCGAGAATCTCTTTGCCTATGGCTTATCTGAGGTCCATTTCAAGGATGGCCGGGTCGAGTCCTGGCATGTCGATCCCAGCTCACCCCTGAAAGCACGCATGCCTGAGCAGTGAAATTTCCCTTTGCTATTTCGCAAACCTGCTGCACACTTTGGCGATTTCACACCAGGAGGGTTTACCTATGAAGCAAGTTGTGCGGCTGACCCTCATTCGCACCTTTCGCATGAGTGGGAGTTCACGAACTACACAACTCGCGGGTGCGGGTGATCGCCGGGATTTGTTTTAATATCCCCTCATGGCTTCGGCCGTTCAAATTGCCTCCCTGCGCCGTGCGGCGCGCCACAACGTGCTGGCCACCGCCGGCGCGGTGATGGTCCTGATCTTCTTGATCTGCGCGCTCTTCGCCCCCTGGATCGCACCCTACGATCCTGCGCATATCGATCTGCCGCAACGTCTGATAGGTCCATCGCTCTCGCACTGGTTTGGCACAGATGAACTCGGCCGTGACGTTCTTTCGCGCATCGTCTACGGCGCGCAGCTTTCGATGCTGGTTGGCGGCTGCGTCGTTGCCGCGTCGCTCACACTCGGGCTGATTTTCGGATCGATCGCCGGTTACTATGGCGGGGTCACCGATCGCTTGCTCAATGTCGTGGTAATGAACGCCTTCATGTCGTTCCCCGGAATCCTGCTGGCCATTGCCTTCGTCGCGTTTCTTGGACCGGGAATCTTTAACCTGATCTTCGCGCTTTCGCTCGGAGGATGGGTGGGCTACGCGCGCCTGGTTCGCGCGCAAGTCCTGGCCGTGCGCGAGCGCGAATTCGTCGAAGCCGCGCGCGCTCTGGGCGCCAGCGATCTGCGCATCATTGTCCGCCACATCCTGCCCAACATTATTCAACCAGTCATCGTGCAGGCCGCCATTGGCATGGCCGGCGCAATCCTTGCTGAAGCCACCATGAGCTTCCTCGGCCTGGGTGTGCCACCGCCTGCTGCCAGCTGGGGCTCGATGCTGAACGATGCCCGTTCGCACCTCTTCGACTCGCCGCATCTGGTGCTCTTCCCTGCTGCCGCCGTGATGCTCGCCGTCCTGTCCTTCAACTTCATCGGCGACGGCCTGCGCGATTACCTGGATCCAAGGTCGCGAATCGAAGTGGGAATCTAGAAGCGATTAGCGATTAGCGATTGGTGATTTGCGATTAAGGATTAGCGATTGGCCGACGCCGCAGCGCCCACGGCGCGGCATAAGAAAGCCCACCGTTTCAACGGTGGGTGGGCGGAAGAAAAGAAGTCGAGTCCCCCGGGGACGTCACGTCCGTGATTGGCGCGATTCGCGCGCCTCGGGCGCGGCATAGGTTGTGCCGTGCCCAAGGCACTCGGCCCTCAATGCCACGCCTACCCACCTCTGAAGAGGTGGGCTTTCTTATTTCGCGCCCGTGGGCGCTGCGGCGTTGGCCAACTGCTAATCGCTAATTGCTTCCTTCCCGGCGTGCTAGCATCGAATCCTTATGCCAACAACCGAAACTGCCTACCTCGGCGGCGGATGCTTCTGGTGTGTCGAAGCTGCCATTAAGCAGCTGCAGGGCGTCATCTCCGTCCGCTCCGGATACATGGGCGGCCGCGTCGCGAATCCCACGTATCAGCAGGTCTGCTCGGGCAAAACTGGCCACGTCGAAATCGCCGAAGTCACCTTCGATCCCGCCATCATCAGCTTCAACGACCTGCTGCACGTCTTCTTCACTCTGCACGATCCCACCACGCTGAATCGGCAGGGCAATGATGTCGGCGAGCAATATCGCTCCGTCATCTTCTACCGTGACCAAGCGCAGAAGAAAGTCGCCGAAGAGGTGATCGCCGAACTGACTCACGACAAGGTCTTTAGAGACCCGATCGTCACCGCTGTCGAGACGGCGTCTACTTTTTACGTCGCCGAGAACTACCATCAGGATTACTACGCGAACAATCCCAACCAGCCTTATTGCATGTTGGTAGTCGAGCCCAAGGTGAAGAAGATCCGCGCCAAATACGCCCAGCGTCTGAAAGCGTGAATTCACCACGGAGACACGGAGAGCACAGAGTTTTTCTTGAGCGGTTCTAGAGAGGTTATTAGGCGCAATCCGGATCGCGTTTTCCTGCTTTGGTTTTCCGTGCCCTCCGCGCCTCCGTGGTGAACCAGCCTTTCCCAAACCCGTTATAATAGGAAGTTTCGGCAGCAGATTTTGAACCAATCTGTGGGATTGGCTTCCCTTGCTGGGTTCTGGGCCATGTCGAACGAAAGTATCACGGTACGCGGGGCGCGCGTTCACAATCTGAAGAACATCGACTTCGAGATCCCGCACAACCAGCTCACGGTGGTGACCGGCGTCTCGGGCTCAGGCAAGTCGTCGCTCGCATTCGATACCATCTACGCCGAAGGCCAGCGCCGCTACGTTGAGTCGCTGTCGGCGTACGCCCGTCAGTTCCTGGAGCGCATCGAAAAACCCGATGTCGACGTGATCGACGGCATCGCGCCGGCTGTCGCCATCCGCCAGAAAAACACAACCCGCAATCCCCGCTCGACGGTTGCGACCGCAACCGAGATCTACGACTACCTGCGCCTGCTGTACGCTCGCGTGGGTCGCACGTATTGCCTCAATTGCGGCCAGGAGGTGAGGGAGACCCACCCCATCGCAGCAACGGCGGGCACGCCGGGCGCCCCGAGCACGCGCGTGCAAGTCTTCTTTCCGTTACAGCCGCCGCCGAAGCCAGCGCAGCCGGAGAAGGTCAAGGGCCGCCGCGTCACAAAAAAGAAAACTGTCAAACCTGCGGACGACTCCCTGCTAAAGGATCGTCTCTTCGAGTTGCGCAAGCGCGGTTACAACCGCCTCTACCAGAACGGCCAAATCTTCGAATTCTCCACGCCGGAGTCGCTGCTCGATCTGAACTTCGCCGAGCCGGTGCTGGTGCTGATCGACCGCATTTCCGTCTCAGCCGACGCGCGTCTTCGCATCGTCGACGCAGTCGAGCAAGCATATCGCGAAGCCGGCGAGGTGATATTCGAGACCGCACCGCGCCCAGACGAAGCCGTTCAGCATTTTCGTTTTTCGCAGCGCTTCGAGTGCAAGCAGTGCAACATTCGCTACGAAGAGCCCGAACCACGCTTGTTCTCGTTCAACAATCCCTATGGCGCCTGTCCGCGCTGCCAGGGCTTCGGCAACACCATCGACTTCGATCTCAACCTGGTAATTCCTAACAAGACATTGACGCTTGCTGCAGGAGCGATTGAACCCTGGACCAAGCCGAAATACCGCCCGCTGGCAACGGAGATGAAGCGCTATGCCCGCGCCGCCGGCGTGCCGCTCGACGTTCCCTGGCAGGACTTGACGCCGGAGCAGCAAAGCTTCATCGTCGGCGGCGACGGCAAGTTCTGGGGAGTGCGCGGTTTCTTCGAGCACCTCGAGCGCAAGAAGTACAAGCTGCACGTGCGCGTCTTTCTCAGCCGCTATCGCGGCTATTCGGTTTGCTCGGAGTGCAGCGGACTGCGCCTTCGCCGTGAAGCTCGGCAGGTCCGCATTGGCGGCAAGAACATCTGCCAGGTAACCGCCATGACAGTGGAAGAAGCCACGCGCTTCTTTTTACAGTTGCAGCTGTCGCGTCAGGAGTCCGACATCGCCAGCAAGCTGCTGGAAGAAATCAACGACCGCCTGCGTTACTTAAATGACGTTGGCCTGGAGTACCTCACGCTCGATCGTCTAGCTTCGACCTTGTCGGGCGGCGAGGCGCAGCGCATTCAGCTTGCGACCTCACTCGGCTCGCGGCTGGTCGGCACGCTCTACGTCCTCGACGAGCCCTCCATTGGCCTGCACAGCCGCGACACCGCGCGCCTCATCAAGATCCTTCACGACCTGCGCGACCTGGGTAATACGATCCTCGTGGTCGAGCACGACAGCGAGATCATGCGCTCCGCCGACCGCATCATCGATCTCGGTCCCGGTGCAGGCGAGAACGGCGGCCGCCTGATCGCGGCCGGCAATTACGACGAAATCCGCCACAACCAATCGTCACTCACCGGCCGCTATCTTAACGGCGATTTGCGCATCCAGCTTCCTGCGGCACGACGCCATGGAACTGGCCGAAAGATCCAGCTGGTGGGCGCGCGCGCCCACAATCTGAAGCGCGTCAACGTCGCCATCCCGCTGGGCATGCTGGTCTGCATCACCGGCGTCTCCGGGTCGGGCAAGTCAACTCTTGTCCATGATGTCCTTTACAACGCGCTTGCGGCTGAGAAAGGGCAGGTCACCGGAGGTCCGTCTGCCGAAGTCGAGCGCATCACGGGCGCCGAATGGATCGACGAAGTCGTGCTCGTCGATCAATCGCCCATCGGCCGTACCCCGCGCTCCAATCCCGTCACCTACATCAAGGCCTTCGATGCCATTCGCGATCTTTTTGCCTCGCTGCCCGAGAGCGAAAAGCGCGGTTACACCTCCGGCCACTTCTCGTTCAACATTCCCGGGGGCCGGTGCGAAGTCTGCCAGGGCGACGGCACGGTAACGGTTGAAATGCAGTTTCTCGCCGATGTCGAGCTGATCTGCGAAGAGTGCAAAGGCACGCGCTACAAAGCGGAGACCCTTGAAGTTCGCTACCACGGCAAGAACATCCACGATGTCCTCGAGCTTACTGTGAAAGAGGCGCTGCACTTTTTTTCCGGCGTGCCCAAAATCGTTGAAAAGCTGCGCGTGCTGGAAGAAGTCGGCCTGGGTTATCTGCGTCTCGGCCAATCGGCGACCACGCTCTCCGGTGGCGAAGCGCAGCGCATGAAGCTGGCCGCGCATCTTCAGCCCAAGCTACGCGACATCGGCAAGCCGCGTAGCGAGCGGGACAAGCGGCAGCCGCGCACGCTCTACATCTTCGACGAGCCGACCACCGGCTTGCATTTCGATGATGTCAGTAAGCTGTTGGCCGCTTTTCGCCGTCTAATCGAAGCAGGTGGCTCCATCGTGGTCATCGAACACAATCTCGATGTCATCAAGATGGCCGATTGGGTCATCGATCTCGGCCCCGAAGGCGGCGCGCGTGGCGGCGAAGTTGTCGCCCTGGGCCCGCCCGAGGCCATCATCGGCGCACCCAACTCATACACGGGACAGTGGCTGGCGCGCGTCTTGCCGCATAATGGACATCAGCAGTCCTAAGTGAAACGGTAATGTCGTTCCATCGAATCACGGCTCTGCTGTTCGCCCTCGCCTTCGTGGGTGGCGCGATCTGCGTCTCCGCGCAAGAAAGCAAGCCCACCATTCGTCATCATCTCGTTGCGGAACCTGACGAGAATGCCACGCCGCCCGAAGTCGCGCAGGCGGAAGACGCGATGCAAAAGGGTGACTTCACGGCAGCCGAAGCCCTGCTGCAAAAAGCCGTCGTCGCCAAGCCCAACGACTACCGTGCATGGTTCGATCTTGGATATGTCTATGCCCATACGGAACGGCTGCGGGAGGCAATCGATGCCTACCGCAAAGCCGTCGCCGCCAAGCCCGATGTCTTCGAGTCAAATCTGAATCTCGGCCTGCTTCTGGCGAAAAGCGGAGACAATGCCGAAGCTGCCAAGTATCTGCAGGTTGCAACTCAACTGAAGCCGACAGATCATCCCGAGGCGAGTCTGGCGCACGCCTGGCAAGCACTCGGCCGTGTTGAGGAATCGACGGCACCGCAGCAGGCTCTCTCGGCTTATGCGGAAGCCGCCAAACTCTATCCCAAAGACCCGGAGCCGCACATCGCCGCCGCAGCACTGCTCAGCAATCAAAAAGACTTTGACGCCGCTGCTCGCGAATATCACACTGCGTTGCAACTCGATCCCACCTCCGAGCGCGCTCTTTCAGGGCTGGTCGATGTTTACGTGACACAGAAGAAGTACTCTGATGCGGAAGCTGGGTTGCGCAACTTGCTGGCGTCCGATCCCCAGAACGGCGCAGCTCATATGCAACTGGGGCGCGTGTTGCTGGCTGAAGGCAAGAACAGCGAGGCCGCTGATGAGTTCAAAACCGCCTTGCAAGCCAATCCCAACGATCCTCATGCCGCTCTCGAACTCGGCACACTCTACGTCAAGGCCAACAAAGACGCGGAAGCCGAGCAGCAGTTCCGTGTAGCCGTGCGCGAACTGCCGCAGGATCCCGAGCCACACTACGCCCTCGGCACGCTTCTGATGTATGAGAAGAAATTTCCCGAGGCACAGCAGGAGTTGCTGATGGCGGTGAAGCTCAAACCTGATCTGGCCGACGCCTACGGCAATCTGGCGATCGTTGCCGCTTCCAATAAGGACTACACGCTGGCCCTGCAGTCGCTGGACAGGCGGGCGCAGTTTCAGCCCGAAACGCCAGCCACATATTTTTTACGTGCGACGACCTTTGACAACTTGAAAGCCATCCCCCAGGCGGTGGAATATTATCAAAAGTTCCTGGCGGTCGATGGCGGCAAGTTTCCCGACCAGGAGTGGCAGGCGCGACATCGCCTGATCGCGATCGACCCGCGACACGCCGACAAGTACGAAGTGAAAAAGTAGTATGCGAGCCTGTGTCTCATGCGCGGCCATTCTGCTGATGCTCAGCGGCGTACTGCTGGCGGGGCCGGAAACCGCCGAGCAACTCAAGGCTCGGGCCGACGCAGCGCATGGCGGCGAACAAGCCAAGCTCTGTCTGGAATTTGCGCGCATGGAGCTAGAGAGCTCCAACGACCTTTTCACCGACGGCCAGGTGGATAAGGCGCAGGCCGAGATCCGCGAAGTTGTTGACTATTCCCGCAAAGGCGCTGATGCCGCTTCTGCTTCGGGCAAGCAGCTGAAAGAAACCGAAATCAAGCTGCGCAAGCTGGCCGAACGCATGCACGACATCGGCGAGTCCTTGGCTTTTGAGGATCGACAACCCGTAAAGCATGCGGTCGATGAGATTCAGCAGATCCGCTCGGATCTGATGGTCAGGATGTGGGGACCGCAAGCCGAACCGAAAGGCAAATCATGAAGCCACATCGACTGCAATGCGCCATGTTTTTGTGTGCACTTCTCGTCGGCTGGGCAGGGCAGAGCTTGGCGCAGCGGCGCGATCCGCTGAACGAAAAAGAAATTGACGAGATGCGCGAATCGGCGGATTGGCCCGACAAGCGCCTGGAATTGATGGTCCAGTTTGCGCGCGAGCGCATGAACAAAATCGACCAGCTGCGCGCCGATGCCAAGGATGCCAAAGATCGGCCCTTGCAAATCCATGATTTGCTGGAGGACTTCACCGCGATTCTGGACGAGATCGAAGACAACGTGGAAATGTACGGCTCGCACAAGGCCGACATGCGCAAAGGCCTGACCCTGATTATCGAAGCCAACAGCGAATGGCAGAACAAGCTGCGGCAGTTAAAGGAGCAGTCGCCGCCGGAGGAGCTGGATCAATATTCCTTTGTCTTGGCCAATGCCACCGACGCGGTCAGCGACATGGGAGACGACACCCGTCAGGAATTGCAGGAGCAGAACCAGCTGGCGAAGGAGAAAAAGCTGGTCAAAGTCTACTCCGAGCGCAAGGACTAAGCTGCCTCCGGTTCCATACGCATCGGCTGGAGAACCTGGCAAAAACACAAAAGGCCGCCAAACTTTCCCCCTGTGGCGGCCTTACTGTTTGTCGTACAACACAACTACTTAGGTGAAAGTAGCGCACCTTCCTGTGAATTTCAATAGCACGAACACCTTAGTACCTGCCTCAACAACCCACCCTTCACGCGACTCGTGGTACGTTAGTGACATATTGCGCGAGAACGTTCACCAGATTTTCCAGCGCAGCTATCGTGAACTGCGTCCCCGAGCTCCCATGCCGGAGTTTCGTGTGGAGTTTTACGCCTTCGCCAACGTTAACAACACGATCCGCTTGCGCGAAGATGTCATCCACGTCCGCATCTCCGACCTGCTGGAGGGCTCGCCGGAAAGCATCATCGAAGCCATCGCCCATATCCTGTTAGCCAAGATTTATCGCCGGCCGATCCAGCCGCTGCACGCCACGCGCTATCGCCGCTATGTTTCCAGTCACGATATGACTGCGAAAGCGCACCTGTTGCGCCAGGCGAGAGGACGCAAGCACATCGCCTCCGCTCGCGGCTGTATATACGACCTGGACCAGATTTTCGAGGATCTCAACCAGCGCTTCTTTTATGGCCTGCTGGCTCGCCCGCAGCTGACCTGGAGCCGGGTCCGAGCGCGCAACAGTCTCGCGCACTACGATCCGGCGCACAACGCAATTGTGGTCAGCCGCGTCTTCGATCATCCCCAGGTGCCACGCTACGCGGTCGAGTACATTGTTTACCACGAAATGTTGCACCTTAAGCATCCTGTAAAGCTGCGCGGCAGCCGGCGCTGCGTCCACGGTCCCGAATTTCAGGCGGAAGAAAAGCTCTTTCCCCAGCTCGACGAAGCCAAACTGTTCTTGAAAAGGCTGTAGCCGATAACTAAAGAGGTTTGCTGCGCGCTGCTGAAGCGGGCGGCGGCTTGTGAAATTGTCATTACGGGCGCCAGATTTTGGCGCGAGGAACGTGCTTTTGTTGCCCGTGCGAGAAGCAGATTCCTCGCTCCACCATCCCCGGATCCGCGTGGTGACAACCTCACTGTCCTTCTAGTCTTCAGTTCCGCGGCGTGACCGCTTCGTGCGCCATCCCGACCGCCTCGGCTGCCTCTGCATTCTCCTCCAGCATGAACTCAAGCACCTCTTGCGGCGCTGACGACGTCCACACCGGTGCGAACGACAATCGATGCAACGGTGTCGGTCCTTTCTCGCACAACATCTTCAAATGTCTCGGCGTGCTGTAACCCTTGTTGGATGCAAGGCCATATTCTGGAAACACCGGATCCCACGCGCTGATCATCGCGTCCCGTTCGACTTTCGCCAGAATCGAGGCGGCGGCAATGGATGCCGACAGCGCGTCGCCATGAATGATCGGCGTCTGTTGACACTCGCAGTTCAGGCGCAGCGCGTCGATCAGCAGATGGTCAGGCCGCAGAGTCAACCTCGCGACCGCCTCCTCCATTGCGCGTTTCGATGCCCAATAGATATTGATCTGGTCGATCGTCGCAACGTCGACGGCGGCAACGGCCCAAGCCAGCGCGTGCTCGCGAATGCGAGGCGCCAGCCTCTCACGCACCTCGCGGTCCAATAGTTTGGAATCGCGTAAGCCGCGAATACGGTACCACGGATCGAGGATTACAGCCGCGGCGACAACCGGCCCAAACAGCGATCCCCGGCCGACTTCATCAACGCCGGCAACCAGCTTTGCTCCCGCACTCCAAGCCAGCTTTTCGTACTTCAGCGTGCACTTCAGCCGCTTCAGCAGACGTAGCTTGAGCGTGGCTTTCGAAACCGTCTTTTCGCCGTTAGAGCTCTTGTTCTTTTCTCTCGGTTGCGATTTCACAATGCCCAGCTACATTACCAAAGATTTTAGAGCATCGCTGCGAAGGTGGCCTCTGGAGGACTCGTGCTCGCTCCAAAGCAATCGAAGATCCGTAGCACCTCGAGACGTTAACTACTTTCATACTAGCCCTGATCTACCCAGTCCGCATCATAGTCGCGAGAGGCCATGTGGTAACGGCAAGCAAAGAAACTCAAATCATCCTGGCCGGCGTTTTATGTTGTTTTCTCCTGACCGCCTGTGGTGGTGGAAGTAACTCGAATCAATCAGCCACGACCACGCCCGCAGTTAGTAGCGTGAACAGTGGTGGCGGCGGAGGCGGCTCAACCGGAGGCGGAGGCTCCGGCGGCAGTGGTGGCTCTGGCGGCAGTGGAGGCTCGGGCGGTTCCGGCGGTTCGGGCGGCAGCAGTGGCGGGTCCGGTGGGAACGGCGGCTCGGGTAGCGGCATTGCTCAGGTTCAGCACGTCGCAATTGTTGTGCTGGAGAATCTGAATTACACCGACGTCGTCGGCAGCTCCAACGCTCCCTTCATTAACGGCCTGATCTCTCAGGGTAGCCTCGCAACGCAGTATTACGCCAACACCCATCCTTCTATCGGCAACTACTTCGTAATGACAACGGGTGAGATCTATACCAACAACGACGGTTTCAACGGCGTGCTGTCAATTGACAACGTGGTGCGCCAGCTGCAGGCTGCATCCAAGTCCTGGAAAGTGTACGCCCAGAGTTTGCCGCAGCAAGGCTATCTTGGCGGCGACGTCTATCCCTACCTTCGCCACCACAACCCGATCGCATATTTCTCCGACGTCCAGCCGCCGTCACAGCTGAACATGAACATCGTGAACTTTAGTCAGCTGGCGACGGATCTCGCCAGCGGGCACTTGCCT
>Ga0335074_10010278_pt1 | contig 13084 bp, 7 predicted proteins | sample Lox_Sample_23_FD_206715 | JGI IMG/M metagenome (GOLD analysis project Ga0335074, IMG submission 206715) | Soil microbial communities from Loxahatchee National Wildlife Refuge, Florida, United States - Lox_Sample_2.3 | ecosystem: Environmental > Terrestrial > Soil > Wetlands | place: USA: Florida...
TAACTCCTCCGCCTATCGCGGGGCGCTGGTACAAGGCGCGAAATTTGCTTTCGCCCAGGCGCTGCTGCCGTACGACCCGACGATCATCAAGCAGCCGATCAACTCGATCATCGGTGGGGCGAGCCTGTGGCCGATGACGGCGCCGCACCGCACCGAAGCGGACTATAAGGCGCTGGCGGAGTTTCTGCGATATCTGGCCAGGCCGGAGGTGGACGCGACCTGGGCCGAGAAGACCGGCTATGTGCCGGTCACGCTGGCCGGCGCGGCGCTGATGCAACAGCAGGGCTGGTTCGACAAGAACCCCGGCACCGACCTGCCGATCAAGCAACTAACACGAGGCAAGGTAACCCCCAACTCGCGCGGCATTCGACTGGGACGGCTGCCGGAGATCCGCAACATCATCTCGGAGGAGTTCGAGAAGGCGCTGCAAGGCGGAATAACCGCCCAACAGGTGATGGACAATTCGGTCGAGCGTGGGAACCAGGTGCTGCGGCAGTTTCAGAGGTCAGTCCGGGCCTGAAGGCTCGTCCCTCGTCGTGGCCGGTGAACGCGGGGCATGAGAACAGAGCAGAAGGTGCAAGCTCTTGCACTTGATACAATCAGATAACACGTCGGCTCTCAGGAGCGACGCCGACATAAATTCGCTCGCCTCTCCTCGCGACTGACCTCCGTCGCTTATCCCGTCGGGAAGCGTTTCTTGTGCGCTGCACAAACTGCCTGAAGGCTTGCGCGATCTATATTCCGCGAGTACCTGCATCTCCCCAGAATGACAAATAGCGGGGGGCGTCTAGGATGAGCACCATCACTGAAGGCCAGCGGCCAGGAGCCCCGCCACCTCTCGCCGGCGATATGAAGTCGGTGGCTAGCGCTAGCGCCAGGCTCGATAGGCTGCCAATCACCTCGCTGCACCGTATCGCCGTCGCCGCTCTGGCCTTCGCGTATTTCTTCGAACTGGCCGACCTCAATACCTTCGCCTACGCCGCGCCTGGCGTAAGGCAAGCCTGGAACATCCCCAACAGTGCGATCGCCCTAATTACATCCGCGAGCTTCGGTGGCATGTTCATCGGCGCGGTCTTCGGCGGCCGGTTCTCCGATGCGTTTGGGCGCAAGCGCGGTTTCATCATCTCCATCCTCGTCTATGCGGTGTTCTCGTTCCTTAACGCGCTTTCCTGGGACGTCGCCTCGCTGGCCGTCTTCCGCTTCCTCACCGGCGTCGGCCTGTCGGGAATGACGGTGATCGCCAACACCTATATCAGCGAGTTTTTCCCCGCCCACGTGCGCGGCCAATACATGGGACGCATCGTCACTATCGGCTTGATCGGCATCCCCGCCACCGCCTGGGTGGCGCGCTTTCTGGTGCCGCTGGCTCCCTGGGGCTGGCGTCTTGTGTTCGTCTGGGGCGGCCTTGGTGTCTTCGCGATTCTGATTGCGCTACGCATGAAGGAGTCGCCACGCTGGCACGTGCGTTGGAATCAGATCGCGCACGCCGAGACAATCCTGGACGAGCTTGAAGCTGTTGCCATCAAAGAGCACGGCGCACTTGCACCCCCGGCGACGACGCCGCCAGAGCCCGCGGCGGCTCCGGGCGCCTTCCATGTTCTTTTCGCTGGTAAGCAGCGCAGTCGGACCATCATTCTGCTGCTGGCATGGATTTTTCAGACGCTCGGCTTTTACGGCTTTGTCGCCTGGGTGCCCACGCTCCTGGCTCAGCATGGCTTCTCCCTGGTGCAGTCGCTGAGCTACTCAAGCCTGATCGCGATCATGAACCCGGTCGGGGCGCTCATCGCCTCCGGTCTTGTCGAACGCTTCGAACGCAAATGGTTTATCACCGTTGATGGCGTGCTGATAGCGATCTTTGGATTGGCCTACGGCTTCTCGGGCGCGCCGGTCTTCATCGTACTGTTTGGTTCGCTTGTCGTCATCACTCTCCAGTGCATGGCGGTTGGCCTCTACACCTATACGCCTGAGCTCTACCCGACCAACGTCCGAGGCTTCGGCATGGGCCTGACCTATGGCACCGGGCGACTTGCCAATGTGCTCGGCCCATTCTTCGTCAGTGCCATCTTTGCTGCCGCCGGATACCTCAGTGTGTTCGCCTACATCGCGGCCTGCTGGATGGTGGTCGTCCTGGTGGTCGGTATCTTTGGTCCCACAACCACCGGAAAGTCACTTGAGGTGCTCGAATAGCCGCATCCGGACGGATACAATCGACAGGGGAAAGGAATGGCCGCCACCGTGATCGACTCCGCTGTGTTCCGCGATATCTTCGGGACGCCGGCCATGCGGCAGATCTTCTCCGACGAAGGCCGCGTGCAGTACTACCTGGATATCGAGGCGGCGCTGGCGCGCGTGCAGGGGCGGCTCGGCATCATCCCGGCCGAGGCGGCAGACGCCATCTGTCGCCAGTGTTCGGTCGAGAAGATCGACATGCTGAAGCTCAGACAGGCCACCGAGCGTATCGGCTATCCGGTGCTGCCAGTGGTGCAGCAGCTCGTGCAGCTCTGCGAGCGCGGCCTCGGCGAGTGGTGCCACTGGGGCGCTACCACCCAGGACATCACCGACACCGCCACCATTCTGCAAATTCGCGCCGCGTTGACCCTGGTCGAGCAGGACCTGGTTGCGATTGCCGATGCGCTAGCCGAGCTTGCCCGCCGCTATCGCGACACGCCGATGGCAGGACGCAGCAACCTGCAGCAAGCAACTCCGATCACCTTCGGCTATAAATGCGCAGTGCTGCTGGCCGCTTTCCAGCGCCATCTCGTGCGTTTGGCCCAGCTTCGGCCGCGTGTCCTGGTTGGCGAGTTTGGCGGCGCCACCGGCACGCTCGCCTCGCTCGGCGACCGCGGTCTCGAAGTCCAGCAATTGCTCATGGCCGAGCTTGATCTCGGCCAGCCGGAGATCGCCTGGCACACGGTGCGGGATCGTATCGCGGAGGTTGGCTGCTTCCTTGGTCTCGTTACAGGTACGCTCGGAAAAATCGCTACCGACGTGAAGCTGATGATGCAGACCGAGGTCGAGGAGGTATATGAACCCTTCGCGGAGGGCCGCGGCAGCAGCAGTACGATGCCGCAGAAGCGCAACCCGATTTCATCAGTCTATATCCACGCCTGCGTCGGAGTGGTGCGGCAGCACATAGCCGCCTTGCTGGACGCCATGGTCGCGGACCACGAGCGTTCCACCGGCCCCTGGGAGATCGAGTGGATCACTCTGCCCGAGATCTTTGTCCTTTCCGCCGGCGCGCTCGCCCAAACTCGCTTCGTGCTGAAAGGGCTGGTGGTCGACCCCGCACGGATGCGGAAAAACCTCGACCTCACCGGCGGCCTTGTCATCTCCGAGGCGGTCATGATGGGCCTTGGCCCGACGCTTGGTCGCCAGCGGGCGCATGACCTTGTCTATGAGATCTGCCGTGCTGTCGTTGCCGGGCAGGGCAGCTTCCTCGATCTGCTCGCCGCGCATCCCGAGATCAAACCGCATATGGGCCGCGATGCGCTCGCCCGCTTGCTGGATCCGGCCAATTATTGCGGCCTGTCCGGTCCAATGGTGGACCGGGTTCTGGATGCGCATCAGGCAAGCCGCACGACGCGAGGGCAACCGCCATGAGCCGGGAGGAAATGGCCGGCTCCTTCGAGGACCTCGTCCCTTCCTGAGCCCTGAAAGGATCGTCCGCTATGCAGCTCACAGGCCTGCTGTACGGTTCGCCGCTTCTCCGTCACGTCGAGTTTCCGGTTACCGAGGTGCTTGGTCCGGCCGCGAGCGAGGCCGAAATCCAGGACCTGATCGACCGCCGCAAGACGGTCTTCATCAAGCCCGTCTTCAAGGGCGGGGTCGGCAAGAAGGGGAAAGCTGGGCTCATCGGCAAAGCCTCCGATCTGCGCACTGCGCTGGCGGAACGAGAGCGGCTGTTCTTCGCCGAGCATCGCCACGGCAATGCTACCGCGAAGGCGAACGGCGTCACCTTCGAAGGCGGGGTACCAGCGAAACACGAGGTGTATTTCTCGATCGCCGATTCTACCGCTTTCCGCGCGCCAACCATGACGCTGACGCATATGGGCGGCGTCGATATTGAAGAGCTTGACAGGCAACACGTGGCCAACGTGCCGTTCGAGGCGCTGACCGGGCTGAAGGCGTTCGTCGTCGCCAACGCGCTGTTCGATATCGGCGCGCCAAAGGAGATTATCTCGCCGCTGGTGCAGCACCTGCCAAAGCTGTGGGAGCTCGTGCACCATTACGGGATGACCACGCTGGAGATCAACCCGATCCGCATGTCCCCAGGGCGCGACGGGCGGCTTACCCCGATCGCCTGCGACTTGAAAGTCGGTTTTGACCGTGATGATCCCCGCTGGCAGCGGCTCGACCTGCCGGACGAGCTGTTCACCGCCGATACGTCGGAGTTCGAGTTGGAAGTAAACCAGCTCCGTACGCACCAGGGCCAATCTGACGTCTTCGTCATTAATCCGAGCGGCACCATCCTCGCTCCCACATTCGGTGGCGGTGCCAACTCGCTGGTGACTGAGGTGCTTGGTGAAGCAGCAATCATCTCGTCGGATTTCGGCGGCAACCCACCGTACGAGAAGATGAAGGAGGTGGCACGCATCTGCTTCAAGCACTGGCTCGCGCAGGCCAACGTGCTGTTCATTATCGGGGGGAAATCTAACAACACGGATATTTTTGAAACCTTCCGCGCCATGGGCGATGCGTTGCGCGAGTATTTCGGTCGGCACGGTCCGACGCCGCTGTTCGTCGTTGTTGGCCGCGGCGGCCCCAATCTGGTGCGCGGCATGGGCGCACTGGCAGAAACTTGTGACAATCTCGGCTTGCCATACCGTTTCTTCGGCTTCGACAGCGCGATATCTGAGGTCGTCAACTACGCCAAGCAGGTCGACGAGTGGATGCGCGGCGGTGGTCGTGCCACGATCGCCGCCAATCTCGGCATCAAGCAAGCCACCTGAGCAAACTGCCAAGCCCCTCCGGGAGGGTTAGATGTTCAAGAAGGGTATCGAGGAGTTTCCGTACTATCTCGGCATCCGCTCGCTTGCCGACCTCGCCACCCGAGCGGACCGCGTTGCCGTGTTGAATATCCTTGGCGGTGAGTCCCGCCAGGTCACGCCGGTCAGCCACGCCTTCTCTGGCGGCAATGTCGTGTTCGGTACGTCGCCGGGCCGACGCGGTCAGGTGCTCGCCACGCCGGTCGGCGACATTCCCGTCTATAACAGTGTCCGCGAAGGCATCGATGACGGCCACGGCTTCGATACCGGCGTCGTCTATCTGCCGCCGTCCGGCGTGCGCGATGGGGTGGCCGAGCTGGCGCGCGTCAATTCCGATCTCAAGAAGATCGTGATCATCACCGAGAAGATCGCCGTTCATGACGCGCGCGAGATCCGCGCGATTGGGCAGGCTTACGGCATCGATATTCTCGGAGCAAACTGCCTGGGTGTAGCGGATTCCTGGAATCGCGTGCGGATCGGCGGTGCACTTGGAGGCGATCATCCCGATGAAGCACTGATCGAGGGTTCGATCGCTATCTGTTCGAATTCGGGTGGTTTCACGACGACCATTGCCCAGTACCTCGCTACCGAGGGGTGGGGCACCACCACGCTCGTTTCGTCCGGCAAGGACGTTTATATCCATTACGCTGCGCCGGACTTTGCGTATGGGCTCAACAACGACCCCCGATCGAAAGCCGCGGTTCTCTATTGCGAACCGGGCGGCTATTACGAACGCGGCCTCGATGTCCGCAAGCCGCTGGTTGCCTGCGTCGTTGGGCGCTGGAAATCCCGCCTGACGCGTGCGGTCGGCCATGCGGGGGCGATGGCCGGCTCGGGCGACAAGGCCGAGGACAAAGAACGCTGGTTCATGGAATCTTTCGGCGTGGATGATATCTTCACGCCGGAGCATCCGGTGTTTTCTGCCAAGGGTGCAGTCGTTACCAATATCGCCCATATCCCGGCCGCTCTCACGGCGGTGATGCAGCAGAATGGGATTTCCCCGGATTTCGCGCCCCGCGGCACGCTGGCCCTGAAGCCGTGGATCGCCAACGACCAGGGGCTGAAGCTTCCTGCCCATATTGCGTTGCCTACGGTCGAAGCGCTGGAACCGTACAATGATCAGATCACGACCCTCTCCCGCCAGATCGGTGCTGTCGTCCCTCGCCAGAACATGAAGGATGCGTCCGGCGCATCCGTGATGGACCCTGCCACGCAGGTGACCAGCGTGCATGGACACCCTGTTCTTGATCTGGCGCTGGAGCCGCTGGAGGCGAATTTTGCCCTGCCATTAGTGCATGAAATCGCCGGCCAGAATGATCGTGTGATGTTGGACATCGCGGTTGCCGCCGAGATCAATCTTGTGGGTGACCCTGCTCTGATTGCGGCCGATGCAGCGCGCGCGGCAGGCAATTCGCCGAACACGATAATGGCGGCTGCCGCTGCCATTATCGGACCCAAGCGGGTCGAACGAGCGCTCGCCTGCACAAAAACGCTGATCGACCAGTTCGCGCACTCGGGTCTGATCAACGCGCATGACGAAAGCTTTGACACCTCCAAGATTCCCATTGACGAACGCGCGCAGGTGTTTCTTGCCACGGACGCGGAGGCCGAAGACCCACGGCCCGAGGCCATGCTGACCGCCGTGCACGCCCGCGGTGGGCGCTCGGTGTTTCTGAAGTTCCTTGTCCGGCTCAATCAGCGAGTCTCGCGGGACGCTATTCTTGCCGCAATCAGCACCACCATTGCGTGGGGCCCCTTGATGCGCAAACGCATCTCGCGCCTGACAGCCGAGACCCTGCCGTGGTACTTGCGCCTGTACGGTGTCATGATTGGCGCATCCATTCCCGGTGATCACCATCGCCATGGCAGCCTGTGCGGCGTTTCCCGCGAGGAGCGATTCAACCATTGGACGATGGCCGATTTCCTGCATCTCGCGTTGATCGGCAAGAAGCCGAGCAACGCGGAGGCGCGCCCGCTGCAGATCCTGATCGGCCTGTTGATATCCAATGGACCGGGCTCGATCACGTCGCTCGGTGCCAAGGGAGCCGTTTCCGCCGATGGACCGCAGACCCCCGACCGCGTGCAGATCAACAAGGCCATGGTCGGGTTCCTCAGCCACAGCGGGTACAGTCACGGCGGCAACGGGTTCGAAGGCATGGCCTTTCTGCTCGAACGCTTCCGTGGCATCGATCTTGCCGACCCGACGGATCCAGCTCATGGCATTGATCTTAAGGCGATGGCAAAGCAGTTCGCCAAAATCTACCGCGACGAAAAGGCCCGCTTGCGCGAAGAGGGCTCCGAGCTGCGCGCGCTTCCGGGCGTGCACCATCCGGTGTTCAAGGGCAAGCCCATAAACTACGATCCGCGCGAGCGCTTCATCGCCGAATTCATGGCGAAGCGCGGCGATTACAATATCTTCCACGGCTTCTATCGCGAGCTCGTTCAGGCGCTGTACGACAGCGGGGCATCGCCGTACATCTTCTGCGTCAATGTCGATGCGATCATCGCCGCCCTGCTGCTCGCGTTGCTGTGGAAGGACTACCGGGAGGGCCGGCTCAGCGAGAAGGACCTGGAGACTGCTGCTTTTAATGTGTTCCTATACGGGCGCATGATCGGCGCGGCCGCCGAGATCGACGACCATCTGAATCGCGGACGCAACATGGACATGCGCACGCCGCAGGAGCAGTGCCGCTTCGTGATGTGACGATCGGCACTCGCATAGGAACCGAGCCATGTCCGCAGGCACGGAGTCACCTCCGGCCACGTAAAGCGCCCTTTCGAAGGACTAGCCGTCGAACGAGAGAACAGCTCCGTTATCTATTGCCCCGGCAGTTCAGGCACTTGGCATGCGATCCAGCGCGCACAGTTTGCTGCCGTCGGGATGGCGAAGAGAGGCGTCGTTTCTTCGCGCAAGATCGTCTCGTCTGCGCGAAGCGCAAAAATCTTTCTCCTTGACACTCCGTGCGAACTCAGTGCACTCCGTGTCCGCTTGCATTATTTAGCAATTGTGGACCACGGCAGCGCGGCCACTGCTTCCACCACCTGTTCGCACACATACCCAAGTGCCTCTTCGGTCAAATACGGATGGATCGGCAGCGCCATGATCCGTTCCGACAGCGCTTCGGAGACCGGGAGTCGCGCGCCGTCGTGCACGCCAACGTATGCCGGCTGCAAATGCAACGGCTTGGGGTAATATACCGCCGTCGGCACTCCCCGCTCCCGCAACCGCGCCTGCACGCCAGGCCGCAACACCCCCTCGGGGAATAGCACTGAGTAGATCGCCCACGCACTCACCGAGTCCGGCACCCGCGCGGGCGTCACCACCGCATTGCCGAGATGGCGGTCATAGAATGTCGCGACGGCCTCCCGTGCCACCAGCTCCTCCTCGAACACCGTCAGCTTCGCCAGCAGCACGGCCGCCTGCATCGAGTCCAGCCGTCCGTTCATCCCCGTCCGCAGCACCTCGTAGCGCGACCCGCCTTCGCCATGGGTACGCAAGCTCCGGTACAGCGTCGCCCGCCCGGCATCCTCGACGAACAGGGCCCCGCCGTCGCCATATGCCCCCAGTGGCTTGGACGGGAAGAAGCTCGTCACCGTCACATCTGCCTCAGCGCCCAGACGGCGGCCGTGCAACGAGCATCCGAAGCTCTGCGCCAGGTCATCGATGGTGAACAGTCCCTCGGCCGCCGCCACCTCGCGCAATGCCGGCCAGTCCGCCGGCTGGCCGAACAAATCGACCCCGATCAGCGCGCGCGGCCGCAACCGTGCAGCCCTCCGCACGTCGGCAACTCGCCGCGCCAACGACGCCGGATCGATCTGAAATGTCCGCAGATCGACATCGACGAACACCGGCGTTGCCCCCAGAACCAGCGGCACCTCTGCCGTCGCCGTGTAGGTGAAAGCCGGCAGGAACACGGCGTCCCCCGGCCCTACGCCCTCGGCCATGAGCGCGATCTGGATCGCATCCGTTCCGGAACTCACCCCTACGCAGAAAGAAGCGCCGCAGAACGCCGCCAGCTTCTCCTCCAGCTCTCTCACTTCCGGGCCCAGGATGAACTGGCAGTGTGCCAGCACCGCATCCATCCGCCGCCGCAGCTCGGGCGCGATCCGAGCCTGCTGCGCGGGCAGGTCGAGAAACGGTACTTTCATGTCCGCGTCACCATCGGCACCACTCCGTCCGCATTGTGTTCGAATTCCGGGATGAGCCGGCCCAGCAAGGTCAGCGCCAGCCGCGCCTGCCCGCCGCGGCAGGCCGCCGCGATCTCGTCCATCGCCCGCCCGACGATTGCCGGATCTGCTGTGCGGGGCGCGGCCATCAACAAGCCGGGATAGCCCGTCGCCACCGGCGGCTCCTTGCCGTGGAATAGTTCCTCATGCAACTTCTCGCCCGGCCGCAGGCCGGTGAAACGGATCTCCACGTCCTCATCGGGGCGCAGCCCGGCGAGCCGGATCACTTGCCGCGCAAGATCCACGATCTTCACCGGCTTGCCCATGTCCAGCACGAAGATTCCGCCCTCGTGGCCGGACGGCAGCGCCGCGTCTCCCGTCCCCACCACGCTGGCTTGCAGCACAAGACCGACCGCCTCGCGCACGGTCATGAAATAGCGGCACATATCCGGGTGCGTGACCGTCAGCGGGCCGCCGCGCGCCAACTGGCGCTGGAACAGCGGCACCACAGAGCCGGTGCTGCCCAACACATTGCCGAACCGTACCGTCACGCAGCGCATCCCCGCGCGCGACGACAGAGCCGCGATATCCAGCGCCTGGCAGTACATCTCCGCCAGCCGCTTGGAGGCGCCCATGACGCTGGTCGGGTTCACCGCCTTGTCGGTCGAGATCAGCACCATGGCCGCCGCCCCCACCGCCCGCGCCGCATCTGCCACGTGGCGCGTGCCGGCGGCATTGGTCAGCAGCCCCTCCAGCGGGTTCGCCTCCACCATCGGCACGTGCTTCAGCGCTGCGGCGTGGAACACCAGCTCCGGCCGCCATTGCTCGAACACCACGCGGACCCGGGCTTCTTCGCGGACATCGACCAGCATCGCCTGGCGAGGCACTGTCGGATGGCTCTCGGCCAGCTCCAGGTCGATCTGCCACAGCGCGTATTCACCGTTGTCGATCAGCAGAAGCTGCTCCGGCCCCAGCGTTGCCAACTGCCTCGCCAGCTCCGAGCCTATCGTGCCGCCGGCACCGGTCACGATCACTCGTCGGCCCTGGATCAGCCGCGCCATCCCCTCGCGGTCCAGTGGCACTTGCGGGCGGTTCAGCAGGTCCTCGATCGCCACCGGCCGCAGTTCCAGCCCGCCCGGAGGCAGCTCGGCGGCCAGCGCCGTCAACCGCGGCGCCCTGCGGATCGCCAGCCCGAACCGTTCTCCCTGCTCGACCAGCCGCGCCAGTGCCGGGCCGGCAAAATCTGGTGTCGCGACGACCAGCAGGCGCGGCAGGCGGCCATCTGTGTGCAGGCGCTCCAGCACCGCGCCCGCCTGATCGACCGAGCCGAGGATCGGGCAGCCCTGGATGCGCCGCCCGGTCTGTCGCGAGCCGAGCGCCAGCACTCCGATCACCAGCAGCGGCCGGCGTCGGTCCCGGGCAGCGGCGCGTAGGAACAGGTCCGCATCCTCGCCCGCACCGACCAGCAGCACAGCGGAGCGATCGGCGCCGTCATTGCCCAGCGGCCGAGGACGCGCCCGCACACGGCCGTAGACCAGCCGGGGCAGCCCCAGCAGCGCCAGCAGCGCCAGCGCCAGCACGACGGGAAAGCCGGGATTGGGCAGCGTCACGCTGGCCGCGCGAGTCGCCAGGGTGAACAGTCCCGCCGCCAACGCGCTGGCGCCGGCCACGCTCAGCAGATCGCCCATTCCGGCAAAGCGCCAGTGTTGCAGGGACAATCGTAGCGGCAGCCCAGCCACGAGCAGCGCCGCGGACCCCACCGGCAGCAGCCACAGCGGACGCATTGCGAAGCCGGCTGGATCGGCGATCCACCACGCCGCCGGCACTGCCAAGGCGGCGAGTCCGCCGTCCAGCGCGACGTTGACGGCGATTCGAGTCCAGGAGCGGCCGACCATGGCCGCCCCTATAGCCCAGCCTTATTGCTCCGCCATAGGCCGCGGCGGATCGCAAATTGTCACACAGTTTGTCGCGGCCCGCCCTGTTCCTGCCACACGCGATTGCGAATTTGGGCTCCGGGAATGGGTCCGGTCCGCAAGGGCGCCGGGATGGACGCATGATACGGTTTCTGAAGGTCTACGGTCGAGTGTTCGGGCTGCTGGGCCGGGACCTTCGCATCGCCGCGCTGCTGATGGCCGCCAATGTCATGGTCGCCGGCCTGCAGTTCCTGGACCCGGTGCTGTTCGGCCGGGTGATCGGTTTGCTGTCCGGATCGGGCAGTATCGACAGCGGGGTGCTGTGGCACCAGGCGAGTGCGCTGCTGCTCATCTGGGCCGGGGTTGGCGTCGCCGGGATCGCCGCCAATGCGGGGGTGGCGTTGCAGGCCGAGCGACTCGCCCATCGCCATCGGCTGTCGGAGATGGGACGTTACTTCGGCCACGTGCTGGCGATGCCGCTGTCTTTCCACGGCGACATCCACTCCGGGCGGCTGATGAAAGTCATGCTGGCCGGCACGGATACGCTGTTCAGCGTCTGGCTTGTGCTGTTTCGCGATCAGCTCTCGACCATCGTGGCGGTCGTCGTGCTGCTGCCCCTCACTTTGCTGATGAACTGGAGGCTGTCGCTCAGCCTGATCTTCCTTGTGATCGTGTTCATCGTCGTCACGTCGTACGTGATCCGCCGAACTTTGGACGGGCAGAGGTTGGTCGAGGGCGCGCGCAGCAGCCTCGCCGGGACCGCCCAGGATGCGCTGGCGAATATTCCGGTGGTGCAGTCGTTCACCCGGCTGGCTGCCGAGACACGGCTGTTCGGTGACATCGCGCAGGAGGTGATCCGCCATCAGTTCCCGGTGCTCAACTGGTGGGCGGTGGTGAATGTGCTGACGCGGGCGGCGAGCACGCTGACGGTGATCTCGATCGTGGTGATCGGCACGTTTCTGCACCTGAATGGCCAGGCCACGGTGGCGCAGATCGTCAGTTTCATGGGCTTCTCGACACTGCTGATCGGGCGGCTGGAATCGGCGGTGCAGTTCCTCTCCAGCACGTTCTTCCGGCTGCCGTCACTGGAGGAGTTCTTTGCCGTGCTGGACGCGCAAAGCACCGTTCCCGAGCCTCGGCGAGCCAAAAACCTGGATGCGTCGCGCGGCGAGGTGGTGTTCGACCGCGTTTCCTTCGCCTATCCGGGCGGGCCCAAGGTGCTGACCGATATTTCGTTCACGGCCGAGCCCGGGATGTCGGTTGCGCTGGTGGGCCATACCGGTGCGGGCAAATCCACCGCGATGGCGCTGTTGCAGCGGCTATGGGATCCGACGTCCGGGCGTATCCTGATCGATGGGCAGGATCTGCGGGATGTCTCGTTGAACAGCCTGCGGAGCTCGATCGGCATGGTGTTTCAGGAGAGCATGCTGTTCAACCGCTCGATCCGCGACAACCTGAGGGTCGGCCGGCCCGACGCGACCGATGCCGAGATCGAACACGCCTGCCGGCTGGCCGACGCGCACGAGTTCATCATCCGCCAGCCGCGGGGCTATGACACGATGGTCGGCGAGCGGGGTGCCTCGTTGTCCGGCGGGCAGCGCCAGCGGCTGGCGATCGCGCGGGCGTTGTTGAAGAATCCGCCTATCCTGATTTTGGACGAGGCGACCAGCGCGCTGGATTCGGCGACCGAGGCACGTGTCGGCCGGGCGCTGAAGACGCTGATGCGCGGGCGCGCCACGTTCATCATCGCCCACCGGCTGTCCACGGTGCGCGATGCGGACGAAATCCTGCTGTTCGATGCCGGCCGGATTGCCGAGCGGGGGACATTCGCGTCCTTGCTGGCGCGCAACGGGCTGTTTGCCGCGCTGGTGGAGACACAGCTTGCTCCGGCGCCACACGCGATGGCGGCGGAGTAGTGCGACGGCATTCATGAGGCCTTGTCGCGAGACGCCTCAACTCCATCACCTTGCCTGGACCACGGTCGGTTTTTGACACGAAGGGCACGAAGAAGACGAAGGT
>Ga0335074_10010279_pt1 | contig 13082 bp, 11 predicted proteins | sample Lox_Sample_23_FD_206715 | JGI IMG/M metagenome (GOLD analysis project Ga0335074, IMG submission 206715) | Soil microbial communities from Loxahatchee National Wildlife Refuge, Florida, United States - Lox_Sample_2.3 | ecosystem: Environmental > Terrestrial > Soil > Wetlands | place: USA...
GCTCCGCCCGGCAGACCGCCGCCGCGCGAGGCACTCGCTTGCCGATCATCCTCGACGTTGTCGCTGGGACGAAAATCGTCGGTACGCATCTGTCGCCCTCCTAGGCAAATCTAATCCTTGCAGCAGTGCAACCACGTGCATTGTTCAATCGCCCGGCCTGCGCAATTAACTAAGTATTTCCCGGCATTTATTGCCTAGTAAAACGGCGTCTCGATTAAGCCGATTTTTACCTTGGCCAGGCATTCTGCATCTCGTCGGTTGTAGGTCCCGCGTCGCCGATCGCGTCGCCTGAGTCAGAGTTTTTGAGTCATGGTTGTGTCGCGTCGCGGGGCGTCCGTCAGGGCGCCCCGCGTGAGTTTTCGGTCACAAGAATCCGAGGCGCCGGCGCGCATCTTCACCGGCGATTGCGTTGCGGAGATGGCAAAGCTGCCCGCCGCCTCCGTCGATCTCGTGTTCGCCGATCCGCCGTACAATCTGCAGCTCCAAGGCGACCTCAAACGTCCCGACGATTCCCGCGTCAACGCGGTCGATGACGATTGGGACAAATTCGCCAGCTTCTCCGCCTATGACGATTTCACCCGCGCCTGGCTGATCGCCAGCCGCCGCGTGATGAAGCCCAATGCCACACTCTGGGTGATCGGCTCCTACCACAACATTTTCCGCGTCGGCGCGCTCCTTCAAGACCTCGGCTTCTGGATTCTCAACGACATCGTCTGGCGCAAATCGAATCCGATGCCGAATTTTCGCGGCCGTCGCTTCACCAATGCCCATGAGACCTTGATCTGGGCGGCGCGCGACGCCGCAAAGCGGAATTATACTTTCAATTACGAAGCGCTGAAAGCCGGCAACGACGATATCCAGACGCGCTCCGATTGGTTTATTCCGCTATGCACGGGCGAAGAACGGCTCAAGGGCGGCGATGGCAAGAAGCTGCATCCGACGCAAAAGCCGGAGGCACTGCTGGCCCGCGTGATCCTTGCGGCATCGCGGCCCGACGATCTCGTGCTCGACCCGTTCTGCGGCACCGGAACCACCGGAGCGGTGGCGCGGCGGCTGCGGCGGCGCTTTCTTGGCATCGAGCGCCATGCGGATTACGCCGCCGCCGCGCAACGGCGCATCGCCGCCGCGGAACCTTTGCCGGAACCGGCGCTCACCGCCTTCATGACCGCGCGCGAGGCGCCGCGCGTGCCGTTCTCGGCGTTGATCGAGCGCGGCCTGGTGGCGCCGGGCGTCAGGCTGGTCGACGCCAAAAAGCGCCACCATGCGCTGGTGCGCGCCGACGGCGCCATTGCCCTCGGCGAGGCGGTCGGCTCGATCCACCGCATCGGCGCCCTGGCACAAGGCCTGGAGGCCTGCAACGGTTGGACCTTCTGGCATGTCGAGACGCCGGTCGGCCTCACCGTGATCGATGCGCTGCGCGCACGGGTACGCGCGGAGATGGATCAACGCTAGGTGAATGTCTTCCAACGAGACGCGATGTAGCCGATCACCGCGAGCGCGATGGCACCGCCGACAACGATCTTGGTGAAATCGGCTCCGCTGGAAGGCGCAAGCCCCGTCGTGACCAGATAAATCCTTCCGGCAATCTCGGCGCCGATGAAAGCGATTCCCAGGGCCGCTCCCCACTTGCGCAGCGTGAGGATCGACGCGCCGCCGAGGATATAAAAAGCACCGACAACAACGGTCGTCAGCGACGGCGGCATGCTGTGATTGAGAATGCCGAGATAATTTCCTCTCAGCCCCACGACAACTTCGCCGGCACCTGCAATAACCGCAAACAATCCGACGGCGAGAACGTCTGCCTGATCGCCTATCTTCATGTCACGATCTGCCCGGCCGTAGCGCGATCGCCCGAGCGACGACTTTGCGCATGAGGCTTGGCAACGCCTCGTCGCCGACTTCCGAAATTTTCACCCATCGCGTACCCGCGGGCGGCCGTGCGCCGGCGGCGATTTCGGCGCGATAGACGGATAGTTCGAGCGGAAAGTGCGTGAAGACGTGCGTCACGACGCCGGGCAGGCGGCGCCACGCGATATCTTTCTTTTGTTTGCCGCGAGCAAAGCGCGGCGCGCCTTTGAGCGCGTCAATCTCCGCGAAATCCGCCGACCACGCGGTTGTCGGCACTTCGGTCATGCCGCCGAGCAGGCCCCTTGCCGGCCGCGTCCGCACCAGCAAATAACCGTCGGCGCGGCAGGCGACAAAAGCGGCACCGCGGCGCAGCGCGCCTTCACGTTTGGGTATCCGGCGCGGAAAGCTTTGCGGATCGCCGCGCGCATGCGCGGCGCAGTCTTGGTTCCACGGGCAAAACGCGCAGGCCGGATTTTTCGGCGTGCAGACAGTGGCGCCAAGATCCATCAGCGCTTGGGCAAAATCGCCGGCGCGGCGTTGCGGCGTGAGCAGGCGCGCCAGCCGGCGCAGCTCGCGCTTTGCCGCCGGCAGCGGTTCGGCAACAGCAAACAATCGCGCGACCACGCGCTCGATATTGCCGTCGACCGGGCTCGCCGGCGCGTCATAGGCGATTGCGGCAATCGCGGCGGCGGTGTAGGCGCCGATGCCGGGCAGCGCACGCAGCGCCGCTTCATCTGCGGGAAAGATCCCGCCATGCCGTTCGACCACGGCGCGGGCACAGGCGTGCAGATTGCGGGCGCGGGCGTAATAGCCGAGCCCGGCCCAAGCCTTGAGCACCTGCGCAAGCGGCGCCGCCGCGAGCGCGTGCACGTCGCCCCAGTGAGCCAGGAACCGAGCGTAATAGGGCGCGACGGCCCGCACCGTCGTCTGTTGCAGCATGATTTCGGAGAGCCAGACGCGATAAGGATCGGCGCGCTCGCCGCGCGCCGCGCGCCACGGCAACGCCCGGCGATGACGGTCGTACCAGGCGAGCACAGCGGCGGGTTGCGGCTGTCTTTCTTTTCTCTTCCCTGCACGGGGAGGAGAAAGCTTCTTTGCGGCCGCCTTCGCTGCTACCGTCGCGGCCGGTCTCACCCTCGCCGGACTCATGGCCGAGAGATGACAGAGCGCCGGATCATGAACAAGCCCTCCCGCTCCTTCGCCAAGCCGTTGCGCGACCTCCTCGGCAAGGTCGTGGGCGAGACCTTTACCCGGCAAGGCTTTGCGTCGGCGGAACTGGTGACGCGCTGGCCCGAGATCGTCGGCGCCGAAATCGCCGCCCACAGCGAGCCGATCAAAATTCAATGGCCGCGCGCCGCGGAGGCGGGCGCTCGTCCCCCCGGCACACTTATTCTGCGCGTTGAGGGCCCAGCCGCGATCGAAGTTCAGCACCTCGTCAACGTGATTTGCGAGCGGGTCAACCGCTTCCTAGGCTGGCGCGCCGTCGAGCGCGTCGCGCTGCGCCAAGCGCCGCTACGGCACGGCTCGGGCCGCTCCGTCGCACCGCTCGACCCGGCACTGGCCGCTCGCATCGCCGCCGGCATGCCGGAAATCGCGGACGAAGATTTAAGGCAGGCGCTGGCGCGGCTTGGAGCGGCGGTCAAACGCGGCTAAGGATACCGCGGAAAACCCGAGCAAACGACGGCGAGGACTGCGACGGCGGGGGCCCTTGGCGGACTGTCCGGCCGGTGCCACAGTCGAGCCGCAGGATTTACCTTTCGACCGGGAGTCGACCCTTGACGCTAAGCCGCCGCCACATGCTCGCCGCCACCGGGATTTTTGCCCTCACCGGCGGCACCGGAACCCTTCTGTTGCAATCCACACGACGCGCCAACGCCGACACGCCGGAAGTCGACCAGGCGGAACTGGCGAAAGCGGGGCCGGCGGGCGACATCGTGCTCGGCTCCGACAAGGCGCCGGTGACCGTCATCGAATACGCTTCGATGACCTGCCCGCACTGCGCGCATTTCTCGACCACGACCTTTCCCGAACTGCAGAAGCGATACATCGACACCGGCAAGGTGCGCTTCATCTTCCGCGAGTTCCCGCTCGATGCGCTTGCCGCCGCCGGTTTCATGCTGGCGCGCTGCGCCGGCAAGGATAAGTTCATGCCCATCGTCGAGACACTATTTGCCAAGCAGCCCGAATGGATGGTGCAAAAGCCGATCGGACCGTTGCAGACGATCGCCAAGCAGTTCGGATTCACCGAGCAGTCGTTCGATCAATGTCTGGCGAATCAGAAGGTGCTCGACGGCATTCAGGCCGTGCGCGACCATGCTGCCACCAAGCTCGGGGTCAATTCGACGCCGACCTTCTTCATCAACGGCAAGAAGCTGGTTGGCGATCAATCGATCGAGACGATGGCCAAGGATATCGACCCGTATCTCAAGTCAGGATAAGGGTTTTTCGCCCCGCATCGATCACGGGCCGGCCGCTTCGGCGCCGGCGGCAAACGCCTATCGGCAGCGAAAGTCTGGATAACGCGCTGCCGCCCTGTTGCGCTTACAGCCGTGACGATTCATTCTCCGCGCCGATGCGGCATCCCTTCGACTCGCGCCCTGCGGGCGCGAGCCTGTAATGATTCTTATCAACGATTCTTGGCCGCATCGGGCAAATGGACCTGACACGCGAATGAAGCTCACGCGGCTGCGCCTGATCGGCTTTAAGTCCTTCGTCGAACCTACCGATTTTGAGATCGAACCCGGACTGACCGGGGTGGTCGGTCCTAACGGCTGCGGCAAATCCAATCTGGTCGAGGCGGTGCGCTGGGTCATGGGCGAGGCCTCCTACAAGGCCATGCGCGCGGCGGAGATGGACGACGTGATCTTCTCCGGCAATACCGATCGCCCGGCGCGCAACCACGCCGAAGTCAGCGTCTTGATCGACAACAGCGACCGCAAGGCGCCGGCGGCATTCAACGACTCCGAGGCGTTGGAAGTCTCGCGCCGCATCATGCGCGAGCAGGGCTCGACCTTCCGCGTCAATGGCCGCGAGGTGCGCGCGCGCGACGTTACCGTGCTGTTCGCCGACGCCTCGACCGGCTCGCGTTCGCCAGCCCTCGTCCATCAAGGCCGCATCGGCGAGATCATCCAAGCACGCCCCGACCAGCGCCGCCGCGTCCTCGAAGAGGCAGCCGGCATTTCCGGCCTGCATGCACGCCGTCACGAGGCGGAATTGCGGCTCAAGGCCGCCGAGCACAACCTTGCGCGGGTCGAAGACGTCATCGGGCAATTGGCCGCGCAGGTCGCTTCGCTCAAGACTCAGGCGCGCCAAGCCGTGCGCTACCGCAACATTTCCGACCAGGTGCGCCGGACCGGCGCGCTGCTGCTGCATTTGCGCTGGATGGCGGCAAGGGCCGAAGTCGCCGACGGCGAACGGGCCAAAGATGAAGCGGTCCGCGTCGTCGCCGCGCGCACCGGCGAGCAAACGGTAGCAACGACCCGGCAAACCGAGGTCGCCTCCGGCCTGCCCGCCTTGCGCGAGGCCGAGGCCGCCGCCGCTGCTGCGCTGCAACGGCTTATCGTTGCGCGCGAAACGCTCGAGCAGGAGGAGGCTCGCGCCAAAGCGCGCATCGGGGAGCTCGACCGCCGGCTCGAGCAATTCGCCGCCGATCTCGAACGCGAGCGCAAGCTTGCCGCCGATGCCGCTGCCGCGCTCGAGCGCCTCGCCGCCGAGGAAAACACGCTTAAAGCCGAGGCGCAGGCGAAGGCCGCGCGGCTTTCCGGCGTCAATGGCCGCCTCGCCGAGGCGGATGCGGTGCTGGCGGCATCGGAAAAGTCGTTCGCGGAGTTGACCGGCGCCTTGGCCGATCTGACCGCTCGCCGCAATCAGCTGCAAGCCGCCGCGCAGGACAATGCGCTGCGCGCCGAGCGATTGGCGGCCGAAATTGTCAACATCGACGCCGGCCTCGCCGCGACCGAAAGCGGTGCACCCGATCTTGCCGCGCTGGACGAAACACTCGCCGCCGCACAACGCGCCCTGGGCGAAGCGGAGAACGCCGCTCAGGCCGCGGAAGTCGCCCACAACGGGGCGCGCGAAAAACGCGATGCCGCACGGGCTCCGTTGGCGACGGCCGAACATCGTGTGCAGCGGCTGGAAACCGAGGCCAAGACCATCGGCAAGTTGCTGGCGGTCGAGAACAAGAATCTCTGGCCGCCGGTGATGGACGCGGTGAGCGTAACCAAGGGCTACGAAAAGGCGCTCGGCGCCGCGCTCGGCGACGATCTCGATGCGCCGGTTGATCAGACTGCGCCGATGCGCTGGGGCGGCACCGCGCTCGATCCGTCCGATCCGACGCTGCCGCAAGGCACGGCCGCGCTGTCGCGTTTCGTGACGGCGCCGCCCGAATTGACGCGCCGGCTGGCGCAAATCGGCGTCGTCGAACGCGCCGATGGGCCGCGCCTCGCCGCCGCGCTCAAGCCCGGCCAGCGGCTGGTGTCGCGCGAGGGCGATTGCTGGCGCTGGGACGGTTTTGCGGTCGCGGCTCATGCCCCGACCGGCGCGGCGCGCCGGCTGGCCGAACGCGGCCGTCTTGCGGCAATCGAGGGCGAACTTACGACCGCCCGCGCCGAGGTGGCAGCAAGCCAGCACGCGGTCGAGGCGGCCGAAGCTGCACTCGCCGCGGCCGCCGCCGCAGCGACCGAAACCCGCGAGCGCTGGCGCAAAGCGCAGCACTTGACGGATTCCGCGCGCGAGCAACACGCCGCCGCCGAGCGGGAGATCGGCCGCAATGCGGCGCGTATATCGGCGCTCAAGGAAGCACGACAGCGGACAAAAGCCGGCTGCGACGAGGCGTCGGTCGCACGTGCGCAAGCCGAAACCGCGCTCGCCGCGCTGTCTTCCGCCGCCGCCATCGAGAGCAACCTTGCCGAGGTCAACGACGCGATCGTCCGCGACCGCGCCGTGCTTGCCGAGGTGCGGGTCGAAGCGCAGGCAATCGCCCGCGAGGCTGAGCTTGCCGACCGCCGGCTGCAGGCGATCGCCACCGAGCGGACGGCTTGGGATGAGCGCAAGGACAGCGCCGCGGCGCAGATCGCCACGATCGGCGCGCGCAGCGAGGAGGCGCGCCGCGAGCGAACCGAACTGCACAACGCGCCGGACAAATTTGCCAGCCAGCGTCAGGCCCTGATCGGCGAAATCGAAACCGCCACGGCTTCGCGTCGCGCCGCCGCCGACCGGCTCGCCGAAGCCGAGACGCAACTGGCCGCAGCCGACAAGGCCGCACGTGCCGCGCTCGAAGCGGTCGGTGAAGCGCGCGCGGAAGCGGCGCGCGCCGAGGAGCGGCGCGACGGCGCCCAGCGCCGCTTGGCCGATATCGAGCATGAAATCCGCGAAGCCCTCGACGTCGAAGCGGCAGGCGCCGCGGAAGTCGCCGAGCTTGAGGCGAGTGAGGAACTCCCCGAGATCGGCGAGGTCGAAGCCAAGCTCGAGCGCATCCGGCGCGAGCGCGAGCGTCTCGGCTCGGTCAATCTGCTCGCCGAACAGGAATTGCGCGAGGTCGAGGCGCAACACGGCAAGCTCACCGCCGAGCGCGACGACCTCAACGAAGCGATCCGGCGGCTGCGCCAGGGCATCCACAGCCTCAACCACGAGGCGCGCGAGCGCCTGCTCGCTTCCTTCGTCACGGTCAACACGAATTTCCAGAAGCTCTTTACCGAGCTGTTCGGCGGCGGCAACGCCGAGCTGCAGCTGATCGAGAGCGAGGATCCGCTCGAAGCCGGCCTCGAAATCGTAGCGAAGCCGCCGGGCAAGAAGCAGGTGACATTGTCGCTGCTGTCCGGCGGCGAGCAGGCGCTCACGGCGCTGGCGCTGATCTTCGCGGTGTTCCTTACCAATCCGGCGCCGATCTGCGTGCTCGACGAAGTCGATGCGCCGCTCGACGACTACAACGTCGAGCGCTTCTGCGACCTGCTCGACGAGATGGCGCGCTCGACCGAGACGCGCTTCGTCATCATCACCCACAACCCGATCACCATGGCGCGCATGAACCGGCTCTACGGCGTCACCATGGCCGAGCGCGGCGTTTCACAACTCGTCTCGGTCGATCTGGAAGGCGCGGTCAAGATGCGCGAGGCGAGCTAGCCTCGCGATCCCGGCCGAAGATCAGCCGCCGTTCAGCTTGAACAGCCGCATTGCGTTGGCGCGGCCGATCTTGAGCCGGTCGTTCTCGCTGATCGGGCAAGAATCGAACCAGCGCGTGGCGTGATCGACATTCTCGAACGGCCAATCGACCGAGAACATGATGCGGTCGGCGCCGAGCACCAGCATGGCGTCGAGCAGCGACGGGGTGTGAAAGTTGCCCGAGGTGGTGATGTGGAAGTTGGCGATGAAATAGTCGCGCATGCTCTTCTTCGCCGGGTATTCGTTGCGTTGTTCGACCCAGGCATTGGCGTTGTCGATGCGCCACATGGCGTAGGGCAGGTTCTCACCCAAATGGCCGATGATGATCGAGAGTCGCGGATGCGCGTCGAACAGGCCGGAGCCCATCAACCGTAACGCATGCACCGCCGTTTCCTGCCCGAAAGCCCAGACCGGACCCAGCAGCCAGGAATGACCGTCATAGATTTTCGCATCGCGCGGCAGCGGGTTGCGCGGATGCAGATAAAACGGCACGTCGAGACGCTCAACCGTCGCCCAGAACGGCCGGTATTGCGGCAGGTCGTAATAAACCGCGGTGTCCGCATCGTTGACCTGCGAGAAGCCGTTGACCAGTGCGCCGCGAAAACCGAGTTCTTTGACGCAGCGTTCCAATTCACGCGCCGCCCGCGTCGGATCCTGCATCGGCAGAGCCGCCAGGCCCTGAAAGCGGTCCGGCCGCTTGGCGACCTGTTCGGCGATAAAATCGTTCGCCTTGCGCGCAGTCTGGTCGGCTTGCGCCGGATCGGGAATCGCCTGTATTGCCGGCGCATTGAGCGACAACAGCATCATCTCGATGCCATGCTTATCCATAAGCGATAGCCGTTGGCCGTGCACCTCTGTCAAGCGGCCCTTGAGTTCTTGCCAGACGCGATCCGGAAAAGGCGTGCCGAAATTGGTAGCGGTTTCCGCAATAGCGACGTGTTCCTCGAGTGCAATCTTGCCTTGCATGATCCCTTCCTTTGGCGGCCACCGGCGAGCCGGCGCGTTAATCTTAATACGGCGTTTTGCCGCGAATTCTAGCAGCGAATTCGCCGGCATCCTTGCTGGCATGGTTTTGGCGACCCAGCGGCTCGAACCCTTGCGTTGTTTCGTTTCGGAACAGCGGTTGGGATGCCTGTCGCGGGAAAAGCCAAGCAACCGGGCGGATGAATACGCATCAAAACTACACGCTCGCATCGCGGCCGCAAACTGGCCGGGTGTCGCGCGCCTGGGCTGTGCTCTCGCGCGGCACCTTTTCCGGTGCGATTTTTCTAACCGACGTCGCCTTGATCGTGGCCATGTCCTGCGTCACCGGCGTCCCCTACTACTTCGTCGCCTTCGGCTATCCCGGCGATATTTCCTCCTTCATCCAGGTCGGGCTGTTGGCGGCAAGCATTTTCGCCATCTCCAATCTGTTTCGCCGCGAATACCGGCTGCAGAATTTCTTCAACTTCAAGCTGCATAGCCGACGCACGATCCAATTGTGGAACGTGACGCTGATCTGCCTCTTGATGCTCGGCTTTCTGTCCAAGATCAGCGTCAATTATTCGCGCGGCTGGATCGTGCTGTTCTACGTCAGCACGCTCGCCGCGCTGATCGTGCAACGCTACGTCATCATCCGACTCACCGCGCTGGCGCGCGCCGCTGGGCTGCTTTCCGCTCAGCGCATCTTTCTGATTGGCACCGGGGCCCATGTCGGCGCTTTTGTCAATCGTTACGAGCCGTGGGCGCTGGGTATCGACGTGGTCGGTTGCCGCTTCCTGACGCCGGTGGCGGCGAGTGCCTCGGCCGAGGTCCGCGACGCGACGCTTGATCGCGACCTCGCCGAAGCGGTTGCCAGCGTCCGTCGCCTCGCCCCCGATGCGATCTTCCTGCTGCTGCCGTGGTCGGCCACGGCGACCATTGAACGTTGCGCCGAAGCCTTTCTCGCGCTGCCGGTCGAGATTCATCTCGGCCCCGAGCGGGTTCTGCACAAGTTCGATGAAGCCAAGCTCTCGACGCTCGGGCCGGTTGCCAGCCTGCAGCTCACGCGGCGGCCGCTGACGCGCTTCGAAATCATCCAGAAACGGCTGATCGACCTCGCTCTCGCCGCGGCGGCTCTCATTCTGACGACGCCGCTGCTCGTTATGGTTGCCGTCTTGATCAAGCTCGACAGCCGGGGGCCGATTTTCTTCGTGCAGCGGCGTTATGGCTTCAACCAGCAGCCGTTTCACATCATCAAGTTTCGCACCATGCGCACCCTCGATGACGGCTGCCGGCAGGCGACACGCGACGATCCGCGATTGACCCGGATCGGCCGCTGGCTGCGGAGCCGCAATATCGACGAGATCCCGCAACTGTTCAACGTGCTCACCGGCGACATGTCGCTCGTCGGCCCGCGGCCGCATCCGTTGCCGCTCGATGACGACTTTCAGCGGCGCATTTCGCTCTATGCACGCCGGCACAACGTCAAGCCGGGCATCACCGGCTGGGCGCAAATTCACGGTTATCGCGGCGAGACCGATACCGACGACAAGATGCGCAGCCGCATCGCGTATGACTTATCCTACATCGACAATTGGTCGCTCTGGCTCGACCTAAAGATCATCGCGCGCACGGTTCTTTCACGCACCGCTTACCAGAACGCGTATTGACAGCGCAGTTGCCGGGCGCGGCGCATCGCCGCGGCCCGTCAGAAAAGTCGAAAGCCTAGCCGACCAACGCCGAGATGGCGAAAACCGCGCCGAGCGTTACCAGCGCCGTAGACAGCCACAGCACGCCGATGAGCAACCACACCGGGCGAGGCTCGCGCGTCGCCGCCGCCGGCGCGTCGGTCCAGGACTCCAGCGCCGGGTCGGCGCGGCGTAGCGCGGCGGTCGCGCGTTCGATCGCGGCGATGTCGCGCTCGAGTTGGGCGCGATCGGCGGCCGCCAGGCCGGGATCATTCATGGTCGCCGGCGTCACATCGGACATAGCGTCGACAAGGCGATTTTTTTCCAGAACGGCGTTACTCTGTGCGCCGTTCAAGGGAACAAAGCCGAGATGATGCTGCGACATACGCACACCGTGTTCTTGCCTAGTCTCCTTCCTAGCCGACACGCAATCGCGGCGCGATATTCTATGTCGGCTAACCTTAACGGCATCGCGCAACCGCCCTATCTGAAGAGGCGCAGAACCAGCAAACCAGGCGCCGGAGAAAGCCGCCGATGAGCACTTCGACATTGATTGTTCTCGCTGTGATCGTTGTTTTGGTTTTGTGGGCGATCACGGCCTATAACGGCCTTGTTTCGATGCGACAGCGAGTCAACGAGGCCTTCGCCGACGTGGACGTGCAGCTGCGGCAGCGGCACGATCTCATTCCCAACCTCGTCGAAACGGTCAAAGGCTACGCCGCGCACGAACGCGGCACGCTCGACGAGGTCGTCAAGGCTCGCAACGCCGCGGTGGCCGCCCAGGGCCCGGCGCAGCAGGCGGCGGCGGAGAACATGCTGTCGGGCGCCTTGCGTCAGCTCTTCGCGCTCGCCGAGGCCTATCCGGATCTCAAGGCCAGCGCCAATTTTCAGCAACTGCAGGCCGAGCTGACCGACATCGAGAACAAGATCGCCGCCGCACGGCGCTTCTTCAACAACGCGGTGCAGGAATACAACACGTCAATCCAGCGATTCCCGGCCGCCCTATTCGCCTCGTCGTTCGGCTTTGCGCCGAAGGAATTCTTCGACCTCGGCGATGAGCGCAAGACCGTGGGGGAGGCGCCGCAGGTGAAATTTTAGAAAATGTCATCTCGGGACCGAGCAGCGCGAGGAACGTGGAAGCCATAACCACAATCGGATCGAGAAAATGGCACCGCGTATAGCGAACCTCGCGCTTCGTGATTATGGCTTCCGGGCTCGCGGCGGCGGGCCGCGCCCGCAATGACGTATTAGCGATGGCTGCGTACGGACTCTATAGCCACATTCAGTCGAACCGCCGCCGCTCGCTGGCGCTGCTCGTCGGCCTGTTCTTTCTCGTTTATTTGCTGGTCTATGCCGGCGCGCTGACCGCGGAGGCGCTGTCGGTCAATGCCGATCTCGATACGCTGATGCAACGCGCCTTCGGCGATCTTATCAGTGCGGCGCCGCTGACGACGCTCGGCACCGCAGCCTGGGTGGTGATCGCCTATTTTTTCCACCAGAACATGATCGACGCGGTGACCGGCGCGCGCGCGGTGACGCGCGCGGAACAGCCGCGGCTCTATAATCTTCTGGAAAATCTCTGCATTTCGCGCGGCATCACCATGCCGAAACTGAAGATCATGGAGTCGGGCGCGCTTAACGCCTTTGCCACCGGCATGAACCAAAAGCAATATTCGATCACCATCACGTCGGGTCTGCTCGACCGGCTCGACGATGCCGAAGTCGAATCGGTGCTCGGCCACGAGCTCACTCATATCCGCAACGGCGACGTACGCATGATGGTCATCGCCGTAGTCATTGCCGGGGCCATTTCTTTCTTCGCGGAATTATTCTTCCGGCTGTGGTTCTACAGTGGCTTTCGCGGCCCGCGATCCGACGACCGTCGCGGTGGCGGCGCCGGGCCGGCGATCCTGATCGCCATAGCCCTCATCGTCGTGGCTTACCTCTTGTCATTCATGATTCGCTTGGCGCTGTCGCGCTCGCGCGAATTTCTCGCCGATGCCGGCTCGGTGGAGCTGACCAAAAACCCCGATGCGATGATATCGGCGCTGCGCAAGATCGAGGGCCGCGGGGAATTGCCCGGTGCAACCTCCGCAGTCATGGAAATGTGCGTCGATAATCCGCGCGAAGGCTTTGGCGAGCTGTTCGATACCCATCCGACGGTGGACAGTCGGGTCGCAGCGCTGGTCAAGTTTGCCGGCGGTCACGATCCCGGCCCGATCGCGTTGCCGTCACCAGTGGACGACGACGCTGCGGCGCAATCCACCGCTGATTTGCCGACCCCTGGCCCTTGGGGTCCGGCACCGACAAGCGGGCCCTGGGGATCACCGGCTCAAGCCGACGACACGGCCGGCCCGCCGGCCGAACCATCTACCGGCCCGTGGGGTCCGCACAGCGGCCGCTAGCCGCAAATGTGTCACAATTAAC
>Ga0335074_10010280_pt1 | contig 13081 bp, 8 predicted proteins | sample Lox_Sample_23_FD_206715 | JGI IMG/M metagenome (GOLD analysis project Ga0335074, IMG submission 206715) | Soil microbial communities from Loxahatchee National Wildlife Refuge, Florida, United States - Lox_Sample_2.3 | ecosystem: Environmental > Terrestrial > Soil > Wetlands | place: USA: Florida...
CGATCGCGCGGATCGATGGCGAAGATCACTGTGCTCTCGCGGGAGGTGACGATGACGCGCTTCATGGAAGGATCCCAAACGAGGCTGTTGATGGCCACCAGGGGCAGGTGGCTGAGCTTCGTCCAGGTGCGGCCGCGATCGGTGGTGAAGAAGAGGCCTTCGCGACCACCAGCCCAGAGGGTTCCATCAGGAGACGCTGCCAGCACCTCGATCGCGGTAAGGCCGGAGGGGAAAATGACCGGTTCCCAGCGGACGCCGCCATCCACAGACATCACGATTCCGTTGCGGCGGGCGGCGTAGACCGTGCTGTCGAAACTGGTGATGGCAACGTAGTTCCCTGCGCCGGAGAAGACTCCGGCATCAGAATCGCCGAGCACCGGCCCCTGCCACGACTGGCCATCATTCGTGCTGCGGAAGACTCCCTGCGTAGTGGCGGCGAACCAGGTGCCTTCGGAGACGGCCAGCGCCGTCACGCGTCCCTGCAGCGATGGATCGTCGGTTCGCCGTGTGGAATGCCGTTCTTCACGGCGGCCATGGACATTGCGGCGAGTCCGCGGCGCGGGAGGCGCAGCAGCAGCATTGAGAAGTCCGACGGAATTAGATGGTGCCCAGGCAGAGCCACTCCAGCGGAACACGCCGTCGCTGGTGCCGGCCAGCAGCGCGCCGTCGGCTCCCTGGGCGAGCATGAAGACGTCCCGGCCATCGAGGCCGGCGCTCTGCTGCCGCCAGCTTCTCCCGAAGTCGGTGGTAACGAAGACGCCGCCGTAAGTCTTGTCGTTGATAACGCCGGCGTAGAGGGTGCCGGGATCCTTTGCGTCGACAAGCAGAGCGGCAACCTGGCGCTGGGAGAAGCCGGTGTTGGAGGCCTCGAAGGTGATCCCCCCATCCTCGCTGGCGAGCACGCCGCCGCGATCGGTAGCGAGGAGCACATGCTGAGGATTGCGAGGATCGATGTAGACGTCGTTGACGATGACCTGCGACCCAGTCGTGCGCGTCCAGTTTTTGCCGCCGTCACGCGTCTTGTAGAGACCCTCGGTGGTCCCGGCGTAGACGATGTTGCGGTCCGAGGGGTCCATGGTGATGACGCGGGTGCGGCGGGCGCTGGAGGGAATGCCCTGCACCTTGCGGAAGTCGTCGCCGAAGTCGTCGCTGCGGTAGATTCCGGAGCAGGCGCTGAGATATACGACGCTGGGCCGCGAGGGGTCGACGATCATGGAGAAGATGTCAGAGTCGACGATGAGGCCCTGTTTCATGCTGCGCCAGGTGGCGCCTCCGTCCATGGTTTTCCAGGGAAGATGCCAGGTTCCGGCGTAGATGATCCCGGCATCGTAGGGATCGATGGCGATGGACTCGACCTCATGAATCTCAGCGCTGCCGGGAGGGCTGATCTGGCGCCAGTGGAGGCCCTTGTCCAGGCTGCGGTAGACACCGCGGAGAGTGCCCGCGACCAGTTCATTCGGATTGGAACGCGCCTGAGCCAGAGCGAGGACAGACTGACCGGTCATCCCACGCGATTCAGCCCATGAGCGGCCACCGTCGTGGCTGATGTAGATGCCGCCGTCCGGATGGTCCATCACCCATACGCCGGCAAACAGCGTGCGGGGATTGGAGCGATCGACGACGAGGCTGTCGACTACCAGGTTGTCCTGAGTGCTGAGCCTTGCGAGCCGCGACCAGGACGAGCCGCCATCGGCGGACTGATAGATCCAGCTGTCCGTCGTACCGAGGTAGATGTGCCGGGGATCGTGAGAATCAAAGGCAAAGCGCCGCGCGTCGCCGCCGTCGGGGCCAATGGCGGCCCATGCCGCCTGCGAGGTGGGGGAAGCCTGGGCGTACAAACCAGGGGCGAGGACGGCAAGAGCCGTCAGGAACAACAGCAGCCGGGTGCTTCTCATATCTCCAATGGGCGACGGAACAAAACTCCGGAGGGATGCTCCGCACGCAAACAGGATCGCTAAGGCTATGGTATCTGCTTTCCGGGCCTCTGCGCGCGTCCTCTGCGGCTTCGCGGGGTGAAAGATCATGGCCGGTCGCCGGGGAGGAAGCAGCGGAGGGCCGACGGAAGGCAGGGCAAAAAATCAGGGCTGGCCGAAATCCGGCCAGCCCTGTTTCGTCCGTGATGCGTGGTTATTGCGCCGCAGGCGCCGTGGCAGCCGCCTTGCGGTGATGGTGGTGATGGCGCGCCACCGGGTTGCGCGGCTGGGCTTTCACGGCGTTCTCATCGACCGCCGTCGTGCCCGGCACATCGTTGTCGAAGTTGGCGCCCGCAGGAACCAGGTAGTCGTCGACCTCGTTCTGGCCGCTGGTGCCGGTGCGCACCTGGATGCGGCTGGCATCGATGCCCTTCTCCGTAACCAGGTAGGCTTTGGTGTTCACCGCACGCTGTGCCGCCAGCTTATCGGCGGTCGGCCAGTGCTCACGCTCCCAGCGGGTGCGCGGCGTCCTGGTCGGAGCCGAGTTACCGACCACCACCAGCGTGGCATCCGGCTTCTGCTGTGCGTTCAGGGCCACGTCGTCGAGGCAAGCCTTCGCCTCGTTGTCGACGCGGGTCGGACGGCGCTTGTCGTGGTTGAACTGGATCGAGCAAAGGGTCTGCGTCTTGGGAGCAGGCGGCGGAGGCGGAGCCTGCACATCCACCGTGGTGGTCGCCGAGGCGGTCTGACCCTTGTCATCCTGCACCGTTCCGGTGACCGTGATGGTGCCCGAAGGCGCGCCAGTGGTCGACAGGGTGGCGGTGGTGCCGGTTCCGCTGATCGACCCAGCCGATGCGGAGTAGCTGTAGGTCAGCGGGCGATTCTGCGGGCTGACGCCGTTGCAGGTGATGGTGGAGCTTTCACCCGGATTGACAGTGCTCGGATTGGCGGTGCAGCTGATCGTCGGAGGCTCAAACTGCTTCACTGTGAACTGCGCGGTGCAGTCGGCCGACTGGCCCGGCTTGTTGCCCTCGGTGACATGCCCAGAGACGGTGTAGTTGCCGGGCTGCAGGCTGCCGGTATCGATGGTCGCGGTGGGATTGGTGCCGCCCACGGTCAGGCCCTGACCGCTCCAGCTATAGGTGGCGGTCTTTTTCGGATTGAGATTGGTCGCGGTACCTGTGACGGTGACCTGCTCACCCGGAAAAACCGAGCTCGGGTTCACGGAGCAGGCATAAGCGACCGGAGGAGGAGGAACGATGCTGCCGAAGTGCACCACAATTCCGGCGCTCAGACGAGCGGAATCAACATTCGCGCGGCCGCCACTGCCGACGGCCTCAGGACCGAAGTCCACGTGATAGTACTGATAATCCGCCTGGAAGAGGCGCAGCGCGAAACGATGGTCCATGAAAGGCAGTTCGTAATCAAGGCCGCCGCCGACAGTCAACGCCGGACCCCAGGTGTAACCGTGCCAGGGACCGTCGGTTTGCGGGCTGTTCGGGCCGCCGAGGCGCACACCGCCAGCCAGGGCATGCACGAAGGGGGTCATGCCGGATGCTGGATAGCGGAAGATGATGCCAACGCCGGCGTCCTGTGCCCCGTCATTATTGCCGTCAGGGTGATTGGCGTACTCGAACTGGCCACCGATATAACGGTTGAAGTAATAGGCGAAGCTTCCGATAGCACCTTCGTTAATAGAGCTGTAGCTGTTAGTAAACGTTGTTCCGTCAACGCGGGTCGAGGTGACCGAGCCGTGAGGCGCCAGATACGAATAGCCCATGAAGACATCCATCTTCGACGGCGAATGGTCCGTCTGGGGCGCAGAAGCTGTCGATGTGGATGAGGTCTGCCCCAGGGCTGCCGATGCGCTCAATCCCACGGCGCAACCCAGCAATAAAACCCGGCCCAAATGATTTCCGAAACGACCTAACGGACGAGTATGCATGCGTCTAATCCTCCGCAACCAACAAGATTTGCTGACGTGATTCTCGGGACCCAATAGAGCAGAAGGCCAACCGAAGCAGTCAGCCAGAAAAGTTCCGCGATATCGAAATTACCACAGCTACAGGGGTTAGACTGGAAACTTTTCAGTGCACTGCGGTATTTGGCGGCGGTGGCGGGGGTACGATGTATCGAAAAGGTAACCCCCTGAACTCGAGAGACCGCCCTCTTCAACCAGAGACCAGAGCGGAAGTTAGCCCTTCGACAATGCGCTTCGTGCGATCCGCCGTGGACTACTGGAGATTAAGAACGCGCTTCAGGCTGCCGCGCTCGTGCTGAATCTTTTCCTGCAGAAGTGTGATGGCATACAACAACTGCTCGGGACGCGGCGGACAGCCGGGAACATAGACGTCGACCGGAATAACCTGATTCACTCCCTGCACCAGGGCGTAGTTATTGAAGACCCCGCCAGATGTCGCGCACGCTCCCATGGAGATGACCCATTTGGGCTCGGGCATCTGATCGTAGAGACGGCGGATGACGGGGGCCATCTTCCAGGAGACGCGACCGGCAATCACCATGAGGTCGGATTGGCGCGGAGAGGGGCGGAAGACTTCGGCGCCGAAGCGGGCGACGTCGAAGCGCGAGGCCCCCATGGACATCATCTCGATGGCGCAGCAGGCAAGGCCGAAGGTCATGGGCCAGATGGAACTCTTGCGGATCCAGTTAATGGCCGCATCCACCGTGGTCAGAATGATGCCTTCCGGCTGTTCGTACCCGTAGCTGGCCTCGAGAACCTTCCCCTGGTTCTTCGCGCTGCTCTCCAGAGATCCAAAAAGCCGACGATCCCGCAATTCGCTCATACTTTCACTATACTGCCGGGCGCCCGGGGCCGCTTGAGTACCGGCGAACGAGGCAGGCGAGGATTTCCTGTTTGCGGTTGGCCAAAAATATGTAAAAGTAGCTTCAAGGACTTCCCATCCAGTCCCGGGCGCGACCTCCGTCGCTCTCGCCTGCGGATCGCAGTACGAATTCTGAGCCGCGGAGTGTTATGCGCCACCGTCGTTTTTTGCTGCCCTTGTTGTTGCTGGCCTGCGCGCCAGCCGTTCTCGCCCAGTCGCCTGCTGCTCCCGCTATCTCAGAAGGAGACAACGCGTGGATGCTGACCAGCGCCGCGCTGGTCCTGATGATGACGGGACCGGGTCTCGCGCTTTTCTACGGCGGACTGGTGCGCCGGAAGAATGTGCTGGCCACGATGATGCAGAGCTTCGCGATGATGTGCATCGTCAGCGTGCTCTGGGCGATCGTGACTTACAGTCTGGCCTTCGGCCCGGGCAACAGCTTCATCGGAGGCTTTCACTACCTCTTCCTCCATCATGTGGGGCTGGCGCCCGATGCCGACTACGGCGCGACCGTGCCCGCACAGACGTACATGATTTACCAGCTGATGTTCGCCATCATCACGCCGGCGCTCATCTGCGGGGCCTTCGCGGAGCGCATGAAATTCAGCGCCATGTGTCTGTTCCTGACGCTGTGGACAATCGTGGTCTATTCGCCGATGGCGCACATGGTCTGGGGGAAAGGCGGGTTCCTGAACGCCGCGCTGGGGGGGCGAGTTCCCTGCCTCGATTTTGCCGGCGGCACGGTGGTCCACATCACCTCGGGCGTATCGGCGCTGGTTTGCGCCCTCTATATGGGCAAGCGGGTTGGATACCCCAAAGAGCCCTCACCGCCGCACTCGGTGGTGCTGAGTTTCATCGGTGCGTGCATGCTGTGGGTGGGCTGGTTCGGGTTTAACGCCGGCTCGGCAGTGGCCGCAAATGGCCTCGCGACGAGCGCTTTCGTCAACACACACTTTGCGACTGCGGCAGCGGCGATCTCCTGGAGCATCGCGGAGTGGGTCCGCAACGGCAAGCCCAGCGCGCTGGGTGCGATCTCAGGAGCCGTGGCGGGACTGGTCGCCATCACTCCAGCCTCAGGGTTCGTACAGCCGATGTCGGCGCTGGTGATCGGGGCCGTGGCGGGCGCGTTCTGCTACCTGATGGTCACGAAGGTGAAGAGCTGGTTCGGATACGACGATTCGCTCGACGCCTTCGGCGTGCACGGCGCGGGCGGGACCATCGGCGCGATTCTCACCGGCTTCTTCGCGTCCAGCGCCATCAATCCGATCTTCGGCGCAGGCAAGGCCACGGGAGCGATCGACGGCAACTGGCATCAGGTGCTGAACCAAATGGTCGGGGTGGCGATCGCCTGGGGGCTTTCCATCGTGGGCACGCTCATCCTGCTCAAGCTGGTGGACATGACGATCGGCCTGCGCGTGACGCGCGAGGAAGAAATCGAAGGTCTGGACGTGACGCAGCACGGCGAGGAAGGCTACGATTTCGCCTCGTGACGCTCGAACTGATACTCTGACTAGCCAGGAACCTGTGGAGTTATGCAAAAGATCGAAGCAGTCATTCAACCATCCAAGCTGGACGCGGTGAAGGACGCCCTGCTCGAAGTTGGCATTGAGGGCATGACCATTCTCGAGGCTCGCGGCCACGGCCGGCAGAAGGGCCACACCGAGTTTTACCGCGGGCGCGAATATACGGTCGACCTGCTGCCAAAAATCAAGATCGAGCTGGTGGTGCGGGACGAGATGGCCGATAAAGCGGTGCAGGCAATTCTCTCTTCGGCGCGGACCGGGAAGATCGGCGACGGCAAGATCTTCATTTCGAAAATCGACGACGCGATCCGCATCCGCAACGACGAACGCGGGCCCTCGGCGCTGTAGCGCTCCTGCGGTTCTGCTTCGCCACTCACCCTCCGTATACGATGCGAACGGAGACGATGTTCTTTTCGCTGACAGGACATGATTGTCGACACGTCCAGCCTGGCGCGCCTGCGCAGCCGCTACGAGGAAGACTCCACGCAGCTGCGGCAAAACTTCGAGCGTACCGGCGACGGGTCCCTGGCGATCCGCCGCCGCGCTCTGGTCGTCGGTAATCTGCTGCGGCAGCTGTGGGAGGGGCTCACGGCCGGGCATCCCGGCGCGGAGATCGCGCTGGTGGCGACGGGCGGCTTCGGACGGCGGGAGCTGTTTCCCTGCTCCGATGTGGATGTGCTCTTCCTGTGCGCCAACGAGAAGATCGAGCAGGGACACAGCGGGACGATCCGCACCTGCATTCAGGCGATGTGGGACGTGGGCCTGCGCGCCAGCCCGGTGACGCGCACGCTGAAGGAGTGCGAACGCGTTCACCCGGATAACCTGGAGTTCACGGTGTCGTTGCTCGACCGCCGCTATCTGACCGGCGACCGGGCGCTTTATGCGAAGTTCGAAAAGGATCTCCTGCCCTCGGTCATCCTGCGCGAGTGGGACACGGTGGTGCAGAACCTGGCGGAGATGGCGCGGGCGCGGCACACAAAATACGGCAATACCATCTTCCACGTCGAACCGAATGTGAAGGAATGCCCGGGCGGCCTGCGCGACTATCACCTGACGCAGTGGCTGACGTTGCTGAATGCCATCCACGCACAGAAGGCGTGGCCGCCGGCCGCGGCCGACGAGTTCTACGGCACGCACGATGAGCCGGAATCCGCTTACGATTTTCTGTCGGCGGTGCGATGTTTCCTCCATTACCGGTCGGGGCGCGACGACAACACGCTCGACTGGCACGCGCAGGACGAAGCCGCGGCGCGATCGATCGGGCTGGAAACGCGGGGGACCTCCGATCCGGCGTACTGGATGCGCACCTGGTACCGCCAGGCGCGCACGGTTTATCGCCGTGCAACGCTGCTGATAGATGCGGTCCCGCCGCCGCGCCGCTCCTTTTACAAACAATTTCGCCGCAAGCGTGCGCCAGTGCCGGGAACGGACTTTTTCCTGGAAGATGGGCGGCTCGATCTCGGCGAAGGCGCGGTGGTCAACGATGCCGACAGCATCCTGCAGATCTTCGGGTTGATGGCCAAGCACGGCTATCGGCTCAGTTTCACGGCTGAGGATCGCATCGCAGACGCACTGCCGGTGCTGGCGGTGCAGATGCCCGAGGGGCCGTTCCTGTGGAATTGCCTGCGCGAAGTGCTGCTGGGGCCATGGGCGGCGCACGCGCTGCGCGCCATGCATGCTCTGGGCATTCTGGAACTGCTGATTCCGGAGTTCCACGGCATTGAGTCGCTGGTGATCCGCGACACGTGGCATCGGTACACCGTGGACGAGCACACCTTCCACGTCATCGACAACGTGCATCGGCTGCGGCAGCCGCAGCACGAGTGGGAGAAGCGGCTGGCAGGATTGCTGCCGGAGATCGACCGGCTGGATCTCTTCTTTCTGGCGCTGCTGATGCACGACACGGGCAAGAGCCGGCGCAACGGCAATCACGCCGTCTCCAGCGTGGAATTGTGCGAGAGCCTGTTCGCGCGGCTGGAGCTGGATCCGGAGGAGCGGGAGACAGTACGCCGTGTGATTCGCAATCATCTGGAGATGTCGGCGGCGATGCGCCGCGACATCTTCGACACGGAGACGGTGCGCGCCTTCGCAGAAAAGGTGGCGACGCAGCCACAGCTGAAGATGCTGACGCTGATGACGTATGCGGACATCCGCGCGGTTTCGCCGGAAGCGCTGACGCCATGGAAGGCGGAGAGCCTGTGGCAGCTCTATATGAGCGCGTCGAACTTTCTGGACCGCAGCGTCGATGAAGTACGCTACCATGCCGCCGACGATCCCGCTCTGCTGAGCCGCATCGTGGCACTGCTGCCCGCCATCGCGCCCGCCCCGGAGAATGGAGCGCCGGCAACGGGCGAGGCGCTGCACGGATTTCTGGAAGGATTGCCGCAGCGCTATCTCTCCACCCGCTCACCGGAGCAGATTGCGGCACACTTTCGGCTGGCCCAGGCCCTCGCGCAGGATCCGGTGCAGCTGGTATTTCGAACCCTCCGGCAGCTGGATGAAATTACCCTGGTCACCGCGGATCGCCCGGGCCTGTTTGCGGACGTGGCCGGCGTGCTTTCAGCGTGGGGGATGAATATCGTCAAGGCCGACGCGTTCTCGAACGCAGGCGGGCTGATCGTCGATACCTTTCAGTTTACCGACACGTATCGCACCCTGGAGCTGAACCATTCGGAGATCGATCGCTTCCTGGCGAACGTACGCGAGGTGCTGATGCACAAAGTGTCCGTGGAGGAACTGCTGCGTTCGCGGCACCAGAAGCCGCCGCGCCCCAGGGTTGCGGTGGACACACGGCTGGATTTCGACAACCAGGCCTCGTCGCACAGCACGCTGCTGCAGATAGTCACGCAGGATACACCGGGTCTGCTGCGCGCCATCGCCCTGAGCTTTGCCGCGTGCCGCTGCAACATCGAGGTAGCCCTGATCGACACGGAAGGCGAAGCAGCGATCGACGTGTTCTATCTGACCGCCGCAGGGCATAAGCTCAGTGAGCCTCTGCAGGCTGCGCTGAGCGAGTCGCTCATGCATCGTTTGCGGCAACTGCGGCACTGAGCCGCTGCGAGACCAGCTCTCAGTCGCCGATGGGCATGCCGGGCGGGGCAACGATGAGCTTCGCAGGCACGAACTTTGACGGATCGCGGAAGAACGCATCGATGCGCGCCGCTTCCATGGCGTGGAGCGCACGATCCTCGAAATCGCTTCCCGGGTTCGACGACAATTGATTGCGCAGCGAGGTCAGCTCATAACGAACGATGGCCGCGGTTTCGGCGGAGTCCTCGGGATTCGCGGCTAACGACAGGAGCGCTTCCAAAATCTGATCGTCGATGGAGCGCTTGACCTCAAGGGTGAGGCCGGAGGAACCGGGCGGAACGCTGGTGGCCGCGAGCGTGGCTTCGATGACGGATTGCAGGGAGGGTTCGTCCGCATCGATGGCGTGATACTCCACCAGCCGGTTTGCGCGCTGCGGATTGAAAAGAAGAGCGAGAGTCAGGTCTGCTGCGGAATCGGCCGCGTCGACCGGATCGAAAGTGACGCCGGTACGGGATGGAAAGCTTTCCTGGGTGCGCGGCAATCCCGGCGGCCGCGGCGGGAGCAGCTTCAGCAGGGACTGGGGCATGGCGAGTATCTCAGGTGAAAGCGTCTTCAGCACGCTTGCCAGCGCATGCTGCTGGTCTGCGGGATCGACGATCTCCGGCAGCATCTGCTGGTCTCCGCGCACGTTGTAGCGGTAATCGAGGCCGCCGATTTCCTTCGCCGCCGCCTCGGTCTGATAGCGGTGGAAGAGATAGAGCGGCACCAGCGTGTCTTCCAGTTGTGCCAGAGGCTGGCCTTCCTGGATCGCATCCAGACCAAAGCGCTGCAAGGCCGCCGCACGCACCTGGAGCACGCGGTCGAGTTCCGCGGCGGGGTCTGTGCCATTGTCCCAAAGATGCGCGTGCGGATGCGCCGAGCCGAGCGGTCGCGCGTCCTCGTCAGTGATGTAAATTAGCCCCGTCTTCTCGGAGTCGTCGAGGATTTTGTTCAGCGCAGCCTGATCCTCAACGGGCTTGCCATCCTTGTCGAACTCGCGATAGCCGTAGTCGATGGCGACCTTGTCCCAGATGCCAATGCCCACGGGGTACGCGTGGGTCAAGTCGGGCACGCCGTTTGACCCCACCGTCACCCAGGGCGCGGGATAATCCATCACCGAGACGGTTTCGTCCACCGGATGCGGGAAGGCGCTGGCGGCAAAGTTGTGCGCGAGGCCCAGCGTGTGTCCGGTCTCGTGCGCGCCCAGCTGGCGAATGCGCTCGAGGACCATCTGCAGGGCCTCGTCGTGGGCTTCGTCTGCGGGCGGCTTGCCGTGGGCGTAGGGAGCCAGCAGCGCTTCCGCGATGAGATAGTCCTGCCGCGCGCGCAGGCTGCCAAGGGTGACGTTGCCCTTGATGATCTCGCCGGTGCGCGGGTCTACGATGGACTCGCCGTAACTCCATCCGCGCGTGTAACGGTGCACCCACTGGATGATGTTGTAGCGGACATCCATCGGGTCGGCGCCCTCGGGCAGGAGGTCCACGCGGAAGGTGCCCGGCGCCCATCCCGCCGCCTGGAAGGCCTGATCCCACCAGCGCGCGCCCTCCAGCAACGCCTCACGCAGCGGCTCCGGAGCGCCGCGATCGACGTAGTACTGGATAGGGGTTACCGCCTCGCAGGCGTGCGTGCAGTTCGGATCCTTCTTAACGAGCCGATGCCGGGTGATGAACTGCTGCTCGATCGGCTGGCCCAGCGGCGCGTCGTAATCGCGGTATGACATATCGAAGTAGCCGGCGCGCGGCGAGAAGCGGCGGGGGGTAAACCCCGGCGGCGGCAGCTCAACAAAATTCTGACGTTCGCGGATGGTGACGGCGCGGGGATTTGGTGTCACCGCTGCAATGATCTTTCCCGGCTGCGCCAGATCGGTCGGCGCCGGCACAAACGTCAGCTCGGCTTCCACCACGGTGTTTTTCGGGAACGCCTTCGTGTGCTCGAGGACAACAGTCGAGCGCGCCGGATCGACGTGGTACGCGCCCTGCTTGCCTGCAGCGAGAGCCTCGGCCACATGATGCACATCGCTCAGGAAGAACTGCGTCGCGTCGACCAGGACGGTGCCGTCGGCGTTTTCGGCTTCAACGGTGAATCCGGCCAGGATCGACTCCGGGAACGATTCTTCAACAGATGCTTCTTCCGCAGGGTCGCTGGAGGAGCTGCGGAAGCGCAGGTTCGGTTCCACCAGCAGCAGCTTCGGCCCGGTGCGCTCAAAATGGACGATCTCGCCAGGCGCGATCTGGCCGCGGTCAAGACCATAGCCGCCGAGCTCGCTGGAGCCGACGCTCCACGGCGTGGAGTTCGTGTAGATCAGGTCCTGCGAGCGGGTGTGATCGGCGTTGCCCGTCATCGGTACTTCGAGGTAGAGCTTACCCGTCTTCGCATCCCAGTCCAGCGGGAGCAAGCCGGGCATGCGATCCATGCCGCTGGTTCGCACAGCGATCGGATCCGGAGATTGATCGGCGGGAGCCGCGGCGGCAACCGAGGTCAGCGCAGGTAGAGAAAGGGAGAGGCAGAGACAGAGCGTGCGAAGCATGTTCCCTTGTAGCACAGGGGCCGATCTTCCACGCACCGGGATTCCCGAGGCCGCAATTTTCCGGATCGGCGGCCGGCACCGCGGATTTACTTCAGATAGGCGCGCACGAGGTCGATGAGATCCTCGGCCAGCTCAGTGGAATCGGTGCCGCGCTTTTCCGGCGTGAGCATGTGGAGTCGGATGTGATCCTCGAGGACTTCGGCCATGAGGCTGTTGATACCGCCACGGATGTTGGCCAGCAGCATCAGGACATCGGCGCAGTGTTCCTTTTCTGTGAGCGAGCGCTCGATGGCATCCACCTGGCCGCGAATGCGGCGCGCACGGGCAATCAGCTTTTGCTGTTCTCTCGATTCGGCCGGCATATCTTCTCCTCCGTCGCCTGAGAATCCTTCGCTCTTTTCTGAATATATATCCCACCGGGATATGATATAAACACTCAGACGGCGGATTCTCCGGAATCGCCCATTTCGTATGCGAACCGAACCCGAATTCGAGCCTCCGCGATGCCGGTGGGCTCTCCTGTGCCGTGATTCCCGGTTCTGCAATTAGCCTGCGCTGATTGCCTCCGTTCGCTCACGGTGCATGCCCAAAACGCCGAGCGAGTGAGCAGGCACTGCCCACCCCTCCTGAACATTCTGTCCGGCCCGAATGCGCTCCTGCGTGGATTTCCGTCCGCGCAGCCGTTACGAAGCGTGCGACCCCGGAAGGAGGATGCCATGATGAAGATCTTTTTTGTCCAGCCAGTTGCGGCCCAGGGAGTTCGCCCCGCGCTCTCGTGCGTCTGGATCGAAACCGGGAATCCCCGTCAGCCGCTGGCATGCGTGTGGATCGATCTCGAATTGCGCGCTTTCAGAGGGGATGAACCGGCGGCGGATGAGGATCCGGTTGAGTTTCCCCCTGTGCGCCTGACAGGATACGCAGCACTATGAATAGTGTTTAATGTATTTTAATAAACCATGGTTAACAAACTTGAATGAAAACGGATAGACTGCAGCGGTCAGGACCGCACGGAGTTTTCCCGGTCCTTGCCGCTCCCGGAGAACCACCTTTGCGCATACTGCTTTCTCCCTTCCTGCTGCTGGCTGCGGCTTCTTCCGCTTCGGTCGCGCAGACTGCCATGTTACCCGAGTCGCCGACTCCGCAGGCGAGCCGTGCGACGTCCGCCGAGACCGCGCCGCTGCCCGGCAACCAGCCGATGATTGCGGT
>Ga0335074_10010281_pt1 | contig 13081 bp, 16 predicted proteins | sample Lox_Sample_23_FD_206715 | JGI IMG/M metagenome (GOLD analysis project Ga0335074, IMG submission 206715) | Soil microbial communities from Loxahatchee National Wildlife Refuge, Florida, United States - Lox_Sample_2.3 | ecosystem: Environmental > Terrestrial > Soil > Wetlands | place: USA...
TCGGCGAGGGCACGCATCGTTTCTCGCAACGGTACGCTGCTCGGCCAGTGCAACAGATAAAGATCGAGATAGTGCAGGCCGAGGTTTTGCAGACTACGCTCGCACGCCTCGAGCGTTCCCTTATAGCTCGCATGGCTCGGCAGCACTTTGCTCGCGACGAAGAGCGCGTCGCGCGGCACCCCCGCGATGGCCTCACCCAGCAGGCGCTCGACCGCGCCCGCGCCGTACATCTCCGCCGTATCGAGATGCGTCATCCCAAGCTCGATACCGCGCCGGATCGCGCGAATCGCCTCGGCTCTGCGCGGACCGCTCTCGGGCATATCCCACGTGCCCTGTCCGATCGCCGGTAATCTCACGCCGCTGGGGCCGAAGAGTTTGTGCCGCATCCGACTGCGGTTCGGCGCGCTCGCTCAGAAGAACTCGAAGGAGTCGTTCATCGCCGCATACGCGAGCAAGCCGCCGTGCAGATGCCGCACGCGCGTGAAGCCCGCATCGCGCAGGCGGCGAACCGCCCACAGCGATTTGGCTCCCACCCGGCACGCCACCACGTAGCGACGGGCGCTGTCGAGTTCGTGAAGCCGGCCCTCGAGCTCCGACGCGGGAATGTGCAGGGCGCCTTGGATGAGACCGAGCACGGCTTCATGAGGCTCGCGCACGTCGAGCAGCGTGGCCTGCGCAAGCGCGTCGTCGAGTTCGGCCGGCTCGAGATCGGCTTCGTCGCGCTCCTCGTCGGCCGCAAAGGGAGCGACCTGGGCGATCGAGGGACGCTCGCCGCAGACCGCGCAGTGCGAATCGCGTTCGAATCGAATCTCGCGCGTTCGAGCGCTCAGACTTTCGATCAGGAGCAGCCGGCCCGCGAGGACGTCGCCGATGCGCAACGCGACCTTGAGGGCCTCGTTCGCCTGCCACGCGCCGACGATGCCGGCGAGGACGCCGAGCACGCCGCCTTCCGCGCACGTCGGAACGCTTCCCGGCGGCGGTGCGTCGGGATAAAGACAACGGTAGCACGGCCCGCCGTCGTAGCCGAAGACGCTGACTTGGCCGTCGAACCGAAAGATCGACGCGTATACGTCGGGCTTACCGCCGAGCACGCACGCATCGTTGATGAGGTAGCGCGTCGAGAAGCGATCGGTACAGTCGACGACGACGTCGTAGGGCGCGATCAGCTCGCGCGCGTTGCCGGCGTCGAAGCGCAGCGGAAACGCGTCGATCGCGATCAGCGGGTTGAGCGCGCGCAGGTGCTCGGCCGCGACTTCCGCTTTGCGCTTGCCGATATCGCGCGTCGCAAAGATCGTCTGACGCTGCAGGTTCGTTTCGTCGACCACGTCGTCGTCGACGATGCCGATGCGTCCCACTCCGGCGGCCGCGAGGTACTGCAGCACCGGCGAGCCCAGACCGCCCGCGCCGACCACGAGCACGCGTGCCGCTCGCAGCCGTTCCTGACCCGCGAGCCCCACCTCGGGAATCAGCAGGTGACGGCTATAGCGGCGTAACGCGGGGCGCCCGGCGAGGCTCAACCTCGCGGATGCAACTCGCTCAGCCATGCCAATACTTCACCGCGAGCATGTTCGCCCGCATAGGTGTGATCGCTTTCGATCGTGACGAACTTCTTGGGCTCGGGCGCTCGGTCGAAGAGCGCGCGCATGCTCTTGGGCGAGACCATCGCGTCGCGCGAAGCGGCGATGTAGAGTACCGGCCGGCCTTGCAGTTGCGGTAACACACGCTCGAATCGCGCGTCGGCGTCTTCGAACAGCGTCGGGAGGTCGACTCCGACGACGTAGTCGGAACGAAAATCCACCGCACCCGCGGCTTGCAAGCTCGCAAGTGAGCTCGGACGCCCGTACCCGGTCGCGATCGCGACCGCGCCGGCGATCGTCGAATCCGCCGACGCGACGAAGAGCGCGGTTACGGCACCCATGCTGTGCCCGAGCGTATAGAGCGGCTCCGGATGCTGCGCGCGCGCGTACGAAACGACGGCGGCCATCGCGTCGGTGCAATCATCGAAGCTGCGCAGCTCACCGCCGCTAGCCCCGAGCTTGTGCCCCGGGAAATCGAAATTGTACACGCGGAAGCCGTTGCTGCGCAAAAATGCGCAGAGGAAGTCGAGGTTGTGCTTGCTCGACGAGTAGCCGTGACCGGCTACGATCGAGACGTTGCGCGGGCGGCGCGGTTCGTAGACCAGCACCGCGACCTCGTTGCGTTGCGCCTGAACGCGAACCAGCTCTAGCACTCGTTGGCGATCCACTCACCGTCGCCGCCGGCGTAATGCTCTTTCTTCCAAATCGGCGCGCGCGCTTTGAGCTGATCGATCGCGTAGCGGCACGCATCGAAGGCTTGCGCACGATGCGCGGATGCGGCACACACTGCAACGGCGACGTCGCCCACGCGCAACTCGCCCACGCGGTGAACGATGCCGATGCGCGCCCCCGGGAAGCGCGTGTCGACCTCTTGCGCGATCGCCGCGAACTCGGCCAGCGTCATCGCTTCATGGGCTTCATAGGACAGCCCCGTTACCGCGCGCCCGTCGTGGGCGACATCGCGCACGACACCCAAGAATATCGCGACGCCGCCGCAGCTCTGCGTCCAGACCGCGGCCTCGAGCGCGCGGGGGTCGATGGCGTCATGCACGATCGCGAAGAGGGGCATCTGTTTATCCGCCGCCCACCGGCGGCAGCAGCGCGATCTCGTCACCGTCGGTGACGCGCTCGTGCAGGAGCGCGACGACGCGGCCGTTGCGCGCGATTCGCGTCACGGACGCGAGCGCATCGATGCGAGGGTTGCGCGCCCGCACCGCTTCCCAGCAGTCGGCCAGCGTCGCGCCTTGCGGAAGCTGCATCTCGAATTCATGTTCGCCGAGCAGCTCGCGCAGTCGCGCGAACGCGCGCACGCGCACGTTCACGTTCGGCACTAGAACCCGCCGATATCGGTGGTGTAACCGTGCTCGTCCAGCCACGTTCGCGCTTGCGGATGATCGGCGAGCATGTCGATGCGATTGCAGATCAATTTGTAGAGCATCACTTCCCAGAAATGCCGGTCCTTGGCGTAGATCTCGTCGGGAACCTGATTTTCGCTGCGCGCGAATTCACGCAAACCCTCCCAGTCGCGCTCGCTCAAGATACGCCGCAGGTTGTCTTCGTACTCCGGCGACGGCGCGGAGGGGATCACGCCGTGCGCTTTTTCCGCTGGTGCGGATCGAGCACAAAGCGCTCGATGGCTCGTGCCACGCCGTCATCGTCATTCCCCGCAGTAACGTAGGGTGCGGCCTCGATGACCTCGGGGAGCGCGTTGCCCATCGCGACACCAACGCCGGCCCAGCGCAGCATCGGGACGTCGTTGCGCGAATCGCCGATGGCGAGCACCGCCCGAGCCGGAACATCGAGGTCTTTCGAGACTGCGGCGAGCGCGCGTTCCTTGGTAGCATCCAAGCTCGTGACGGCCAGTTCCTCGAAGTTGCCCCAGGTTTCGAACTTGAAATGCACCGGCAGACCCGCGAACCGTTCGGTGATCGCGTCGACGGCTTCGCGCCCGAAGAAGCGAATGAAGGTCGAGTCGCGCTCGGCAAGCGGGATCAAATCGGGCACCTCGACCCAGGTGGGTCCGCGCATGTCGTCCATGTAGCGCGGTGCTCCTGCGAGCCGGTGAAATCGTTCACCGGCGTAGATGGCGGCGTCCAAGCCGCGCTCTTGCGCGAACTCTATCAGCGGCGTGGCAACCTCGCGTGGAATGGCGACGTGGCGACGCTCCTTACCGCTCGGACAATCTTTCGTCAGCGCGCCGTGCGCGCAGATGACCGGGTCGGTCAATCCCAGCGCGCGCCCGAATTCGAGCGGCGCGTCGCTCCCCCGCCCGGTGACGATCACCACGTGCAGACCTGCGCCGCGCGCGAACGCGATCGCGGCGCGATTAGCCGGCGAGATTTTTTCGGAAGAGTCGAGAAGCGTGCCGTCGAGGTCGAGGGCGATGAGTCGGATGGTGGGCACCACACCAAGCATACCGTGGGCCGTCAATAGGAGGACCCTCCTTCAGGTGGACGGAACGCCGCAACCGCACGGCCAAAGCAAGCGTTTGTGGGGAAGATGCGACGCAGATACATAGCTTTCAATAATTCCAAGATCCCCGGCGGGGCTCGATGCCGGGGGCACATGTAAGTATGCCCTGTACGGCCCAAGTACCGAACCTCACGGCTCGCGACCAAGCGCAGTTCATCCACGATGCGATCCCGCCCGGCCTCTTCCGGACCGACGACGACAGCGAGCGCATCCCGTGGCGCGTAAGTCCCGAGCCGTTCGCATTGTCCCACAAGACCGTCGAACGCATCGAGCAGATCGGTCGCGACCTCCTCGCTTTCTATCGCGCGTTCAATAATCTGTATAATCGCAGCGCCCGCGGAACCGCCCCCGCGTTCATCGCGGAGTATCTGGATCGCGGCAAGCCCGAACACATCATCCGCCTGGCGCGCCAGAATCGCTTCCGGTCCGATATTCCCGGCGTCATCCGCCCCGATTTACTCTTGACCGATGATGGCTTCATCGCGTCCGAGCTCGATAGCGTTCCGGGCGGCATGGGATTCGTCGGTGCGATGAGCGAGGCGTACTGCAAGGCCGGCATCGATTCGATCGGCGGCGTCGACGGCATGCCGCGCGGGTTCGGCGCGATGCTCTCGTACGCGAGCCGGACGCCGCATCCGACCGTTGCAATCGTCGTCTCGGACGAATCGGGCGATTACCGCACCGAGCTGCGCTGGCTGGCCGAAGCGATGCGCCGTGTCGGCGACGTCAACGCTTACGTTTGCGCACCGCAAGACGTCATCTTCACGGAGCAAGCGCTCTTCTTGCGGCACGAAGACGGACGCGAAGAAAAGCTCGACGCGATCTACCGCAACTTCGAGCTCTTCGATCTGCTCAACGTTCCCAAACAGGAGCTCATGCTCTACGCAGCCCGGCACAATCGCGTCCTGATGGTGCCACCGCCAAAAGCGACGCTCGAAGAGAAGCTTTCCTTTGCGCTCTTCCAGCACCCCGCGCTGGCATCGCTCTGGCGGACCGAGCTCGGGAAAGACGGCGCCGCGATCTACGAGCGTCTGAGCGCGCTCTTCCCGCGCACCTGGGTGCTCGACCCGCGCCCGCTGCCGCCGCAAGCGGTCATCGCCGGACTCGAAGCTCGCGGGTTGCCCGTCTCGGATTGGCATGCGCTCCTCGAGCTCGGTAAAGGCGAGCGCGACTACGTCGTGAAGCCGTCCGGCTTTTCGGAACTTGCGTGGGGCTCGCGCGGCGTGAGGATCGCAAACGATCTCACGAAAGAGGAATGGACGGCTACTCTCGAGGAGGCACTGCGATCCTTCGAGCGCACGCCGTACATCTTACAACGTTTTCATAAAAGCAAGCGTCTGCGGATGCCGTACCTCGACCGCACCGGCGGCGATATCAAACTGTTCGACGGCCGCGCGCGGCTCTGTCCGTATTACTTCGTGACGAGCGAGACCACCGTGCAGCTCGGCGGCATTCTCGCCACGGTTGCGCCGGCCGACAAACGGCTGATTCACGGCATGGCCGACGCCGTCATGGCGCCGTGCTTCGTGAAAGAAAACGGCTATTAGCGCGACCTGACGTCTCGTTCTTAGCGAGCAAGCGAGCGGTTCGCATACGGGAGAACCGCTTGAGAGCACGAACAGACGGGGCAAACTCTGGAACGTATCTACGTTCCGGGGGACACGCTTTTGGTCAGGTTTTCATGAACCCGCCTACAAATACCAGCATCGGCGCACAGCCCCAGGTCGTGACGCCGGAGCTACCTTCGAGCGATCATGCGCCCGGATCTTCGGAGATGAAGATTCTGCGCAGCGGCGTGGACCGGCGCCGCGATACGTCGGCGGCCGCGATACTTGCGGCGCATTTGTTTGCGCAAGGCGATCACGACATTCCCGGCGTTTCGTACGCAGTCGGGTATCGCCTCGCCGACGTGCTGTGCGGCGGTGATATCGTCGACGTCTATCAGTTCGACAACGATGCCGTCGCCTTTTCGATCGCAGATATTTCCGGAAAGGGCGCGGAAGCCGCCGTTCACGCGGCCCTCATCAAGTACGGTCTGCGTGCCTATTCGTCGCAAGGCCTGAACCCCGAAAAGGCGATGCGTGCCATGGACCGGCTGTACTTGGAAAACTGCAGCTTCGAATCGATTGAATCGTTTGCCACCGTGTTTCTCGGGATCGTGGACCCGCGACGCCGGATGATGACGTACGCGTCGGCGGGTCACGAGGCGGTCATCTTGCTCGACCCTCACACCGAACCCAGAGTTCTTCCGCCGACGTGTCCGCTCATCGGCGTCTTCGACGATCAGCACCATCTTTTTCGGCAAGATCACGTCGAGCTCTGGCCCGGTTCGCTCCTGGTCGCGACGAGCGACGGCATCACCGAGGCGCGTGACCAGAGCGGAGGGTTCTTCGGGTTGGAACGGCTCGTCGAGTGCGTCGTAGCGCATCGCGATGACGACCCTGCGCAGCTCCTCGATGCGATCGTCGACCGCGTCTCCGCGTTCTCGAACGACAATTGGGAAGACGACGTCGCGGTTTTGGTGACGAGGTTCGCCTAGCGGCGCTTCTTTTCGGGCGGCGGCTGCTCGGCGAGCACGAGGATGTCGGCCACCGTGCGGTGCGCCTCCACGGCGTGACGCAACGGGGCACTGGCATCGACGACATAGCGGTTGCGCCGGCCGATGCGGCGTTTCTTCAGCACGTGGGCCGCTTGCAAGTCGACGATGATTTGCGCCACTGCGCGCTCGGTGATCCCAACGGCCATCGCGAGGTCGCGAATGCGTAGATCGGGCTCCTTTGCGAGCGCGATGAGTACGTGGGAGTGATTACTCAGAAACGTCCAGTGCGTTCGCGCCTTCATCGTGCTTTACCGAAGCATGATTTACATTTCAGGTATTACGAGTCGTGCATTCGAGCGTCGTACTTGCGATTCCCGCTTTCGTTTTCGTGAACGCGGGCGCCACTTAACCGTGCGCAAGGATTTTGGTACGCTGCTACGCGCGCCGGCGGAACGGATCCGCGCGCAAGGAAGCATGCGCATGCACGATTTTCGCGGTAGCCTCGGTGACGAGATCTGGAGACGGTTGAAGGACTGGGCGAGAACCCGGGCCGGTAGCGGCGCGCTGACCGCGGACGACTGCGTCCCCCACGTCGTCGGGATCATCCGGGACCTCACCGGATATCCGGATACGTTGGGATCCGAGGCGATCGCATTCTACGCGAGCGAGGCCGCCGAGATGGTCGCGAAATCTCGCGGGGTCAGCGTTCGCGCGTAACGATCAAGCCCTGCGCGGTAACGTCGATCTCGTCGGGAACGAGCGTCGTGGGGTCGTACCAGATCGTGAACGGCGTTTCACCGGTGAATGAGATCGCGACGTCTGCTGCCGGCACGCCGGCCGGCCGGTCGGCGATCGCGTTCGCTTCCGGGGCCAGCATCGCGGAGCGTGCGATCGCCGGTACGACAACGAGAAACGGCGTGTCGTTCCACGCGTGCATCTGCGCGGGAAGCGGCAACAGCCCGGCAAAGAAACCAAAATCCGCGATCACGAAATGTTTCTCGCTCGCCTGCAAGTCGAACGATGAATTTTGACCGTGCACGTCGGTGACGCTTGCGGTCGCGTCGTCGACGCGGGCAGAATCTTTGAGCGGTGAGCCGTCCTGCACGGCGTCCATATGGTAGCGCAGCGGCGCGAGATCGGCGCCGAGGATGAGAGTATCGTTGGCGCTGGCCGTCGTGCCGCTGATCGTTCCCGTGACTTGCTCGTCGATCTCGGTCGAGTCGCCGACGTTCTTCACGGTCAGCGTCGACGTGCCGACGCTCGCGCCGCCCAGCGTCGCCTTATACGTGTAGGTCCCGGCGACGAGCTGCGTCGCCAGTATGAGTCCGAGCAAGGGCAGAAACTCCTCGTAAGAGCGCATCGATCTCGTCGTGCGTGTTGTATCCGTGCGGTGAGACGCGAATACCGCTCGCCCGCCAGGTGGTGACCACGCCTTCCGACTGCAGCGCACGGCCGAGCGCGATGGAGTCGATTCCCGAAACCGTAAACGTAACGATGCCCGAGGAGACTCCCGCTCCTCGCAGCGAGCGAACGTTGGCGCCGCACGCGCGCAGCCCCTCCACCAGGTGGTCGGTCAAGCTGAGAATGTGAGCGCCGATGGCGTCCGTACCCGCGCCTTCGAGGACGCTGAGCGACTCGTCCAGCGAAAGCGCTCCGATGAAGTTGAGGGTTCCGCCCTCGAAACGGGTCGCGTCCGGCGCGAGCGGCTGCTCGTAGTCCAAGAATTCCCAGATATTCGAAACCGATCGCCAGCCCGGTGCCCCGACACGCAGCCGATCGAGAAGCGCCTCGCGCACGTAGACGAAACTTACGCCTTGCAGCGCGAGCAGCCACTTTTGACCACCGCTGAAGAGTACGTCGATGTCGAGCGCACGAACGTCGAGCGGAAATGCGCCGAGGCCCTGAATGGCGTCGACGCAGAACAGCGCTCCGTTTGCGTGGGCGACCTCCGCCAGTGCAGCGAGATCGTGACGATATCCGTCTTCAAACGACACCCATGAGACCGCGACGACGCGCGTGCGGCCGGTGATCGCCGCGCGCAGTACGTCGGGCGTCATGCGTTCGCGCCGGGTATCGACGAGATCGACTTCGACGCCCAGGCGGCGCAACGCAAGCCACGGAATCGCGTTGGCCGGAAATTCGTTGTCGGAGAGGATGACGCGGTCGCCGGGCTTCCAATCGATACCTTGCGCAACGAGCGTCGCGCCGTCCGTCGTGTTGCGCAAAATCGCGATCTCGCCGCCTCCGGCGCCGATGAAGCGTCCGATGTGCTCGCGATACGATTTAACCTGCGCTTCGTAGCGCGCGATTCCCGCGATGCCGCCGTTCGCTTGCGCCGCGAGAAATGCGCCAAGCGCATCGTGGGTCCGCTGCGGCAAGACGCCGGTGGCGGCGTGGTTGAGATACGCGTAGTGCTCGGTAACGGCGAACTGAGAACGGGGAAGCGGCGGCATGCCGTCGGACTCAGGCCTGCCGTGAGTTCGTTGAACCGTCACTCCTGCCCGATCATGTCCTTCGTGTGCCAGGCGATGTTGCTTGCGCGATCGCCGGCGCGTTCGAGCGAGGCCAGCACAAACAGGTAGCGCGTGCCGGCACGCACCAGCTCGGGATCCTGTTGCATTTCCTCTTGCAGCAGTTTGATGCTGCGCTTGTAGAGCTTGTCTACTTCGTCGTCGCGATCGATGACGGCAGTGGCTAGATCCGCGTCGCGCTCGGTGTACGCGCGCATCGCGTCGAGCAGCATCCCATGCGAGACGCTCGCAATCCGATCGATCTCCACGCGATGCGGGCGCAAGGACTGATCCGCAAGCTTGATTGCGTTCTTGGCGATGTCGACCGCGTAGTCGCCGATGCGTTCGAGGTCGGTCGCGATCTCGAGCATGGCCGCGATCTCACGCAATTCACCCGCGACCGGCTGCTGACGCCAAATCAGTTCGATGCAATGCGACTCGACGCGGCGGCGCAAGTCGTCGATGGCATCATCGCCTGCGACGACGCGCGCGCCGGCGCTGGCGTCGCGCCGCTCGAGTGCTTCGACGGCGACGCGGATGGCGTCACCACAGAGCGCGCCCAAGCGCACGACGTCGAGTCGTGTGCCTTCGAGTGCCTCGTGATAGGCGGTCCGCACCTCTCTGCATCCTCCCTCTAGGCATTGAGTCGAGCGGAGGTAAGTCTACCTCGGCGCAGAGAAAGCCCCTGCGCTCTTTATGAAATCATAAGATAGGGGAATTGACGAGTGGATGAAGTTCGCACGGTCGGCGTCTGCGGTGCCGGTCTCATGGGCAACGGCATCGCGCAAACCTGCGCCGCCGCTGGTTTTCGCGTCGTCCTGATGGAGGTGGCGCCGGAGCCGCTCCAGCGCGGGATTGCGAGCATTACCAAATCGCTCGATAAGTTCGTGGAAAAGGGCAAATTGGCGCGCCCCGAGCGCGACGCAACGCTCGAACGGATCACCCCCACGACCGCGGTTGCCGATCTGGCCGGCTGCAATCTCGTCATCGAAGCCATCGTTGAGAACGTCGAGGTCAAGGCCAAGCTCTTTGCCCAGCTCGACGAACTGCTCGCGCCCGCGGCGATCATCTGCAGTAACACCTCGAGCCTGTGCATCGTGGAGCTCGCGGCCAAAACCAAGCGGCCGAATCGGGTCGCGGGGCTGCATTTCTTCAACCCGGTCCCGATCATGAAGCTCGTCGAAGTCGTGAAGACGATCGCTACGAGCCAAGACGTCATCGACGCCCTGTTTGCTTTTGCCGAGAAACTCGGCAAGGAACCGGTGCTCGCGCAAGATACGCCGGGATTCATCGTCAACCGCCTGTTGATACCGTACCTGCTGTATGCGATCCGCTGCTACGAGGGCGGGCTTGCAAGCAAAGAAGACATCGACAAAGGGATGAAGCTGGGTTGCGGGTATCCGATGGGACCGCTCGAGCTGCTCGATTTCGTCGGTCTCGACACCACGTATTACATTGCGCAGATCATGTACGACGAGTTCAAGGATCCGATGATGGCGGCGCCGCCGCTGCTCAAGCGGATGGTGCTGGCCGGCCGCTACGGCCGCAAGAACGGAAAGGGCTTCTATGACTACGAGTGAGACGATCTTCGAGAACATTCTGGTCGAACTGGACGGTTCGATCGGCGTCATCACGCTCAACCGTCCGAGCGCACTCAACGCGTTGAGTACCAAACTGCTCGGCGAGTTGTCGCTCGCGTTGCTCGAGCTCGAACGCAATGCGGACGTCCGGGCGATCGTGCTCACGGGTGCGGGCGAGAAAGCCTTCGCTGCCGGCGCCGACATTCCCGAGCTGAACGCGCTCTCGAGCGCCGTCTCCGGCGCGGATCAGGCGCGCATGGGGCAGTCGATCACGCGGCAGATCGAGCGTCTGCGCACGCCCGTCATCGTGGCGGTCAACGGCTTTGCGCTCGGCGGTGGTTGCGAGATCGCGATGTCGGGCGACATCCGCATCGCAAGCGAGAACGCCAAATTCGGGCAGCCGGAGGTCAACCTCGGGTTGATTCCCGGTTATGGCGGCACGCAACGAACGACGCGACTCGTCGGGAAGGGCATGGCGATGTATCTCTGTCTCACCGGCGAGATGATCGATGCCCGCGAGGCGCTGCGCATCGGGCTCGTCGAGAAGGTCGTGCCGCTCGCCGACCTGTTGACCGAAGCCAAACGCATCGGCAACGCGATCGCCGCCAAGGCTCCGCTCGCGATCGCCGCCTGCAAGCGCGCGATCAACGGCGGCGCGCATCTCGCGATCGACGACGCGCTCGAACTCGAAGCCCTCGAGTTCGGCACGCTGGCCGCCACCGAAGATTTCCACGAAGGCACGCGCGCCTTTCTCGACAAGCGCAAAGCGGTCTGGAAGGGGATGTAGACACGGATCGCACGGTGAGCCGATAGCGGGGGCGCTAGCGTAGCGTCTTTTCAGCGTTGGCCATGGCGAGGCCGATCGCCGGGTTGAAGCCGGTCCACGTTGCGCGAATGCGGCCTTGCGGATCGATCACGACCATCGTCGGAAAACCTTCGATCTGAAAAAAACCTTGCGAACTGCTCTTGGGATCGAGCACGACGTCGCGGAGACGCAAGCGCCGCGCATACGCCGCCACCACGGCTCGCGGCTCGCCGACGTCGATTGGAATCACCGCCACGCGCGGATGCGCGCGAGCGTAGCGCTCGACGAGCGGCTCCTCGAGGCGGCACGGCTCGCACCACGACGCGTAGAACGCCAAGAACAGCACGCGACCGCGCTCGTCGCTGACGTGAAAGGTGCCGCCCGCGAGTTTCGGATACGCGATGCGGGGTGCCGGATAGGCGCTCGCGAGACTCAGTGCTCGCGGCGCGAAGAAGATCTTCCACGCCGCGAACGCCACCACGCAGAGCGCGAGAAGGTCAACCAGCCGGCCCCACTTATTCCACGACCAGAACCGCAGCGATGCCCTGTCCTCCGCCGATACATGCCGACGCGACGCCATAGCCTCCGCCGCGTGCACGCAGGTCGTTCAATACCGTCAGCGCAAGGCGCGCGCCCGAAGCGCCGAGTGGATGCCCGAGGGAGATCGCACCACCATGCGGATTCAAGCGCACGGCTCGTCCTGAGCTTGCCGATGCGCCGTTCGTCCCCAGCTCCTTCAGACACGCCAGCACTTGCGGCGCAAACGCTTCGTTGATCTCCATCACGGCGAGATCTTTTTGGGCAACACCCGCGCCCTGCAGCGCTTTGGGAATGGCATAGGCCGGACCAATGCCCATGATCGACGGATCGACGCCGACCACGCTGCCGCTTTGCAATCGCCCGATCCACGATACGCCGTCGGCTTTGGCTTGCTTCACGGTCGTCAGCACGACGGCGGCCGCACCGTCGGTGATCCCACTCGCATTGCCGGGTGTGACGACGCCGTCTTTCACGAAGCGCGCCGGCAATTTTCCGAGTTTCTCCATCGAAAGTCCCGAGCGCGGTCCTTCATCGCGTTCGACGATCGTCGTCGTGCCTTTGGGCCCCGGCACGCTCACCGGGGCGATCTCTTCGGCAAAATACCCGTCGGCCTGCGCCTCGAGCGCGCGCGTCTGACTCGTCAGCGCGAACTCGTCGCACGCTTCACGCGCGATGCCGTACTTCTTGGCGAGATTTTCCGCCGTGACCGCCATCGGCGTGTTGCCGTACGAATCGACGAGCGCGCTCCAGAGCGAGTCCTCGAACTGCACGTTCGCGCCGAACGAAAATCCTTTGCGCGCGCCACGCACGACGTGCGGCGCCTGGCTCATGTTTTCGGTACCACCCGCGAGCGCATACGTCGTTTCGCCCAACCGCAGCGAGCGCGCGGCTTCCAGAATCGCCTCCAGACCCGAACCGCAAAGACGGTTCACGGTGACCGCGGGCACGGCGACGGGTATACCGGCCCGCAATCCCACGTGTCGAGCGAGGTAAATCGCGTCGGCGCTGCTTTGCACGACGTTGCCGAATACAACGTCGTCGATCCGCTCGGCGGGAAC
>Ga0335074_10010282_pt1 | contig 13081 bp, 10 predicted proteins | sample Lox_Sample_23_FD_206715 | JGI IMG/M metagenome (GOLD analysis project Ga0335074, IMG submission 206715) | Soil microbial communities from Loxahatchee National Wildlife Refuge, Florida, United States - Lox_Sample_2.3 | ecosystem: Environmental > Terrestrial > Soil > Wetlands | place: USA...
CGACCGTGAAGAGGTATCGGCCGAGCGTCTGCACCGTGAATCGCCCGCGCCAGCGATCATTGCCGAGAAAGCTCATCGGCGCGACGCGCCACTCGGTTTCGCATTCGTGCCGATACAACACCGAGGCGGCAACCGCGTCATGTCCGTCGGCGAACGCGTCGGCCTCGACGATCACGCTGTCGCCGAGCACGCGCCGCACCGGAAAGCGGCCGCAGTCCACCCGCGGACTCAGACCCTCGATGACGACGCGCGCCTTGGTCATCAGGCTCACGGCTCCGCGCCGTCAGTCGGGTGTCAGGACGATAGCGGCTAGGGGTGGCAGACGCAGCGCGAGCGAGTGAGTGAAGCCGTGCGAGGGCAGCGGCGAGGCCTCGACCGCGCCGAAGTTGCCGATGCCACCGCCGCCGTAGTGCGTCGCGTCGCTGTTGAGCCGCTCATGCCACCACCCGCCGCGGGGCACACCCACGCGGTAGTTCTCCCGCGGCACCGGGGTGAAGTTGCAGGCGATGAGGGCGACGTCCTGCGCACGCTGGCCTCTGCGCAGATAGACGATCACGCTCTCATCGGCGTTGTTGCAGTCGATCCACTGGAAGCCATCCGGGCTGAAATCGCGCTGGAAGAGGGCCGGAGTCGCCCGATAGAGATGATTGAGATCGCGTACCCAGCGGCGCAGCCCCTCGTGCAGCGGATACTGCAGCACGTGCCACTCCAGGCTCTCATCGTGCTGCCACTCGCGCTTCTGACCGAACTCCCCGCCCATGAAGAGCAGCTTCTTGCCCGGATGGCTCCACATGTAGCCGAACAGAAGCCGCAGCGACGCGAACTGCCGCCACTCATCGCCCGGCATCTTGCCGAGCAGCGAGCCCTTGCCGTGCACCACCTCATCGTGCGAGAGCGGCAGCACGAAATTCTCGCTGAACGCATACCAGAGGCTGAAGGTGAGCTGGTTTTGCTGGTACTTGCGGAACACCGGATCGGTCTGCAGGTACTTCAGGGTGTCGTGCATCCAGCCCATGTTCCACTTGAGACCGAATCCCAGCCCGCCGAGGTAGGTTGGCCGCGACACCATCGGCCAGGCGGTGGACTCCTCGGCGATGGTTTGCGTATCGGGGTGGTCGCGGTACACCGCGAGATTCAACTGCTTGAGGAACTCGACGGCCGGCAGGTTCTCATTGCCGCCGAATTGATTCGGGATCCACTCGCCGGCCTGCCGTCCGTAGTCGAGGTAGAGCATCGAGGCGACCGCGTCCACGCGCAGCGCATCGATGTGATAGGTGTCGAGCCAGAAAAGCGCGCTGCTCGCGAGGAAGTTGCGTACCTCGGCGCGGCCGTAGTTGAAAATCGCGCTCTTCCACTCCGGGTGAAAGCCCTGGCGCGGATCGGCGTGCTCGTACAAATGAGTGCCGTCGAAGTACCCGAGCCCGTGCTCGTCGCTCGGGAAATGCGACGGCACCCAGTCGAGGATGACGCCGATGCCGCGTCGGTGCAGGTGATCGACGAAGTACATGAAGTCCTGCGGCGTGCCATAGCGGGCGGTCGGCGCGAAGTAGCCGGTGACCTGATAGCCCCACGACCCGTAGAAGGGGTGCTCCATGACGGGCAGCAGCTCCACGTGCGTGAAGCCCATCTCCACCGCGTAATCGCCCACGGCATGCGCGAGCTCGCGGTAGGTGAGCCAGCGGTCGTGCTCCTCGGGCTTGCGCCGCCAGGAGCCGAGGTGCAGCTCGTAGATCGACCAGGGAGCATCCTGCGAGTTCACGCGACCGCGCGCCCCCATCCACTCGCCATCGCCCCACTCGTACGACAGATCCCACACGATCGAAGCGGTGCGCGGCGGCGTCTCGCAGTAAAAGGCGAAGGGGTCGGACTTGTCGACGGTGTACCCAGCCTGACGCGAGACGATGTGATACTTGTAGAGCGCGCCCGCGCCCACTCTGGGGATGAAGGCTTCCCAGATGCCCGAGGAGTCGGAGCGGGACGTCAGCGGATGTGCGGTGGGATTCCAACCGTTGAAATCGCCGACCACCGACACGCTCGCGGCGTTCGGCGCCCAGACGGCGAACTGAGTGCCCTGCTCCCGATCGGGGCGGCGCGGCAGCGGATGGGCCCCGAGCTTCTCGAAGGCGCGCACGTGCGTGCCCTCGCGAAAAAGGTAGATGTCTTGGTCGGTGAGCTGCACCGTGCCAGTTTAGCAATTAACATACCCGAATGCCGAAACCGATCGTCATAGCTCATCGCGGCGCGAGCGGATATGCGCCGGAGCACACGCTGGCCGCGTACTTCATCGCCATGCAGCAGGGAGCCGATTACATCGAGCCGGATCTCGTCGCGACGCGCGACGGCGTGCTGGTGGCGCGGCACGAGAATGAGATCAGCGGCACGACGGATGTTGCCGCACGCGCGGCGTTCGCCGACCGGCGCACGACCAAAGTGATCGACGGCGTGCCGGTCACCGGTTGGTTCACGGAGGATTTCCTGCTCTCGGAACTGAAGATGCTGGGCGCGCGCGAGCGGATTCCCGAGCTGCGCTCGGGCAACACCCGACTCGATGGAAGGCTCGAGATTCCAACGCTGGAGGAGATTCTGGCGCTGGTGCGGGCGGTGGAGGGACAGCGCCAGGTTCGCGCGCGCGAGCTCAGCCTGCCGCCACCGCAGCCCATCGGGGTGTATCCCGAGACCAAGCATCCGAGTTATTTCGCCGCGGCCGGATTGCCGATGGAGGAGCCGCTGGTGGAGGCGCTCGAGCGCTACGGCTATCAGGGGCCCCGGGGGCGAGCGTTCCTACAATCCTTCGAGGTGGCAAACCTCAAGGTTTTGAGCCGTCTTACCCGTTTGCCGCTGGTGCAGCTGATCGAGGCGGCGGGTGCGCCCTATGATCTCGCTCGAAGCGGCGATCCTCGGACCTACGCGGATCTTCTCACGCCGAAGGGGCTGGAGGAGATCGCGGCATATGCTTCGTGCATCGGGCCGGCGAAGGCACTCGTCATTCCGCGCGCCGCCGACGGCAGCTTGATGCAGCCGACGTCGCTGGTGGCGGACTGTCATGCCGCCGGCTTGGGAGTGCATCCATGGACGTTTCGGGCCGAGCCCGCGTTCCTGCCGGCGGGCCTGGATCTAGCAGACGAGCTGCGCGCGTTTCTCGCGGTGGGCATCGATGGATTCTTTACCGATCAACCCGACATCGGTGTGCGGGCGCGTGAAGCGTTTACGGCCGTTTAACTCGGCTAGCTGCGTTTCTGGCCCGAGCCCACCAGGTGGAGCGGCCGCGGTGCGGCGTTGAGCAACTTGCGGGCGCGGGCAGCGGCCGATCGGGCTTCCTCGGCGGCGCTCGAGGCTTCCACGGGATGGCCGAGGAGGTAGCCTTGCACGGCGATCGGACCACAGTGGGCGAGGAATTCGAGCTGCGCGGGGCGCTCGACGCCCTCGGCGACGACCTGCAGGCCGAGGCCGTGACAGAGCGTGACGATGGAGCGGACGATGGCGGCCGAGCGGGGATTGGAATCGACTCCTTCGATCAGCATGCGATCGAGCTTGACGCGGTTGATGGGCAACTGCTCGAGCGAAGTCAGGGAGGAATAGCCGATACCGAAGTCATCGAGCGCGATCGAGACGCCGAGCTCGCGCAGCCGCCGCAGTGACTCGATGGTCGCGCTGCCGGTCTGCAACACCGTCTCGGTGAGCTCGAGCTCCAGGGCGCTCGCCGGCAGACCGGCGGTCTCGAGGTTGCGCGCGATCTGATGCACGAAGTCGCTCTCGAAGAACTGCGGCGGCGAGACGTTGATCGCGACACGCGCGTCCCGCCACCCGGCGGCGTGCCATGCGGCCGCGGTCGAGGTGGCCGAGCGCAGCACCCAGCCGGTCAGCTCGTGGATGAGGCCGCTCTTCTCGGCGATGTGGATGAATTCGGTGGCGGTGGCGATGCGGCCGCCGGGCTTGCGCCAGCGCAGCAGCGCCTCGAGCGCGGTGACTTCGCAGCCCCCGAGCGCCACTTCCGGCTGAAACATGAGGAGCAGCTCCCCGGCCTCGACCGCCTGACGCAGCGCCTGCTCGAGTCGAAAGCGCTGCGCGGCGGCGTCGTACAGCGCCGCGCGATAGAGCGCGAAGCGGTTGCGGCCGAGCTCCTTGGCCCGGAACAGCGCCACATCGGCCGCGCGCAACAGGCCCTCCGGGTCGTCGGCGTGATCGGGAAAGAGGCTGGCTCCGACGCTGGCGGTGGTTGCGAGCGCCCGACCTTCGATGGTGAGCGGCTGCTGCAGGGTCGCGACCAGCGCGGCGGCGCGCCGTTCCACTTCCTCGACCGTGCGCAGCTCCTCGATGAGGAGTGTGAATTCATCGCCACCGAGGCGGGCGACCAGACTGTTGGCGCCGGCCGCGGCCTGCAGCCGCTCCGCTATGCCCTGCAGCACCTGATCGCCGAAATTGTGGCCCAAGGTGTCGTTCACCGACTTGAAGTTGTCCACATCGACGAACAGCAGGGCCACACGGCGGCCAGTCTGCCGCGCCCGCGCGAGCGCGCCGGCCAGCCGTCCCGCAAGCTGGCGCCGGTTGGGGAGTTGAGTCAGTGGATCGTGATGCGCTAGGTGGTGCAGCTGTCGGGTGCGGTCGGCGACGTGCTGCTCGAGCTCGGTTTGGTGGGCGCGCAGCTCCGCCTCTGCCTGCGAGATCTGGTCGGCCATGGTGTTGAAGGACGCGGCGAGCTCGTCGACTTCCGCCGAGCCGCCGCGGGGCGCACGCGCGGTTCGGTCGCCGCTCGCGAGCAGCCGCGTGGCGGCGGTGAGCCGGCGTACGGGCAGGCTGATGCTGAGCACGAGCAGCGCCGATACGATCGCCATGACCGCGAGGATCGCGGCGCCGGAGAGGGTCACTGTGTGTTCCGCGGCCTCGGCCGAGATGGCGGCATGGCGCGCCGCAGTGAGCAGTCCCATGCGCGCCGGCGCCTGCAGCTCGCTCTGCACTTCCTTGGTCAGGATGCCGCTCTGCGCGAGCAGCGCGCGCCGGGCCGCGGCGTCGCTGGCATCGAGCCGCTCGATGTCGCGTCGCAGGCGGACCGCGCGCGCGAAGTCCGATTGCACGACCTCCAGCCAGGCCGGTCCCGGTGAGCGGGAGAGCTCCGGTGCGTGCTCGCGCAGCACCGCCTCGAAGATGCGCTCGCGCGCGGCGGTGGCGGCGGGCGCGCCGTAGCTGTAGCGAACGGCGTCGATGGCCGTCGCGAGGGCGGAAAGCGAGGGGCGCGCGATCACCTGGCCGTGGATGGTGAGCCCGGTACCGCCGGCCGTGGCGACGAGTTGGTAGACACGGTCCAGCGCTTCCCAGTGTTGCTCGCGCCACTGCGCCTGCTGAGCCGCATCCAACGCGAGCTGGCGGCCATTCTGAATATGGGCGATGAGATCGGCTCGCAGCCGCTGGGTGGCGGGCGTGAGGGTCGAAGGCGGCGCGCCGCTGAAGTACCGGTCCACGGCTTGCTGCAGCGCATCGCCCGCCGCGGAGAGCGTCAGGAAATCGCCGTTGTCGTCCGACTGCAGATCGTCGCTGACCGCACGGTCATAGGCGCTCAGCTTCTCGAGAATCGCGCTGGCCCGATAGGCGAGCGGCTCGTGCACGGTGCGCATGCTGCGAACGGCCTCGACGGCCGCGCGGGTCGTGCGCGTCGCGAGCACATGGGCCACGACGACCACCGCCGCCACGGCGGCGAGGCCAAGTGTGAGCCTGGCGCCGATGCCGAATCGCGATCGCAATCGGCGCCGATCGATGTGCTTCGCCTTATGCATACGACATAAGCCGGAGCTGTCGGACCTGCCAATAGGCCAAGGCTGCCCCCGAGCTTAAACGTGGAGTGTGCGCGCCAACGGCGCAGACATCCGTGCCCGTCATCTCAGAAGCGCCGCGGCGGTGAGCACGCTTGCAGGCAGCCGAGCCGAGATTCGGGGCCGACGAGCGTTATCCCACGGGTCAAACGCACGCGGCGATTGCCTTATACTACCCGGATGACCGAGAGCAGGGCCTATGACCGAGATCGCTGACACGTTCGACTCTGCCTTCACCAAGGCGGTCGATCTGGGCAACCGCCTTGCCGACAAGGACAGGGACGCCGACCTCTGGGACATCGCCGACGGTCTGCTCGCAGGCGCTTTGCAGTACTGGTTGTACTCGCGCCAGCCCTGTGGCGATCCGCGCTGCCAGGACTGCATGCCTATCAGCACCGCGGAGGGGCGGATGGCGGAGCTGAGACGGCTGATCGACCAGCTCGCCTCGGAAAGCGAGTATTTCCACACCCCCACCGACGCGAACGCGGGTCGGGCGTAATCACCTGCACCTGTCGCGGTCCGCATGCCGTGCGGGTGTCGAGGCCGGCATTCCTGCGCCATCAGCGTGCGTCCTCCCCCCAAGCGCTCCTGAGCGATCTAGAATGCCGGCTGGGCGCGGGTGCCTGCCGCGCGGGAAGCATACCCGAAAGGGGTCGAATTGAGCCTTATTTCCTCGATGTCTGGCGGTGAGCCGATCCAGGCGGAAGTGGTGATCGTCGGGGCGGGTCCCTGCGGTCTGTTTCAGGTGTTCGAGCTGGGACTGCTCGGCATCAGCGCCCATATCGTCGATTCGCTTCCCGCTCCAGGCGGCCAGTGCACCGAGCTCTATCCGGACAAGCCCATCTATGACATTCCGGCGTTGCCGGTGTGCGGTGCACAGGAACTGGTCGACCGGCTGATGCAGCAGATCAAGCCGTTCAAACCGCAGTTTCACCTCGGGCAGGAGGTGATCCAGTTTTCGCATCGGGAAGATGGACGGTTCTCGATCGCGACCGCCGGCGGCACTCGCTTCGATGCCGGCGCGGTGGTGATCGCCGGCGGCGTCGGCTCTTTCCAGGCGCGTCGGATTGGCGTCGAGGGCGCGGAGCCCTTCGAGGGCAGCGGCATTCTTTATCGCGTGAAGGACGCTGGCGCGCTCGAGGGCAAGCGGCTCGTCATCTTCGGTGGCGGCGACTCGGCGCTCGACTGGACGCTCGAGCTCGCGCCGCGCTCGAGAAGCCTGACATTGGTGCACCGGCGCGCGGAGTTTCGCGCAGCGCCGGCCTCGGTCGCGCGCATGAAGGAGCTGGTGGCCGCCGGACGCATGCGCTGTTTCGAGGCGCTGCCGCAATCGCTCATCACCGCGCAGGGGACGCTGAGCGGTGTCAACATCAAGGCCGCCGACGGTACGGTGCATGCGCTCGAAGCTGATCAGCTTCTGGTTTTCTTCGGACTTCATCCGAAGCTCGGGCCCATCGCCGAATGGGGGCTGGAGCTCGAGAAGAAAGCGCTCAAGGTGGACACCGAGAAGTTTCAGACGAGTCTGCCCGGGGTCTTCGCGGTGGGTGACATCAGCACCTATCCCGGCAAGAAAAAACTCATCCTGTCGGGCTTTCACGAGGCGGCGCTCGCGGCCTTCGCCATCCAGCATCATCTCTTCCCGCAGAAGCGGCAGTTCCTCCAGTACACGACCACGAGCCCGATCATGCACCAGCGGCTGGGAGTGCCCGACTAGGCCAGCGATGAATCCACAGCTCGCCGACCTTCTGACGCTGCTCGAGCTCGAGCCGCTCGAGGTGAATCTCTTCCGCGGCGAAAGCCGCGATATCGGTAGCCCGCAGGTGTTCGGCGGTCAGGTGCTCGGGCAGGCGCTCACCGCCGCCTCCGCCACGGTCGAAGGACGCATCGTGCATTCACTGCACGCCTATTTCCTGCGTCGCGGTGACTTCAACGCGCCCATCGTCTATCAGGTCGATCGCAGCCTCGATGGCCACAGTTTCTCCAATCGCCGCGTGCTCGCTATCCAGCACGGAGAGCCGATCTTCAACATGGCGGCATCCTTCCAGGTCTTCGAGGAGGGGCTCGAGCACCAGATCGGCATGCCGGCGGTGCCGGCGCCGGAGGAACTGCCGGACTCGAGCCGCCCGCCGCCGGAGTTGCTCACGCGCCTGCCGGAGCGGCTGCGGCGTTTTCTCGAGAAGCCCCGGCCGTTCGAGTTCCGGCTGGTACAGCCGTTCGATTACGTGGCGCCGCGAGGCGCGCCGCCCTCGCGCCAGGTGTGGTTCCGCGCGGTAGACCGGCTGCCCGAGGATGAGAGGCTGCACCGGCGTCTGCTCGCGTACCTGTCGGATTACTTCCTCCTCGATACGGCGACGTTGCCTCACGGCTCGGTGTTTCGGCGCAACGCCCTGGTAATGGCGAGCGTGGATCACGCGATGTGGTTTCACCGGCCGCTGCGGGTGGATGACTGGCTGTTGTATGCGGTGGAGAGCCCAAGCGCTTCGGGGGCGCGGGGATTCGCGCGGGCGAGCGTGTATGCCCGGGACGGGCGGCTGGTGGCGAGCACCGCGCAGGAGGGCCTGGTCAGGCTTCGGCGCGAGCAGCCAACACCTTCCCCGGGTTGAGGATGCCGTTCGGGTCGAGCGCTCGCTTGATGGCGCGCATGAGATCCAGCTCGACCGGGGAAGCGTAGCGCTCGAGCTCACCGACTTTCAGACGGCCGATGCCGTGCTCGGCGCTGAAGCTGCCGCCGAAATCCCGCACCAGATCGTGAATCGCGCGCTTGACCGTCTCCTCGCGGGCGAGGAAGGCGGCGCGGTCGGTAGCGGGGGCCTGGTTGATGTTGAAGTGGAGATTGCCGTCGCCGGCGTGGCCATAGGCAACCAGGCGCCCATCGGGAACATTGACTTCGATCCAGCGCGAGGCCTGCTCGATGAAATCCGGGATCGAGGCAACGGGGACCGAGATGTCGTGCTTGAGGCTCGCGCCATCGAGCCGCTGGGCCTCGGGAATGCTCTCGCGCAGCCTCCAGAAGGCCGTGCGGTCGCGCGCGTCGCGCGCCAGGGCGGCATCCAACACGAGCTTCTCCTGCAGGGCACCGGCGAGGCACTCCTCGAGCCGCTCCTCGAGAGGATCGTCGGCGCGGGCTGAGGTGAGCTCGCAGAGCGCATACCAGGGATGAGGGGTGCCGAGCGGATCGCGCACACCGGGGATGTGCCGGGTGGTGAGCTCGACGGCGATGCGGGGGATCAGCTCGAAGGAGCTTACCTGCTCGCCGCTGCTCTCGCGCAGGCGGGCGAGCAGCGCGGTGGCCGCGCGCGGCTCGGGAATGGCGACGAAGGCGGTCGCAAACCGGTGCAGCTTCGGGAAGAGCTTCAGGCTCGCGGCGGTGATGATGCCGAGCGTGCCTTCGGCGCCGAGGAACAGCGATTTGAGATCGTAGCCGGTGTTGTCCTTGCGCAGGGTGAGGAGCGAGGAGAGCAGGCGCCCGTCGGCAAGAGCCACCTCCAGGCCCAACACGAGATCGCGCATCATGCCGTAGCGGAGCACGTGGACTCCGCCCGCATTGGTCGAGAGATTGCCGCCGATCTGGCACGTTCCCTCGGAGCCGAGGCTCAAGGGGAAGAAGCGCTGCGCTTCCTCAGCGGCTCGCTGTATGTCGGCGAGGATACAGCCCGCCTCCGCGACGATCGAATAGTCGGCCGGGTCGACATGCCGGATGCGGTTGAGATGCGAGAGCGCGACCACGATCTCGCGGCCGGACTCCGCGGGTGTCGCGCCGCCGCAGTAGCTCGTGTTTCCCCCCTGGGGAACGACGCCGATCCGATGCCGGTTGCAGAAGGCGAGAAGCTCCGTCACCTGCGCCGCACTTCGCGGCAGCGCGATCGCGAGAGCGCGGCCGTGATAGAGCCGGCGCTGATCGGTGAGATAGCGCTCGAGGTCGGCTGGAGCGCCGGGCGAGTCGGCGGCCAGAATGCCCCGAGGCCCGAGGAGTCGCTCGAGCTCACTTACCGTCTGCGCCGGCGTGAGAGGCGGCACGGGCCGGCGTCTCTTCAGGCGACGGTGAGCGCGCGCAGCGCCGCGATGCGCTCATCGAGCGGTGGATGGCTCATGAAGAGACGCCGCAATCCCCGCGCCACCGGTCCCGATGTGATGCCAAAGGAGGCGAACTGACGCGAAGGCAGCGGCTCGTGCGCTCTTTTCAGCGCTTCGAGCGCCGCGATCATGTTGGGAATGCCGGCAAGGTGCGCACCGCCCCGGTCGGCGCGGAACTCGCGCCAGCGGGAGAATGCCATCACGATGATGTTGGCGAGAACCCCGAGCACGATCTGCGAGGCGATCACCGAGATGAAGTACGCCGGGCCGCGGCCGTCCTCGGACCGAAAGAGCGTCCGATCCACCACGTTGCCGATGATGCGCGACAGGAAGATCACGAAGGTGTTGACGACGCCTTGGATGAGGGCGAGTGTCACCATGTCGCCATTGGCGACGTGTGTCAGCTCGTGCCCGAGAACCGCTTCGATCTCCTGCTGGTTCATGGTGGCGAGGAGACCGGTGCTGACCGCCACCAGCGCCGCATCGCGCCTGTATCCCGTGGCGAAGGCATTGGGCGCAGGCGAATCGAACACTCCGACCTCCGGCATACCCACGTCGGCGGCGCGCGCGAGCTGCGCGACCAGACCCACGAGCCACTGCTCGGTCGGAGTGGCCGGCTGACCGATGACGCGAACGCCCATCGCTCTGCGGGCCATCCACTTGGACATGAGAAGCGAGACGAAGGCGCCCCCGACGCCGAACAAGGCGGCGAACACGAGGAGCGCTGCGAGACTGCTGCCGCGGACCGCGAGCCAGCGATCGAGCCCGACGAGATGCGCAACGATCGTCAGGACCGCGAGTACCGCGATATTGGTGGCAAGGAAGAGAAAAATGCGCTTCATGGCTGCCAGCCTTGGGTCGCGAATCGGCCTTTTCAATCCCCGTCAGTGGATTGCGGTACCGAGCGCGCGGCCGACGAAGAAGGCCAGGGTTCCGGCACCGCCGCCGATCAGCACCATCCGCAGCGCTCCCCGCAGCGCTTGCCGTCCGGTGAATAGGCTGAGCGCGAGCCCGACGCCGAACAGCGCGATCGCGGTGAGGACGGCCGTGGCGGTGAGGACACGGCTGGCTCTGATGTCGATGAGAAACGGAATGAGCGGCACGGCGGCACCGGTTGCGAACGAGACGAATGAGGCGGTGGCCGCTGCCCACGGCGAGCCCAAATTCTCCGGGTTCAATCCGAGCTCCTCGCGGGCGAGCACATCGAGCGCCTGGTCCGGACGGGCAAGCAACGCCTGGCTCACCTCCCGGGCCTGTGCCAGCGCGACGCCGCGCGCCTCGTAGATGAGCGCGAGCTCTTCCGCTTCCTCCTCGGGATACTCGGCGATCTCTTCCCGCTCGAGCGCAATCTGGTATTCGTACATCTCACGTTGGGAGCGCACGGAGACGTATTCTCCCGCAGCCATCGACAAGGCGCCCGCGAGCAGGCCGGCAATCCCGCTGACGAGCACGAATGAACCGGGTGCGGATGCTCCCGCGACGCCGAGCACCAGACTCGCGTTGGAAATGAGCCCATCGTTCACACCGAAAACCGTGGCCCTGAGATTGCCGCCGAGGCCGCCGCGATGGCGGACACCGACCTCCGATACGGTGGTGGGCATCGCGTGCGCAGCGGCGATCGGTGCGGTGTAGACAGAAAGGCCGCGCAGCTTCATCGCGGCGAGTACCGAGCGCATGGCGCGCGGTCCCAGGAACCGCAGCAGCCGCGCGACCACGCGGGCGCGCACGGACGGCTGGAACACGCGTGCGCAGACCGCAGCGCGGGTTTGCTGTTGCGCGGAGACCTCCCATTTGGCTGCCTGCTCCTCGGCGGCGGCCGCGAGCTGAGTGAAGAGCCGCCGTTTGTGGGGGTCCGGCTCCGCGGCGGCGACCTGGTGATACAGCCAAGCGGATTCCTTCTCGTGATACCAACTATCCAGGTTCATTGGCCGAAACCCCTGCGGTGCCGCCGCGCGCGCAAAATCGCTCGCTGCGATTTTGTCAGCGGCCCGCCCCCGAACTCATATGTGCCCGCGGTCGAGGGTCGGCCTTCGACCGCCACATGACTTGCTTTCGGGCGGCTCAAGTAGACATCGAGTCGTTAATACTCGTCGCGCTCGTCTTCCTCGTCCTCGTCCCAATCGTCGTCGTCGTCGTCATCCTCATCCTCGTCCCAGTCATCCTCCTCCTCTTCCTCCTCCTCCTCCTCCTCTTCCTCCTCCTCCTCGTCGGACTCGGCCCAGCCCTCTGGCTCGTCGGTCTGCTCGAGGTCCATCTCATGCCAGGTCTCGAGATCGATCTCCTCGATCTCCCCATCGAGATACTCGATCTCGACCAGCTCCGAGTCCTCGTCCACCGTGAGAACACGGAACGATTCCTCGTCTTCCAGGTTCTCGTACCACTGTCCGGGAACCGGCTCGTAATCTCTGCTCACCGCTTTGCTTCCTCAGGTTGGCGGGCGCAAGTTTAGCGTATAGTTTTCCCATGGCCATCCCCCGCCCGTGCTCCTCGGCGCCGCTTGCGAAGGCAAGACGGGTCGTCGTGAAGGTCGGCTCCGCTTTGCTCACCGATGCCGAAACCGGACGCATCAACCGGACCTGGCTCGAGAGCCTCATCGAGGACCTGCTACGGCTGCGGAGGCGAGGCCAGCAGGTCATCCTCGTCTCCTCCGGCGCCATTGCGCTCGGACGGCGGCAGCTCGGTCTGGCCAAGGGTCCGCTGCGGCTGGAGGAGAGCCAGGCGGCGGCGGCCGTTGGGCAGATTCGGCTCGCGCACGTCTACAAGGAGCTGCTCGAGAGCCGCGACGTTACCGTCGCCCAGGTACTGCTCACCCTCGAGGATAGCGAGCGGCGACGCCGCTACCTGAACGCGCGGGCGACCCTGGAGACACTGCTGTCCCTCGGCGCGCTGCCAGTGATCAACGAGAACGACACCGTGGCGACCGCGGAGATCCGCTACGGCGATAACGACCGATTGGCGGCCCGCGTGGCGCAGATGGCCGCGGCCGATTGCCTGGTGCTGCTGTCTGATGTCGACGGCCTTTACACCGCCGATCCGAACACAGACCCCGCTGCGAGCTTCATCGAGCAGGTACTCAAGATCACGCCGGAGATCGAGGCCATGGCGGGGCGCTCGATGTCCGAACTCGGCTCGGGCGGCATGGCGACCAAGATCCTGGCGGCGCGAATCGCGGTCGCGGCCGGCTGCCACATGTGCATCGCCGC
>Ga0335074_10010283_pt1 | contig 13080 bp, 10 predicted proteins | sample Lox_Sample_23_FD_206715 | JGI IMG/M metagenome (GOLD analysis project Ga0335074, IMG submission 206715) | Soil microbial communities from Loxahatchee National Wildlife Refuge, Florida, United States - Lox_Sample_2.3 | ecosystem: Environmental > Terrestrial > Soil > Wetlands | place: USA...
GCGCTGGTAACTGTCAGCTTGGTGCCGACCGGAATGCCGAGCTGGGGTCCGGAGCCACTGCCATCAAGGACGACCTGGCCGGGCTGGGTGGCCCAGTGGCCGGATTGCAGGGTGAGGTCGTCCACGTCGCCGCCGGGCGATGCTCGTCCGGCCAGCGTGATCGGCGGCAGCGGACCGCCCGGCCAGCACGGAGAGTCGGCGTTGCATCCTTGCTGGGCCGGAGCCGTGGCCGTCACGGTCGCCTCGGCGAACGGCCCGGCTGCCGCGGTCACCTCTGGCAGTCGCCTGGTTGCGGCGAGCTGCGCAGTCGTGGCCTTGGCGGGATCGACCGTGGCCACGACATCCGCGCCGTGCTGGGCAGCGAATGCGTGGTCGAACGGCGCGCTGGAGTCCACCACGATGGCCAGCGCCAGCACGGACGCGCCGGTAGAGATCAGCAGTACCAGGCCGATCACGATCGTTTGCACGCGGCGCCTGGTCAGGCCGCCGCGCGCGGCTTTGAGTACCGGGCGGGCGCTCATGACAGCACCGGCCCGGCTGCCGCGCCGAACGTTATGTCGGCAGCGATCTGACCGTCGACGAGCTGGACTGTCCGCCGGGCGTATCGGGCTGCGAGGTCAGGGTTGTGGGTAACCAGGACCATGCTCTGGCCGGAGGAATTCAAGTCGAGCAGCAGCTCACCGATCTCCTCACCGGTCGCCGTATCCAGCGCGCCGGTCGGCTCGTCGGCCAGCAGCAACGCGGGGCGGTTTACCAGCGCACGCGCTATCGCCACCCGCTGCCGTTCCCCGCCGGACAGCCGTGCCGGGTAGGCGTTGGCGTGCCGTTCGATCCGCAGCGCCGCCAGCAATTCGGCGGTCCGCGCCCTGGCGGCGGCAGTGCGCACGCCGGCCAGCTGGGCCGGCAGCATGACGTTGTCGGCGACAGTCAGGTCGTCGAGCAGGTTGAAGAACTGGAAGATCATGCCGATCTCCCGTCGCCGGAAGCGGGCCACGCCGGTCTCGCTGAGGCGGTCGACCCGCTGGCCGGCTACGGTCACCGTGCCATCGGTGGGCCGGTCCAGGCCGGCGATCAGGTTCAGCAAGGTGGACTTGCCGCTCCCTGACGGCCCCATGACGGCGACCGCATCCCCGGTCGCCACCGTGAGGCTGATGGCATCGACGGCCGGATGGCCGCCACTCTCGTAGCGCTTTGTTACTTCGCTGAGCTGAATGAGTGTGTCCATGACCGGCAACGTAGGCGCGAGCGAGTGCAGCCAGCGTCGGCCGCCGGATGCAAATTGCGCCTGCTCGCAGGGTGACCGGGCGCCGCAAGTCATCCTTTCGATTGACGGTGTAGGCATTGCTACCGACGGCACGACGGCTGGTCTGGGCCACAATGGGCTCATGAGTGAGGCCGCAGCCGTGACTGCCTCGAGTAAGCCGCGACAGCTACTAGCCTTCGCGCGGTCGGCGGAGCCGCGGACCGTCCTGTCCAGGCGCGCGGTCATCACCGACATTACTTTCGCCGCGCTCGTCACGGCCGCTTCGGTGGCGGCTGTGATAGGAACGTTTCACGACGGCATCCCGGCTGGGCTGGCGACGTCGGTACCGCTGGCGGCCCGCCGACGGTTCCCGCTGGCTGTCTTCCTGGTCGTGGTAGCTGCCGCGCTTGTCACCAAGGCCCATGCCACGGACGTCACAGTCGTGGCAATCGTCATCGGCGGGTACTCCGCAGCCGTGCACAGCCGGTTCCGGGGTGCTGCGCTGCTGACGCTGATCCCGGCAGGGATTCTCGTGGCCTGGCAGTTCTGGAGAGCCTCACCGGCTCCGCCGTTCGATGTCATCCAGGTGCTCCCGCGCCGCATTCCCGCAGGCGCGGTGAGCATAGCCAAGACGCCATCTGGGCTAGCAGGCCTTCAGTATGCAGTCGGGCCACTTCGCGTCGCCGGCCTGCTCGTGCTCGTATCGCTGGCCTCGATCGCAATCGTCGGCGCAGTCGTGTATGCGGGCGACAGAATCCGCCGCCTGCAGTCCGAGCACGAGGCAGCAACCCGTCGCGCGCTCAGGATGGAGCGCGCGCGCATCGCAAGCGAACTACATGACGTGGTCACGCACAACGTCAGCGTGATGATCGTGCAGGCCGGCGCTGCGCGGCAGGTGCTCAGCGAGTCGCCAGACGACGCCACTGCCGCGCTGCTCGCGGTAGAGGCCAGCGGACGGGCCGCCATGACAGAGCTACGGCACCTGCTTGGCCTGCTCAGCCCGCCGGCAGCGCCAGGTGCCGGAGCCGGCGCTCACGGCGGCGTGGCCGAGGCAGAGCTCCAGCCTCAGCCAGGCCTGGAGCAGCTCCAGCCACTGATCGACCGGGTAACCGCAGCCGGGCTGTCAGTCGATCTTCAGATCGGCGGAGGACTGCATGACCTGCCGCCAGGCCTGGACCTGGCCGCTTTCCGGGTTGTACAGGAAGCGCTGACCAATGTGATCAAGCACGCCGGTCAGGCACGAACTAGCGTCCGCCTGGATCTCAGTGAGACCGAACTGGTGGTAGATGTCGCCGACGCTGGACGGCCGGCCCCGACTGGGCGGCCGATCCCGGTACCGCCCGCCGTTCCGTCGGGCGGCGGTCGCGGCCTGATGGGGTTGCGCGAGCGCATTGCCATCTACGGCGGCGAACTCGATGCCGCGCCCCGGCCCGGCGGTGGCTGGCGTGTCCGCGCCCGCTTCCCGCTGGAGCCGGCCGAGGCCGGCCATCGTTACCTCGCACCGACCGCCTAGGCCGGCTCCCGCCATGACCGACACACCATGACCGGCACCGCGGGGTTGACCGAGAACACTGCACCGCCGCCCAAGGTGGTGATCGCCGACGATCAGGCGCTGGTCCGCGGCGGCTTCCGGATGATACTTGGCGCGGCCGGCATTCCGGTGGTGGCGGAGGCGGCAGACGGTGCGGAAGCGGTCGCCGCAGTGCTCAAGTACCGGCCGGATGTCGCGCTGATCGACATCCGGATGCCGGAAATGGACGGGATAGAGGCCACGCGGCGCATTCTCGCCGCACCGTCGGCGAGCGGCTGCAGAGTCCTCATCCTCACCACGTTCGACCTCGACCAGTATGTGTATGCCGCTCTCACCGCCGGTGCGAGCGGCTTCCTGCTCAAGGACGTATCTCCCGAGCAGCTTGTCGCCGCGGTGCGGATGGTGCGCGCAGGGGACGCGCTACTGGCGCCCTCTATCACCCGTCGGCTCGTCGAGCGCTTCGCTGCCCCGGCCGGTGTCCGCCCGGCTGCAGGCGCGAACCTCTCTGACCTGACCCCGCGTGAACTGGAAGTACTGAAACTGCTCGCTCACGGGCTGAGCAATGCCGAACTTGCAGCCGAGTTCACCCTGAGCGAGGCAACGATCAAGACGCACGTGGCGCGGATCCTGGCAAAACTGCAGTTGCGCGACCGGGTGCAAGCAGTAGTGCTGGCCTACGAGACCGGCCTGGTCGGTCCGAAAGGGCTAAGGCGCTGAGCCGCCTACCTCAGCCCTGCATGCATGTGCGTGACTACCCGAGTTGACTGTCAACGTCAACGGCGCTCGCGGTAGTAGATGTAGGTGTCTATCCTCGAATCCTCCCGGACGCGCTCGACGCCGCAGCCTGCCGTGGGCGGCGGCCCGCCCTCGGTCATCACTTTGCCCAGCCACTGTCCGATGGCCCGCAGGACCTTCATCATGCGGCTGAGTGTAGGCATGAATCCTGACGTCTGCTAGGTCAGCGGCCGACTGCTAACACACCTGATGCAGCCGGCACGACACTTCATGCGATCACCACAACACGTCATGCCTCCGCACTCCCGCAAACCGGGGCATTACCGGCGCCAATTCTGAACTGTCGCATGAAGGGTTGCTGCCGACGAGCGGCCGAGCGCGTACCGTAACACCCCGGTCGCTCATCTGACCTATTTTCGCCTGTTCTGCTGAGGTGGCCGGAGAGGTTCCGTAGCCTGCTGGGGACCGGCGCTTCGAGGGAGCAGCGGATTTCGCTCGAGATCCGCGCATATCCCGGTGAGCGCGAACTTCGCGGAAGGGAGCCCGTTGGGCCGCCATCGCAAGCCATCTCGCATCCAACTCCCGCAAGGAGCAACCGCCGCAGCGGCGCCCACTCTGGCCACCGCCGCGGCTCTTTGTTTGTCCCCCCAGGCCGCGCCGGTAGCTGACGCGGCCACAGCACACACGGCGGTACTGGACTCCGCAAGCAAGCTGGCCACAGCATCGGCGCCATCCGCAACATCTGCATCCGCCGCACCGTCCGGGCGGCAGACCACCCGGACGACAGCTGGCAAGGGCCGGCGTGGATCAGCAAGCGCGATCCCGGCAACGTACAAAGTCCGCCACGGCGACTCGTTGTCCTCCATCGCGCTGCGGCTGTATCACGACCGGGCCGACTGGCCAGTGCTGTACTGGCGTAACCACCACCGCATCCACTGGGCGGATGACATCTTCGCCGGCCAGGTGCTGCGCATCCCGGCGAAACCCGCGCACACGCCAGCCGCACCTGCAGCCCTCCAGCCGGAGCCAGCGCCGCAGGCTTCCAGTACCCCGGGCATTCCCCCGCAGGTGAGCTCGGGATCAATCAGAGCTACGGCCGATGTCACCGGCACGCCCGGCGGCTCGTTCGGCGCCTGCGTGATCGCCCGCGAGTCTGGCGGCAATGCACAGATCATGAACGCAACCGGCCACTACGGGCTCTATCAGTTCAGCGAGTCGACCTGGGTCGCGTACGGCGGCAGTGCTGCCGACTTCGGCCACGCGAGCGTCGCCGAGCAGAATCAGGTATTCGCCAATGCGCTCGCGGCCGGCGGCGAGTCGAACTGGGCACCATACGACGGCTGCTGACGGCACCCGCGCTGCGGCACTCGGGCCCGGTCGCTGACGTTGCCGCAGCCGGCCCGGGTCATTCGCCGGACTGAGCGCTGGCCGGCCCAGCGGGCGATACACCGCTGGGCCGGCCAGCACCGTCAGCGGCACGCGCGGGCACGCGGCACCGCATGTGCTGGGCGATCAGTGCGACGCTGACCCAGCCGACCGCGAGCGCCAGCCAGAAGTTCACCAGGCGGAACGCGAGTGCCGCCGAGACAGCCCCTACCCGCCCCGCTCCGTACGCGGCGAGCACAACCGCAAGGCTCCCCTCCACGATCCCGAGGCCACCGGGGACGACCGGGAACGACCCGGCAACTTGAGCCACCCCGTAAGCCAGTAGCACCCCGTGCCACGGGATCGCGGTGTGCACCGCGCGGAAGCCGCAGAGCAGGCACAGGAAATCAGAACACCAGACGGCCGTCGCGATGGCCACTATGCCGGCAGTTGACCGGCGGCTCAGCGGGATCTCGCGCATCCGCGCCAGAGTGGTGTCGATGCGGGCGCCGATGTTTCCGCGCGGGTAGCCGGTGACTTTACGAACCAGGCGCATCAGCGCCCCCGCTAGCCGCAGCACGACGTCGCGGCGGATCAGGATAGCGCCCGCGCCGGCAACGATCAGCAGGCCGACGATGGTGACGCCGGCTCCGGTCGCGCTGGTGCTGCCCGCAAGTGCCACGACGACGCCCAGCAGCAATAGCAGCGACATGCCGATAGCCTGCGCGATCAGGATCGTGAAAATCGTCCAGCCTGCGCTCGCGCCGCTAGCCCCGCAGCGCCGGTAATAGCGGTACCGGTACGCGCTGGACACGACCGGCTCGCCTGGCACCGAGTTCGCGATCGCCTCGTTGGCAAGGGACAGCGCGAACAAGCCCGGTAGCGCCACGATGGCACCGCTCAGCCGGAGTACCCGCTGCTGCAGCCAGGCGAACGTCAGCAACGACAGCCCTTCAGCCCCGATCGCCGCGGCCACCCAGCGGAGATCGGCGGTGCCGAGCTGATGCCAGGCCGCGACCAGTCCGCTCCGCTTCGGCAACAGCAGCAGCACGACAAGAACCCCGACAGCCGCGCCGAGCAGGTATCGGATTACCGCCTGCCAGGGCCGCCGCGCGCCGGGAACTGCCAGTTCGCCCGCCACGAGCCAACGCTACCGAGCAGGCTCTGGCGACATCAGCCGTTATTGTCGCCAGCATCGAAACGGCGCCAGCGTCGGAACGGCGCTGGTACGGAACGACACAGGTATCGGGACGGCGCTGGAATCGGAAGGCAAAACAGTGACAGCACAATTCGGCGGCCGCATCGGCAGCACGTGGCGGGACAGCGAGCCGTGGTGGCCTGCCGAACCCGATCCCCCGCCGGGGGCGCCGAATATCCTGCTCGTCGTCCTCGACGATGTCGGCTACGCCCAGCTCGGCTGCTACGGCTCTGACATCGAGACGCCGGTGCTTAACGGTCTCGCCGAATCGGGAGTCCGGCTGGCGAACTTCCACACCACCGCGCTCTGCTCGCCCACCCGCGCTTGCCTGCTAACCGGCCGCAACCACCACCGCAGCGGCATGGGCCGAATCGCTGACCTCGCTATTGGCTATCCCGGCTACTGGGGGAAGCCGCCGCGCGAGAACGGCTACCTCCCTGAGATCCTGCGCGCGACCGGTTATGCCAGCTACGCCATCGGCAAGTGGCACCTGTCGCCAGAAGACGAGACCAGCATGGCGGCATCTCGCGCCACCTGGCCGCTAGCACGCGGCTTCGACCGCTGGTACGGGTTCCACGGCGGAGAGACGCATCAGCTCGTTCCCGCCCTGTATCACGACAATCATGCGGTGCGCCCGCCGCACCCGGTCGAGGACGGCTACCACCTCACCGAAGATCTTGCCGACCGCGCGATCGAGTTCCTCGGTGACCTGCGCGCGGTCGACGCCGCCAAGCCGTTCTTTCTGTACTTCGCGACGGGCGCCTGCCACTCGCCGCACCAGCCGCCGCGCCGCTGGCTCGAGCGCTATCGCGGCCGCTTCGACCTGGGCTGGGATGCCTGGCGTGAGCAGGTCTTCGCGCGGCAGCTTGCGACGGGCCTGCTGCCGGCTGGCACCGTGCTGTCGTCCCGGCCGCAGTGGGTGCCGCCGTGGGACTCGCTCGGCGCCCGCGAGCAGGCAGTGGCCGCGCGCTTCATGGAGTGCTTCGCGGGGTTCCTGTCGCATGCCGACGAGCAGATCGGGCGTCTTCTAGATTTCTTGCGAGACCGAGATGAGCTCGCCAACACAGTCGTCTGCGTGGTCTCGGACAACGGCGCCAGTGCCGAGGGTGGCGCCGAAGGCTCGATCAACGACATGCGACTGGTGAACATCGATCCCGCAGGGACCGACGAGATGTTCGCCCGGCTGGACGAGATCGGCGGTCCGCTGACGCACAACAACTATCCGTGGGGCTGGACAATGGCCGGCAATACCCCGTTCCGGCGGTGGAAGCGGGAGGTGCACGAGGGCGGTGTTGCCGACCCGTGCATCATTTCCTGGCCGCGCGGGGCGGAGCTTGGGCTAGTCGGCAGCGGCGCCGTCCGGCACCAGTTCGCGCACGCGATCGACGTGCTGCCGACACTGGCCGAACTGGCCCGGGTCCCGCTGCCCGCGGAGATCGACGGCATCGCGCAGACGCCAGTCGACGGCATCAGCTTCGCTTACCTGCTGCCGCCGGGCACGCAGTCCGCGCCAGGCCGGCACGAGACCCAGTACTTCGAGATGTTCGGGTCGCGGGCGATCTACCACCGCGGCTGGAAAGCGGTCACGTTCCATCCGGTCGGACCGCTGTACGACGATCAGAACCCGAACGCGCCCTTTGAGGAGGACGTCTGGGAGCTCTATCACGTGGCGGAGGACTTGTCCGAGTCGCGGGATCTGGCACTGGAGCATCCGGGCCGGCTAGCTGAGCTGACTGACCTGTGGTGGGCGGAGGCCCGCCGGAACCAGGTTCTGCCGCTCGACAACCGGGTTCTGTGGGCACTGGTGCACCCCAAACCGGACCACCGCCAACCGCGCGACGAGTTCCGTTATCACCAGGGCGGAGCGCCGGTGCCTGAAGCTGTCGCGGTGAACGTCAGGAACCGGTCGCACCTCATCACAGTCGACCTCACAATCCCGGATATCGCCAGCGCGGATGTGGCGTCCAGAACGCCGACCACCACGACCCCTGCCAGCGCAGCCCCTGCCGCTTCGGCGCGCACAACTACAGCCCCCGCCACCACCGGCACCACGACCACCGGCACCACGACCACCGGCACCACGACCACCGGCACCACGACCCCCGGCGACGGGGTGCTGCTAGCGCTCGGCTCGGCACTGGGCGGCTGGTCGCTGCACATCCTCGGCGGCCGCGTCCGCTACGTGCACAACCTGTACGGGAAAGAGCAGCACGTCGTCGAGTCGCGCGAGGTCATCACGCCCGGCGACCACCGGGTCGAGTACGAGTTCAGCAAAGATGCCGGACTTGGCGGTCCGGGGGTGCTGCGCTGTGACGGCCGCGAGGTCGGCCGCGGCCTGATCCCGCGGTTCACCCCGTCTGGCTTCAGCGGTACCGGAGTGGGCCTGACCTGCGGCTACGAGTGGGGACCTGCGGTCGGCGCCGGGTACAACGCGCCGTTCCCGTTCGGCGGCACGATCCGGCGCGCGGTGGTCAGGACGACTGGTCCGGTCGTCCGGGACCCGCTCGCCGAGCTCGAGGCAATCTTGTCCGAGCAGTAGGCGGGCCAACGCGCGACACCGTAGTCATTTGGCGGGGGCGAAAGCCCCATACCGAGCGCAGGAACCCTGCAAACAACTACGGTGCGGGGGATGAACCAACTAGGGTGAGGGGCGGCCCAGGCAGGATGCCGGTGGCTGCCTAGGTCTCGTCGCCGATAAGGCGGAACTCGATCCGGTAGACCAGCGTGTCATCGTCGATGGGTCCGGCATGCGCGGCACGGTGACGTAGCGTCTGGCGGTCAGGTTCGCCGGCCCGCTGCACGTCTTCCTCGCTGATCGAACTGAACGGCACCAGTTCGATCAAGTCAACCTCGATCGTCGCGGGGCCGACTCGGTAGCGGCCACCCGCGCGCACCCTCGGTCGCTGCCACAGCCGGACCGAGACGGTCACGTCGCCGGCGATGACTGCGGGCCGCAGGTCCGGGCTGAAGTCCACCAGCCCACGGTATGAGCTTCCGGCAACTGCATCCAGGTGTCCGTGCTATCTGACTCTGACGTCAGTGCCTGTGCGTGCGCAGCTTGCGGGAGGCGGCGGTGAACCGGGGCCCAGCCGACCGTTTCGTGTGGCCGGTCGTCAGGTCGACGGCGCCACGCCTCTGAGGCTCGGCGTCGCGAACGGGGAACCAGCGGACCGTTTCGCGTGCCCGGCCGGGCGTCCGGTCGACGGCGCCACGCCGGAGTTCGGCATTGCGAACCCGGAGCCCGGCCGCCGTTTTACGTGGCCGGCCGGGTGCCCAGTCGGCGGCGCCACGGCCCTGAGATTCGACGTCCGTCACCGTCCGCCAGCACCTCCGGGCGCACAGCGACGGGCTCGCTGCGAAGCAGTATCAGCCAGGTCTCGTTTTGGTACCCTGACCGTGTCGCCGGTCGCCTTTCCGCCCACGGGCGCAGGCTAGAGACCGTTTAGCCGCGGACCTTCATGACCCGCCGCGAGCAGGGATGGAGCAGTTGACTGTACACATCCCCCGCCGCACGCTCGCCGCCAGGCTCGAGGACCGGGACCGGGTGCGTTTCACTGGCCGCGGCACCGAGATCGCCTTCCTCGACCAGTGCCTGGATTCCGACGACCCGCCCGCGAGCGTCGTGCACATCTGCGGCCCCGGCGGAATCGGCAAGAGTGCGCTGCTGCGTGAAGCCGCCCGGCATGCGCGCGATCGCGGCATCAGCGTCGTGGCCATCGACGGACGTGAACTCGGGCCCGCGCCGGGGGCACTGGAGACGGCGCTGCGCGAGGCATGCAAGCACGACCGGCTGCTGGTCCTGCTTGACTCCTACGAGCGGATGACCGCACTCGACTCGCAGCTCCGGCATGAGCTCTTGCCTAAGTTGCCTGACCAGGCCGTCGTCGTGATGGCCGGGCGCGGAGCCCCCGATCCGGGGTGGTTCACGGGCGGCTGGGAAGCGCTGACCGCGCGCCTAGACCTCGGCGGGCTGGCACCGCGGGAAGCACGGCACCTGCTCGCCGCCCGGGGTCTCACCGATGATCGCGTGTCCGCGATCATCGACTGGGCTGCCGGGTCGCCGCTGGCACTGGCGCTGGCAGCCGATGCCGCGGTCGCCGATCCCGGCTGGAACGCGGCCACCGCGCCGGACCGGCCTGACATCTTGCGGTCGCTGCTGAACCGGCTGGTGGAGACCGAGCTGCGCGGCGTCCGGCCATCCGCACTGGGCATCGCCATCGTCGCGAGGACGACCACGCCCGAACTCCTTCGCGCGGTACTGCCAGACGAGGATGCGGACCTGAGCTACCGCCAGTTGTCCGAGCTGACTATCACCGAAGAGCTGGGCACTGGCATCGCGCTGCATGACCTCGCGCGCAAAGCGCTCCTGGCCGACCTCAGGATCCGCAATCCCGAGCTGGAACGTGACACGCGGCGGCGCATCGCCGACTACTTGTACTCGCGTGGCATGGCGGGCGACTTGACCATGATGATCGACATGGCGCACCTGGTCGAGAACCCGCTGCTGCGCTGGGGATTCGGCTGGGACGGCAACGCCAGCTTCAGGATCGATTCGGTTCGCGCAGCTGACGCCGAGGTGATCGAGGGTCTCACCAACAGCCACGATCGCGAATGGTGGCACCTGACCCGCAGGTACTTCACCGATGCGCCCGACCGGGTCGCTGTCGCGCGAGACCTGTCCGACCACATCTGCGGCTACCTGGTGAGCATGAGCCTGGCGACGGCACCCGCCTTCGCCGACGACGACCCAATCGCCGGGCCCTGGCTGGCCCACGCCCGCAAGAACGCGGCAGCCGGAGAATCGGTGCTGTGGCACGCGGCCATCGACTTCACCCAGGGCCAGGTGCAGGCGATGCTCGGCATTGCTGGAATGCTGCGCTGCGGCGCGGCCAGCCCGAGGTTCGCCTACCTTCCGATCGACCCGGCGCTGCCCGGCGCGCTCGAGTTCGCCGGCGCCCTCGGCGCCTCGCACCTTGCCGAGCTTGACGTCCAGGTCGGCGACGCGATCGTGCAGTGCCACCGGCTCGACTACGGCCAGGGCGGCATCTTCACGTTCATCCGAACCCATGTCTATGCCGAGATCGGCCTGCAGGCTCCTCAGTTCCCGCAGCCATCTGCGGCTGACCCGGAGGCGGTGCGCGAAATCCTGAGGAACTTCCGGGTGCCGCGCGAACTGGCCCGCAGTCCCCTGGCTCACGGCGCAACAATCCAGGAACGGGCAGAGTCAGTACAACGGATCGTCTGGCAGGCCGCCGCCGAGGCATTCGGCGATAGCGAATCGGAGAAACTGCTGCGCAGCGTGCTGATTGCTGGCTACCTCGAGCCATTGCGCAGTCATGAGGAGGCGGCCAGCAAGTTGCTGCTGAGCCGCGCTGCGTATTTCCGCCGGTTGCGGACCGCGGTCGAGCGGATTGCCGAGCACATAGCCGGTGAGGCGCCGCCAGCGGCTGCACCCGAGCGGTAACTACTGGGCGGGTTCAAGCCAGGTAACGATGTTCGCAGGAACGAAGTCCCCGAACCTCGCCACCGCCGAACCGATCATCCACGCGGCGGGGTTCGATCTGGACCTGGTTCCTCGTCCTGCCTTTCGCGAGGCGACCGTCGCCCGCGGTCGCGTTATCTACGTTCCCGCAGTCTTGGACCGGCGCGTCTTTGCCAGCATGCTGTCCGCCCTCGAGCGGCTCACCGACGAGGACCTGCCAGTACCGGCCCAGCAGGTAAACGCGCTGCGCGCCTACTTCGACGATTGGGCCGCTGAACTTACGAACGGCTGGTTGCCCGCACGAGCCCAGAGAAGATCATGACAGTCCGGATTGACCTCAGAAACATGCCTGCTTCTCAATGTGCGGGATGGGCTCGTTCTCAATGCGCGGGATGGGCTCGCCTGGCAGTCCCGGCTCAATTGGGGCCTATTGCCGCCGGTAGTGGCCCGTAGTAGCGTCGCGAGGGGCGAGCCAGTGCGGGACTCGGTGGCCGCCCCGCGTTCATGGTTGCCACCAGCACTTCCGCGAGGCCGACGGCCGGTGTTATCAGGGCGCGACAAGCCGCGGAGGCTGCAATGGCGATCGATGAAGCGACGGCAGGTTTCCTCAGTCAGCTGGCCGAAAGCGGCGCCAAGCCGCTGCATGAGATGACACCTGAGGAAGCTCGCGGCTTCACCGCGGCGCTGCGCGACTTGTTCGGTCCCGGACCCGAGGTGGCGAAGGCCTACGACAAGCAGGTCGCGACTCCGGACGGCGGGCAGATCACGGTGCGCGTTCTGGTGCCCGAGGGCGAGGTCCGCGCGCTGCTGGTGTACTACCACGGCGGCGGGTGGGTGATCGGCAACATCGAGGAGTCCGACCACCTGACCCGCAAGCTCGCGAACGGGCTGCAGGCCGCGGTGGTCAACGTCGATTACCGGCTGGCTCCCGAGCATCGCTACCCGACCGCGGCGGACGACGCCTGGACGGCGCTGCAATGGGCCAGCGAGCATGCGGCTGAGATTGCCGGGACTGTCGTTCCCCTCGTGGTAATGGGTGACAGCGCCGGCGGGAACCTTTCCGCCGTCGTCGCGCAGAAGGCGCGGGACGCGGGCGGCCCGGAGATAACCAGCCAGGTGCTCGTCTACCCGGTCACCGACGCGGACCTGGACAACGACACCTACACCGACCCGGCGAACCAGCTGCTGCTCAGCCGGGAGTCGATGATCTGGTTCTGGGACCACTACGCGCCCGACCCGGCGAGCCGGCTCAACCCGGACGCCTCGCCGAACCGCGCCGCCGACCTGACCGGGCTCGCGCCGGCCATCGTGCTGACGGCGGAGCATGATCCGCTGCGCGCCGAAGGCGAGGCCTACGCCGATCGGCTGCGGGACGCCGGCGTGCCGGTGGAGCTGCGCCGGTTCCCCGGCCAGATGCACGGTTTCTTCACCATGGTGGGCCTGCTGCCGGGCAGCGCAGCCGCCATTGCCTACGTGACCGAGGAACTGGACCGCGCACTGGGCGAGCACGCACCGGGCGAGCAGGC
>Ga0335074_10010284_pt1 | contig 13079 bp, 14 predicted proteins | sample Lox_Sample_23_FD_206715 | JGI IMG/M metagenome (GOLD analysis project Ga0335074, IMG submission 206715) | Soil microbial communities from Loxahatchee National Wildlife Refuge, Florida, United States - Lox_Sample_2.3 | ecosystem: Environmental > Terrestrial > Soil > Wetlands | place: USA...
TGTGCCATTGCCGCAGCACCGGCGAGAGCAATGCACAGGAACAACCGGAGAGTTGTGAGCATGGTGAGCCATTGTACAGGCACTGACGATTCGCATAGAACAATCTCGCGTTGAAATTCGGTGGTCGAATTTCGAGCGCGATAGGATGAGTGGTACCTGTGGACACGATGCCATGACAGCGATTGAGATTTTGCCCATGACCGAACAGCACTGGGATGCGGTGGCAGCGATCTTCGCGCAAGGCATCGCTACCGGCAATGCTACGTTTGAGACGTCGGTGCCCTCATGGCAGGAGTGGGATGCGCGACATCTAAGCGCTTGCCGGCTGGTCGCCATTCGCGAGGGCGAAGTGCTGGGATGGGTGGCGCTGAGCCCGGTTTCCCTCCGGCAGGTCTATCGCGGCGTCGCCGAGGTCAGCGTGTACATTGCCGAGCAAGCGCGCGGTCGCCAGATCGGCACAGCGCTTCTCGCTGCGCTCATCGCCGAGTCGGAGCGCAACGGCATCTGGACCCTGCAGGCCGTCATTCATGCCGACAACGCCATCAGCATCCACACCCACCAGAAGGCCGGCTTCCGTATCGTGGGCACACGCCAGCGCATCGGCTGCCTCCACGGCCGCTGGCGCGACACGGTGCTGATGGAGCGCAGAAGCAAGGTCGTGGGAGTGTAGGGTCGCCGTTCGCCGGAAGGGACAATTCACAGTAGCTTGAGTCAAGGCCGCGACTGTTGCGGCGAAAAGCGTATGGCGAGCGGCGAATGGCGAATAACCCTAGGTCGCGTCGCTGTGTTTTTTCTTTAGATATTTGGCGAACATGCGATGGGGATCGATCTCGATAAACTTGCCTGTGCTTCTCGCCAGGACTTCGCCTTCGCGATTGCGAATCTCGGCCGCGCGATAGTGTTCGCGGCCACGCACCCGCTCCTCCCAGCCTTCCGTGACCAGCGGCTTCGCTAACGGCACCGGTTTCAGGTACGTCACTTCCATCGTGCTGGTGAGGCAGACGATGTTGTGCAGCTTGTTCACCTTGCCCATGGCTTCGTCGAGGATAGTAGCGATGATGCCTCCATGGGCGTGTGCCGGCGGGCCGACAAATCGCCCTTGCAGGCGAAAGCGGCAGATGAAGCGCTCGCGCTCTTCATCCAGAACAAACTTCAGCTTCAATCCAGTTTCGTTCTGTGGTCCGCAACCGAAGCACTTGTTGCCAAACTGCCGCTGCTTGACGTGATGTCCGTGAACGGGCTTGTGCTGGGGCATGTAGTCAAGATGAAGCAGAGTGAAAAGAAATTGCAAGCTTTCAACGCTTAGCTGTCAGCTATCAGCTCTCAGCCGTCAGTTTTCAGAATCGAGATGAGCTGATAGCTGACAGCCGATCGCCGACAGCTAAAACAAGTGCGGATTGTTCGGAGTGCCCGAATCGATGGTTATCTGCTGGTCGGTATGCCGGCTCTGGTACCAGCACGGATTGACGCCAAGTTGCGGAAACAGCGAATTGGAGCAGTTCACGTTCTGGTCGCCGGCGTAATCGTATTCGGTCTTGCCACTTTTCAACTTCACGGCGTAGTAGGTGTGCACGGTGACGGTGCCCAGCATGTCGCGCCTGGGAACGCGCAGGTGCAGCGACAAGAAGTCGCCCGCGTACAAAACAACGCCGACGACCAGCACGATGATGAGGATTCGCTTCACAAGTCCGGTGGCGATGGATCAATTGTAAGGCAATGGCGCTTCGCTTTTCGCGATTCGCTTATCGCTTCCTCGGTCAACCCTCAGTCTATGGGACGGCGATAGGCCAGCGGTGCTCCTTGGCCACTCTCGAGGCCCCTGACGACCAGTTTCTGGCGAAGAGCGAGTTGGCGAACTGCGAATTGCGAACAGCGAATCGCGGGGAAAAGGTGGGAGTTCCATCTTCGGGCGGCCTGCATCATAATGTCACAGAGGGTTGTGACAAAAGTCCCAGCCGCTTGTGCCTATGCCTCGCGCCAGCAACATTCGTGAGCCAAAGACCTTACTCGGAGGCGGGGGTCGCGGTCCTGCGGCCAACTGGCCCGGCGACGGGGGCGGTGGAGGCGGTCGTGGCGGCGATGACCAGCCTAGCTACAGCGAGCGCCTGCGGCGACTGCGTCTTGGGCTGCTGCTGGCTCTGTCGTCGGTGGTCATGCTGTTTGTTTCGTTCACCACCGCTTACGTGGTGCGCAAGGCCGGCGTTGTTTGGGACCCGGCGCGCAACGATTACACCAGCAATTGGCTGCCGCTGACTCTGCCCGTTGGCATTTTGTTGTGCAACACGTTCGTCCTGCTGATCAGCAGCCTCACGCTGGAGGTGGCCCGCCGGCGCGCTGCGGAAGACGTGGCGCTGGCGCCGATCGCCGGTATTCCTGGAATTCGCGTCGACTATCGGCACGCGATACCGTGGGTGTGGACCACGATCCTTCTCGGTCTTGGCTTTCTTACCGGGCAGGTTTGTGCGTGGAAGGTCCTGGAGCGCAGCAATGTTCACTTCACCACCAACCCCAGCAGCTCATTCTTCTTCCTCCTTACCGGCGCGCACGCCATTCATTTGCTGGGCGGCGTGCTTGTGCTGCTTTACGCGGGAATCATCGGTTGGCTGAATAAGCCACCGGAGACGCGCCGCATGGTCATCGACGTCACCGCCTGGTACTGGCACTTCATGGGCGCGCTCTGGCTGTATGTCTTCGCGCTGCTGTATTTCGGGCGGTAGTTTGCGTTCACCACGGAAGCACGGAGAACACGGGGCTTCCTTCCTCCTTTGATGTTCGTTAGCGGCTCTAAACGTCTCCGAAGAAAGTCACTGCTACCGTGACGAAGCCTCTCATTCTGCACATCAAGTTGCTCGCGGAAGGATACCAGTTCGCCGTTTACGTGGTCTTATTTCCCGGAAGTCCGTGCCCTCCGTGCCTCCGTGGTGAAGATTCCCGCGCAAGCTGAAGATTCCAGGGCAAATCCAGTTCTTGACATATAATCACAAATTGCAATATAGTAATTGCGATTTGTAATATGAAGCTGGGCGAGAAACTTCGATACCTGCGGCTGGTCGAGGGCACGCTGCGTGGCATGGATCGCGAGATGACGCAACAAGACCTGGCGCGCGCTCTGAAGAAAGAAACCGGCAAGGGGCTGAGCCAGTCGTACCTGTCGCAGATCGAGAGCGGCGCGCGGCCGCACTTGACCAACGCTTCGCGCATGCTGCTGGCGCGGTTCTTCAAGGTTCATCCCGGATACCTGGTGGATGATCCCGAGGGTTACCACACCGAGCTGACCAGCGACTTGCGAGCCACCGAAGATCGGCTGGACCTGTGGCTGATTAGCGGGGCTGAGCAGTTCGCGCATGATTCCGAACTGAGCCACGCGCTGTTGCAGCTGGCGAAGCATGGCGACACGCGCAAGTGTCTGGTGCTGACGGGCGCGATTCTGGAGACGCCGGAGCTGGTGGATCGGCTGGTTGAGGTGCTGAAGCCGGGCCTGGCTGCGGGCTCGCATCGCGGACGCGGAGCGGCGAAATACGCTGGAGCGAAATTATGACCGCATGGGCGATCTTCTATCTGGTTTGCTTCCTGGTGGGCGTGACCCTAACCGTGTTGGCCTTCCTGGGCGGCGGCTGGCATGTGCCGCACCTGAATATCCACACTCCGCATGTGCCCATTCATACGCCGCATCTGTCGGTGCCGCATGGCGGACATGTTGCCACGCCGCAGGCCGGCGGTGGGGTGCACGCCGGAGCGCAAGGCGCGGAGATGCCGTTCCTCAACTTCGGCACCATCGCCGCATTTCTGGTCTGGTTCGGCGGAGCAGGCTACCTGCTGACACGCCACTCGACTCTGGTGGTCAGCCTGATCCTGCTCATCGCCGTAGTCGCCGGAATTGCCGGCGCCAACATCATTTTCTGGTTCGTGGTGAAGCTGTTGATGAAGCACGATCGCGAACTCGATCCGGCTGACTACGAACGCGTGGGCGTGCTGGGCCGCATCGTCAGCCCGATTCGCGAAGGTGGCACGGGGGAAATCATCTTTTCGCAGGAAGGCACGCGTAATACCTGCGGAGCGCGCAGTGAATCCGGTGAATCGATGCCCAAAGGAACGGAAGTCATCATTACGCGCTACGAGAACGGCATCGCCTATGTACGGCGGTGGGAGGAGATGGCGGAGGAGAGCCACTAGCCATTGGCAATCGCATCCGGCCACTACGAGTTGATGATGAAAGAGTTATTCCAAATTGGGTTGGGCTTCCTGGGCGTAGTGATAGTCGTCTGGTTGTTCCTGAAGATAGGCGTGTTTTTGGTGGTTAACTTGGGCCTGGAAGGGGGACGGAAAGTGGAGATTCAGACGTTATTTCACGGGAACACGAAAGATCAGGATCAAATCTAGCGAAACTCACTAGTTGCTAATTGCTAGTGGCTGCTTTCAAGGAGACGTTATGCCGCACATTCCAACTGAGGTGTTAATCATCGCGTGGACAGCCGTCGCAGCGATCATCCTGCTGATGGCGATCTTCGCCAAACTGTATCGCAAAGCCGGACCCAACGAAGCTCTTGTGGTGTACGGCTTCCGCGGTATTCGAGTGGTCAAAGGACACGGCACGGTCATCCTTCCCATGGTGGAGAACTGCCGTGAGCTCTCGCTCGAGCTGATGTCGTTCGACGTAGCGCCACAACAGGACCTCTACACCAAGCAGGGCGTCGCCGTTACCGTCGAGGCGGTCGCACAGATCAAAGTGAAGTCGGATCCGGAATCGGTTCTGACCGCGTCCGAGCAGTTCCTCACCAAGACGCCGCCCGATCGCGAAGCCTTGATCCGGCTGGTCATGGAAGGTCACCTGCGCGGCATCATCGGCCAGCTCACGGTCGAAGAGATCGTGAAGCAGCCGGAGATGGTCGCCGATCGCATGCGTTCCACCTGCGCCGATGACATGAACAAGATGGGCCTGGAGGTGATTTCGTTCACCATTAAAGAGGTCCGCGACAAGAACGAGTACATCACCAACATGGGGCGGCCGGACATCGCGCGCATCAAGCGCGACGCCGATGTAGCCACCGCCGAAGCCGAACGCGATACCGCTATCAGACGCGCGATCGCACTACGCGAGTCGGCAACGGCGAAGGCGCAAGCCGATCAGGAGCGGGTTGCTGCCGAGACCGCGTCGCTGGCGCGTCAAGCCGAAGCGAACCGCGATCTCGAGGTCAAGAAGGCCAGCTATACCGAGCTGGTGAAGAAGCAACAGGCGCAGGCCGACAAGGCGTACGAGATCCAGACCAACGTCATGCAGCAGCAGGTGACGGCTGAGGCGGTCAAGGTGCAGCAGGTCGAAAAAGAGGCGCAGGTCAAGGTGCAGGAAGCGGAGATCAATCGTCGCGAGAAGGAGCTGATTGCGACGGTGTTGAAGCAAGCCGAGATCGAGCGCCAGCGGATTCAGACGCTCGCCGAAGCCGAGCGCCAGCGGCTGACCGTAGAGGCCGAAGGCCGCGCCAGTTCGATCCGCGCGCAGGGTGAAGCCGAAGCCGAGATCATTTTCAAGAAGGGCGACGCGGAAGCGCGTGCCATGAACCTGAAGGCCGAAGCGTTTCAGGAGTACAACCAGGCCGCGGTAGTCGACAAGCTGCTCACCGGACTGCCGGAGGTGGTGAAGGCGCTGGCCAGCCCGCTGTCGAATGTCGACAAGATCACCATCGTCTCCACCGGCAACGGTCATTCTGCCGGGATGAACAAGATCACCGGCGACATTACCGAGATCGCGGCGCAAGTGCCGGCGTTGTTCGAAGCGCTGTCGGGCATGCAGATGTCGGAGCTGCTGGGCAAGATCCGGACGATTGGCGACAAGGCGCCGAAGCCCGACAATCTGCCGCCGGCGGATAGCGGAAAGTCCAAAGCGGCAGGGGCGGGACAGTAGGGTAGAGCTGGCCTTTAGGGACTGTGTCGCTACAGGAGAACAAATGTCCCCGTGGGATCAACATTCAGGATCGCGACGCAACCAGCCGCGCAGCGGCGGGATGAAGTTAGCCCGGGGCGTAAGCCCCGGGTGAATGCGAACGAGCGGAGCCGCGGCAGCGGCGACAGGCTGTGAACGCTGGCGTCTCCGAGTTTTCCCACTCATTCGAAACCCGCGAATGAGTGGGGCACCCGAAACCCGAACTGAAGGCTGATGGCTCAACAAAGGATCGTTATGCAGGACGAACACGACAGCATGCGACAGATGGTGAATCTGGGATTAACGGGAACGCTGTTGGGGGTGGTGGCGCGCTTCATCACTCACTCCAACATTGCGGTCCTGATGGGAACGGTAGGAGGCTTGCTCGTCGCCTTCTTCCTGGCTGTCGTTCGTGGCGAGCAAGTATGAAAATCATGAAACGGGTACCCGCTCATTCGCGTTTTTCGAATGAGTGGGTTCCGGAATAAGGAGCTGGTTATGGCACTACTCGATCGTGTTGCAACTCTGGTGCGGGCGAATCTGAACGATTTGATCGACCGCGCGGAAAATCCCGAGAAGATGTTGAAGCAGGTGATTCTCGATATGGAAAATCAATTCCTGCAAGTGAAGACGCAGGTGGCGATCGCGCTGGCCGATCTGCATCTGCTGGAGAAGAAAAAGAAAGACAACGCCGAGAAGCACGCCGAGTGGATGCACAAAGCGGAGTTGGCGGTCGATAAGCAGGATGATGAGCTGGCTCGGGCCGCGCTGGAACGTGCGATGAGTTTCCAGCAACTGGCCGAAAGCTTCGATCAGCAGATCGCCGATCAGCAGACCCAGGTGGAGTCGCTGAAGGCAGCGCTGAAGAAGCTGGAGCTGAAGCTGTCGGAAGCGAAGGCCAAGGCGGACCTGCTGATTGCGCAGCATCGCCGCACGCGTGCCGTGAGCCGGGCTGCTGATGCGCAGCTGACTCCTGATGGCGAAGGCCAGACCTTCGACCGCATGCGGACGAAAGTCGCGCGCGAGGAGGCGCTGGGCCGCGCGAAACACGAGATCCTGGGCGACGACATCGACGGCCGGCTGCATGCGCTGGAGCGCGAACAGAAGATCGACGCGCTGCTGGACGAGATCAAGAGCAAGAAAAAGCTGAGTGCGTAAAAGGCCTTAGGAACAATCAAGCTGCGGTCCAGAGGGGGAGCCTTGCGTGAGTGACTTTCTTCCAGACCGCTTAGAACTGTGCCTTAGTCTTCTCGAAGACGGCCCGTGGTTCTGGCTGGCCGTGGCTACTGGAGTATTTTTGTTGGGATTGTTCTGGCTTCTCAGCAGGTTGTAAACGAACATCGCGCTACAATACGACTGAGCTTTAACCGAGGTGTGCAATGATCTTTCATGTCTCGCTGCAGCCCGCGGAAGACGGCTGGATTGTGGCGGAATGTCCCGCCCTCCCAGGCTGCGTTTCGCAGGGTCGCGACGAGAAGGAAGCGCTCGAGAATATCAAGGAGGCGATTACAGCCTGGCTGTGGGCTGAAGATCAAAAGGCACTCCTTTCGCTTCCCCCACAAGAGAAACCCGTGGTCGTTGCCGTATAGGGCCATGGGAAAGCTGGCCAACATCTCAGGCAAGGAAGCGGCCAGGGCTTTGGAAAAGGCTGGGTGGAACGCAATTGGCCAAGTGGGTAGTCATTTGGTGTTGGTGAAGACAGGGGTTCGAGTCAATCTTTCTGTTCCGCAACACAAAGAGCTCTCGGTAGGGACATTGAGAGCCTTGATTCGCCTGTCAGGCCTCTCCGTCGACGAGTTTCTGCGACTCCTGTGAATCTTAAGAGCAACGTGGAAGCGGCCTCGCTGCTCGCTGCTACAATATCCGGCGATGTCCGACTCGCTCTATCTCAGCATCTGGTTTCCCAGCTTCCGCGAAGGCGAGATGATGACGCGCACCTTGTCGGTGCTGCGTCAATTCCCTTTCTCGACGCTACGCGAAGGCATCACCTACATTTCGGTGCACCCGGTGGGTTGGATCGAGCCGACGGTGCTGGAGCGGCGCTTCGATCCCGGCATCTCGCCGGAGGAGGCCGCCGACCTGGCCAGCGAGTTCGTTCACGACGACTTCGCCTTTGTTTTTGAAGTCTTCTGGGAGCTGTGGGTGCCCAACGACGATGAGCATGGCGAAAGCTGGGTACAGCGGCCCTCCGCGGTCAAGTTCCTCATTCACGGAGTCCAGTTCGACGACGGCATCTATACCGACGACGGCCACATCGAGGTGGACTTCGGTCTCGATTCTTCGTTCATTTACGAAGGGCAGCGTCTGTCACCGGTGATCGAGAAGCATCTGCGCAGCAACATCGCCAAACTAATTGCGTTCTCGAATGCGGTAGAGAAGCATTGCGCGGTGAGCGGTCGAGTACTGTGGTCGGAGTCGGAAGAAAACCTGGCGCAGAAGCTGATCGCCAGGCTGCAGCAGACGCAGTAAAAAAGAGGCCGCTGGCGCAGCCTCTTTTCTCCTCGCTCGCTATTGCAATTACATGCCCTGACTCAGGCCCTTGTTGACCAGAATCTTCACATCCACGCGCTGGTTCAGGGAGCGTCCCATCGAGTCGGTATTGCTGGCAGCCGGTTTGTTGGCTCCATAACCGGCGGGCACCAGGAAGCGGCGCATGGGAATGTTTCCCTTATTGCGCAGATACTGCACCACCGCCGTAGCCCGGGCATCGCTGAGTTGCTGGTTCATCTCTTTGCTGCCGGTGCTGGAGGCGTAGCCGGCGACCTCGATCATGTAGTGCTCAGTGGACAAAGCCAGTTGCGACAGCTTGTCGAGATCGGCCTTGGCGGCTGCGTCCAGGTTCGATTGGCCGGTGGCGAAGTAGACCCCGGCTTCGGCCACGGTCTTATATTGGCCCAGATCGGAGACGCGCTCGTTAACCATGGTCACCGCCTGCGCGTTCATCAGCCCCAGCGCGCCCGCGGCCACGGCGGCATTGCCGGCGGCGTTAGCGGTGCCCTGTGCCTGGTTGGCCGATGCCTGGGCCGCCTGAGCTTGGTCCACGCCCTGGTTCGCCGTGTTCTGCGCGTTAGCCGCCGCCTGCTTGTTCGCCTGGCTCATCTGATACTGCGCCATGGCGATGTTGAACATGTCGGGGTTGAAGGTAACCTTGGAAGCGACCAGTTGCCCCTGCGCGTTGCCCACGCCTTCGGCACTGATGGTCAGGCCGGGCAGCATGGCAGTAGCATCCATGTCCTGGCGGCGCAGGCGAAACGTGCCTTTCACGCGCTTATATTGGGTGTCGTCGGCAAGATCGACCACTACCGTGTTGCCGTCCTTGTCCTGCACAGTCAGCATGTCGGCATCACGAGACATGATCTCGCCGGTGACCTTGGCCTTCTTGCCATTGGGAATCTGCTGGGGTGTTGCCGCGTACGTCAGGCTGGCAAGCAGCATGACGCAGGTTAAAGCAGACAGAACTTTAGACTTCACGGGAGATCCTCCATTCGCAGCGTCAGTTTCGTTTTCAAACGAGTGAGTTGAATCCGGCGGACGCCGGACTGGCGATTCGCTAATTAGTGCAAGCAACCGCCCTGTAAGGTTACAAAGGAAGTCGGATTAGTAATACTCCTAGAATTACCCATAAACAAGCCAAAAATGTAATAGGGTGAGTGGGGAGCTGCCGCTCCACGGCTGGAAGCTTAGTCCTGATGAAAAGGCCCGGCAGATCGCCGAGCCTGGGGTCTTACAAAAAACCGACAACTGACAACCGACAACTATTTGGTTCGTCCGGCCTCGATCTTCAGTTCCGAACTGGCGCCCGCCTGCGCGGCGGCCAAACGCGCGGTCAGCACGCGGAAGGGCGAACAGGAGACGTAGTTGAAATTCAGCGTGGCGCAGAACTCAACCGACGAGGGTTCGCCGCCGTGCTCGCCGCAGATGCCGATCTTGATGTCGGGACGTGTTGCGCGACCCTTGTCGCTGCCGATCTTCATCAGCTCGCCCACTCCGTCGCGGTCCAGAACCGCAAACGGATCCTGCTTCAAAATGCCTTCCGCGAGATAGGCGGTAAGAATCTTGCCGACGTCGTCGCGCGAAAAGCCGTAGGTGGTCTGCGTCAGATCGTTGGTACCGAAGCTGAAAAACTCAGCTTCCTTGGCGATCTCGTCGGCCACCAGGGCAGCACGCGGCAGCTCGATCATGGTGCCCACCAGGTACTCGACCTTAGCTTCCTTCTCGGCGAAGACTTCATCGGCAACCTTGCGCACCAGCGCCGCCTGATTGGCCATCTCCTTCCGACCGGTGGTGAGCGGAATCATAATTTCCGGTTTCACCTTCACGCCTTCCTTCGCGCATTTGACCGCCGCTTCGAAGATGGCGCGGGCCTGCATTTCGGTGATCTCCGGATAGGTGATGCCCAGACGGCAGCCGCGCAGACCGAGCATGGGATTCTGCTCGTGCAGCTGCTCCACGCGATTCAACAGCGCGCGCAGTTCCTTCAGCTTGGGCGATTTCGGTTTGGTGTCTTCCAGCCGCGTGATTTCCACCAGCAACTCTTCGCGCTTGGGGAGGAACTCGTGCAACGGTGGATCGAGCGTGCGGATGGTGACCGGTAGGCCGTCCATGGCGCGGAAAAGGCCGATGAAATCGTTGCGCTGCATGGGCAGCAGCTTGCGCAGCGCCGTGCGCCGATCCTTTTCGTTGCTTGCCAGAATCATGGCGCGCATGTGGGGAATGCGATCCTCGGCAAAGAACATGTGCTCGGTGCGGCACAGCCCGATGCCTTCGGCGCCGAAAGCACGCGCCTGCAAGGCATCGCGCGGAATGTCAGCGTTGGCACGCACGCCCATGCGGCGATAGGGCTCAGCCCAGCCCATCAGCTTCTGCAGCTCAGCATCGTCGGGCCGCGCCGGAACCGTGCTGAGCTTGCCATTGATCACCCGGCCGGTGGTGCCGTCAAGCGAGATCCAGTCGCCTTCCTTCAGCGTCTTGCCCTTCACCCGCATGACGCGAGCTTTCTCGTCGACCTCGATGTCACCTGCGCCAGCCACGCAGCACTTGCCCATGCCGCGCGTAACCACGGCAGCGTGACTCGTCATTCCACCGCGCGCCGTCAGAATGCCAGCGGCGACTTCCATGCCTGCGATGTCTTCCGGCGTCGTCTCGCTGCGCACCAGAATCAGCTTCGCGCTCTTGTCCTTGTGGAATTTCTCGACCGCATCCTCGGCGGTGAACACGATCTGTCCGACCGCGGCGCCGGGTGATGCCGGCAGACCGGTGGCGAGTACTTCAATCTCTTTGCCCTTTTCGTCGAGGCTGGGCACGAGGAAATCGTAAAGCTGGTTGGGCTCGACCCGGAAGATCGCTTCCTCTTTCGTGATCAGTCCTTCTTCCACCATCTGGATGGCGACGCGAACCGCGGCGCGCCCGGTGCGCTTGCCATTGCGCGTCTGCAGCATGTAGAGCCGCCCGTCCTGTATGGTGAACTCGAAGTCCTGCATGTCGCGATAGTGCTTCTCCAGCCGCGTGGTGATCTCGCGCAGCTGCTGGTAGACCTTGGGCATGATCTCTTCGAGTTTGGAGATGTGCACCGGTGTGCGAACGCCCGAGACCACATCTTCGCCCTGCGCGTTCATCAGAAACTCGCCGTAGAACTCTTTGGCTCCGGTCGCGGGATTGCGCGTGAAGCCGACGCCGGTGCCGCTGGTATCGCCCAGATTGCCGAAGACCATGGCCTGCACGTTCACGGCGGTGCCCAACATGTCGTCGATGTTGTTGATGCGGCGATAGTGCTTGGCGCGGTCGTTCTGCCAGGAGCGGAAGACGGCGTCGCGCGCCATCACCAGCTGCTCGTGCGGATCCTGCGGGAACTCGCGCTTGGCGTGCTTCTGCACCACCTTCTTGTACTCGGCAATGACCTCCTGCAGCGCTTTGGCGTCGAGCTCGGTGTCGAGCTTGGCCTTCTTCTGCTTCTTCTTGCCGTCGAAGACTTCGTCGAAGGCATGTTTGGGGATGTCGAGCACCACGTTGCCGAACATCTGGATGAGCCGGCGATAGGAGTCGTAGGCAAAGCGCGGATTGTTGCTGCGCTTAGCGAGGCCTTCGACCGACTTGTCATTCAGGCCGAGGTTGAGGATGGTGTCCATCATTCCGGGCATGGAGAACTTTGCGCCCGAGCGCACGCTGACCAGCAGCGGATTGTCAGCGCCGCCGAGCTTCTGCGCTTGCAGTTGCTCAAGATGCTTGAGCGCTTCGTCCATCTCGCGGTTGACCGCCGACGAGACGGCGGCGTTGCGCATGAATTCGCGGCAGGCCTCGGTCTGGATGGTGAAGCCGGGAGGCACCGGAAGTCCGGCGTTGGTCATCTCGGCCAGGCCGGCGCCTTTGCCGCCCAGCTCGTCTTTCATCTTGCCGTGACCTTCGGCGCGGCCATCGCCGAAGAAGTAGACGTACTTTACGGCCTGCTTATTGTTGGCGGCCGCTCGTTCCAGTTCAGCAGTAGGAGTGCTCATGGGGAATCCTTTATGGGTTGGGTGCAACCTTCAATGATACGACTTTGGAGGGCGGGGTTTGTCAGGAATTGTGAGAATTGTCGCTTGGAAGTGTGACTTTGACGCAGTTTGGGGCTGTTCCCGAATCAGCGATTTTTTACCGCCTGCACAAAGAGGTTCGTATCAGGGCACGACCTTTAGTCGTGCCGCAGAGACGCTTATTTGAAATTGTCATCCCGAGGAGGACTTTAGTCCGATGAGGGATCTGCGGTTAGTCACGACAAGCAGGTTCCTCGTCGGGCTGAAGCCCTCCTCGTGATGACAATCTTCTGGTTTCGGCAGGGTTGGCGTGGAACTACTTCCCTTCCGTCACGATCTCGCTGAAATCGGCGATGGTGCCGACGCTTAATAGCAGCTCGAACAACATCAACAATCTACGAGTTCGAACCTGCTCGTCATCAACCATTACCATCACCTTGTCGAAATACGTGTCAACGGGTCCTCGCAGCCCCGCAATCTCGCGCAAAGCTTCTGCGTACCGCCGCTCTTTTGCGAGCTCAGAAATATGGTTCTTAAATCCCGGAACGACGCTGGCCAGACTGCGCTCGGCTCCTTCGTCGAAGTTCTCCGGATTCCAAAACGCTTGGGTATAGGTATAACCATCTCTCCAAGTGTCGACCCACGGACGAACA
>Ga0335074_10010286_pt1 | contig 13079 bp, 10 predicted proteins | sample Lox_Sample_23_FD_206715 | JGI IMG/M metagenome (GOLD analysis project Ga0335074, IMG submission 206715) | Soil microbial communities from Loxahatchee National Wildlife Refuge, Florida, United States - Lox_Sample_2.3 | ecosystem: Environmental > Terrestrial > Soil > Wetlands | place: USA...
ATTCACGATTAACTGGGTGTTCGACTCCATCACCGTATCGATGATTTTCAACTTATTGGCGCGCAGCGACGAGCCGGTCTCCGTAACTTCCACGATGGCGTCGGCCAGCACTGGCGGCTTTACTTCCGTGGCGCCCCAACTGAATTCCACGCGGGCCGTTACTCCATTTTGCGCCAGATAGCGCTTGGTTGTGGCGACTAGCTCGGTGGCAATTAGTTTGCCTTGTAAGTCGCCGATCGATTCAAAGCCGGATGACTCAGGCACGGCCAGCACCCAGCGCACTTTACCGAAACTTTGCTTCGAGTAAACTAAGTCGGCGATAGCTTCCACCTGCGCTTCGGTTTCGGCCACCCAATCGCGTCCGGTAAGTCCGGCGTCCAGGATGCCGTCTTCCACATAGCGCGCCATCTCCTGTGCGCGGATCAGCATGCATTCGATCTCGGGATCATCGATGGCCGGAAAATACGACCGGCTGCTGGTGGTAATGGCGTAGCCGGCGCGGCGGAACAGCTCGACGGTGGCGTTCTCCAGGCTGCCTTTGGGAATGCCAAGTTTCAGCTTCATGCCTGGCTCCCATAAACCGCCGCGGGATCGTAAACGCGCGGCTCGGAGACGATCCACTCGCCATCTTCCAGCCGGCGATAGAAGCAACTCTGGTAGCCGTTGTGGCAGACACCCGGACCTTGCGGCGCCACGCGCACCAGCAGCGCATCCTGATCGCAATCGGTGGAGATTTCCTTCACCAGAAGACGGTGGCCGGAGGTTTCGCCCTTGACCCAGAGCTTTTGGCGCGAGCGGCTATAAAAGGTGGCAAAGCCAGTCTCGACGGTGCGGCGAAAAGCCTCCGCGTTCATATAACCGACCATCAAGACGCGGCCGGACTGATGATCCTGGATGACAGCCGGGATCAAGCCATCTGACTTCGAAAAATCCGGTTGCATGTAAGTAGCAACAAAAAACCCGCCGGGCCTGAAGGCTATCGGCGGGCGTCCTTTCTTATCTCGATAGGGATCGAATCAGCAGTGCGCCCGCCGCGCGTGAATAGGCCGGTAGTGATGATGGCGGGCGGCGTGGGGCATAAAACAAAAGTATAGCAGAGACCCGGCAAGTTATAAAAAAGTTCGCAATTCACATAACGAAACGGGCTGCCTGGTCACTATACGGTAGCGGCGCTCATGCGCCGTTCATTTCTAGCTCGTTCTACTGGAGAAAGAATCGATGCACGACATTAAGGGATTGGAACAACGGATCACCGCGCTCCACGAGGCGGTCTCCAAACTTTACTCGGCCAAGCACGCCGACGTACTGCTGCCCGTCATTCACCGGCCGGGATGGACCACGCTGCCTGAATTTCAGCTTGTGCAGGCCAGCGTGTCCGCCATGCATGATCAAGTAGTCAGCCTGCACAAAAGCCTCGACACGCTGGTCGAAATCGCGGGAAAAATCGGAAGTAGCGCCGCCAGCGCGCACTGATCCGCAAAACTCGAAGGAAAGCGTGCCGCGTTTACTAACGAAAGCGCGTTATGCTTTCCTTCATGAAGAAAAACCCGCGGTTGATATGTCTGGCGATTCTCGCCATCGCCGCCTCGCTGGCGCCTGCCGCCGACGCTCCCACTTTGCGGGGCTACGCCTCCGATGCGTCGCGTGCCGAACACGATTGGGAGGTGATGTTCCGCGCCATCCCCAGTCCGCAGAACCTGCACGATTACATGCAGCGGCTTTCCGCGCGTCCGCACCACGTCGGCTCGCCCTACGATAAAGACAACGCCGAGTGGATTCTAGCGAAATTCAAGGAGTGGGGCCTCGATGCGCACATCGAAACCTTCTACGTGCTCTTTCCCACTCCCAAGACGCGCGTGCTCGAACTGGTCGCGCCAGAGCATTTCACCGCCAAGCTGGTCGAGCCAACCGTGCCGGGCGATCCCACCTCCGGCCAGCACGATGAACAACTGCCCAGTTACAACGCCTATTCGATCGATGGCGACGTCACCGCGCCGCTGGTGTATGTCAACTACGGCGTGCCCGACGATTATGAGCAGCTCGACCGCCTGGGCATTTCCGTAAAAGGCGCCATTGTGATCGCGCGCTATGGCGGCTCCTGGCGCGGCATCAAGCCCAAGGTGGCGGCCGAGCACGGCGCCATCGGCTGCATCATCTATTCCGATCCGCGCGAAGACGGTTACTACGCGGGCGAAGTTTTCCCGCAAGGGCCCTATCGTCCCAAAGACGGCGTGCAGCGCGGCAGCGTGATGGATATGCCGATCTATCCGGGCGATCCGCTGACTCCGGGCATTGGCGCAACCAAGGACGCCAAGCGCATCGCGCTCAAAGACGCGCAGACGCTGACCAAGATTCCGGTTCTGCCGATCTCTTATGGCGACGCGCAACCGCTGCTGGCCGCGCTCGCTGGTCCCGTGGCACCCGAGAAATGGCGCGGCGCGCTACCGATTACGTATCGCATCGGCCCCGGACCCGCGAAAGTGCATCTGAAGCTCGCGTTCAACTGGGATACCAAGCCGATTAACGACGTGATCGCGCGCATTCCGGGCGCGCAATTGCCCGGCGAATGGATCATCAGGGGCAATCACGAGGATGCCTGGGTGAACGGCGCGGAAGATCCTCTCTCGGGCGCGGTCGCGCTGATGGAAGAAGCGCGCGGCTTCGCGGAACTCGAAAAGCAAGGTTGGAAGCCCAAGCGCACCATCGTTTATTGCGTTTGGGATGGCGAAGAAGAAGGCTTGCTGGGCTCCACGGAATGGGCCGAGGAACACGACCCGGAGCTGCGCGCGCACGCCGCCTTATACATCAATTCCGATGGCAACGGCCGCGGATTTTTGCAGGTGGGCGGGTCGCACTCGCTCGAAAAATTCATGAACGGCGTGGCGCGCGATATCCAAGATCCCGAAAAGCACATCACGGTGTGGAAGCGCGATGAGTTGGAGCGCATCGACCGCGCGCCGGCCGCGGAAAAAGAAGAGGTACGCAAGCGCTCGGACCTGCGCATCGGCGCGCTGGGATCCGGCTCGGATTACACGGCGTTCATCGACCACTTAGGCATCGCCTCGCTCAATCTCGGATTCGGCGGCGAAGATGGCGGCGGGATTTATCACTCGGTTTACGACGATTTCTACTGGTACACACATTTCTCGGATGGCGATTTCATCTACGGCCGCGCGCTGGCGCAGACCGCCGGCACCGCTATGATGCGGTTCGCCGACGCCGATATACTGCCGTACGATTTCTTGAGTTTCGCGGATACCGTGAAGCGCTACGTGGACGAAGTGCAGAAGCTCTGGAAGACGGAGCACGATGAAATCCACGAGCGCAATAAAGAAATCGAAGAAGGGCTGTTCAGCGCCATCGCCGATCCGCGCAAGACGCTGGTGCCGCCGCCGGTCCAGGTCGAGCCGCCTTATCTGAATTTCGCGCCGCTCGAAAACGGCTTGACCGCTCTCACGCGCGCCGCCGAGGATTACGACAAGGCCGAGAAAAAAGTGAAGCTGGACGGCCAGAATTTCGAAGCGGTGAACGAAAAGCTGCTGCGCACCGAGCGTGGGCTGACGCTGCCCGATGGATTGCCCGGGCGCCCCTGGTTCGAGCATCAGATTTACGCGCCGGGAATGTATACCGGCTATGGCGTGAAGACGTTACCAGGCGTGCGGGAAGCTATCGAACAGAAGCATTGGGCGGAGGCGGATGCGCAAATCGTCCGCGTGGGGAAGGTGCTGGAGACGGAGGCGGCCATGATTGAAGACGCCGCTGGGGCATTGAAGTAACCCCACGACCGTCAGTGGCCCGTGCTATTCAGCAGGATCCACACGTTGTATCCTTCGCCAATGCTGGCAATATCCAGCATGCCGTCTCCATTGAAGTTGCCTGAAGCGAGCAACGGGGAGATGCTTTGAACGGGGTTGGGGCCCCCGTCGATCAGCAACGTCTTCGCCTCGATATCAAAGTTGCCATTGCCGATGCCGAGTAAAACGGCTGCGTAGCCGTAGTTGAGCAAGAGGGGGCAGATCAGATCGGGGATGCCGTCCCCGTTGAAATCGCCCACCAGCATCTGCTGGCCGTTGGCCTGGACATCCAACCAGAAGGCCGGCGTGAAGGTGTCATCGCCGTTGCCCAGATAGATGGCCACGCCGCCCCCGTTCGCCATGGCTACCGCGATATCCGCGTTGCCATCGCCGTTGAAATCGGCCGTGACGGCGAGACCGGCTGAATTGGCGACCAGCACCGGTTCGCCGAACTTGCCGTTCCCCTTGCCCGGCAGGATGTAAACTTCATCCCCGTCGGTCGTCAGCAGATCGGGGATGCCGTCGTTGTTAAAGTCGGCCACCGACAGCGCGGTTGGGTAAAGAGTGCCGCTGGCTATGGCGGGCTTGAACGTGCCGTCGCCCTTGCCCAGCAGGACGGAAACACCGTCGCCCCTAGTGGCCAGATCGGGAATTCCGTCGCCATTGAAATCGGCCACTACCAGTGTGCCCCCCGTGCAATTTGGGCAAGGAGTATCGATGGCCGCTCCGAACGTGCCATCGCCGTTGCCAGGGAGCGTTCCAACGGTCTCATCCCCCACAAACGCAATATCCAGTTTGCCGTCGCCGTTCATGTCACCCACCGCGATGGCCGTGGGCTTATCGGCGGCATAATCCACGGGAGTGCTCAGGCGGCCGGCGCCGGCGCCCAGCAGCACCGCGATATTGCTGGGGTTCGGGGAGGAGTGCGCCAGTTGCGTGCTGTAGTTGGCGACCGCCAGGTCCGGCTTTCCATCGCCATTGAAATCCCCCACGGCGATGCTGCCCGGAGCGGCGCCTACATCGAATGCACGCGAACTTTGGAACTTACCATGGCCGGCCCCGATCATCACCGAAAAAAACGGAGTCATCGCAGGCAGATTGTTGTAGGGAAAGGTATTCGCGGAAGCTACATCGGGGATGCCATCGCCATTGAAATCCGCCACTGCGAGCGCCTGTGAGCCGTACGCCAGAACAAACTCCTGGCCCTTCGAAAACGAGCCGTCACCGCGGCCGGCCAGCAACACCCCCACGCCCTCGCCGCCGGCCAGCACATCGGTGTTGCCGTCGCCATTCCAATCGCCCGCGACGATAGAATTGAGGGTCTGGCGTACGTGCATTGAGGCGCCCGTGGTGAACCCGCCCTCTCCGTTGTTCAACAAGATGTACACGCTGGTATTCTCGACGCTGGCGATATCGGGCATGCCGTCCCCGTTGAAGTCGCCTATCGCCAGCGCCGCTGCGGGAACGTTGTACTGGACCGCCTTGGCAAAGCTGCCATCGCCGTTCCCTAACATCACCCCGACCGAATCGCAACCGGCCACCAGATCGGCTTTGCCATCGCCGTTTAAATCGGCGCTGAGGGTGCTGTTGGGTTGGGAGCAGGTTCCGGGGGAAACGGGGCCCGTTTGCAGAGTGCCGCTTGTTGAGCCGAAGAAAACCTGCACCTGCGTGCCAAACGCCGCAATGTCCGCGATGCCGTCGCCGTTGAAGTCTCCGGTCGCCAGGCTGGCAAACGTTCCCGGATACAGCGTGGGCGCCTGAAAAGTTCCGTTGCCGTTGCCCAGCAGGACGATAAATCCGTTCGTGGTTCCCACCGCCAGATCGGCAAAACCATCGCCATTGAAATCGGCCGATACGACGGCAAAACCGCTCAGTCCGATGCTTTGCGCTTGCGTAAAGTAGCCGTTGCCGTTATTCAAAAACACCGTGACGCTGGTTCCCACGGTAGCTGCGTCCGGCGCGCCGTCGCCATTGAAGTCGGCCACGGCGAGCGCTTGCGCCGATCCGATCCCGTAGCTGCGCGGCTCCTCGAAAGAGGCCGCGACCGGCGTGGATGCCACCGCCGCGCCGCAGGTCAGCAGGGCAATTGCAAAAACCTCGTGTAATTTCATGACGGATGTTCCTATTTGCTGGTGTTGACCAGAACCTGCATGGGGCCCAGATTATCGACATACATGAGATCATTCAGGCCGCTGCTGGTGAATACTCCGGCGACTGGGGAGATCTCGCTGAATAGCCACAGATTCGGAACCAAGTCCTCGGCAAAGCTGCCATCCTGCCTCCCGAGATAGAACGTCGCGGTAGTGCCTAACGAGGGGATTACCGCGACGTCTGAAATGCCGTCGCCATTCCAATCCGCCACTACGAACGGTGTTGGAAGGGTGTCGTTTGGAGCGATCACGGCAACCGTAACGGGTACGCCAAACGTGCCATCGCCGATCCCTGGCCAAGCCACCACGGTAATTCCATCGGAGGTGACCAGATCGGGTATGCCGTCGCCATTGACGTCTCCGGTTTGGACCGTGGTCCCGGGCTGCGGCAGCGTATACGCGTGCCGGAAGGTCCCATCTCCGTTGCCCAGAAAAACATCGCTGGCAGTGGCCAGATCCGGAATGCCATCCAGATTGAAATCCGCCGTTACCACGGATTTTGTTTCCGAGATGCCGTGCAGGATAGCGCTGGTTTGGAAGCTTCCCGCGCCGTTGCCCACGATCACCCGAACCTCGTCGTCGAGACCCAAAGCCATATCCAGGTTGCCGCCCCGGTTAAAATCCGCAACGGCGATCGCATACGCCGAATGGCCGGTCAACGCGGGCGTCTGGTTGGAGAACGTGCCGTCGCCATTGCCGAAAAGGATATCGGTTTCTCCGTCGGTCGAATAACGCCCGTAGCTGAGCGCGATGTCCAGGTTGCCGTCGTTATTGAAATCGCCCGTGGCCACGGAATAGACGCCAGCCCGTTCGGTAACCTTGAACCGGGAGGCGACTATCGGCTTGAAATCGCCATTGCCTTCACCTGGATAAACCTGGATCACGTCGCTGATGCCCGCCACATCCAGATTCCCATCGTTATTAAAATCCCCAAGCTCAAGGTACTCGCAGCCGAAGCAGCCGGTATAGGAGCGCGGGTCGTTGAAATGGCCGGTGCCGTCATTCGGATAAAAGTCGCCCCCGACCATCAAGTCGAGCCGGCCGAGATTGCGGAAATCGGCGGCAATGGCGCTCCACCGGCCGGAATTCTGGTACCACTCGACTTCGCCGAATTTTCCGCCGTCCTGGTTGAGCGCAATGCCCATGCCCGCGAGCACCAGGTCCGGCAAACCATCGCCGTTCAGATCGGCCGCCAGCAGAATTCCGGAGCCGCTGACAAGCGGGCACGGAGTAACCGGACCGGGAGAGAATGTGCCGTCACCGTTGCCGAGCAGAACGTAATTCGAATCATAGTTCCAGGCCACGTCGAGGATGCCGTCGGCATTGAAGTCGGCCACCACGAAATTAGACCAATCCGTTCCCAGTGGTGTGTCGATAGGAGAGCCGAATGCGCCATTGCCTTGGCCTAATAGCACTTGGAGCGTTCCTGCATTGCTGATGTTGGCCATGATGGCGATGTCCGGAATGCCATCTCCGTTGAAATCGGCAACCACTATGTTCGATTCACTGGCGGTAATCGGGAGTACTTGAGGCTTCTGGAACGTGCCGTCTCCGTTGCCGAGCAGCAATTCAGCCTTGGCCCCGGTACTCACCACTAAATCCAGCTTGCCATCCTGGTTCACGTCCGCGGCCGTCAGCGCTTCCAGGTTCGGCGCCCCTGGAATTGGGATCTGAGACCCAAAAGTCCCGTCGCCGTTGCCCGGTAGGAGGTAGGTGGCTCCCCGATCCACGGCTACCACCAGGTCCTGGTGGCCGCTGGCGGTGAAGACCCCTGCCGCGAGCATCGCTTCAGGGTAGGGCAGGGTTTGAGAAACCTGGTGAAACTGTCCATTACCGTTGCCCAGCCAGATCGTGATGCTGTCATAGCCGGGGCAGGCCACGTCCATGTTGCCGTCGCCGTTGAAGTCCGCGCCCACCGCGAACGTGCAAGATCCTATGCTCTCGGGCTGCAGGAAACTTACCGGGGTTTGCGCCCCGGCGGACAGAACACAGAATATTACGGACAGCAGCGGTCCATATGCACGGTTGACTGGCATGCGAACAGGTCCCTTTCTGATGCAGAATGACGCCAGTATACACCCGCGTAGGGCTGAGGGAAAACAATGCGGTACTTGGTGGTACTTGGTTGGACGGGAAGCGCTTAATCCAAATCGATATCCCGCCGCGGTGGCGCGACGTCAGGATTTTCCTTGGCCTGCTTGAGTAACTCGTCGAATTTCTTTTCGAGCACCTTGCCGTGCGATTTTTCCGCTGCAAACGATTTGCGAAATACTTCGTCGCGCCGGCCTGCTTCGCCTTTTAATTTCGCCACGGCGGCCGCCAGATCTTCGATGGCGGGCGGTTTTTCCGGAACTATGTGCGCAATTACCGCGCGCGTCTCCGGATCGATTTTTAAAACCGCGCTACAACAGGGGCATTCCACCTCGAAAAGACCTTGCGACATGTGCTCATCGTAGCACTGCGCGCGGTTTACAAGCCCAGCGAGAAGGATTGTGAGGGTTTAGAGGACTTCAGAGGATTCTGGTGAGGTGACTGGTTGGAGGGAAACCAAAGACGGGGATTCAATCGCTTCTCGCCGGGCTTGCTCTATGTTCGTCACGCCCTCCCCTTGAGCAATCCTCGCGCCAAAGCATAAGACCCTTTATTTGCTTCGCGGTAACGTCTGTGGCTGGTTCTTAAAGTGCAATTTTGGCACTTGCGTGCACCGCTTGTCCAAGAATGGCACGGCTTTGGCACTGGACGTCAACCACCAATCATTGGTTCGGCGCATTCGCCGGAATCGGATTCGGCGGCCGCGACACCACACCATCATAAGCCTCCCGCAGCGAAATGCCGTTGTTATTCAAAATCTGACCCGTGACGCGATCCAATTCGACTTTCGACTTGGCATAGGCCGCTTCCGCCGCCAGCTCGGCTTGCTGCGCCGTGGCCAGATCGCGTTGCGTCAGGATCACGTTGTAGATCACCGAAGCTCCGGCTGCATACTTCTTCTGCTCGGCGTCGAGGGTCTGCTCCTGCAACAGGCGCGCTTTGGCCGCCGCCTTATATTGTGCGCGCGCATTTTGCACTCCGATGACCGCATTCTGCACGTCCACGCGCACCTGATTTTCCAGGCGCTGCAAGCCGAGCTGCAACTGGCGCAAGGTCAGCTCGTCGTTGATGGCTTGCGCTTCCGCCGCGCGATTGCGCAACGGAATTGTCAGGTTGAATCCGGCGGAATAATTCGGATAATCGTGCGCAAACAACTGTTTCAGCACCGCCCCATATCCGCCGACAAAAGCGGGGCTGGGCTCGCCGAACGTGAATGGAAATGTGGATGGCAATGTGTTGATCTGGCCGGCCAGCGCGTTGTTTGTGATCGATCCCACGAGATCGAGCGTGGGCCGCAGGCCGTTGCGAGAGCCGCGCAAGGTGATTTCCTGATTGGACACCTGGATGCGATTTTGCGCCAGCTCGGGCCGCGACGAGAGAGCCATCGAGTCCAGATCCTGTATGGGTGTCACTGGTTCGACATCCGGAACGCGAATGGGGTCCAGCGGCACGATGCGCGCTTCGGCAATTTGCGGGCTGGCGACACCACTACGGCTCAAAGCGTTCTTCAGGATGGTCTCCTGTTGCAGGAGTTGCGTTTGGGCCAGCGTAAGATTCTGCTGATCGGTGGCCAACTGGGCTTCGGCGCGGGTGACTTCGATGGGCGCCATCATGCCGGCTTCCACCTGCTTGCGGTTGTCTTCGTACAGCTTGGTACTGGTGGCGACGGCTTGCTGCTCCACGCGCACATTATCGTTGAACGTAACCAGGTCCCAGTAAAGATCCATCACGGCGGCCACGGTAGTGATCACTTGCAGTTTGAAAGTAAGATCGGAAAGCTCACGGTTGTTCTTGGCGATAGTGATCTGCCGGTCATTCACCGCCAGGCCGAAGCCCTGTAATAAATGTTGCGTCACGGTCAGGCCGAGCGAAGCATTTGTCACCGGATTGAAGAACGTAGTCGCGCTGTTGCCGATGGATGTCGAATTATTGAGTCCGAAACTGACGGACGTGCCTGAGGAAAAGCCTTGCTGGTAGGTGATGCCGGAGGTATCCTCGCGCTGAACCAGTTCGGGAACTCCGGCGATGAAGATGCTGCTTTCGGGAATCGTCTGATGCGCCCACAGGGCGCTGCCGGTCAACAGCGGCTCGAAAACCGGAATGGGCGGACCAGTCGCCGAGATCACCGTATTGCCCACGGCGGTAGCGCTGGCGGAGCTGGGTTGTGTCGAGGGGTTCCCCGAGATGCCGCTTTGCGCCACGCCGCCCGGCTGCGCGCTGGTGGGTCCGGCGGTGACGGATGTCGAGACGCCTTGGGCAAAGGCGCCCGCGCGCGCGCGCAGCACCTGCGCATCGGCGATTTGCGGGCCGTAGCGCTGGATATCGATATCCAGATTGTTTTCGAGCGCCAGCGCGATGGTATCCTGCATGGTCAGGTAAAGCCGGCCGGCGCGCAATAACTGTTCGAGACGCGGCGAATTCACCACGTCGGCCGGCGGCACCACCGGCATGCGATAGCGGCCGGTCAGCCAGGAAAACGATCCGCCGGGTTTAAGGATGGCATGCTCATCCTCCACTTGCTGCGCGAGAATAGGGGCCGTTGACAGGCCCATCGAGAGAAAGAAGATGACGGTTGAATGACGATGCATGGTGTTTTTTCTCAAATGGTATAGTAGGCGTTTGTGACATCGCAAGCCGAATCTGTTTTGAACCTTTTCCGCGCCACCGGCGCCTATCTGAGCGGGCACTTCCGGCTTACTAGCGGGCTGCATAGTCCAACATACCTGCAATGCGCGCTGGTTCTGCAACATCCTCGGCATGCCGAGCAGCTAGGGCGCATGCTGGCGGACGCACTACGCAAGCTGACGGACGAGCCGGTGGAGCTGGTAGTCTCGCCCGCGCTGGGCGGATTGATCATCGGGCATGAAGTGGCACGGGCTTTGGGCGCACGGTTCCTCTTCACCGAACGCGACGAAAATAGGAAGATGACGCTGCGCCGCGGTTTCACGCTGGCGCCGGGAGAGCCGGCTGTGATCGTGGAGGATGTGATCACGACGGGCGGGAGCACGCGCGATGTGGTGGATGTGCTGCGCGCCGGAGGAGCGCGTCCGCTGGCGGCCGGCTCAATTGTGGATCGTAGCGGCGGCCACGCGGATGTGGGAGTTCCGCGCGTGGCACTGGTGACGCTGGACGTGGTCGCCTACGATCCGGCCGCGTGTCCGTTGTGCGCGCAGGGCCTGCCCGCAGTAAAACCGGGATCACGGCCGGCGTAAGGCTATAGCTTCGGCACGGCCACTTCCGCCGGATGAAGCGCCTGTGCCACCCGCAGAATCAGCGCCTCGTCGAAAGGCCGGCCTATGATCTGCAAGCCGATGGGCAAGCCTGTCGCGTGGGACAGGCCATCGTTTTTGGTGGCCTGTCGTTCGCCAACGCCGCAGGGAATCGATATCGCAGGCAAACCCAGCAGATTAATAGCGCGCAGCAGGCGCGTGGATGCCAGGCGCACATCTTCGTTTTCGCCCGCGATGGCGACCGTGGTCTCGCCGATGAGCGGCGCCACAATCGGCGTGGTGGGAGTGAACAGGCAATCGATCCGGGGCCATAGCCGTGCGAATTCGCGCTGCATGCCGCGGCGAAGGCGTTGCGCATTCACGTAATCGGTCGCGGATAGCAATCGCCCTTGGTCGAGCAGCGCCAGCACATCCGGTCCGAAGAGATCGCGATGCTCCAGATGCGGCTCGAGTGCGGCGGAAGCTTCCGCCATCAGGATCAGCCGGGCCACCGTGTTCATCGCGCCGATATCGGGCACGCGTAACGGCACGATTTGAGCGCCCATTGATTCGGCGTGACGAAATGCGGCGCCGACGGCCGCATCCACTTCGGGATCGAGGCGGTCGAAATAGAAATTCTCAGGCATCCCGATGCGCAGGCCAAGAATGGATGGCTCCGGATCGGGAACATAGTTTTCAACCGCACGGCGGCAAGACGCTTCGTCGCGCGCATCATAACCCGCGATCACGTTGAGCACCGCGCCCGCATCGCGTACCGAACGCGTGAACGGTCCCATGTGGTCGAGTGAGAACGCCAAAGGCATCGCGCCATAGCGGCTGACGCGGCCGTAAGTCGGCTTCAATCCCACGACTCCGCAATACGCCGCCGGCAAGCGAATCGAGCCGCCCGTGTCGCTGCCCATGGCCATCGCGACCATACCGGCAGAAACCGCCGCGGCGGATCCCCCGCTCGATCCGCCCGGAATGCGATCGCGATCCCACGGATTACGCACCGCACCAAAATGCGGATTGCTGGAGGTGATGCCGTAAGCCAACTCGTGCATGCCGGTCTTGCCGGCGATCACCGCGCCGCCCCTGCGCAGCCATTCGACCACGGTCGCATCGTGATCCGGCACGTGATTCTCGAACAGTTTCGATCCCGCGGTGGTACGCACGCCTTTGGTGAAAAACAGATCCTTTAGCGCGATGGGAATGCCGTGTAACGGACCGCGCCCTTCGCCGCGCGCCAGTTCGGCATCCGCCTGTTTGGCGGCTTCGCGCGCGGACTCCGCCATGACCAATTGCATGGCGTTGGTCGAAGGGTTGAGGCGTTCGACATGTTCGAGCGCCGCGGCGGTCAACTCGACCGAGGAGATATCGCGGCGGCGCAATCGGGCGGCGGCTTCGAGCAGCGTCACGCGGCATCCTCCGTATCGGCGTGGAAGATGACCGCCGGACCGACCTCGGGCGGCAGTTCGCGGGCCAGCGGGCGGAAATCTGCTTCGAGCGCATCGAGCGGCGCTGCGATGCGTTCGAGCGCGGCTTCCGGCATAGAAAATCCGTTAGCGCGCGCGATCTTTTTCCAGTCCCTCATCGGTTCGTTGTGCATCCTCGATCTCCCTTATTCGCGCGCGAGCAGGTCCGGCCGCAGCCGCGCGGTCTTTTCGAGTGCTGCGCGCTGCCGCCAACGGCGGATCTCCTCGTGATTTCCGCTCAGCAAGACTTCCGGCACCTTCCAGCCGCGGAAATCAGCGGGACGCGTGTACTGCGGACAATCGAGCAGCGCGCCGGCGTGTCCGCCATCCTGGAAAGATTCAAAAACAGCGGACGATTCA
>Ga0335074_10010287_pt1 | contig 13079 bp, 8 predicted proteins | sample Lox_Sample_23_FD_206715 | JGI IMG/M metagenome (GOLD analysis project Ga0335074, IMG submission 206715) | Soil microbial communities from Loxahatchee National Wildlife Refuge, Florida, United States - Lox_Sample_2.3 | ecosystem: Environmental > Terrestrial > Soil > Wetlands | place: USA: Florida...
CGATTTTCGGCCAGGTGCTCGCCGATATCGGCGATAACCAGTCGATACAGGAAAGCCTCAGTACGTTTTCCGCGCATATTTCGCATATTCGCGAGATGGCGCTGGACGTCACGCCTGATTCGCTGGTACTGCTCGATGAACTCGGCGCGGCCACCGATCCCGAAGAAGGCGGCGCATTGGGCGTGGCGATCATCGAGCATTTCCGCGCGGCGGGAGCGTATACGCTAGCCTCCACACACCTGCTGGCCATGAAGATTTACGGCGCGAACACCAAGGGTGTGCTGAACGCATCCATGGGTTTCGATGAGAGGACGCTGGAACCGACTTATGTATTGCATACCGGCATGCCGGGGAAATCGGCGGGACTCGAAATCGCCACTCGGCTGGGCATGCCGGAAGATATTATGAATCGCGCGCGCGCTTCGTTGAGCGACCGCGAGCGCGACCTGTCGCAGTTCTTGAGCGAGTTGCATCAGCGCCTCAAGGATACGCAGGCGCTCGAAGCCGATCTGCGGCGGCAACAGGCGGAACTGGCCGTGCGCGAAAAAGAGATCGCGCGGGAGTGGGAGAAGCGCGAATCGGCCAAATTGAAGGAGTTGGAGCGCCGCACGGAGCAGATGCTGGCGAAATTCGAGGAGCAGGCGCAGCAGACTGTTGACCAAATCGTGCAGGGCGCGGAGCAGCGCAAAGCGGCCGAGCAGGCGCAGCGCCGCATCGCCAAAACCAAGCGCGAACTGCGCGAAGAGTTTCAAACCACGGTGCTCTCCACGCAAGATGAATCGCGTCACGGCGATCTGCGCCGCCCCAAGATCGAAGAAGGCGTGCGCGTGCGCTTGCAAGGCATCCGCGAGCCGGCGCGGGTGCGCCGCATCCTGTCGGACGATCGCTTGGAAGTAGACGCCGGGTTTATGAAGATGCAGGTTTCGGTGGACGATGTACTGGAAGTGCTGCCCGAATCCGTTGGCGCATCCAAGCTGCCGAAAAACGTAAGCTTCAAACCGGCGCCGCAGCTCGCCCCGGTGCACCAGGAAATCAACGTGATCGGACAGCGCGCCGAAGAAGCGCGCGATAATGTGGATCAGTTTCTGGATCGCGCGGTGATGGCCACTGCCAGCCGCGTGCGTATCGTGCACGGGCACGGTATGGGTATCCTGAAGAAAGTCCTATGGGAGCTGTTGGAGAATCACCCGCACGTGGAGAAGCATTACCCGGCGCCGCCGCAGGAGGGCGGCACGGGCGCGACCATCGTGGAACTGAAGGAGTGAGCCGCGGGCGCGCGACTCTCGCGGCGGCCGGCGCGCTGACCGGAATTATCGTTCTCTACTATTGGAAGATCCTGCTTACTCATCAGTTTTCGATGCTGACGGGTTACGAAGGCGCCAATCAGGCTTACGCCTGGATGAATTATTGGGTACGGTCCATTAAGCAAGGCGCGTTTCCACTTTGGGATCCGTACTCACTGTGCGGACATCTGTTCTCCGGCGAAATGCAGACCGGGGCATTTTATCCTTTGTATCTTCCGCTGGCTTTATTTAAGTTCAACCGTTACGGCTTGCTTTCTCCCTCTCTATATCAGATATGGTTCGTACTTAGTCACTTACTAGCCGCCTGGTTCATGTTTTTGTTGATTCGCGAGCTGAAACTGGGTGACTTTCCGGCGATCCTGTCGGGATTGGTTTTTTCTTTGGGCGGCGCGCTGGGACATATGCCGGACTGGCCACACTTATTAAATAGCGGAATCTGGCTGCCACTGATTTTTCTGTTTCTACTTCGGGCGACGCGGGCATCTAACCGCTCGCGCACCATACGGAACGCCCTGTTCTGCGGTCTATGCCTGGGGCTGTCGATTCTCGCAGGCGGTCTGCACATGGCGGTGATGCAAACCATCGTGGTCGTCACCGCCGCAATTTACGAAGCCTTTGGCAGTCGCGAATGGCGGCGCAACGCGTGGATTATCGGGATGGCCGGCGTGGTAGCGTTCACCATTGGCGCAGTTCAATTGCTTCCCTCGGCAGAATACAGCAGGCTGGCGGTGCGATTTATAACCGGCGGTCCGGTGCCGGCTTCGCAACGGATGCCCTATCGTTCCCTGGTCAACCGGCTTTATGCAAATGCCATTCTAAATCTGGTATTCGGCTTGCCAAGAACCGAAGCCGGTTTCGGCGAGACATTGATCCCTTATCTCGGCGTGTTCCCGTTCCTCCTGGCCGTGACCGGAATTTGGAAAGCGTGGGCACATCGATGGGTGCGCTATCTTACCGGACTGGCCGTGGCCGCATTCGCTTACTCACTGGGACCTGCTTCATTGCTGCACGGTGTACTTTATGCGATTACACCTTATCTCTGGCTGGCACACGAAGCGGACAGGTTTACTTACTTAGTGGACTTTGCTTTGGCGGTGTTAGCGGCTTATGGCGCCCAAGCTTTATTTCTGACGAAAGGCAGTAACTGGGAACCTCTAGTAAAGATACTAAGATGGACCGCCATAGGCGCATTAGTAGCGCTCATAATTCCGGCAATTTACTCGGCGCCTGCGTTGACCCCGTGGATCGCTTTGTCTCTGGTCTTCATCGCCGCAACGTGGCTGCTGTTCCAATACTCCGCCTCCGGACACACGGGAACCGCAATGCGCGTTGCGGCTGTGTCGTTTATCCTTTTCGATATCGCCACGTTCGATTTTACCGGCCTGGACTATGACGAAATGACGGCGAAAGGCGCCAACGAATTCGACCGTCTGTTGAGTTGCCGGGGCGCCGTCCGCTTTGTGCAGGCGCAATCGGGACTCTTCCGGGTGCAAATGGTCGCGCGTCCGACGCCAAACATTGGCGACGCATTTGAGGTGCAAGCCGCGGATGGCAGCGGCGTGACCCAGCCGATTACCTTTACGCGCGCGAATGGTCATCCGGACCTTTTGAATGTGCGCTATTTCGTCAAGCCTGCCAGCGCGCCCGATTCCGGCGCTGTTTATCAGGACAAGGCCTGGAAAGTGTACGACAACCCGCACGCCTTTCCGCGTGCCTGGTTGGTGCACGACACTGCTATTGAACCGGTTCCCTTGGATTTGCAGAGGCGCTTGGACAATCCAAATACCGACTTGCACCGCGTGGCGCTGCTGCCCGCGCCGCTGGATGCGGCTCTCGATGGCGCCGCCGACGAATCCGGGGAGCAGGTCCACATCGATGGATATGCAGCGAACGCAATGGATCTGACCGTGCATGCGAACGGCCGTGCACTCTTGATGCTCAGCGAGATTTACTATCCCGGTTGGGTCGCCACCGTGAATGGACGCGCCGCGCGAATTTGGGAGGCCGATGGAGCGCTACGGGCTATCGTTGTGCCGCAGGGAGACAGCCGTGTCTCATTGCGCTTCCGGCCACTACCGATTTATATCGGCGCTGCGCTCACGCTCTTCGGATTCGCCGCTGTGCTGGTAGCCGGCATCACTTTGCGCGCGGCGAGATAAGGCCACATACAATCCGCCCGCTGTCAGAAATCCCACAAACCACGCGTAATCGTAGAGCGGACGCAGCGTTGGCACGGCCAATCCCAACAGAGCCAGCGCAATCCCGCAGGCCAGCGCCGCGAGACCGCGAAAGTTGAACCCGTTCGAATATTCGTAACGGCTGTGGCGCAAATACAGGTCGTCGACCAACAACTTGCGCCGCCGCACCAGAAAATAATCGGCGATCATGATGCCGGCCACCGGTCCTAGCAGCGCCGAATAGCCGAGCAGCCAGCCGAAGATATAAGCGCTGTAATCGCTCAGCAGCTTCCACGGCATCATGGCGAGTCCCAGGCAGCCGGTAATCAATCCGCCGGTGCGAAACGAAATATGCCGCGGATTCAGATTCGAAAAATCATTGGAAGGGGACACTACATTCGCCGCCACATTGGTATTCAGCGTGGCCAACAGCAGTGCGATCAGCGCTACCAACGCCACGGCCGGTTGATGGAACCGGCCGAGCAGCGCCACCGGATCCCAAATTGCTTCGCCGAAGATCACCACCGATGCCGAAGTCACTGCCACGCCGATGAACGAATACAGGGTCATGGCCGTGGGCAAGCCGAGCGCTTGTCCCAGCATCTGATCCTTCTGGGAACGCGCATAGCGCGAAAAATCGGGGATATTCAGCGCGACGGTAGCCCAGAATCCAACCATGCCGGTGAGCGATGGAACGAAGAATCGCCAGAACGCGGCGCGATCATGGAAGCGGCTGGGCGCGCTGAGCACCGGTCCGAATCCGCCAGCCTTGCGCGTGACCCACCACAGCAACAACACGCCTACCGCCAGCATAAAAGGCGCGCCGATGCCTTCCAGGAACTTGATGGTCTGGATGCCACGCCAGATCACCACCATGTTGAGCGCCCAGAAGCATAGAAAGCAGACTGCCGTCGCACCGCTGAAATGCGACCACGCGGGCCACAGGATGCTCAACATGGCATTAATGGCTTGCCCGCCGATCCAGGTTTGAATGCCAAACCATCCGCAAGCCACCAGCGCGCGCAAAATCGCCGGCACGTTCGCGCCGAGCACGCCGAATGGGGCGCGCACCAGCACGGGAAACGGAATGCCGTATTTTGTTCCGGCGTGCGCGTTCAGCACCATGGGCACGAGCACGATCAGGTTGCCCAATAGAATCGTACCGATGGCCTGCCACCAGTTCATACCGCCGGCAATCAGGCCGGAGGCCAGCATATAAGTGGGAATGCAGACGCTCATCCCGACCCACAGCGAGGCATAATTGTATACACCCCAATCGCGGCGGGACAGCGGAATCGGAGCGAGATCTTCGTTGTAAAGCGAGCTCTCGCGGATATCGGTCACGGCATCATCTCACTTCCAGGCACCGCCGCGCGCGGCGCGCTTCAGGAATTGTCCGCGTCCCGCGCGTGCGAGGAATCTGCCGTTATCGACGATCACTTCGCCGCGCGACAACACCATGCGCGCATTGCCTTTCACGCGAAAGCCTTCGAACATGGAATAATCCACGCGCATGTGATGTGAAGCGGCACTGATGGTATGCTCCTGTTGCGGATCCCAAATCACGATATCGGCATCGCTGCCGGGCGCCAATTCGCCCTTGCGCGGATAGAGTCCGAACAGGCGCGCGGGAGTGGTCGAGACCAGCTCCACGAAGCGATTCAAGCTCAAGCGGCCTTCATTCACGCCGTAATGATAAATAAGCTGCAGGCGATTTTCGATGCCGGGTCCGCCATTGGGGATCTTGGTGAAATCGTCTTTGCCGAGCGCCTTTTGGTCGGCGAAGCAGAACGGGCAATGATCGGTGGAGACCACTTGCAGATGATCGTTTTTCAAGCCGTCCCAGAGCTTCGGCTGGTGCCGCTTCTCGCGCAGCGGCGGCGTGAAGACGTATTTTGCGCCTTCGAATCCGGGCCGCGCCAGATCGTCGGTCGAGAGCAGCAGATATTGCGGACAGGTTTCGGCGAACGCCGGCAGGCCGCGGTCGCGCGCCTCGCGCACCTGATTCAACGCGTCTTCGCTCGATAGATGGACGATGTAGACCGGCGCTCCGGCGATCTCCGCCATGGCAATGGCGCGATGTACGGCCTCGGCTTCGGCGGTCGCCGGCCGCGTGAGCGCGTGGTAAATCGGCGCGGTCTTGCCTTCCGCCAGCGCACGCCGCACGATCACATCGATCACGCCGCCATTTTCGGCGTGCATGCAGATGAGCGCGCCGTTGCGCGCGGATTGCGACATTACTTTAAAGATGGTCGCGTCGTCCACCATCAGCACTCCCGGATAAGCCATGAACAGTTTGAAACTGGCCACGCCTTCACGCACCAGGGCGTCCATATCTTCCAGGCCGGCTTCGTACAAATCGGTGACGATCATGTGCAGGCCGTAATCGATGGAGGCGCGATTGTCTGCCTTTTTCCACCAGATATCGAGCGCCTCGCGCATCCTCATACCGCGCGCCTGGATGGCGAAATCGATCAGCGTGGTGGTGCCGCCGAAGGCCGCGGCACGTGTGCCGGTTTCGAAATCGTCGCTCGAAGTAGTGCCGCCGAACGGCATATCCAGATGCGTGTGTACGTCGATGCCGCCCGGCAACAGCAGCATGCCGGAGGCGTCGATCACGCGATCGGCCGCGGTTGCGGGCAGGTTCGCCGCGATCTCGCGAATCTTTTCGCCCTCGATCAGGATGTCGGCCGGGAAAGTTTTCTCCGAAGTGACGGCCGTGCCGTGGCGGATGAGTGTGCTCATTCCCTCCAGTGTAGAGGATCATGGCAGCGCCGTCGAAAGGACATTATATGATCACCTGATGAACACTAAACGTATATTGCCACAACATGGCAATCGCCCAAGGCATTGATTTCATTTGTCACGCCTGCTGGCCGGACACGTGCAATCCTGTCAGACATGCGAAGAGATTGGGAAGGTCAACTCGAGCGATGGACGGCGGCGCGGCTCATAGACGCGGATACGGCGGGACGCATCCGCACCTGGGAAAATGCACAACCGCCGGCGCAACGCTGGAATTGGCCGGTTTGGATCGCGCTGGCGTTCGGAGTGATTCTGCTCGCCGCCGGTGTGTTGTTGTTCGTGTCCGCGCAGTGGAACGAACTTTCTCCCGCGGGGCGCATGTCGCTGCTGGTAGCGGCGATCGCGGTGCTTCACGGTTGCGGCGCGGCCGTAGCATCGCGATTCGAAGCGCTCGCGGTAGCGCTGCACGCGACCGGCAGCATCGCACTGGGCGGGGCTATCGCCGTCGCCGGACAAATCTTCAACCTATCGGAACATTGGCCGGCGGCCATTCTTCTGTGGGCGATTGGCTGCGCGTGCGCATGGCTGCTGTTGCGACATTGGACGCAGGCCGCGTTGTGCGCCGTGCTGTTTCCCTGGTGGCTGGCGGGCGAGTGGGCTACGCGCGTACCGGCACCCGATGAATTCGCGATGCTGCCGTTATGGGCGGGCATCTGCGCGTTGAGCCTGATGTATCTCGGCGCGCGGCATTCCGCGGACGATTCACCGTTGCGCAAAGCGCTGGCTTGGCTGGGCGGCGTGGCCGTGCTTCCGGCGGCCGCCCTCGTTTCAGTCCCGGCAGCACGCCGCGGTACCGTAGACGTCACCGATTATCTGCTCGCGTGGGCCGTCGCGATGCTTGTGCCGCTGCTAGTTGGGCTGATCCTCAACCGGCGGCAGTGGGTGTGGATTGTGGCAGCTATCGCGTGGGTCGGGGTGCTGGCAGCCATCAGTAGCAGCGCGCATGTCTCGGTGGTCAGCTATCTTTGGTGCGCCATCGGCGCGGCCGGGATGGCCGCTTGGGGCATTCGCGACGCGCGCGCGGAACGGGTCAACCTAGGCGTGGCGGGACTGGCGCTCACGGCGCTGGTGTTTTACTTTTCAACCGTAATGGATAAACTTGGCCGTTCCGCGAGTCTCGCTGTGGTGGGCTTATTGTTTTTGGGCGGCGGCTGGCTATTGGAACACATGCGGCGGCGGATGCTGGCGCATATGTCGAAGGAGGCGTTATGAAACCGGTATATCGGGGCGCGGTGGTTGCTTTGCTGCAATGCGTGCTGGTGCTGAGCGTGGCCGGCAAATATCAGCTCGATCGGGAACGCTTGCCGCGCGTTTGGACTAAGACGGCGGCCAACGATCCGAACCTATTTGTGCGTGGACGTTATGTCAGTTTGCAATTGGATGTGGATGCCGCGATGCCAGTTCCGGCAGTATGGCAGGCCGCGCGGCTCAGCATTGTAGATGGCCGGCTTACGGCATCGCCGGACCCCTCGGGCAGTGTGCATATAGCGGCGCGTGGGGGCGGCTGGGTTATCGTGGAGCCGGTCGCGTATTTCATTCCGGAATCCGTCCCCGACCCGACCGTTCGCCATCCCGGCGAGGAGCTCTGGGTGGAAGTGAGTGTCCCGGCAAAAGGCGCGCCGAGGCCGATCCGGTTGGGCGTGAAGAAAGATGGTGTTTTGACGCCGCTCGAATTTTGAATCGGGATGGCTATCTGTTATGATGCTGATAGCGGGACCGGGGGGCACCCCGATCCCGCTTCGGTGTTACCGCTTGCCCTTACGGGTCCAAACGATCAACGCCGAGATTCGGCCGACGAAAGTTAGCCGAATGATCAACATAAGGATCATAAGGATCGATCCTCCTTTCTGCTTGAAACGAAGGCCCGGGCTGATTCCCCGGGCTTTCCCGTTTGAAGCCCAAGTGCTTCGCGCAGGAACTTGCCTTCTTCGCTTTTCACAGAAAGCTACCAGTTAAGTGGCGGGGCGGCTAACAATTCTCCGCAAGTAGCGCTTTGAGACCGCCGCTATTTGAAGTGAGACGGTCATTTGGTATTATGCTGACGGCCCTTACGACTCCAAGCGATCAACGCCAGGATTCGGCCGAGGAATGATCAATATAAGGATCATAAGGATCGATCCTTCTTTGCGCCGCAACTTGCCTTCTCGCCTTTCCAACAAATCCGGCGGTTATGATGGGATCATGAGGCTCGTCTTGTGCGCCGCATTGGCCACCGCCACGGCCAGCGCGCAAACTTTTTCCGCATCGCCGCTGCTCGATCAAACCATCGCGCAGGCTATCGCGCAAGGGCGCATTCCCGGCGCGGTGCTGATCGTCGGCCATAACGGCCGGATCGTGCATCGCAAGGCGTATGGCGAACGCGCGCTGGTGCCCACGCATGAGGCGATGACCGTCGACACGATCTTCGATCTGGCATCGCTGACGAAAGTCGTCGCCACCACGTCGTCGCTGATGAAGCTGTTCGAGGAAGGCAAATTCCGGCTGAACGGTCGCGTCACCCAGTACCTGCCGGAATTTCAAGGCGGCAAAAGCGACATCACCATCCGCGATTTGTTCACGCATTTTTCGGGCGAGCCGCCGGATCTGCCGCTCAATCCGCCGTGGACCGGATATGAGACCGGCATCCGCATGGCGATGACGGAAAAACCCACCGCCCCGCCGGGCGCGCTATTTCGTTATAGCGACATCAACTTCATCCTGCTGGGCGAACTGGTGCATCGTTTGAGCGGCCAGATGCTTTCCGACTACGCGCGGCAGAATGTGTTTCTGCCGCTAGGCATGAAAGACACGATGTTCCTGCCGCCGGCGTCGCTATTGCCGAACGAACTGCCGCTGCACGGCGTGGTCCACGATCCCACCGCGCGCGCCATGGGGGGGGTGGCGGGACACGCCGGCGTATTCTCCACCGCGGACGATCTGGCGCGTTTCTGCGAAATGCTGCTGCACAAAGGCCAACTCGATGGCATCCGATTGTTCAGTCCGCTGACGGTGGAGAAGTTCACCACGCCCGAGAGTCCCGCCGATCAGCCGATTCTGCGCGGCCTCGGCTGGGACATCGATTCGCCATTTTCCGGCAATCGCGGCGATCTGTTTCCCATCGGATCTTACGGCCACACCGGCTTCACCGGAACTTCCATTTGGATCGATCCGGTGAGCGATACATATGTCATTCTGCTGGCCAACAGCGTGCATCCAATGCTCCGTCCGGCGATCACCGGCCTGCGCGGCAGAGTGGCAACCATCGTGGCGGCCGCGGTGGGCGTGGATGCACCCGGCGTGGCGTTGACCGGATATGACGAAACGATCGTGGGCGCGGGGTTGCACCGCGAAGTCGAACCGAACGTTACCACCCTGACTGGACTGGATGTGTGGGCGGCCGAGGGCTTTCAGCCGCTCAAGGGCAAGCGCGTCGGGCTGGTCACGAATGCCACTGGCGTGGATCGCATGGGGCGCCGCAACATCGATCTTATGCGCGCGGCCGGCGTGAATCTTGCGGCGGTATTCTCGCCAGAGCACGGATTTGCGATTGCCCAGGATCAGCCTAACGTGAGCGACTCCGTCGACCAAGCCACCGGAATCAAGATTTATAGTCTGTATGGGAAGACGGATCGGCCTACTCCCGAAATGCTGCGCGGAATCGACGCGCTGGTGTTCGATATCCAGGACGTGGGCGCGCGCTTCTACACGTACGAAACCACCATGGCTTATTGCATGGAATCGGCGGCCAAAACAAAGATCCAATATTATGTTTTGGACCGTCCGAACCCGGTTACGGGCTTGCACGTGGAAGGGCCGCTGCTCGATCGCGATGCGCTATCATTTGTCGGATATTTCGCGCTGCCGCTGCGCCATGGCATGACCATGGGCGAACTGGCCAAGCTGTTCAATGGCGAGAATCACATCGGCGCGGACCTGACCGTCGTCGCCATGCAGGATTGGCAGCGCGGCGACTGGTTCGATGCCACCGGCTTGACGTGGATCAACCCATCGCCGAACATGCGAAGCTTGAATGCCGCGCTGCTGTATCCCGGCTTGGCGATGCTGGAATATGCGAAGAATTATTCGGTGGGCCGCGGCACGGATGCGCCTTTCGAGCAGATCGGCGCGCAGTTTCTACATGGCGGCGAGTTGGCCGATTATTTGAATAAGCGGCGCATTCCCGGCGTGCGCGTGTATCCCACGAGGTTCAATGGGATCGAGGGGGTGCGGTTCGTGATCACCAGCCGCAATGATTTGGATTCCGGGCGGCTGGGCCTGGAAGTTGCCGCCGCGTTGCAGAAGCTGTATCCGGGCAAGATCGATTTCGCGGCCGGCAAAAAGCTGATCGGCAGCGCGGAGGTGATCCGCGAGTTAGCTGCGGGCGACGATCCGCGGGATATCCAACAGCGGATGCAGGATAGCGTGGCGGAGTTTCTCAAGGTGCGGGAGAAGTACCTGATTTACAAATAAAGCTGCTTACTCTACAATCTCCACGCGGTACTCTTCAATCACCGGATTCGCCAGCACTTCATGCGCGATGGTTTCCATGTCCTGGCGTGCCTGTTCACGGCTGGTTCCGTCCGCCAGCGCGATATCGAAATACTTGCCCTGGCGCACATCGGCAATAGCGCTATACCCCAACCCCGCGAGCGCATTGCGGACGGCCTGGCCTTGCGGATCGAGCACCGTGGTCTTCAGTGAAACGTATACGCGAGCTTTCATGAGACTACGATTATACGCGGAAGCGCGCGATGGCGTCCCAATCGACGTCGATGCCCAGGCCCGGTTCTTGTGGGATATCAAGATATCCGTCCTTGGCGCGCAGTTTCTGGCGGGTCACCGATTCGCGTAGATTGGTCTCTTCCTCGGCCACAAATTCGCAAATCAGCGCGTTGGGAATCGAATTGAGCCAATGCAATGCGGCCGTTACGTTGATGTAAGTAGTGAAGCCGTGATTGGCGACGGGCAAGCCGCGATCCCACGCCAGCGCCGCGATCTTCATGGCCTCGGTGAAGCCGCCGCAGCGGGTCAGATCCACCTGCAGCACGTCGATGCGGCCGCGATCCATCAGCTCGAGGAATGACAAACGGCTGCTCTCTTCTTCGCCCGCCGCGATGCGCACGTCAGTCGCTTCGGCAAGCTTGCGGTAGCCATCGTAATCGTCGGGGCGCAGCGGCTCTTCGAGCCAATAGATGCCGTATTCCGAAAATGCGCGCGCCCGCTCGAGCGCGGTTTTCGAATCCCAAACCAAACCCGCATCGATCATCAGATCCGCATCGCCGCCGAGGCCCTGGCGCGCTTCGCGCACCAGAGCAATGTCGGTCTTTTCGTCGCGGCCCATGGGGTCCCAGCCGAATTTCACCGCCGTGAAGCCTTGGTCGCGATAGCGCCGCGCCAGGTCGCCGGTCTGCTCGGGCGTGGAGCCGAATAATGAACTGGCATAACAGCGCATCTTCTGGTGAAATCCGCCGCCGAGCAACTTCCACACAGGCAGCCCGAGCGCTTTACCTTTGATATCCCACAACGCCATGTCGATGCCGCTCATGGCATGCACGCCCACGCCGCGGCGTCCGCCATAGATATTGGCGCGATACATTTTGTGCCACAGGCGCTCGGTCTCGAAAGGATCTTCGCCGACGACCACCTGCGCCAGTCCGCTGGCAGTGGTGTGCGAGAACGGGCCCTCAATCGCGCCTTTGGCGGCCATGGGATTGGAATCCACTTCGCCGATGCCGGTGATGCCCGCGTCCGTTTCCACGCGCACGAGGAGCGCGTCCTGGCCGCTATCGCAGAGGAAGCGGACTTCGGGTTGGCGCAGATAGATGGCCTCAACGTGCGTGATTTTCATACGATTTGTGATGTTATCAGGCGGGCATGCCGCCGCGCCTTCCGCGTCAGCCGTTTGCGGAAACGACCTCCCTGGCCGTAATTTCATACCTAAAATTATCCGGGTCGAGGCAGTCGAGCCGGCCGCCGGCGGTCTCCGCCTGGGGATACATAAAGAAAGGAATCGATGGTCCGTGCGATCCCGGCAGCGCCACATCGTGCGCGAAATTGTAGGCCATCCAGTTCATCTCCCATGAACCAAACAGGCGCGCGCGGGCCCTTTTCACCATGTCATCTTCGGGCGGCCGGTTTCCAGGCGGCTCTTCCAGCATGACTTTTCGCACGTCCGCGGGATCCACCGGGACCCAGCCGAATTCACTAAGATATACTTCCGCGCGGCAGTGCTGGGCCTTCGTCACGGAACTCGACGAGGCGCCCAGACTCTTATATCCGAGCTGCGACTTCGTGACGCGGATGCCATACACATCGCGCGCCGGGAGGCCGCACGCGCGCGCTAACCCCACAAAAAGGGCATTCAGATCGGCGCATTTACCGCCGAGGCTGTGCAAATCCAGCATGGACCGAATGTCGCCGATGCCGCACCCGCGCGTCTTGGGATCCCGGTACGTATTTTCGACGATCCACTCGTAGATCGCGCGAGCTTTCTCGAGGTCCGTCTTAGCGCTCCGGGTGATCTCGAATGCTGTGTCTTTCACGATGCCATCGGTCGGCAGCAGTTTGGTGGGCCTCAGCCAATACGCCAGATCCGCGCGGCTCATCGTCTGTTTCTTGCCGGGCGCCTGGAGATCGATTGCCCAGTTTCTGGTTGCGACTCGGGCAATCATCGTGAGGACCGGCTTCGCGTGGGATGGGAATTCCGCGGCGACCATTCCCAATGCATCGGGCGTGTGCTTCATCAATCTTGCCGTACCGCTCGCGCATTGGATCCTGGTAGCCAAGGTCCTCTGATAGGGCGTGGCGCGGATCA
>Ga0335074_10010288_pt1 | contig 13078 bp, 14 predicted proteins | sample Lox_Sample_23_FD_206715 | JGI IMG/M metagenome (GOLD analysis project Ga0335074, IMG submission 206715) | Soil microbial communities from Loxahatchee National Wildlife Refuge, Florida, United States - Lox_Sample_2.3 | ecosystem: Environmental > Terrestrial > Soil > Wetlands | place: USA...
ACCCCGCCCCGGGACGCCAGAACCACCGCTTCGGCCGGTACTCGCCACGACAGGACATTACCGCCAGCGAGAAACCGCCACAGCGTGACTTCACGCTGCCTACGAATCAGTGACTCAGGACACTAGGCTGCGGATAGCGTCTGTAAACGCGTCGACCGACATCGGCACAATATCGATATCAATCAATCCCGACAGCCTCGACTTGAGTCTCCCCCGCAAGCTTGTGGCTCGACGGCCCTCGTCATCGCATACCAGGACTCTTACCATCGGTGCTAGTCCCTCCAGCTGATTCGTATCGCGGTGGCATGATGAGCGTCCGGATTGACAAACTCAACCGTGCAACTCAGTTCTTCAGCCATCATGCGCACGATTGTCAGTCCGAGGCCGCCGCCTCCCAGCGCCAATGCTGTGTGATCTGGCCCAGGCTTAAGCTTGCGAACGAAGGGATCGAATAGATTATCTGCATCCGTTAGGTCTACACCTACCCCTGTATCTTGTACCAGCAGCGACATGCTTCCCCGTGCATGACTCGAGCTGACGTCTATACTGCGCTGAGGGCTCTCGCGCATTGCGTTGAATGCGTTTGTGAAGATATTTTGAAAGATGGCGCTCCACTCGACATACCTGCCAGGCGGCAGTGTCAATGTCTCGGAGACAGCATCTAGATTCAGCGTAACACCTGGATTGATCGCGGCGACCTGATCCCAAACAAGGCCGATAGTGCTTTTAGCGGGGAACCGGCGACGTATAGTTCGGTTCTCTTCCTGAAGCAGATGGGAGAACAAGTTATGGGTTGCCCTCGCCCGCTCGAGCCATGCTTCGACCTCTTGGGCGATGGAGACGAGGTCCGGCGCCTGTGCCGCCGAAGAGCCTTGGGCGTCATATAGGCTCAGCGCGATATCCTCAAGGGTCTCGAACTGCTTGTAGACCTCGTGTTCGTATGCGAGAGCTGAGATACCTGCTGTTGCCAATGCCCCTAGCAGGCCAAGGTATGACTCATAGCGACGCTCTTCGGCCTGAGATTCCCGCAGGACGCGATCGATTTCATCCGATAGCTCTTCAAACGTATCGTCCGGTATTTCATCTTTAATGTCATCAAGCGTACCTTGGAGGCGCTCAAGGCGCTTCGATGGCTTCTCCCCGCGGCTCAGATTCTTACGCGAACTCTCGGCCGCTCGCTGAGCTTCGTTCATCGCGTAGAAGTCGAGAGCCCAACGGACGAGCGTGACGAGATCTCGGTACGCCGGAGTTTCCGTCAGCCGGTCCCTGCTGACCTGAATCGCTAGAGCGTCAGTTGAGTTTCCATATTGTTCTTCGGCGAACCGTTGCTCATGTGTTGTATTTACATTTACTACGCCAAAGAGGCGAGAGTTGGTGGGGAGGCTTGAGAGCCCGCCTGGTCTTTGTATCGCCGATGGGAGTAGCCGGGATCGGGACAGGCGATGCGAGTGATCAATCTCTATATGCAGCCAGTCGGTATCGGGGCCGTAATATGGGAGGTGAAACCCTGTGTCATAGACATGCACACCGCCGAAGCGCCGGAGATATGCCCGCGCGTCACCCACTGCAATACCTTGTGGCTGGCGCCGAGTGAGATTATATACACGGATTTCAAAATTCAGTCTGTCGATATGACAATTGGCGAGCCTATAGTAAACCGTCTCGGTTCGGCTGTTGTGAAACTCCAGCTGCAATCGGACTATGCGCGCCGGTGCTGCGTCGGGCAGGTCTCCGATACTGAAGTCCGATGGCGTATCCCATGCCTCGCTGTTAGGTGCTTCAGATGGCACAGCCCGGCTGCGCGTAACGTTGAATACCTCGCCCGACGGTTCGGTTCCTTCGGGTAGCAGCTCGCCGCTAAGACGCGCAGTCCACAGGCCAAGCATGGCGCGCATTTGGTTGTCAAATGCGCGGACGAACGAAGCATATGGGCTCTCAAGCGTTATGCGGAACGCTTCGCTCTGCGTGGCTGGATGTTTGAATGGCGACTGGAGAGGCCAGAGCTCACGGGCGAGCTCTTCGAATTCCTGAGGTCCCCAGCTGTGATTTAGATCTGTCAGGATCAGCTTTGTTCCTATTGGCGAATTTTCAGCAAAACGGGTCGTTGCAGCCGTTTCGTCGACATTTACTGGGGCTTCCGTCAAATCGCCAGCCTCGACTGCTTCCCGCCAGTCTACATATGCGATGAGCTCCAGTGACTTGATCAGAGCGGATACACTGCGAATTTCGAGTTTGTTAGCAAGGAGCTGAACAGCCAGGCGGCCGACGCCTTTAGATCCCGTAAGCGGTCGGCGGAGACGAGGACTATAAGCTTCTCGTTCTTTATGCGTGGATCCGATCCGCAGCCATTTGTCTTCGAAATCCTCGGGGGTCATCCCATGACCGTCGTCAAGAACCTCGATGTGGTCGGGCATGAACCGAATGATCACCTGGGTTGCATCAGCGTCGTAGCTGTTCTTGACGAGTTCAGCCAGCGCGATGTGCGGACGCCCGACTAGCCGCTCACCGAGCTCGCGCAGGAGCCGGGAGTCGACAGTGAACTTCAGCCGTCGCACCGTGACCTCGTAGGCAGTAGCTCCACTACGGAGCAGGTTGGGTCTGCTTAGTCTTGAGAAGCCCGGTTCGGGGCCGTCTCCGTTGTTAGGTCGCGCAGACAGCTTGGGTAGCCGAATGCCCGCACCTGCCACCAAGCAGAGTACCGGTAGGGTGTCGTATGCTGAACGGCTGCGTGCCAGCGTCACGCTACCGGCTGGGCGACGTCGGCCGCGAATAGTTCGAACTGTCTGTTAGCCGCGATGTGGTGATTCGTGTATATATATAACTTTGAAGGAGTGTAGCATTACCATGAATCGAAAGGAGGACGTCCGAGCGGATCGACCACTGGCATCTCTCGAAGCACGCCTCGTTGAGCAAGTCAATGCATGCGACGTTGTATGCCTCTACACAGGGCTCAGGAGTGTTTTGTGGGGCGATCTGACACCGTAAATGCGTTTCAGTGAATCGGCGGGGAGCGGCTCGTTGAGCTATGAAGATTCGTCCTTATTCAGACCACAATCGATCGCGATTTTAATCTGTAAAGATCCACACCAACTAGTCAACATCTGCAATAGCATGGCTGCAACGCTGCAATCCATCCGCATATGCATTTGAGATTCGTTCAGGCCGTGCCCCTTTGGTGTCTAACTACTGCGCCCATGCTGCCACTCAAGGGCGTGCTGCGATTCTATCCCTAGACAGGCTTGGGTGAATGTAATGCGGCACCATTGCCAGATGAAGACCGCCCGCTGATGATGGATCCGTGAAGATGACTTCTGTAGGCTCCAGGCCTCCGGCGTCGAGTCCTCAGGCGCTGCTGCGCATGGTTCATCAGCGACGCCGGGACACTGGTCCTGAGATGGCCATTCGGCGTTTGCTGTATGCGAGGGGTTTGCGGTACCGGGTAGACGTACCGCTTCCTGGCATGCGGCGTCGTGCTGACCTTGTCTTCATCTCAGCCCGAGTCGCAGTGTTCGTCGATGGGTGTTTCTGGCACGACTGCCCGCAGCACGGAACCCGACCGAAGAGCAATGCAGCGTGGTGGGCGGAGAAGATCGAAGCAAACGCGAATCGAGATCGAGATACCGATCGGCGCCTGGTAGCAGATGGATGGATCGTCGTCCGAGTCTGGGAGCATGAGATACCCGAGGTGGCCGCCATCCGGGTAGCTGAGGCCGTCGCGCTTCGGCGCGCTCAAACACGACACCCGCCCCGATAATCGCGGGCGCTGACTTCGATGCTCTCAAGTGCGAGGTCCCCCATGCGATCCACGCCATTCTTCAGCGCTTCGCTAACAAGTTTGTGACAGGGCTCCATACCTGATGGCTGGGTATCGGTGTGCCGATGCGTCGTCCGCCATACGGAACCTCCGGGCTCACAGGGAATACTGTGCGGACAGAGAGCAGCCCCCTGCTTCTCGGCCTCCTCGCCGAATTCCAGGGGAGAAGAAGGCGTCAATTGGGACTGGCATCGAGAGCCGCGAGACCACTGAAGCGTTATCAGCGTCGCCGGGCCGAAGTGGTCGCCTACGCAGTCGCCGACGCCATCGAAGGCTTCAACGGGGTGACCGCAGCTCGGGTACGTGGTCACAGGACGAACGTCGTCGGCCAGCCCAAGCCTGTCGCGGGAGTCAAGCTTCGCCAACTCTGACGTACCACCTCACTTAGAGCGCATGGCCATGCTACGGGCTCTCGGCCTGTTCCAGGCCCTCGAAAACCGCTCGAGTTTTCGAGGCAATCAGCGTAGAGTGCGTGCGTGATGCCGTCCGACCCTGTTGACGATGTGCAACTGCGCGTCACCATCCGTCCCGATTTCGAGACAGGGCCTCGAGTCCTTCGCTCCGCAGACTTGTTCAGCGGATGCGGAGGGCTGACTCTTGGTCTCGCCCAAGCGTGTCTTGATGGCGGAATAGCCTTGGATATTCGCCTGGCCGTCGACTCCGATCCGGACGCGATCGCCGTATATAAAGCGAACTTCCCGAAGGCATGCGCGTGTTTTAGCGACATTCATGAGTTCTTTGATGGAGCATTAGGAGCGCCTCCAAGCCCATCCGAAGTTGCCACTAGAAAGAATATCGGAGATGTAGACGTTGTGGTTGCAGGGCCTCCCTGCCAAGGCCATAGCGATCTTAACAACCACACACGTCGCAATGATCCTCGAAATCTTCTCTATCTTCGTGTAGTAAGGGCTATTGAAATCTTGCGGCCAAAGGCAGTGGTTGTTGAGAACGTGCCTACAGTGCAGCATGACCTGAACCGTGTTGTAGAAACGGCTAGCGCGCATCTGGAATCCTTGGGATTCCGCGTAGCCGATCGTAGCATTCGCGTGGACGCGCTTGGGGTTCCTCAGCTCAGGCGGCGTCACGTCCTGCTCGGCCTTGCTCAGACAATCGATGCATCTCCATTGACGATACTGGAGGTAGTCGCCGCGAGACGTTCCGAGTCACGGAATTTGCGGTGGGCAATAGGAGACCTTGCTAATATTGAAAATCCAACTGGGCTTGACATAGCGCCAAGAGCCAGCGCCACAAACATCGCACGCATGGAATGGCTACTGTCTCACGGGGAATACAATCTTCCTAATTCACTTCGCCCGAAATGTCACCAAGACAGCAATCATAGTTATCACTCGATGTACGGCAGACTCAATTGGAACGCCCCAGCCCAGACGATAACAAGTGGATTCGGCAGCGTTGGACAAGGACGCTACATGCATCCAGACAAGCCCCGTGCTTTGACGCCTCACGAAGCTGCAAGAATTCAGGGCATTCCCGATTACTTTGACTTCTCTGTTAGCCCACGGAGAGAAGCCCTTGCCCGGATGATCGCCAATGCAGTTCCGCCCCCGCTCGGCCGCGCCATCTTTAAGGAGCTCGTTCCAATCCTGGAGATAGACACCGAGCAGACAAGATGACATAGGAATTAGCGGCAGTGGTAATTCCGCACCGGTAGTGGTTGGAACGAATCCTCGTGGCTGATCAGGCCTGGTTCGCCTCCGCGGAGGACCTAGCACCAGATGCGTGCGACCAGGTTCGACTCGCCGACCTCCTCAAGATGCTGGCCGACGTCGAACTCGATGACGTCAGCAACCCAGTCTCGCCTGTCGTGCGTCTACTCTCGGCTCGGCGGCAGCTATCCTGACGGGCCTCGGCCATGCGGCCGCGTGCCCAGCGGCGTGACGTCTTGCCGAACATGGCAGCCAGCTTGCGTTCTGATAGTGGCCTACCGGTTTCGACGCTGGTGCGGTAGGCAACTACAGCTGCCACGTTGATGTCCGCCTCGCAGTCCCTGCCGATCGTGCCAGCCTTCTGCGTCATGGACGAGCTGATCGCCATGTTGTCCGCGGCCCGGTGCGTATGGTCAGCGCCGAAGCGACCTGGTCCGCCGACCCAGCCCGGACCAAGGGATTGGTCCGTAGCTGGTTCGCTGGCCGCAGTGCCAGTGGCGGCGGTACGGATGAGCCAGAGGAGGAGTTCGTAGCTGCCGACGAGGCTGGCGGCGGGCCAGGCGGCGACGGTGGCGCCGATGGGGCCGTGGGACCAGCCGTGGGCCAGGTTCGCTGCGAGGGTGGCCACGATGCCCAGCGCGAGGAGCCAGCGAGCGAGGGCTGGCACGCGCAACTGGTGGCGGGCGGCGTACAGGACGACCATCGAGGAGCAGTAGACCAGGCCGTCGATCGTGGCCGGTTCGAGCCGGGCCGTCACGCCGCTTTCGCCGTGGGCGCTGATGACCTCGTAGGCGTGCCAGTAGCTGATGTAGGCGGCGATCCCAGCCACGCCGAGCACGGCGACGGTGGCGGAGGCTCGGATGGCCCGGTCGGCGGCGCTCACCGCCGTCCCCTCGAGGGCCGAGCCCGACGAGCTGACGGCGGGCCACCGCGCCGGGGCTCGGTCACAAGGGAGGCACCGCCGGTGCCGAACGGGCCAACCTGGTAGCCCAGTGCCTTGAGGACGCTGGCGAGCGCCCGGTTCGTGGCCTGCTGGGTGTCGTGGTGTTCGCGGCCGCGGTCCCAGTCGAGCGCGAGCAGATTGTGGGTGGTCCACGAGACTGCGATGCCGCCTTGGCCGTCGGGGTTGTGGCGGGCCGGGATCGGGAGCACGCACACTCCGCCGAGCCGGTAGCCGGGATGATGCGGTGCGCAGTCGTGCACGGTGAACCCGGCCTCGGTTAGCGCCGCCGCCACATCGCGCGCAAGCGGGGCGTTGGAGTCCTCCGCGGGCAGGGGTTGACCCAAGCCGTTCGCCAGGCGAGCGCGAGCGTCGGCTAGTTCTTCGCGTTCGGCGAGAGCCCGCAGCGGGCGCAAGTCCAGCGGCTGGAATTGGTCCTCATCTTCGCCTTGATCGACATCGCGGGACTGGTCTTCTGACATGCCGCTCCTCCTTGATCAACTGGGAGGAATTTGGGAGATCATCTTCTGGATGACCCGTCCCAAAGCGCTCCCAACGGTGTTGAAGAGGAGCTTCTGACCTGGCCTTTCTCAAATCGTCACTGACAGCAGGAGCAGCGGTGATTGTTCGCATCGAGGGGGTCGGGGGTTCAAATCCCCTCAGCTCCACCCAGTTCAACGGCCGATTTCGAACACGGAGTCGGCCTTTTTCATATTCCGGCAGCAGCAAACGGCAGCAGCCATCAGGAAGCCAGCAGGTCGCCGCAGCAGCCGCCAGCGGCTGCCGAGTGAACTAGGAAGACTCCTCGCCCTCCGCGGCTCCGCTGGCTCGATACAAGCGATTAGCCTCATCCATGCTCATCCCCACGTAAGGGCATCCGCGGTCATGAACACGCACCATGTCACAGACCGGACAGCTGTCTCTCCGCCGCGCCAGAGCCTCTTGGCGTTTGCCTGGTATACGGGGAGGGGGGCGATCGCTAGCCACTACCTCCGCAGATCCTTCCGAGCCGATGCGCCGTCACGGCGAGCCTCCAACCACCGACTGCAAGCCCCGGCGGCAATCCAGTACACCTCGCCAGCACACGCTGCAAACGTTACGCCGCTCGCGGCCCAGCGCAAACTGCCTTGCGTGCCGATGTCATGCTGTGGTGGCAAGGCCAAGGCCAGTCCGGCTAGCAAGGCTAGGATGCCGCAGTTGTATGTGACACGTGTCCACCTTGCCCAAGCCTCCCACCGGTGAAATGCCTCCGCCTGCTCGTCACGAAGCAGCCTCTCGCGTTCGGATCCCTCTTCCATGTCCGGCCACCAACTGTGCACGTCGTCTGCGGACCAGAGATACTGGCGGGCGTTGTACGAGCACTGGACGGTTCCGATAAGCGCGACAGCAGCAGTTGCCAGGGCTAGGACCACCGCACCAGGCCACCGGAAGTTTCCGGCATCGTCACTCACCAGGATGACCGAGGTAAGGCTGAATCCGGCCAGCAGCGGGGCGGCCACTGCGCCAACCGAATCAATCGCATTCCCGTAGGCGAGGGGCGCTGGTTTACGCCACTTCGGCGGTACGAACGCTGGTCTGGCCATGCGCCCTCCTCGGTAGGACCACTTGCAGCGTCAAGCATCTAACGAGACAGGTGCGCACCGGATCGCCATTATCCCAGGCTTCTTGCGACAACCCAGCACACATCTGTCACACGCCCACCGCGTACCCCGTGCTGCCGCGCCTCGCGGCCTCAACGTCGTACGTCCCCGGCTTGCGCACCGGGCGCTCCCCCGTTGAGGCTGGGACAGGCACATAGCCGACGGCGTCGTTTCCGGGAGTGCAGCCCTGGGCGCCGCGGTTGGCGTGGCCGCGCTGATTGGCGGCGGATCGATCGTGGCTGTCGGCGCGGATGTCGTCGCGGTTGGCGTGGGAGACTTTGTGCACAACCTGGCTGCTGCCTGTCCCGCCAGCGGAGCAATACGCCCGGCGGAAGCTTGCCCAGACCTTGCAGCATGGGCAAGCGCGCAAGGTACACCCACGGGGGACCAGCGTTCCAAGCACCCCGGCGGCCATTGAACGTGACGGCCCGGTCCGGATAGTTTCTTATCGCCGAACCCGGATGGCGGCGCGGTCAGCCGGCCGGGTCGGCAACTCCATCCGCGGCTTGCGCTTCGGCGTACTGCTTGACCGCGGCCATCGTCCGCAGGTTCTCCTGGTCGAATCTGGCGGTGACCGCGGGCCTGAGCGGGCGCAAGACAAACGGCATGCTGACGTCGAGGACCAACCACCGGCTAACCACGCTCCGCTGGTCAACCTGCTCGTCCCGCTCAATTGAGTAATGGATGTGGACGTCCACGGTGGCACGCAACTGGCGGACCCGGATCGTGTGGTGAAAGTCGATCGAGCCTGGCCGCTGGAAGCCAGTCACAGAGCCCCACCAGTCTTTGCCCGACTCGCCCGGTTTTCCATCGTGGTAGCGGCTTCCGAAGCGAACGGGATAAGGCTCGACGTCGGTGGTGTCGGCGAACTGACCGGACGGGAGCAGCCAGCGGCCGTAGTTGGGCATGTCCGACAGGAGATCGAACAATAGTCCGGGGCTTGCCGCAACCTGCGATGTATAGAAGCGGTGCCATTGCGAATGCGACATCTGCAGCCTCCCAGGACGCCGCGGCGCACGCACGGTCACCAGACAATATGTCTAGTAACCAGAGTCGAACTCTACTGAGGCGAGTTTAGGCCTGTCAACGTGCTAGGGTCCGACGATGGCAGAACCCCCGAAGCGGACACGGCGCCAGGACTACGCCGAGGCCACACGTCAGGCGATCATCGACGCCGCGCGGCAGCTGTTCGCCGAGCGCGGCTACTTCGCGACGAAAGTCGACGACATCGCAACGGAAGCCCGGGTCGCCCCCGCCACCGTCTACGCCGTGACCGGCGGAAAGCAGAACCTGCTCAACATCCTGATCACCGCGTGGACCACCGATCCCGTCGTTGGGCAGACGCTCAGCAACGTGGACACGTCCACCGATCCGGCTGCGATCATCCGCGAAGTGGCCTCCGCGAGCCGGACCATGCGCGAGGCCTACGTCGACGTGATACGGGTCATGCTGGCCACAGCCCCGCACGACGCGGCCGTCGCCAAGCAAGAGCAGGCCGCCACCGCCATCTACCGGGCCGCCCTTGTCCCTATCGCCGAGCGCCTGGTCCAACTCGGCGGCCTGAAGTCCGGGTTCAGCGCGGCCGACGCCGTCGACCTGCTGTGGTTCTACTTCGGCTACTCGTCCTACTTCACACTCCACGACGACAACGGCTGGTCCTATGAACGGGCCGAGCACTGGCTCGCCGACCAGGCCACCGCGGCGCTGCTCTCACAGCCGGGCAGGTAGCAAGAGGTGGCTCAGGGCCACGCGGCCGGTTAGGGCGCACGGCGGTCGCTGTGGCGCTGGAGACCGTCAAGGATCAGGTTGATGGTGAAGTCGAAGCGATCATGGCCGGCTCCCGAGGTGAGTTCGGCAGCATAACGCTTGGTCTGCGGAAACGTGTCGGGCAGCTCTGCGAACCGGCGCAGCATCTCCTGACGGCTGATGCCCCAGCTCTCGCCGATCCGGGCGCCTTGTTTCTCCTGCAGTGAGATCTCGAGGCAGTAGGCGTTGACGTAGAGCGTCATGGCGTCGATCGCCCAGGCGGCCGTCTGCGGATCGGCACCCCCGGCCAGCACGATGGCGAACATCCCCTCGTTGAGCCGCATCGTCTCGAGGTTCGTCGGCACGACGGCGAGCGCGGCCCGGGAGATGCCGGGGTAGCGCGAATACTGATCTCGTATCTGGACGCAGAGGCTTGTGATCTGCTGGCGCCAGGCACCAGGGTCTGGCTCAGGGATGTTGACCTGAGCGTAGAGACGGCCGAGGAGCAGCTCATCAAGGTCGTCCTTGTTGACCACGTGGGCGTAGAGGGACGCCGGGCCCGTTTCGAGCGCAGCGGCAACGCGGCGCATCGTCAGGGCCTCGTATCCCTCGCTCGCCACGATGCCGAAGGCGGCGTCGATGATCGCGTCGACCGTGATCGGCTTCTTCCGCCCGCCGGACGGTCCCCGGCGCTGCGCGGGTGCATCCGTGTCGCTGCCGAGCTGCAGGTGGCGGGCGGCGCGTCGCCGCTGTGGTGCCTGTGGAGCCGATGCCATAACCGCAGTCTAGCAACCCGGAGAACGCCCTTCCGGTGATACGGAGCATAGTTCTTGTTGACACGATCAGTGTTCGTATGAAGAATAGTGTTCGTGTCTACTGCCACTGACTCAACACAGTCCGCCCAGAGCCGCAGGGAGCCGCTCGATCCCGCGCTGGTCAAGCTTGCGCTGGTCGTCGTCGTGGGCTCGCTCGCGGCGATCCTCGACCTGACGATCGTCAACGTCGCGATCGACACCCTGCAGCGCCGCCTCCACACGAGCGTCTCCACGATTCAGTGGGTCAGCACGGGCTACGTGCTCGCCAGCGCGATGACGATCCCGGTCAGCGGCTGGGCCTTCCAGCGCTTCGGCGCGCGCCGCTCCTGGATGGCCTCGCTGATCATCTTCGTCGTCGGCTCGGCGTTGTGCGGCGCCGCGTGGTCGACCGGCAGCCTGATCGCCTTCCGCATCTTCCAGGGCATCGGCGGCGGGATGCTGCTTCCGCTCCAGCAGACGATCCTCGTCAACGCGGCCGGCCGCGAGCGGCTGGCGCGCATCGTGCCGTTCATCGCCATCCCGTCCCAGGCCGGACCGGTCCTCGGCCCGGCGATCGGCGGGCTGATCCTCAGCCACGCGAGCTGGCGCTGGATCTTCTACGTCAACGTCCCCCTCGTCCTGGTCGCGCTGGTGCTCGCCTGGCGCACCGTGCCGCAGACCGGAATCCGCGCCGGCAGCCGCCTCGACATCCGCGGTCTCGCGCTGCTCTCGCCTGGCCTGGCGCTGCTCGTCTACGGATTCTCCGAAGCGGGCGTGAACGGCGGGTTTGACCACACCGACGTGATCGCCGCCCTGGCCGCCGGCCTCGCGGTCCTGGCCGGGTATTGCGTGCATGCGCTGCGCTCCCGCGCGGAGCCGATCCTCAACCTGCGCTTCCTGCGTCTGCGCGGCTACGCGACGGCCTCGGCGCTGATGTTCCTGTCCGGCGTCATGCTGATCGGCGGGCTGTTCATCCTGCCGCTCTACTATCAGCAGGCACGTGGCGCGTCCGCCCTGGTGGCGGGGCTGCTGCTCGCCCCCCAGGGCGTCGGCGTGGCGATCGGCGCGCTCGGCGCCGGGCGGCTCGTCGGCAAGATGGGCGCCAGCATTCGCCTCGTCGCACTCATCGGCATGGTGATGCTTGCCGTCGCGACGGTCCCGTACGTATTCGCCACGGCCCGCACCAGCGAAGCGCTGCTCAGCCTCGTGCTCGTCGTCCGCGGTGCGGGGCTCGGCCTCCTGGTCATTCCCATGACCAACGCCGCGTACATCGGCCTGTCCCGCAGCGACATCCCCACGGTGACCACCGGAGTGAGGATCTTCCAGCAGATCGGCGGCGCGCTCGGCACCGCGATCCTGGCCGTCATCCTCCAGCACTCGATCTCGGCCACGGGGAACCCCGCCCACGCATTCGACACGACATTCGCCTGGGTCCTCGGGCTGACCGTCCTGTCCTTCGTGCCCGCGCTCCTGCTGCCACGCCGCGATCACGACGGCCAAGCGGGCTAGACGCGCAGCCGGGCCGGGCGGGCGACGGGACAGTCCATCTAGCCCGAGCCTGCGCCGGCCGCCAGTTCCGTCAGCCGGCGTTCGAGGAAACGCCGTTCGGCCCCGTCGTCGGTCAGCTCTCTGGCCCGCCGGTAGGCGTCACGCGCCTCGCCGTTCCGCCCGAGGCGCCGCAGTAGTTCGGCTCTGGTGGAGTGCAGGTAGCGGAAGTCCTCGAGGCCGAGCCCGTCGACCAGGCGCAGGCCCGCATCGGGGCCTTCGGTCTCGGCGATGGCTATGGCGCGGTTCAGCTCCACGACGGGGGAACCGGTCAGTCGGCCGAGCTCGCCGTACAGGGCCGCGATCTCGGCCCAGTCGCAGGGGGTCTGGGCGTGCAGTGAGGCAATCGCGGCCTGCAGGACATAGGGCCCCCGGCCGCCCAGGGCGAGCGCACGGTCGAGGTGACGGCGTCCGCCGGCAATCTGGCCGGTGTTCCAGCGCGAGCGGTCCTGGTCGCCGAGCAGAACGAGTTCGCCGCCATGGAACCGGGCTTCTCGGCGGGAGTCATGCAGGAGCATCATCGCCAGCAGCCCGTGAACCTCGGGGTCGTCCGGAAGCAGTTCGGCGAGCGCGCGCCCCAGCCAGATGGCTTCCGCCGCCAGCTCGTCGCGGCCGCCGTACCCCTCGTTGAAGATCAGGTAAACGACGGCGAGAACGGCGTCGAGACGCTCGCGGAGCAGGCGAGCCGGGGGCACGCGGAACGGGATCCGCGCCGCTTTGATCTTTCGTTTGGCCCGGACCAGCCGCTGCGCCATCGTGGGCTCCGGCACCAGGAAGGCGCGGGCGATCTCATCGGTGGTGAGCCCGCCGAGCGTGCGCAGGGTGAGCGCAACCTGCGCCTCGACCGCGAGCGCCGGGTGACAGCAGGTGAAGATGAGCTCCAGGCGCTCGTCCGGGAACGTCGTGGTTTTCATCGGCACCTCAGCGCGATT